>WNFT01007620.1_pt1 | contig 16206 bp, 13 predicted proteins | sample 5400191 | NCBI WGS metagenome assembly WNFT01 (sample SAMN13153359, study PRJNA577476) | soil metagenome | isolation source: 80 cm saprolite under Madrone tree | place: USA:California | collected 2016-06-14 | reverse complement strand
AGGACTGGCGCGATGACCCTGTGCTGGTCCTTGGATAAGCTCGGACCGATGACGCGAAGTGTGGAAGACGCGCTGCTGGTGCTGCAGGCAATTTCCGGGCCGGATCCCGGTGATGTAAACAGTGTCCCAAGCAAACTGGATTTTGACGCTGGTGCAAGCGTGAAGGGATTGCGCGTCGGATACTTCCCTGCCTGGATGAAGGAAAATCCGGCAACAGACGTGGACCGTGCGGCGCTCGAAACCGTAAAAAAGGTAGGAATGGTACCCGTGGAGGTGACGTTGCCGGATTGGCCGTACGATTCGCTGCAATTGATTTTGTTTGCGGAAGGCGCGGCGGCGTTTGAAGAGTTGACGATGCAGCACGGCGTGGATCAGTTGAAGATGCAGACGTTTGATTCGTGGCCAAATCTTTTTCGGCAGGCGCGGTTCCTATCCGCGGTGGACTTTGTCCAGGCAGACCGCATGCGGAGAAAAGTGGCGCAAGAGATGACGCGCATTTTCTCCGGCGTGGATCTGCTGCTGGTGCCGTCGCTGCGCGACGAAATGTTGACCATCACGAATTTTACTGGACACCCATCGCTGACGTTGCGAGCGGGATTTGTTGAGGTGACACAGGCACGCAGCGACTGGGCGCCCGATCCAGAGCATCCGCTGCCGAAATTTTCACAGGCACGTAGGGTGCCGCACGGTGTCACGCTGATTGGAAAATTATTCGACGAAGGAACGCTGGCGCAAGCGGGCCTTGCACTGGAGAAAAGCTTTGGAGTTGTGGAAGAAAGGCCCAAGGGATTTTAGGCCTGGGGTCGGCTGGCGTTAGCGCTTCTCTATTCCTGAGGGCCGCGTGGCAGACGCTGCTTCGTGGCCGCGCCTGGGGTTGACCGGCTTTCGCAGCCAGTTACCGAGAGGTTCGATCACTTTTCGGCGAAGTGAGCCGCCATGCTGCGGAACGTTCCCCGCAAATGCACTCGCTTGCGGCGTGAGCGCTGCAAAAAGCTGGCGACAGTCACGGAAGAAAGATTCGAAAACTTCGCGCCAGTAGACCTGAAAGGCACTCGGCGAACGACGTTTCCGCCATCCGGTCTGCCGCGTGCCCAAGTGCTCTTTGCCCTGCGCTAAGGGCATTGGCACGGGGCTAGCCTGCGGCCGAGACAGAGGAATTTGGGGACTTGCTTCCGCGAAATTTTCCAGAACAGGCGGGACGACAGGATCGATTGGCGGTGCGCCAACTGCCGCCGCGCGCTGCTCATTCGTGGTGATGGCCTTGGCGAACGCAGGCGCCTCTGTGCTGAGCGGAGTTTCTGTGACCGCGGCCGCCGGTGCCATAGCAGGCGAGTCGGCGACGACCGGCGGTTCGATCACACGAGGAGCTTCAGCTACCACAGGAATTTTGTGATGCGAAACAACCTGCGGCGTTTGCGCCGCAAAGAGTGTGTCGATGGTGTTCATTGAGACCGGCGCGCCGACAAGATCGAACTCGGCCGCAACTCTTCGGATGTATCCCGGAAAAACTACGGTCTGCCGGTCCGCATAGGCGCCAATCAGCGCCTGTTCGCACAACAAGTTAACGATGCGAGGAATTCCGCGCGCGTAGGAATAAATGGTTTCGACGGTTTCTGCTGGAAATGTATGAGTGCCAGAACCACCGGCGCCGCGCAACCGTGATGCAATGTACGCTCCAGTTTCTTCCAGCGAGAGCAGGGGCAATCTGGAGCGCACCATTATGCGCTGACGCAGCGCTCGCAACTCCGGGCGGCGCAATTTTTCTTCCAGTTCCGGCTGACCTGCAAGGACGATCTGTACCAGTTTGCCGTGAGTGTTTTCCAGATTGAGCAGCAGGCCGAGTTCGGTGAGCGTGCGCTGTGACAACGCTTGTGCCTCGTCAATGACGATCACTGGCGAATCGCCTTCCGACTGGCGCACATGCAACCAGCGATGAAGCGCCGCCAAGAGGTCGCTTTTTCTGCCCGAATCGACCTCCACGCCAAAATCCCGCAAAATGAATTCGAATAAATCCGCAGGATCGAGGTGCGCGTGAAAAATATAGGAACTTGAGAATTGACGAGTTTTCAGCCATTGCAAAAAGTGACGTATCAGCGTCGTCTTTCCGGTGCCCGCCTCGCCGGTCAAGACCAAAAGTCCGCGATGCGATTCAATACCGAACATCAGTTCGGCGAGCGCGGTTTCATAGGCCGGTCCGGAAAACAGAAACCGCGGGTCCGGCGAAACATGAAATGGATTTTCCCTCAGCCCGAAGGAGCGAAACATGTGCTCGTAGATCGTCGAAGTACCCGTAGTGGTCACAGAACACCTGAAGGGATGAGGCTTGGGGCCATCAAATTGTAAGCGAGGGAAATGGCGGCGGCAATCAGAACGTGCCGCCACGGGAAAAAATGGTACTACAGGAACGACTGTACTAGGAATGCATAGTACTTCGTATTGACTTTTTATGACCCTGTAACTGCACTGCAACCCGCGAAACTTAGTGGCAAGTTAGAGGCGGCTTTGAACGTGCAAGCGGCAGACCCGCGAGATGAAAACCTTCCAACTGTTTGTTGACCGCAGGAATATTTTCGTCATTCAGCTTCAGCCAAGTCGCCAGGTTTTTCTGAAGCGCAACGCAGGTTTCCTGCGAGGCCTTTTGCCCGGACGCGGCCGGTCGCATATCCGCCGATTCGATCATCACCAGATAGCGCGAGAGATCGCGATTCATCGGACCGATCCCAGGCGCTTCGCCGGAGCCCTCGGCCACGTCAGCCGCGGTTTTCTGAAGTTTCGCAAGCGCGTCGAGCAGATCTTTCGCTTGCGCATTGTCCTTCAGCGAGGTTTGCCGCAACACGATCGCCGTCTGCAGCGCTGCGTATTCGTTGTACGTGTTATAGCTCGCTTCGATCGCCATAGAAATCGCGTAGGCGAGGTTCCACTGTTCGATCAGGTCCGACGCGGAAGCATGCACGCGCGGATCAAGCACGAGATCGATCTTTTGCCGGTATTGTTTGCCATCAACCGTGAGAACAGCTTCGTACGCCCCAGGAGGAAGCAACGCGCCGGGAGGCTGCTGGCGCGGCGTTTGCCCCGGAACAGAATGATCCGGCAGCGTGTATTCGATGTAATCAAGCTTCCCACCAAAATAACCGTAGGTGAGCGTCAGCGGATCTTCCGCTCGCACATCCCACACAAAACGGTGCAAGCCCGGAGTGGTGGAAAGCACGGAAGGCGGCGCAAACCAGTAATCCGGCGCGTTTCCAGCAAGAGAGTTGGAGGCGGGCGGTTTGCTTGAATAACGCCGAATGCGATTCCCTTTCGAGTCAAGCAGATCAAGCGTAATTTCGCTTTTGGCGTCATCCTTTAGGCAATAGTAAAGAATCGCTCCATCAGGAGGATTCCGGGATCCCGGAAATTCCGGCGAAAGCGGCGTCTCCTCGTGATTATCCCAACGAACGCGCATCGCCGTCTGTGGCTTGTAGAAGTGCACCGGCGCGCTCGCGAGCTTTGCGTCCGCTTCGCGCAACGGTGAAATGTCGTCGAGTATCCACAACCCGCGCCCGAAGGTAGAGGCGACGAGATCAGCCCCGTGTACCGCAAAATCCGTCACGTCCGTCGTCGGCATGTTGAGTTGCAGCGACTGCCAGTGATTGCCATCGTCGAATGATATCCATGCCGCCGTCTCGGTACCGGCAAACAAGAGTCCCTTTCTCTGTGTGTCTTCGCGCAGTCCTTCCGCTGGCGAATCCTCCGGCAGCCCGGTCACAATCTTCGTCCACGTCTTGCCTGCATCGTGCGTCCGGAAAAGATACGGATGTGGATCGCGCCGCACCAGCACCACCGCGTAGGCCGTGTTCGCATCGTGCGGTGATGCTTCGACCAACCGAACGTCACTTCCCTTCGGAAGATCTGGTGGCGACACGTCATTCCACGTACCGGCTCGGAAAAGGTGCACGAGACCATTCGAAGTGCCGACCCAAATCATGCCGGATTCGATTGGCGAGGGGGCGATGGTGTGGATTGAACCGTTGCGTGCGAATTGCGCTGCGTCTTTATCGTTCGCATCGGTGAATTGTTCGTCTTCGGGATCAGGCTCGTGGCCAGCGGCAGGCTTTTTTGCTTCCGCGGGATGCTGCGGAGAGGAACTCAGGTCCTGACTGATGACATCCCAGGCTACCGCGCCATTCGAAGTTTTAAGAAGATATTGCGAGCCATAATACAGCGTGTGCGGATCACGCGGGTCATAGACGAGCGGTGTCTCCCAAACGGTTTGATAATTCGCAGGTGGAACGAAAACAGTTGCGATTTGCCCGGTTGTGCGGTCGAGGCGAAACACGGTACCGAACCAGCCAATCGAATAGATTAGATTGGGATCCAGCGGATCAGGCGCGATGTAGCCGCTTTCAAAACCACCCGTCGAAAACCAGTCACGATAAGTAATCTGGCCGTAATCGCTGCGATTCGGAACAACGATGGTGCCGCTGTCCTGCTGTGCGGCGTAGGCGTGATACGGAAAGGTATTGTCCGTCGTGACGTGATAGAGCTGGCCGGTGGGCTGATTGAGCCAATCCGTCCACGTCTCTCCGCCGTTCACGCTGATAATCGCTCCCTGATCGGTGCCGAGAATCATCCGGTTGGAACCATCAGGAGCGATCCACAAAATGTGATGGTCCTCTCCGCTCGGTGCGCCGCGAAAGGCAAAGAACGTTTTGCCGCCATCGTTCGAACGGTAGGTGCACGTCTGCATCACGTACACGACTTCAGGATGATTCGGGTCCACAAAAACGCGGCTGAAATACCAGCTGCCAAGGATTCGCGGATCTGTTGTGGCCTTTTGCCAGGTTGCGCCGCTGTCGTTCGAACGGTAGAGGCCCTGGTTCATAATTGCGAAAACACCGCGGCCCGACGTGCCGGGAATGACTGCGAGTCCGATCCGCCCGCGTCCTCTTGCAGGCAGCCCTTCGGTTCCGGCCTGTTTCCAGCTGGAACCTTCATCAGTGGAAAGATAGACGCGCGAGTCTCCAGCTTGATCGCGTTGGCCGGGCTCACCAGGAGGAGGATTCAAAGCTGCGTAGAGAATTCGCGCATCTTCAGGTGCAGCTTCGATGTCCGCCACTCCAGACGAGCCATCCGTATCGGCGAGAGTCTTCGTCCACGATTTGCCACCGTTGATTGTTTTAAAGAGACCGCGCGGCTCGGTTGGAACGGAACTGCCAAACGCGCCAGCGATAACGATGTCTGGATTCTTCGGATCCACCACGATGGAACTGATGAAGTGTTCTTCTGCAAGACCTGCGTTGCTCCATGTGGCGCCTGCATCTGTTGACTTAAAGACGCCGCGACCTCTTGCCTGTTCGCCCGTTGCCACGTAAATGATGTTTGGGTTGGACGGAGCGACAGCGAGGGCGCCGATGCTGGCCACAGGCACTGCATCAAAGATCGGCTTCCAAGTTCGGCCGTCGTCAAGAGTTTTCCACACACCGCCATTCGGCGTGCCAGCGTAATAGATGTTGGGTTGGCCAGTTACGCCAGCGACCGTTGTGATGCGCCCTCCGCGATGGGTTCCGAGGAATCGCCAGCGAAGGGCGGAGTAAGCGTCAGGACTGATGTCCTGCGCGACTGAGACCGTCGCCGACAGGAAAAACATCGCGACAATTGTCAGTGGGCCTCGATCTCGAATTAAAAACCTCAAAACAAGGCGGGATAAGTTCACGAAATCTCCAGATGCAGAAGTGTACTACGGCTTCCGCGGAAGAGTTGCGTCGTCACCTGTAATCAGACGCGCGCCGCGGTTGAAGGTCAGGTACTGAAAACCCCACTGGATGAAGACGAGAACGCGGCTTTGAAATTCGACGATGTAAATCAGGTGGATGAATAACCAGACCAGCCATGCGAGCAAACCCGAAAGATGCATGCCAAAAATGTTGGCGACGGCCGCGGCGCGTCCGATGACGGCCATGTCGCCCTTATTAAAATAGTGAAACGCTCCGGGCTCCGGCTTCTTCTCCACCCGCGCGCGAATCACTTTTGCCGCGTAGGTGCCGCCCTGCATAGCAACTTGAGCGACACCGGGGAGAGGTCTGCCATTTTCGTCGTTCGCCAGTGACAAATCGCCTACAACGAAAATATTGGGAAAATTTGGAGTTGTGAGTTGCCGAGTGACTTGAATGCGCCCGCTGCGATCGGTTTGCGCCTGCGTGCGGGTTGCGAGTATTCGGCCGAACTCGTTTGCCGTTACCCCGCCCGTCCACAGAACAGTTTTTGCGCGTAATTTTTCGGTTGCCGAGCCGCGCTCGAATGTCACTCCATCGGCATCCACATTCGTAACTTTCACGCCTTTGAGCACTTTTACGCCCAGGCGCGAAACCAACCGTTCGGCCCTTTCCGAAAGGTCTTCGGGAAATGCCGTGAGCACGCGCGGGCCGAGCTCCATGAGAACAATCTGCGCTTCGGCCGGATTGATGTGGCGAAAATCATGTTTCAAGGTTTCATTGGCGATTTCGGCGAGCGCGCCCGCGAGTTCAAGACCAGTCGCTCCGGCGCCGACAATCACAAACGTAAGCCACGCCCGTGCCTCTTCTTCGGTTACCGCACGCTCCGCACATTCAAACGCAAGCAGAATTTTCTGGCGGATGTTGGTGGCTTCTTCGATTGTCTTGAGGCTGGGCGCCACTTCCCGCCAGGAGTCATTTCCGTAGTAAGACGTCTGCGAACCGGTCGCAACAATCAAGGAGTCATACTCAAACTGAGCGCCATCACGCAATGTAAGACGGTTATTTTTCGGGTCAATGTCGGCGGCTTCGCCGAGCAACACTTCTGTATTTTTCTGTTTACGCAGCACGCTGCGCAACGGCGCGGCGATCTCTCCGGGAGATAGCGAGCCCGTCGCGACTTGATACAACAGCGGCTGAAAAAGATGAAAATTGCGCCGGTCAATCAAAGTGACTTGCACCGGCGCGCGCTTCAAGGCCTGCGCCGCCGAAAGACCACCAAAACCACCACCCAAAATTACGACACGATGCACTTTTTCTGCCACGGAACCCTCGCCATGCATTGAACCGGCGCGAACAAATTATCATAGTATTTTTTTGCAGGACGTGCCCGAGGCCGTGACTCGAAGCGATATTTTTGGCCTTAAGATGATCATCGATGATCTCTTCACTCGCAAACCTTCTGGAAGCTCTCGCATTCTCTGCTTTCGTCGCGCTTTACATTTGGAGAATGCAAGAAGCAAGCCCAAAGTCATGGCTCGTGTTTCCCATATGGCTCGTGCTCAGCTTTGTCCTGCATCGCGACACTCCAAAAACGCTTGGATGGCGAGCTGATAACTTGAAAGGAGCCACGCGGCGCGCGGCTCCGGTATTTCTGTTCTTCATGTTGGCTATCGGGATCGCCGGCCTCTTCCTCGGAGCGCTCCATCGATTACCCGCTCACTTCTTGCAGCCGAAGCGCTTTGCTGGATACTTTGCCTTTTGCCTTTTGCAGCAAGTCGGATTGCAATGCATAACCATGAACCGCCTGTTGCAAGGATTCAGGAGCCGCGAGACGGCCGCTTTCACAGGTGGCCTGCTGTTTGGAGCGCTGCACTGGCCCAACCCCGTGCTGGTTCCGCTTACATTCATCGGGGGAGTCGTGATGTGTTGGCTGTTCGCTCGCGAGCGCAACATTCTTCCGCTGGTGCTGGGCCAAGCTCTTCTTGGCGCTCTTGTTTGGTGGGCGTTTCCTCTCGCCTGGCATCACTCGATGCGTGTCGGGCCCGGCTACTACGCTTACGTCCCGAAGTGAGGAATTCTCGCTTGGCCGATCTTTCGTCGAATGCTGGAAATTGGTCGACTATCTACACACGCTTTACGCAGCGGCCCCCCCTATGCTGCCATTCCTTTTTCCCACACTCCCGGAATGAGGCAAGCACACCGCGGGCACTTCCCGCCCTTCAGCAGATCTTCTTCCACCTTGTGCCAGGACCGTCTCACTACGCGCAGCTTACATTTCGGGCAGAACGTTGAGCCGGCGTCGGTGACAATGTTTCCCTCATAGACGTAATGAAGCCCCGCCTGCAGCGCGATGCGCCGCGCCTGGTGTAGGGTTTCTGGCGGCGTGGGCGGCTTGTCGCGCAATTTAAAATCAGGATGGAAAGCCGTAAAGTGCAGCGGAATGTCCGGTCCCAGGTTCTCGAGAATCCAGTCCGCAAGTTTTCGCGTTTCTTCGGGATCATCATTCAGCGTCGGAATCATCAGATTTGTAATTTCAAACCAGACTGGCGTTTCTTTTTTCAGCAGCAACAGCGTGTCGAGAACCGGCTGAAGATGGGTAAGCGTGGTCTTGCCGTAGAAATTCTCAGTGAACGCCTTCAAATCAATGTTGGCCGCATCGATGTAGTCGTAGATATCGTGAAACGCCTCGCGCGTGATGTAGCCGTTGCTAACCATCACAGTCTTGAGTCCGTAAGCTTTCGCAGCACGGCAAATATCGATGATGTACTCGCCCCAGATCGTCGGCTCGTTGTAGGTGAAGGCAATCGAATCGCAGCCGTAACTTAGTGCGAGCTGCGGGACTTCTTCGGGAGGCACATCGCGCGCGTTTACTTGATCCTGGCGCGATTTCGAAATGTCCCAGTTCTGGCAGAAAAAACAGCCCATATTGCAGCCGGCTGTTCCCATGCTGAACACGCGTGTGCCAGGCAGAAAATGATTCAGCGGTTTTTTCTCGATGGGATCTATCTGCAACGCGGCTGGCGCGCCATAACCAAGACTGTAGAGTCTGCCGCCTCGATTGACGCGAATAAAACAGAAACCGCCCTGTCCATCACGAATATGACAGTGCCGCGGGCACAGATAGCAGTGAATGCGCCCGTCGGCCTCGGTCTCCCACCATTGCGCTTCATGGAGCGAGACGGCCTCGTCAAGAATCGGGAAAGAAGTCATGAAACCTCGAAACGATGTTCGCGTCCTGACGAACTTCATTATACCGCTTTGGGGCTAGAGGAAGGCAGGGGCTGCCTGGTTTCAGCTACTCGGTCCAATTTGCTACCCTCTGTGCGGTCCAAGGAGACCAGCGATGAAGATCACTGAGCTGTTTCTGGATCAACTTAAGTCGGAAGAAGGTGGAACGCGGCGCGTGTTGGAGCGCGTTCCTGAAGGCCGGAACGACTGGAAGCCGCACGAGAAATCCATGCCGCTGGGCTATCTTTCAGCACTGGTCGCAAGCATGCCTGGATGGATTGAGTTTATGGTGAATCGGGACGAACTGGACATCGCTTCCGCCGAAGGTGCAAAATTCAAGCCGCAAATTCCGGCGACGAATCGTGAACTGCTCTATGCGTTCGACAAAAGCTTGGCGAAAGCCCGTGGAGCCACCTGGCGCATCATCGCGGTCAATTGACTGTCTACCTGCGGTTGAATGAAGCGCTAGTACCGGCAGTTTACGGCCCCTCAGCCGACGAAGGACGTTGAAATCAAGCCCGCTAAAGACGTGAACGTGCTTGAACGCGGCGGCGCTCTGCAGCCCAGTCAACAAAATTCTGCATTTGGTGGCGATACTTCCAGAGGATTTTCAGAAATTGCGAGAGGTTGGGGCTTTCCGCCTCTTTACCCAAAAAAGTTTCAAGGCGCCAGCGGAGATAGGGACTGTCCCAAGGATGCAAGCGATAGCCGCGCGCTGCAATCCAATAATATCGAAGAGCGTTCAGCATCGAGAAGAATAGTTCGCGCAGCGCATCGGAGAGCGTTTCGCGGAACTCAATTCATCGGGGTCGAAAGATGCTCGTGCACAATCAACCAGGTTGGGCCACGTTTTTCCCAAATCCCAGTGTAGCGGATTTCGGCTTCGGTCGTCTTTCCGTCCTTCGACGTGTAGGAGAGGTGCATGGGAACGGTTGTCCATGCGATGTTTCCGCGTCGCGTGACTTTCAGATCTTTTCCTGCCGTTAACGTCCCGGTGGTGATGTTGTCGAAGAAATTCTTCTGCACGCCGCCGTGATATTCCTTCCAGCTGTGATAGGAAAAGGGAGCGATGTCATAAAAAACCAGCCCATCTTCCTTGGCATAAAATTTGGCTGGGTTGTCAGGATTCGCAGTACTCCATGCGGCGCAGTAGCTATCGATCAATTTACGGAAGGTGGCTTCTTCGCTGGCCCTTTGTTGTGCGTGTGCTCCTACAAAGGTAACGGAGCCACCAACCAGAGCAAACACCACGTACAGAACCCAGCGCAAGCGATGCAAACGAGTGGAGAACAGTTGCGGAGCGGCGAATGTCATCTCCAGATTTCTCCTGTTTTAAGTTTGACCCGACGAGCTTTTAGATCGTGCCGCATACCGTAGTGGCAAACCGCGCTTTTTGCAAGTGGCATCGCAATATCTGTCAAACCTCTTTAGAAATGTCCCCTTCCTTACCTCATTAGAAGTGTCCCTTTTCTTTTGATTTGCTGTTGTAGTTGGGGTGTCCGCCAGAGCGAAGCCCTGCGCCGCGGTTTGTGCGGCGCGTTTAGGGCGAAGCGGAGGCGGACACCCCAACGAGTGGTGACACTTGCGATCCATTCAACCTCTGCAACTTCATTCTCTGCTCATAGCCTCGCTGCCATGGATGATCCTTCGCGGACTTACTCCCTACCTGCTTGGCCGGCTCGCGGCGCAACTCACGCAGCGCGGCCTGGGCTACTGGAGGTCGAACGACCAGATCTTTGTACTCCATTCGTTCCCCGCGGTAACGCACCTCCACCGCGCCATCTTCCCATTCACAGACCAAGGCCTTGGCTTGCGTCGGCCCATAGCGCTTATTCTGCGGCTTGAGTTGCAGAAAATGCCCCCGGTACTGCACCACCCAATCGTTGCTGATCCAGCGTTCCGTCTCTATCCGGAAAACCTCTCTCAGCTGCGCTGCGCTCGGTGCCCGAACGTGATAGTTCTCAGCTCGAGCCGCCGCTCGCGCAAAACGCCGATTGTGTTCCGCAAGATATTCCGCTTCCAAATATTCATTCGCAGCTTCGTAGCTCGCTATCCCCCGGCGACGCAGTTTCTTCACCAGGCGATCTTGATGTACCCCGTTGTTGCGCTCCACCCGCCCTTTCGCTTGCGGAGAACTGGCTGCAATAATGCGAATCTCCAAACGCTCGCACATGCGCCCAAACTGCGTCGTGGGCGCTTTCCCCCGCAGGCGCTCGCTTTCCGTCGGCTGCCGCTTATAAACGTTCTTCCAATCGGTATATAACGCTCGCGGTACCCCATACTTCCCGATCCAGCAGCGCAGCACTCCTACTGCTGCCCAGATCGTTTCTTGCTCCCCCAGGCGACAGCACGTCGTCGTCGTGGCATCATCCACCATATTCATCAGACATCCGCGCGGTCCCCGCTCCTCAAACCATGCATGGAAACTGCCATCCATCTGCACCAAGTCGCCAAAGTGTTCTCGCCGTTCCCGGCGCTTCCGGTGCGCTTTCCGTCTTCGCATGCGGCTCCACAACCCCTCCGCTAACATCCAACGCCGCAGCGTCTCCTCGCTCACTTTCAGCCCATCTTCATCTGCTAAATGTTCCGCTGCCAGCGTTGGCCCAAACCGCTCCGGTTCCGTTCCCGAATACTTCTCCCGGATCAACTGCAGCACCTTCCGCCGGAATTTCTCGGGCTTCGTCCGATTCGAACTTCTGCCTGCGCTGCGATGCTGCAGCCCTTTGGCTCCTTCCTCGCGATATCGCTGCCACAGTCTCTTCGCTTGCCGATAGCTCAACTCCAGCATCTTCGCTGCGTCTACCAGCCTCAGCGTCTGCCCCTTCACTCGCCCTAGAACCTCTGCTCGTCGAAGTTCCCTCGTGCTCATCGCTGTCCTCTTCAACCGGACCTCCTCTGGAGGTCGCAGTTTAGGAGACATTTCTAATGGGGGCTGAAGGGGACACTATCAAAGAGGTGCAACACCATCCAAATTGCGCGCGATCGAAAGAATTCGACTGCTCCTTCAGGTTTAGAGCTAAAACGGACCGCGCATGATCAAATCCTCGGATTGTTTCCGGAGACACAGGATTTACCAGCGGTAGGCAAGCCAATCGTGGCTAAGGTGATCTGCGCTTGACGTCAGAGGGCAGCAAGCATATGGTTTTTTGCAAACGCAAAGTTGAAGTCGGAATTCCCGATGTCTCATTTGACCATCTCTCAGACACGATCCTTCCCCGCGCCTATCGATGACCCAGGTAGCTTCCCCCCTCTCGGCACCGCAATAAAGGTTTTGATGATTTGGCCGAGGTTTCCGCCCTCATTTTGGGGCTTTCAAGGCATGATAACTCTTGTACCCGAGAAACCGCCATGCCTCCGCTTGGGCTGATTACTGTGGCCGCCTTGTGTCCGAAAAATTGGACCATCCGGATCAGCGATCGAGCCTTTGACGAACTCCTCGATGCGGACATCCTGTGGGCCGACCTGGTGATGATCAGCGGGATGCACGTCCAGAAAACCGATATCATCGACATCCTCGCGCGCGCCCGGAGGCTCGGGAGACGCACGATGGTCGGGGGACCCAGCAGTGAGCCGGAGGCCCTGCTCATTCTTGACGATCATGTGGTTGTTGGTGAGCCAGACGAGGTGTTCGACAGAATTGCGACTGATCTGGAGACCGGTCTCGCCCGACGGCTCTACTTGATCCATAAAAAACCTGATGTGAGCAAGACTCCGGCTCCCCGCTTTGACCTGCTAAAGCTCGAAAATTACGTTCTCATGTCAGTGCAGTTTCCCCGCGGTTGCCCTTTCCAATGTGAATTCCGTGACATCATCACGCTTTATGGGAGAAAACCGAGAACGAAGCGCCCCAACCAACTCGTGGCGGAACTGCAGGCCTCGGTCGACCTCGGCTGGCGTAAGCCTGTCTTTGTCGTCGACGATAATTTCATCGGAAACCACAAACTCGCCCTCGCACTGGTTCAGGAGATGGAAGCGTGGCAGCAAGCGCGTGATTATCCGTTACTGTTTTTTACCGAAGCATCGATTGATCTCGCTCGGAAGCCTGAGCTGATCGAAGCCATGGTGAAGGCAAACTTTTTCGTTGTCTTCATCGGGATCGAAAGTCCCTGCAAAGAATCCTTGAAGGAAGCAAAGAAATTTCAAAATCTACGGCAGGATTCGCTGCAGAGTATTCGCTTCATCCAAAGCAAAGGGCTATGGGTATGTGGAGGTTTCATCCTCGGTTTCGATTCCGATACCGAGGACATCTTCGAACAGCAGAAGGACTTTGCTGGTCCTTCAACCCACCGAAGTTGTCATTGGGATTTACGATCCTGCTTTCCGGACACCACTTCATTAGCTATGCACGAAACGCCGTGGCGCAACTCGAATCTGCGCTTGCTATACAGCTAAGGTGTTGTTACCACCAGTTGAATTTACTCGTTGTGACATTGAATGAGGCCAATACGATGAGCACTACGGGAGGATCACCAATTGAAAGTTTTCCAGATGCGAAGGGCGAGGTGAGGTTTGGCGCTCAAAAGGATAGCCTGTGGTACAAGGATGCTGTCATTTATCAGCTTCACGTGCGTAGTTTCTACGACAGCAATGCTGACGGCATAGGGGATTTCGCTGGGCTCACGCAGAAACTCGATTATCTACAGGAACTGGGAATTACCGCTATCTGGCTTTTGCCTTTTTACCCATCACCATTGCGGGACGACGGTTATGACGTCACGGACTATACTTCGGTTCAAGCAAGCTACGGTTCGCTCGAAGATTTCAAGTCGTTCCTGAAAGCTGCGCATGAGCGGGGAATACGCATCATCATCGAAATGGTCATAAATCATACTTCGGACCAGCATCCTTGGTTTCAAGAAGCGCGAAGCTCCCGCGACAACCCTAAACGCGACTGGTATGTGTGGAGCGAGACAGATATACGTTATCAGGGCGCGCGAATCATCTTTCTCGACACAGAGTTGTCGAATTGGGCCTGGGATCCCATCTCTAAGTCTTATTACTGGCACAGATTTTTCAGTCATCAACCGGACTTGAATTTCGACAATCCTGCGGTTTTAGAAGCCATGTGGGAGGTCATGACGTTCTGGTTACATCTGGGTGTCGACGGTTTTCGCTTGGACGCGGTTCCCTATCTGGTGGAACGAGAGGGAACTTCTTGTGAAAACCTACCAGAGACGCATGCGATCATTCGCGTGCTCCGCAAACGTCTAGATTTAGCATATCCGGACAGGATGCTTCTCGCTGAGGCCAACCAATTGCCCGCCGACGTTTGTCCCTATTTCGGGAATGGTGATGAATTCCACGCGGCGTTTCACTTTCCTCTCATGCCGAGGATGTTCATAGCCGTAAAGCAGGAGGATCGTAAGCCGATCATCGAAATCCTGGAGCACACTCCGGCAATACCCGACAGCTGCCAGTGGTGCATTTTTCTTCGTAGCCATGATGAGCTTACGCTGGAGATGGTGACTGATATTGAACGCGAGTTCATGTACGGCGAGTACGCTATCGACAAGACGATGCGGATCAATTTGGGCATTCGGCGGCGTCTAGCTCCTATGATGGACAACGACAGAAGGCGGATCGAACTGCTGAATGGATTGCTGATGTCCATGCCAGGGACGCCGATCGTATATTACGGAGACGAGATCGGCATGGGGGACAACATCTACCTTCGCGATCGGGATAGTGTACGTACACCGATGCAATGGAATGGCGGAACCAACGCAGGGTTCTCATCCGCGGATCCGGAACGGTTGTACTCGTCTCCCATTTCTAACTCCGTTTATGGCTATCAAGCGGTCAACGTGGAATCTCAGCGGAAGTTTGACCACTCGCTCTTCTCTTGGATGAAATCCTTGATTCGAGCGCGGAATTCGGTTCGCGTGTTTAGTCGCGGGTCGATTGAGTTCCTGTATCCTTCGAATCCCCGGGTTCTCGCCTACGTCCGCCAGTTGGACGAGGAAAAGGTGCTCGTTGTGAATATGTCGCCGTCGCTGCCTTCGCGTTCCCATCGCCATCTTTTTTCTCCAGAATGCATTCGCATTCTACGAAACACACCGGCGAACACAAGTTACTTCAGGTTACAAAACAAAATTCCCGACTTGCACCACAGGCTGCTAGCCCACTTCCATCTCAGACGCGCCTACCTAGCGAAAGAGCATATACCTGAAGCAATCGCTGAATATCTCAGGCAGTCTCCGTGCACCTAGAAAGACGCTGACTACAGCGGCTGAAAATCCCTCCCGAGGCTGTGTTGGCAGTTGGCAATAGGCCAATAAGCCCAGAGTAGCCGCGAAAAAGAAAATCCAGGTTTGTTACTCATGTTACTTTTTTTGAGCACTTTCGATGTCCATTGGAGAGACTGGAGGGCACTGCTGAGACGGAAGAGACTGCTGAGACTCGTTCGTAAACGACAGAAAATGCGGGTTTTACGAATGAAGTGACAGAAAACAAGAGAGTTGCGGAAAAAGGAGCAATATAATCCCCCCCTCTCCGCCATTGTCGCTATCTAATATAACATTATAGTAATATATTGAAAACCATTCTCTCCGACGCCAAATGGGCATGGCACTCTTTTCTGTCCTTAGCATCGAAAACTTACGCGCCCTCGGAGATCCCCCTCAGGACATCCTGACGAGCTCCGGCCATACGCTTCTTCGCAGTTGCGAGGTCATGGCTTGCCTATCTAGCTATAGCTAGGTACCCGACGCCGAACTGCATGATCTAAAGAATGAGCACTTCGGAGCCTCGTGAACGAAGCGCCCGGTCAAATGTGACAAGCTTCAAACCCGCCACGGTTGCGAATGCCAGAAGATAGGAATCCGCCCACACTTTCGGCGAAGAAGTACCGAGTCTAGACTGACGGCGGAATTCAGGCTCTATTGCCTCGGGTTCTGAGAGGTATGCGACCCGGTCGTCCGCGCAAACCTTGTCCCATAGTTCCCAGGCCTCAGGCATTTTTCTCACGTCGTTTCCCATCACAGCTGCCGATGTGAGAAGCCGAAGAACTGTCAACTGCGTGAATCGGCAGAAAAAGAACTTCTCCTCTGGGAACTTCTCAAGCCACTCCCGCGCCCTTTCGGAATGAATATGTCGACCCCACAGCAGCGCCAGCCAAACATTGGCGTCAAGGAAATTCAATGTGTTCATAGATCTGTTCGTTGGTCAAATCGACTTTCGGCCCATCTGACGCGATGAGGGGAAACTTGACCCTCTTGGAACGAGGACGCTTGCCCTCGATGAGAGTGACCCGCACGCCCAAAAGGATCAATTCGCGGATCGA
>WNFT01002352.1_pt1 | contig 16206 bp, 16 predicted proteins | sample 5400191 | NCBI WGS metagenome assembly WNFT01 (sample SAMN13153359, study PRJNA577476) | soil metagenome | isolation source: 80 cm saprolite under Madrone tree | place: USA:California | collected 2016-06-14 | reverse complement strand
AGATTGTTCTGATGCGCGTCTTCCTCCCGTCGGGCGCTTTCATCTCCCCGTCTACGACATTAAAATCGTCGCCGCGTAAGCTTTGGAGCCTCGAGGAAAAATTTCCTCGTGCCGCCGATGCGAAAGCAATAATCCGGCGCCTTGGTTGCGCCGCCAATTTTGATGGCATCCTCATGGATGACGTCTTTGTAGGCTTCGGCATAACCGCTGATATTTTCCATGTCCCAGCCGAGCGCTTTGAACATGGGATCAATAAATTCCTGACGAAGTTGGGCTTCGTTGTATTGGCCGGATTTGTAGGCTTCGATTTGCTGATCAAAGCGCTCAACGAGATCAGAAATTACAGGGGGAGCAGGCATCGCTGAATGAGAATTAGATGTTGGCTCCGTGAAGATCAAGCCGGCTGGCTCGATCGTTCAATATCCGAGTACTTTTTTCCGGTCCAAGGCGCCCGGCAACGCGTCCTTCTTCTTCGTGATCGGGTCCCCGCCGGAATCTTTGATTTGGTGGGCTTGAGTGGCGTTGAACTCAGTGTCTTTCGTGAATTCCGGCGGGAGGTCTGCCTCGGCATAAATTGCGTGCACGGGGCACACGTCGACACAGGCCGTGCAATCGATGCACTCCTCGGGATGAATTACTAGCTGGTTGTCCAGTTCGTAAAAACATGTGACAGGACACACCTCCACACAATCAGTGAACTTGCATCCGTTACATTTCTCAGTGACGACGTGGGCCATGAAATTTGCTGATGATAGATAAAGAAGCTTCGGTCAAACTCCGAACTTTTTCATCTATAGCTTGCTGGCGGGTGATGCTCGCGGGCAGTCCGGAAAAGAATCGCCACCGAAAAAGTAGCCGCTGCCGGTTACGCTCTCGATGCAGACGCGACGTGCGCTTCTGCAGCAGCTATCTGGGTGGCTGGTGTGCGAAAGAGCGCAGCGATCGAAAGAGTGACGGCGCAACCGACAAAAACAAACCACGGCCAGGAAATTTTCGGCCACCAATCCGGCATGAACCATCCGAAGTTCCACTGCGAAGCCACGAGTTTTCCCCGCAGTAGCGCAAGAACATCAAAGGCCGGCATCGTGACTTTACACAATACGAGCACAGACATGATCCCAACTGTCATCCCGACGACATTGGCGCCATCGGACCCGCGGCTCCGGGTTAGCATCCCGAGAAGAAAAACTCCGATCAACGCTCCGTAAGTGTAGCCGAGTATTCCAATCGCGATGGGAATGATCGTCAGTTTTGCATCGTGCAGGACGGCGTTGGCCGCCATGGTCGCGACAAGAATCATAAGAATGCCAAAGATCGCAGTCGAGATGCGCGCCGCACGAATGGCCTGACGATCCGTCGCACCCGGTCGGATATAAGGGAGGTAGAAATCTTTCGTAAAACTGGTGGCGAGCGCGTTCAGTGCGGCGGAAGTGGAGCCCATCATCGTGGCGAAAATACCCGCAATGATGAGTCCACGAAATACTACCGGCATTTGGTGAATGATGTAATCGCCGAAAATTTCGTTGTCGGCCGCCGGCAGTGTCGCGCCTGGAACCACCGAGTAGTAAACCGAAAGAAGGATGCCGACAGTGAGGAAAGCGCCTGCGATCGGTAGATCCATCACGCCGCTCAGGATCAGTGAGAGTTGCGATTTCCTGTGATCTGGCGCCGTCAACATCCGCTGCACCATGTCCTGATCCGTTCCGTGCGTTGCCATTGTCAGCAACGTCGAGCCGATAAATGCGGCAAACACGGTGTACGGCTCTTCCAGCATTGCTTTCAGCGCCTGCCCAAAAGGCAGCTGTGTGTTCCAACCGGTTTGGAAAAGTTTAATGTTCGACAGTCCGCCGAGATTCGTCTTCACGGTCTCGAATCCTCCAGGGATGTTCCGCAACAGCAGAAAAATCGCGAAGATGACCGAACTGAACATCAGCGCTGCCTGGATCACGTCTGTCCAGACAACCGCCTTGATTCCACCAACGGCGGTGTAGATCGTCGTGATGACGGTGACGAAAATAATTCCCCAGATGTAGGTATTGAGACTTACCGGTAGCGACGGAAAGAGATAGCGCCATATTACCACCATGATGGCGCCGCCGAGATACAACCGGACGCCGATTCCGAGCACGCGAGTGAAAAGGAAAATGCCGCTCGCCATGTTCTTGGTTTTTGTGCCGAAGCGCACCGTCAGAAATTCGTAGACGCTTTGCACACGGTAGTCGTAGTACGGCTTAATAAAGGTGAGCGCGATGACAATGCGCGCGAGAACCGTTCCGATTGCCAATTGGCCGTAGAAGTAACCTCTTGTTTTAAAACCTTCGGCGGGCGTCCCGAGAAAAGTCGCGGCGCTCGTCTCCGCGGCAATGATGGACGCGAGCACTGCCCACCACGGAATGGAGCGCGAGCCGAGCGAGAAATCCTCCAGATTTCGATTTCGTCGTCCGGCCCAAAGTCCCAGCGCGACGATGCCGACGAAATAGGCGAGCAGAACGACTGTGTCGATCGCGAGCCGGGCGTCCATGTCGATCTTAGGTGACAGAATTTTGCGAAGGCGCAACGCACAATTTTTCCCAGAGCGTTGTAGCTGCCGATGTCCTCATCGGCAGAAATTGGTTGGTTCTGCCGCCAGAGACGGCGGCAGCTACAACATTCGTGCTAATGTTCGGATGTTGATGAAGCTTACGAAAATTCCTGCGCCGGATTTTGACCTCGAGATGACGCTCGACTCCGGGCAGGAGTTTCACTGGGAAAAATCCAGCGCCGGCTTCGTGGGAATAATTGGCGTGGAACCGGTGTATGTGGAACAGCGGGGAACTACGTTATGCGTGAGTCGCGGAAGTGCGGAATTGGTTCGCAATTATTTCGCGCTTGATCATCCACTCGCGGAAATTCGCGCTTCGTTTCCGAACGATCCGATCATGAACGCGGCCAGGAGATTTTGCCGCGGGCTGCGCATCATTCGTCAATCGCGCTGGGAATGTGTCGCGACATTCATCTGTTCATCGATGAAACAGGTCGTGCACATTCGCCAGATTTCGAAACAATTGCGCGAACGTTTTGGCGACGCACGCAAGATTGACAACTACACCGTTTACACATTTCCTTCGCCGGCGCGGTTGGCGAAAAGTTCAGAAAGAGAATTGCGCGAATGCGCGCTTGGTTACCGCGCAAAAAATTTACTGGTGACCGCGCGGCTCGTCAGCTCGCGCGTGGCCGATCTCGATGCCTGGGCGGCGCTTTCCGATGTCGATCTTCGCGCAAAGCTTTGCGAGCTGCCGGGCGTGGGCGCGAAGGTTGCTAATTGTGTGATGCTCTTTGCCTACGAACGTTTACGCGCATTCCCGATCGACGTCTGGATCGGACGCGTCTTGAAAGAAAAATATTTTCCGCGAAAGAGAAAAGTGACAGGGCAACGATTGCGCGCATTTTCGGAAACGTATTTCGGGAAACACGGTGGTTACGCGCAACAGTATTTGTTTCACCATGCACGTGTAGCTTCCCGTAAGCGGCGGGCGAACCGCTCGCACGAGCAGCACAATTTGTCAGCGGCTGGCCGCTGAGATAATGTTCGCACTCTCTCATGAGTACGGCCGAGATCATGTTTGCCCAGCCGGGCGACGCAGCGATAGATCGAAAGCAGGAAGCGCGAAAAGTTTTATGGGCGCTGCTGGCAGCGCTTTTCATTCATCTTTTGGTTGCGTTCACGCTTGCCGGTCTGGGCGGCGTTTTTTCCCCCGCGCTGCCGGTCGAGGAAAAACCGGTTGAGCTAACGATTGTCGATCTTTCCACGCCGCCACCGGTTGTTCCAAAGAATCCCGCGTTCATGGAGACGGACGAATCCAAGCGGTCGGAGGCGCCGAAAGAAAAAACATTTGAATCAAACGCCAATTCGATTGCGGCAAGTCAACAACCGGCGACAGGCGGCATGCCATTGCCGTCGCAGCAGGGGGTCGACCGGCCGGGGGTCGATTTGGAAACGCATCAGTTCTCGCTCCCGAGCGAAGGCGCGCAATCACAACCCAGCGCGGCGCCACAGGAGAGTCCAAAACCGTCCGAACCGCCGCAACCGACACCTCAGCCGACGCCGGTCACGGACTCAGAGCAATTTGCGATGTTAACCTCGACGCCGACTCCGACAATCCGGCCTTCCGTTGTTCCGACGCCGGAACAGCCGCGCTCCGCCTATCGCGCGCAAAAACGTCAAACTCGATTGTCGGGATCGATCACGAATCGTGGTGCATCCGCGGTAAACGCGATTGGCACGCCGCTGGGTCGATATCAAAAAACTCTCTACGACGCTGTCGGCTCGCGTTGGTACTATTATGTATCGAGGCAGCGCGATCTGGTCAGCATCGGTACCTTGCGTCTGGTCTTTTCGGTTGACCGAAGCGGTCACGTGGCCAATCTCAAGGTCGTCGAAAACAGCTCCAACGAATCTTTCGCAAACGTATGTCTCCAATCTGTGCTCGAAATCCAGTTACCGCCGATTCCAGAGGATGTGGCGGACACGCTGCCGTCTGAGGGCTTGGACGCGGAAATGTCGTTTACGATGTACGCTAACTGATGATCGCCATTGTTCTAATCGCCGGGGTGTCGGAAACGGTGCAGACCATCATGAGCTTTTTCGTCAAGGGCGGGCTTTTCATGTGGCCGCTGCTTATCTGCTCGATCGTTTCGGTGACGACAATGATTTTGCGCGGCATCGCTTTGCGCGAAAAGAATGTAATGCCTCTCGTCATCCAAAGCGAGATCGAGCGGCTCATGCCGGGAGGAAGCGCCGAGAGGTTAGCGCGGATCGTGCAACATGACCCGTCATCACTGGCCCGGATCGCGCGGGTTGCGCTCCAGCACTTGCGCGGGCCGCGTTCGGAGAATGTGGAAGCAGTGGAAACGCGCGCGCGTCACGAAATGGTGCGGTTGGAGAAAGGGCTCATTATTCTCGAAGTCATCACCGGGATCGCGCCGCTGCTCGGGTTGATCGGCGCGGTCTCCGGTCTGGTGCATGTTTTTTCGCATCTTGGCTTGAGCTCAGGCGCATCGGACACACGCCAAATCGCGCTCGGCATCGCCGAAGCGCTGAACGCAACCGTCTTCGGCCTTTCGATCGCAGTGCCGACGTTGATCGCCTTCAGTTATTTTTCCAAGAAAGTGGAAGTAATGTCGGTGGAAATGGAGACGCTGGTCGTGGAGTTGATCAGCAAATGTTACTATGGGCGCTCTTCCCGCGAAGTGACGCCGGCTAAATCTCCACCGCTGACAACAGCGCCGACGCCGACGCCGGTGGTGTAAAGCGCGCGCGCCCATCCCACGCTATGAATTTCATCGTCCGCAAACGGAGGGCTCCCACCATCATTATCGTTTCGCTGGTCGATATCCTCATCATCCTGCTCATCTTCTTTGTCGTTTCGACGACATTTAAAAAGGACCAGCCGGAAGTTCAGATCAATTTGCCGGAATCGAAAACCGCGACCAAACGGCCGGCCGAGCTCGAGCATGCAATCGTGAGTGTCGATCAAAATGACGCGATCCAACTGGATGGGCGAACTGTCGGCGTTGACGAATTGGAGGCGGCGGTGCGCGATTTGCCAGCGGATCGTAAATCGACGCTGGCCCTGCAAGCCGACAAAAAGGCGTCGTGGGGCGCCATCGTCAAAGTGATGGACGCTTTGAAACTGGCGGGCGTGAAAAATCTTCCGTCGTTTATGCGCGAGGAAAAATGAGATTGTCGATCTTGCAGTACGGCGATCCCATCCTGCGCGCGAAAGGCAAACAGATCGATAAGATCGACAATCGCATTCGCGAGCTTGCACAGAACATGCTCGAGACCATGCGTGCCGCGAACGGTATCGGCCTCGCCGGGCAACAAGTGGGCGAGCCTTTGCAGCTCACGGTGCTCGACATTTCCCAAGTCGAAGATCGGCCGAGCACGATGAAGTTAAACGGTGAAGATGTCGATCCAAAGGAGGCGATGCCGCTGGTCTTGATCAACCCACTGATTGCTCTGAGCGAGGGTAGTGCAGTTGGAACAGAAGGCTGTCTCAGTTTTCCCGAGATCACGGGTGAAATCGAGCGGGCGGAATCTGTAAGTGTACGCGCGCAAACCCTGGAGAATAAAACGATCGAAATCGAAGCGACCGGTTTGTTGGCGCGCGCTTTGCAGCACGAAGCCGATCATCTCAACGGAATTCTTTTTATCGATCGAATGAGCTCGGCGGCGAAGGCAAGCTTATCGAGTCGTTTGAAGCGATTGCAAAAGGAGACAAAACGGGGGCGAGTAAAAGATCGACAATCGCTCGTCGGTCAAAGCGCTTTGTAATCGACCGTGATCGTGCGAAAGACGAGCGGATCGTGCTGGGCGGAGAAATAGAAGAGTTCGAGCATCGTCGCGCCAACCACCCATTGGTAGCCGACCAGTGTTTGGACGACTTCGGTATCGGTGTCGCGCGAGCGGGAAACTAGTTTGCCCGTCCCGTACTTCTCATCGAAATACTTGCGGATTTCTCCCATGCGCTGGTTGTAACGCTCGATCGTCCAATCGGGATATTCATATTGCAGCTCGACGCCGAAGAGCGATCTCCCCTTGAAAGTAAAGAGCGTACGCTTCAAACCGGGATGAACGAGGCCTTCAACCGTCCACACTTCGTGGCTTTCTTTTTTTTCGCGCGACACGATCTGTGCTTTCGCGCCGTTTAAAACCGCTTCCACGCGCGTCATCGGGTCGTTCCAGCGAAAACCAAACGGCGGCAGGAGTTCATCGGCGGCACGGATGGCCGAGATGCCGAAAAAAATCGCGACCCAGGCGACGAGAAAGATGCGCATGGCTATTCTGCCGGCGACTGGGAAAAAACCGCGCGCTCGGATTGCCAGTTCGCTATTCTAATTTGGTTCAACTTCATTTCGGGTGCGCGGAGCGAGGACGAAGCGTGCTTCAAAGGGGGCAAAAATGCGCGTGTGCGCTAATTCGGTCAACTCGTCCCGCCGTCGCGAGACTTTTGGAGTCAACTCCGCACGAAGGGACCATTTTTGCCGTTTTCGGCCACGCTGGTTTTGATTTTTCAGTCAAGGTTTTTTTTATGTGTGACGAAAAATAAAATTAAGATTTTTTCTTGTCGATGCGGGCGCTGATTTCTAATCTGAAGCCGCTGGCAGGGCGAAAAGGGAGTGGATGTGAATAAGATGTGAACAGCTTCCGATAAAACTCCTAATAGCAAGAATGAGCGAGGCCTTAACCTTTCTACACCGACGACGCAAATCAGATGTCGATCTTGCTGCAACCCCGGCGTTGCGGAAATGCACGGGAAGAGCTTTCCCCTCGTATTTAGGCGTTTTTGGTATTTTTTCCGAGCGTTTTGCCTGCGTTGCAGATGCAGTGTCGCCCAAGCATCGGCGTCGTTTCGCTGACCAAATTCCCTCGGTAAGGGCCTTTGTGGCAATTGTGTAACGCTGTTAACAAGTCGCTATGAAAGAGAATTGTACTCAATTGTGGCAGCGATTGTCCGCCGCTTTAAAGCCGCAGGTCAGCGCCGATACGTTCAAGCGCTGGTTTTCCGCCGTGGAATTGATCGACGCCACTGACAACTCGCTCACCTTCCGTGTTCCAAACAACATCTACCAATTTTGGATCGAGAGTAATCACATGGCTGCCTTGCAAGCGGCCATCGTCACCGCTTTTGGCGGCCCGCGCGAAGTAAAATTCTCTTCGCCGCCTGGAACTTCAGTGCAGGTGGCTGAGGACGCGGCTGCATTGAAGGAGGTGGCCTTAGATTCGCACCGCGACACGAAATCGGTCGGCAGCGCGCTCGGGCTCAATCCACGAAACACGTTCGAATCGTTTGTTGTTGGTCCTAACAACGAGATCGCGCATGCGGCCAGTCTGGCGGTCGCGCAATTACCGGCGAGAACTTATAACCCGCTGTTTATTTACGGCGGCGTGGGCCTGGGCAAGACGCACCTCATGCAGGCGATCGGCCAATATGTGTGGGCGAAAAAGAAAGGTGCGAAGGTGATGTATCTCTCGAGCGAACTGTTCATCAACGAATTCATCGACGCGATTCAGCACAGCAATCTGGTAAAATTCCGAAAGCGTTATCGCCAGGCCGATCTACTTTTGATCGATGACATTCAATTTCTCGGCGGCAAGGAACGCTCGCAGGAAGAATTCTTTCACACTTTCAACACGCTTTTTGACGGTCATAAACAGATCGTGCTCTCAAGCGACCGGCCCGCTTCGGAGATTACAAACCTGGAGAAGCGGCTCGTTTCGCGCTTTGAATGGGGACTGACCGCCGAGCTTCAACCGCCGGACATCGAGACGCGTATGGCGATCTTGCGCAAGAAAGCGCGGACGATGCAGATCAAACTGCGCGATGATGTTTTCGAATTTCTGGCCAATCGCATTCGGACAAACGTGCGTCGTCTTGAAGGTGCGCTCATGCGTGTCGCCTCCTTTGCTTCACTCAGTGGAAAGGAGCTCACCCAGGAAGTCGTCGAACATCTGCTCAAGGACATTTTGCAGGAGGAAGCGCGGCATTCCGTCACGATCGAGCAAATTCAGCGGCGGGTGGCCGAACATTTCGACGTGCGTCTGGCCGATATGACGAGCAAACGGCGTCCGGCCAATATTGCTTTTCCGCGCCAGGTCGCGATGTATCTGGCGCGCGAGCTCACGAAAGCGTCGCTCAACGAAATCGGCGACGCATTTGGCGGACGCGATCACGGCACCGTCCTTCATGCCTGCAAGCTGGTGAAGAAGCGCATGCACGAACAGGACAGCCTTCGTCAGACAATTTCTTTCATCGACAGTTCGTTGCAACGCTGAGTGGACTTGTCGATCTTAGCGCGGAAGAGTTTACGGTTGCCGAATAAAATCGGAAGCCTTACATCTTAGGCGCGCTTTTGCCCTCATGAAATTCAGCGTCACGAAAGAAAAACTGCTCGAAGGTCTGCAACAAGTCCAAAACGTGGTCAGCACTCGAACCACGCTGCCGATTCTTTCCAACGTGTTGCTGCAGGCCAACGGCAACGAAGTTCATCTTACCACGACCGATCTCGACGTCGGGGTTCGCGGCAGTTTCGAAGCGCAGGTGGAAAAAGAGGGCGCAACCACGCTGCCAGCGCGCCGCCTCTTCAACATCATCCGCGAGCTGCCCTCGAGCGAAATCCAGTTCGATGTCGATGGAAAAAACACCGCATCGATCCGGAGCGGGCAAAGCTTTTTCAAAATTCTCGGCTTGCCGGAGGAGGAGTTCCCGCCGCTGCCGAAATTCGAAGACGCCAAAGTCGTCACCATCCGGCAAAAGGATTTGCGCGACGGTTTGCGCAAAACTTCGTATGCCATTTCGACCGATGAGACGCGCTATGTGCTCAACGGCGTGCTTTTCAGCTTCAAGGAAAACAAGCTCACGCTCGTGGCGACAGACGGGCGGCGGCTCGCCATGCTCGACATCGAACTGGAATTCCCGCGCAGCCACGAAGTCGACATCATTGTGCCGACAAAAGCGGTAACGGAGTTGCAGCGCCTGCTCACCGAAGACGGCGAGGTGAAAGTTAGCATGGGCAGCGGCCAGATTGCGTTCGATCTCAACAACACGTTGCTCGTCTCCAAGTTGATCGAAGGCAACTACCCAAATTACAAACAGGTCATCCCATCGGAAGCGAAAGAGCGCGTCACGCTCGAGCGCGAGACTTTCCTGAATTCGTTGCGGCGCGTTTCCCTGCTCGCCAGCGAGAAGTCGAACTCGATCAAACTGAACTTCAGCAAAAACAACATCGACATCACCGCCAACACCCCGGAGGTCGGTGAAGCCAAGGAATCGCTTCCCGTCGCTTACAAAGGCCGCGATTTTTCCATCGCCTTTAATCCAGAGTTTTTAATGGCGCCATTGCGCAATCTGACCGAGGACGAAGTTTTTCTCGACTTGATCGACGAGATGAGCCCCGGCGTCTTGAAAATCCAGACGCCATTTCTGTATGTGTTGATGCCGATGCGCATCAGCGCATGACATAAGGATTTGTAGGGCAGGCGCGTCGCCTGCCGAGTGTGGATCGCAACCGATGCGGTTGCCTTACAATTTAAGCGCGTCGCGAACGGTTTCGAACTTGAGCGACGACATATTGCCCTCTGCCGCGCGCAGCACGCGTACATTCTCATTCCTCGGCGCCCAAACTTCCGGATCTGTGGGGCCGAACAGCAAAATGCAGTTCGCACCGGCCGCTGCAGCGAGGTGCGAAATTCCGCTGTCATGTCCGATAAAGATCGCATTTTCGAGAAGGGCTGCGACATGCGGCAATGGCAAGCTCTTGGCAAAGCGAACGCGTCGATTTGTCCAAATCGATTCGAGTCGCGCGACTTGATCTTCGTCTGCCTCGCCGCAAACAATTATGATTGATCCGCCAAAATCTTTCTGGCTGAGCAAGTAATTGCCGAGAGCGATCCAATTTTCGAGCGGCCAATTTTTCTTTTCGCTCCCGCTACCGGGATGAAAGGCGATGATTGGACTTGCGTGATCGCCGAGAAATTCTGCCGCAGCATGCCGATCTTCGCTCGAAGAATACAATTTGGCCGCGAAATCGCTGATTGACGCTCCGATCTCTCGGATGGGGCGAGCTAGTTGTTCGGCCGCGTGCTCGCTATTCTCGATCTTGGCCGGGCCATGAATCAGATTCTCTACGCCGCACCGGCGCAGATTCATCTCAAAAATCCCATCGGGATCGTAAAGATAGCTGATGATCAAATCGAAACTTGCGAAATAATCGGCCAGATCCGCAGAAAGTTCCGAGTTCTTTGCGAAAAAGCTTGCGAGCGGTCCATATTCGATTGAGCGGACGGCTTGCGCGTAAAACCGATGCTCCGCCAGAACCGCGATATTTTTGTAACCCAGGATCTCGATGTGCGCGTGAGCGTATGCGTCACGCAACGCCTTTAGCGTCGGCAATGTTAAAATAAAATCACCAATCGCTCCGCCCCGGATCACGAGAATCCGTTTCATTCGTTTTCTGTAGCGGCGCTCTATGAGCGCAAGCCTATTGGAACGACAGTCATAGACCGCCGCCAAAGATTTTTAATACTGCGTAAACGCAAATGCGAGAATGACCGCGCCGTAAACCAACGCGACACCGTGCATCAACCGCCAGCGCACGGCGCTGCGCGTGCTCCAGTTGATTTGATCGCGAAGCAAGTACGGGATCATGACCCAGAACAGCCCGGCGACAATGAGCAGATAAGCGAACACCGTGATCAGCAAGCGGCTCGGTTCGTAGCGCAGAAGTGCTGCGTCGAGCAGCGGTTCGGCGGCGAGCAAACAGAGAATCCCAAGCGCGCGCACCGATAGAAATTCGTCGAGAAAACGCACGGCGAGCACATAACCGATCGGCAATGCGATGAGCAGCGGCTTTCGAAAAGCGGAAAATTCACCCATTTCCATCGTCGCGAGCAGCCAGAAGCTCCAGGCAAGATCGACGGTGAGCAGAACAACGCCGGCGACGCGGGAACGTGGAAATCGTTGCGCAACACCGGCGAGATCGGGTTTGAGCAGGCCGGGCAGACTCATCAAAATCAGAAACGCTCCCGCGATTATGCCGGCGGGTTGCAAAGACACGTGGTAAATCATGCCGCGATCGTTGGTAACGGGCGTCAGGTTTGCACGACCGGCGTTCCATACAAGCTGAATCCATTCGCTTGTTGCACGCGTACATTGACCATCTCTCCCACAAGCGCATCGCTTCCTTCGAACACGACGATCTTGTTCGTCCGCGTGCGGCCCATCAATCGCGCCGGATTCGTTTTGCTCGGGCCTTCGCAGAGAACCTCGACATCGCGACCGACCAGGCGCTCGCCAGCGCGGCGCGCCGATTCATTTACGACCCGGAGCAGATCCTGATTGCGCGTTTCTTTGATGGGCTCGTCGATTTGGTCGCGCATTTCCGCAGCAGGCGTATCGCGCCGTGGTGAATAGCGAAAGATAAAGGCGTTGTCGAATTGGATTTGTTCGACAAGCTCGCGCGTTTGTTTGTAATCAGCCTCCGTTTCGCCGGGAAAACCGACAATCACATCGGTGGTAATCGCGATCCCATCGCGCGCCTGCCGGATACGACTGACAAGATCGACATATTTCTCAGCCGTGTACGTCCGGTGCATTGTTTTGAGGATTTTGTTGGAACCGGATTGCAGAGGCAGATGAACGTGCTCGGCCAGTTTGGGCAACCAGGCAATTGCGCCGATGAGATCGTCGCGAAAACCGATCGGATGCGGTGAAGTAAAGCGGAGTCGCTCGAGGCCGTCGATCTCGTGGACAGCTTCAAGCAGCTGCACGAATGGACTTTTATTGTCGATCTTCGGAAACTCGTGGCGGCCATAAAGATTCACGATTTGTCCGAGCAGCGTGACCTCTTTGACGCCGCGCGAAACGAGGTCGCGAATTTCGCGCACAATTTCTTCGATAAAACGACTGCGCTCGGCGCCGCGGGTCTGCGGGACGATGCAAAATGTGCAACGCATGTTACAGCCTTGCATGATCGAAACAAAAGCGGTCGCCTGCTTGGGAGCGAGTTGCTGCTCGCGGATTGTTTCCTGCGAGCCAAGCTCGTCGCCAACATCGACAATACTAAACCGCAGGTCATCCATCGGTAGGGACGCCAGGCCGCGCCGTCCGTTCGGCGCGCCCGGGTCCGAGCCGGACTGGCAGAGTCGCGCCCTGCCATTTTTCTTCGCGACCAAATCTTCCACGTAATCCGCGACGCGATGGAACTTTTGGGTGCCCACGACAAGATCGACATGCGGCAAATTTTTGAGCAACGACTCGCCGCGCGCCTGCGCCATGCACCCAAGAAAACCGAACACGATTTCCGGCCGGCGTTTAGCGAGTTGTCCGAGCATGCCCATTTTTCCCAGCGCTTTTTGATCGGCCATGTCGCGCACTGAACAGGTGTTGAGGAGGACGACGTCGGCCTCCGCTTCGTTTGCGACCCGCTCATAGCCGCGCGTGACAAGCGAGTGAGCGACTTGTTCCGAGTCGCGCTCGTTCATCTGGCAACCGTAGGTCTTGATGAAAAATTTCGGCATGGACGGGCGAAAATAATACACGGCCGCGCGGCCTTCGCCATTATCGACTTTCCATCTTGTCGATCTTTCGGATTTAATCTCGAAAGGTTTCAGAAATGAAAAACGAGGTTCCAGCGATCGGAATTATTGGCGGCAGCGGCTTGTATCAAATGGAAGAGCTGCGCGATGCGACCGAGCATAAGATCGACACTCCATTTGGGCCGCCGTCGGATGTGCTCATTGGCGGCCAGGTGAGTGGTCGGCAGGTTTATTTTTTGCCGCGACACGCGCGTGGCCATCGGCTTCTTCCGCACGAGTTGAATCATCGGGCCAACATTTACGCGCTGCGTTCGCGCAACGTGCGCTGGATCGTTTCTGTGACTGCAGTCGGGAGTTTGCGGGAAAAATATGCGCCACGCGATATTTTGCTCCCTTCGCAGTTTTACGATCGTACCAGTCTGCGCCGCGAGCACACGTTTTTCGGCGAAGGAATCGCCGCGCATATTTCCTTTGCAGAGCCGATCAGCAGCAAGCTTCGAAACCTCATTGCCGACTCGGCGCGTTCTCTCGGCGTTACGATTCACAACGGCGGCACTTATGTGAACATGGACGGGCCGGCCTTCTCGACTCGCGCCGAATCGGAGCTCAACCGTCGGAACGGCTTTGACGTTATCGGCATGACCAATCTGCCGGAAGCGAAACTGGCCCGCGAAGCGGAGATCGCGCTGGCCACCATGGCGATGATTACGGATTACGATTGCTGGAAGGTGGAAGAGGAACCGGTCTCCGCGCAGACCGTGATCGGTCATCTGATGGCGAATGCCGAGACGGCGAAGAAGGTAATTGTCGATCTTATCCCGCATCTGCCAATGGAGGCGAACTGGCCGGAACATTCCGCTCTCGATTCGGCCTTGGTGACGGAGCGCAGGCTTTGGCCTGCCGCAACGGTGAAGAAACTGGAACCGATCCTGCGACGATTTCCCTCAGGCACTGAGCCGCGCGATCGCGTCGCATAACGCACGGATTTGGTCCTCGTTGTGCGCGGCCGTTACTGTAATGCGCAATCGCGCCGATCCTTTCGCCACGGTCGGATAACGGATTGCCGGCACGAAAAATCCTTCTTTTTGCAGCGCGCGCGCTAAATCGATCGCCGCTTGCTCCGCACCCACGACCCAAGGGAAAATTGCGCTGCTGACGCGATCAACAGTTTTATCTGGTCGATTCGGCGTTGCCGGACGAACCGGAAGAAGTTCCTGCATCAGCTCGATTCGTTGCCGAAGTAATAACCTGCGCTCTTCTCCGTCGGGCGACGTGAGAAAATCGACGGCGGCCAAGGCCGCCGCCGCCAGCGCGGGCGGGGGAGCTGTGGAATAGATGAACGAACGCGCGCGATTAATCAGCCATTCGATCAAGCTGCGCGAGCCACAAATATAACCGCCGCTTACCCCGAGCGCTTTGCTCAGTGTCCCCATCTGGACATCGACATCTTTATCCAAGTTCTCCGCCGCCGCGAGTCCGCGACCGTTTGGTCCAACTACGCCGATGGCGTGGGCTTCATCGAGCATTAAAAGCGCGCGGAAGCGTTTTTTCAGTTCAAGCAGCTCGCGCAATGGCGCGGCATCTCCGTCCATCGAAAAAACAGACTCGGTCACGATGAGAATGCGCTTGCCGGCATGTTCTCGTTGCGCCCATTCGAGATGACTCTCGAGTTTACCCAAATGATTATGTGGAAAAACCCGGATGACCGCGCCACTCAATCTGACACCGTCGATGAGCGACGCATGGCAAAGCTTGTCCAGCAACACAACATCGCCCTTCGCGACCAGCGCCGGCAATGTCCCGACCGCGGCGGCGTATCCGCTGCTAAAACTGAGCGCGGCCTGCGTTCCCTTCCATTTTGCAAGCGCAGTTTCCAAACGCAGATGCGGGGACTGCGTTCCGCTGATCAATCGCGACGCGCCCGCGCCGACGCCAAATTCGCCGATCGCGGCAATCGCGGCTTCGCGCAATCGGGGATCGTTCGCCAGACCGAGATAATCGTTTGAGGAAAAATTAATCAGCCGTTTGCCGACAAGATCGACAACCGGGCCTTGGGCGCTGCCGATCTCGCGAAGATGTCGATCCAATGCGCGCGCGCGCAGCGCTTCTAATTGCTGCGCAAAAATGTCTGCCATGAGCTGTACGGCGTTGTCGCGCTACATCCAAAGACCCCAGGAGAGGAGTGCCGACGCATCGCGCCACACGCCGGCTTTGCTGTCGCCAAGCACGACTACGATAACGTCGCGGCCTGGTCGCGAGCCGCTCGCGATCAAGCAGTGTCCCGCGGCTTCGGTGTAACCGGTCTTCATTCCGTTGCAGTAGGGAAGCCGTTTCAAAACCTTGTTCGTGTTTTCAAGCTCGCGCGTGCGTCCATTGGCATAGCGAAAAACAAGCTGCGGCAGGCAAACGATCGAGCGGATGGTGGGATTGGCATAGGCAGTGCGGGCGATGATCGACAGATCGCGCGCGGTGGAATACTGGCCGGGAACGGGCAAGCCGTTCGGGTTAACGAAATGCGAGCTCGTCGCACCGAGCTCGCGCGCGCGTTGATTCATTCGGTCGGCGAAGGCCGCGATGCTGCCGGCATTATCGCGCGCCAGACAGCGCGCCACGTCATTCGGACTTTTTACAAGCAGCGCGCGCAGCAGATCGATTCGTTGGTAGGTCTCGCCGGGCTTAATATTTAACTTCACCGGTTCGGCCATGGTGTCGATCGTTTCGACGGTTACTGCACGATCGAGATAGCCGCTCTCCGCAATGATCAGAGCGGTAAGCAATTTCTCCGTGCTAGCAGGCGGTCGCATCTGGTCTGGATTTTTTTCATACAAAACTTCTCCGCTGTGCGCATTGATCACGATAACCGAGCTGGCGCCGGTTGCCGGGACCACGCCCGGAGCGGTCGGGATCTCGGTCGGTTCCGCGCTTGCGCGAGGCTTCACCGTTGCCCGATGGATGCGCTTGGGTTTTGACCGGTGCGGCACACCGGTTGGCCTGACGGCATCGGCATCTTCATCGGGGGATGGCGTCGCTGCCACGCACCAAAGCGCCAGCACTGCTACACAAAAAGAGGTGAACGGATGAAAGCGGTGCTTCATGAGCGGGAAATTAGCGGCAAAGATTTATAAGGT
>WNFT01010356.1_pt1 | contig 16216 bp, 13 predicted proteins | sample 5400191 | NCBI WGS metagenome assembly WNFT01 (sample SAMN13153359, study PRJNA577476) | soil metagenome | isolation source: 80 cm saprolite under Madrone tree | place: USA:California | collected 2016-06-14 | reverse complement strand
TCGCGACGTATCCTCTTTCCTCTCCGGCAGTTATCTCTCCGCCTGCGACCTCAGCTCCGCCTTGGCCCGCGTCTTCTCCGCCGTCGCCCAAGGTCAAGTCAAACGCAAAACCGCCTCCACCCTCGCCTATCTCGGCCAGACTCTGAATCAGACCATCCATCTCGCCCAGCACGAGTACATCAATGCCTTCGGCACCAATTCCTGGCGTGACATGGTGGCCTCCTCCTTCGCCCCTCCCGGCACTCAAGAGGACGAGGATCCCCAACCGGTCCCGGCGCCACACCCTCCCTTGCCTCCGACAAGCACCGAATTCGTTCAGCGTGTACTGGCCGGTCGGAAACTTGTCCTGAGCATTTGACACAGAAATGGGTAAATCTATGAAAGTTGTGACAAGGGCAACGAGTTAAGACTTTAAATCCTCACCGAACATTTCAATTCTGAGCTTTCGCATATACTCGTACAGTGGCTCCATAGAGATGGATTCATCGGTAGAAACCGGGTCTGGTGGCACAATGCTTTGGGGGATAGTAATTCGGCTGTTGTCCAGTTCGTGGGCCCGGATATGAATACTCAGGAGATAATTCAAGATTTTAGCTTGCCTCCAAGGAATCGTAATCGCCGCACGCTGCTCTGTTATGACGGGATTTGTGCTTTGATCTAGTTGGCCGAAGATTAGTTTTAGGTCCCAGACGCTGCCTTCCAAATAGACATTATTCGCATAGTCCGTATAGAAGTCTTCGACGCGCTCAAATCCGCTGGGCGGCGCTTGGGAATTCTGCTTTGTCTCTTTATCAGCCATTACAATCCTCCCGCTAGCCGATGTCCCGCACGCACCGAGACACCCTGAATTGAATTTGCAATCGCAACATCGCCTCGCGGCGGCATATTGAAGACTTTCCGAACAATCTCAGGACGCTCAGGTTTAGGTGCTGGAAGAGGCAGACGGAGTTGCACAGCTCCAGCATTTGCAACTGTGATTGGCATTCCATCGCGCTTATGCGGCATTACTCGGATAAGACGTCGTCTTGGGCTGCGACGGTGCGGCATACTGCGGACATTAGACCGTATGATTCGACTGTATTCCCTCTCAAAAGTCTCGACATTACCCGATTCTTCGGAAAGGTTTTCAAACCATTCCACGAGACGACTAAAAGGAACAAACTGTCCGACAAAGCCAACATCGAAACCGGAAGCTATGCGACTGATTGTATTGATCGTAAGATTCCCATAGTCAGGATTCTGAGCACGTGATACAACACCTTGAGTCAGGCTTGCACTTTCCGCGAGCTGTTCTTGAGTCCACTCCCGTTTTTTTAACAGGGCGCGAATCTGGAAAGGGACTCCGCGTTTCAACTGCAATGCCGCGAAATTCGACCTATATTCCTTGTTGCGCAGTTTCTGCCACAGATCAGAGTTGGTGTTCATAGAGTTCTCCATCTCCGTATCGGAAGAACCGTCGCTGTTTATCCATTACATCGTTGAAGATGGTTTCAGGAATCGGTTTCTTGCCCCCCGATACCAGAACAAAATCTGATTCGTCGTAATTCCAAAATCCCAGGACTCGAATCTGCCTTATACCAGTTCCACTTTTGTCGTCGGCAGAAAACTTTATTTCACAGAGGCCCAGATGTGTCTTTGTAAGTGGCTTGAATGTCCGGCATTGTTCCAAGTCCTCGGTGACCGCCGTCTCCTTAAGGGCATATTCGAAAGCCGCCTGAATTGCGGGATGCTGCGCCCAGTACCATTTCATGAACACATTGGTTCCGCTAGCCAAGCAGTAGTCCATGAAGCGTCTATAAACCATCCTACCCCACTTGATTCAACAATGCAATATTGCATCTTACACGTTGTGACCAGAAATGCAATATTACATAATCAGAACGGCCTTAGATGTGGCGCATTCTAAGGAGAGTCTTGGTCCTAGGCAAGTATTTCCAGTCACATAAGTCATTTAGAATCAACACTTGTGAACACCCTTGTAAGTGTTGAAAACAAAGGGGTTGCAGAAAATCTAAACCCTTTAGGTGCACTTACAAAAAACATGGGGGGTGGGGGGTACGGTCCGCGCCCCTGGTCACGGGCTTGCCGAAAGGAGTCGCTGGCCGCCCGCGTTGAACAAGGCGAGAAGCGCCAGCAACCCCGCCACGGAAACGAAAATCCCCAAGATTCGGTCTGGCGTCCGCACAAACTTCACCGCGATGTGTTGCGTCCCGGCAGGCAGCCGCAGGATCATCTGGCCGCTGGTCTCTGGATGCTGCGGTGTTGCCACCTTCCCGTTCACTTCCACGCGCCACGCCGGATAATCCAGCAGCCGCAGCGCCACGCGCACCGGCTTTTGCGACGCTACTTGCAGCTCCCGTTCTTCCGCGTTCCATCGCAACACGTGTACCTCCGCCCGTGGTGCTGCTCCTCCCGATTCGTCAGCCGGCAGAATCGCAACCCGCGGCGCTTTTTCCGGCAGATTGGAGTGGTCGTCGTCCAGCGGATCGTATTCATCCGTGCCTTCAAAGCCCTGGTCATTCGCTATGGCTTCCCGCAAATCCGGAATTTCGTCCGAATCCCACCACGTCTGTTGCACCAGGAACGCACCTGTTGCCCCGGAAACGACAATCACTGCCGCGCCCAGGATCCACCCGGCCCGCCGCCGCGACATCGCGGCCGCGAGAAAACAGGAATACGGCACCGCCAGGATGGACATCCATCTCCACGGAAACTGCACAAAACGCAGCTTGAACAGGTGTTCCCAAAAAGCCGAACTCGGCCGAATCATCATGAAAATCGCCGCCGCCGAAAGAAACAGCAGTACGCGCCACAGTTTTCTTGCTTCCTCCGTCTCTTCGTTTTTGGCGGCGCTTCGGTGCGCCGCGATGCTCGCGATCCCTGTCATCACCATCAACACGATCGCCACACTCGAAGCGATCCAATTGAACAGGTTGTGCTCCGGATCGTTGGTCATCGTATAGAGAAAATTGTCCGAAGGATGCAATCCCGGCGAGAGCGCCTGCGTGATGTTCACCCATCGCTGTTCATAAGCCGCGGGGAATAGGTAGAAACTTGCCAGGGCAAAGCCCAGTGTTACACCCGCCACCCCGCGCCACAGCGGTCGCGATGACTTCTCCGCGAATGCGGCCCACACAAAAAAAAGTGCCACGCTGTAGCTCGCCAGCACCGCGGCAGGCGCATTGGACAGCCACACCGCCGCAAACACCACCACGAATAACGCCAGCGCTCGCGGTTGGGAACGCCCGCGATTCTCCACCAGCCCGCAGACTTGCAGCGCTCCCAGAAACACCACGGGCATCAGCGCGCATGCCAGCAATTCCGCAAAATCGCTGCGCATGTAAATGACCAGCAGCGCGTAAGGATTCGCCGCGTAAGCCGCCGCTCCAAAAAGCGCCGCGCCCCGCGTCGCGAACCGCCGCGCCAGCGCATACGAACACAGGCCCGCGATCGTCTGCACCAGCGCAATAAATATTCCCGGCACCGCATTCCACGGCGCCAAAAAGCCCAGCGCCGCCCCCAGCATCCACGAAAGCGGCGGATAAAAAATAAACCGCGGCTCGCCAAATCCGTGGTTCGCCCACTCGGTCCACCTGGGATACGCGATCCCTTCTCTCCACTGGCCCGCCGTATCCAGCCAGGACGCCGCATGAAATCCAAAATCGTGGCCGGACGCGTTTCCCAGCCAGAAAAATGGAGCAATCACCAGCAGCGCGGTCCCCAGGGAAACGCCGAGCGCCAGGAACCACTCGCGGGAAGTTGAACCGCGCTTCAATCTGTTTGGAAGTTCCACCGAAGGTGTCATGCAGTGCGCATACAATTCTAATCGTTATCGAAGCGAACCGTCGAGCTTTGCAAACGCGAAACCTGACGCAACTCCGCCTTATTCTTTTTCTCTCTTCTCGGTTGCTGCCGGTGCTGCCGGCGGCGCGGGCTTCTCGCCCCAGATATACTGCGCGAACCACTTCTCATTTTCTTCCATCACCGCGCGCTGCTGCTTCGGCTTGTTGATCCCGTGCCCGAATCCTTTGTACACCACCATTTTCACCGGCACGCCGCGGTCTTCCAGCGCCTGCCGCAATTCATACGCATTCGGTATCGGCACGCGGCGGTCATTTTCTCCGTGCTGGATCAGCGTCGGCGTTTTCGCCTTCGCAATGTAGGAAATCGGCGAAGTCTTCCGGTAGATTTCCGGATCGTCCCACGGCGTGCCATGCAGATACTGCTGCGTGAACGGCGTAATGTCCGTATTCACGTAATAGGTCATCCAGTCGGAAATTCCCGCGCCGACCGATACCGCCTTGAAGCGGTCGCTCGACGCCGTGATGAACGCGGAGATGTATCCGCCTTGGCTCCAGCCCATCGCCCCAACGCGCTCCTTATCTACAGAGCCCTTCGCGATCAGCGCGTCCACGCCGGAAATCACGTCCGCATAATCTCCGACTCCGAGATTGCGCACATTCAGCGCCCGGAATTTTTCTCCGTAACCCGCCGAGCCCCGGTAATTTGGCCGCAGCACCAGCGCCCCCTTGGCCACAAAACGTTCGATCGGATAATACCGGTCCGGGCTCACCACCGGTTGATCCACTCCCGTCGGCCCGCCGTGAATCACCACCAGCAGCGGATATTTTTTCTTCGCATCAAAATCGCTGGGCGTGTAGAGAATGCCCTCGATTTTCGTTCCGTCCGCCGATGTCCACGAAGTGACTTCGCGATGCGCAATCTTGAACGGCTTCAATTGTTCGCCGAGCGACGTCAGTTTCTTCGCCTTCCACGGCGCGACGCTCGCCGCATAAATTTCGGCGTACTCGTTCTCCAGCGCCGCGCGAAACGCCGCGTGCTTGAAATCGCGCGCGAACGAAAATCCAAACGCCACCGGATGCTCCGGCGCATCCAGTTTCTCCACGACGCGCGTTTCTGGATTCACTCGAAACACGTGTGCGGACGTCTTCTGCACGGCCTCAAAATAAATTCCGTCCGGCCCCCAATCGATAAGATCGGGATCCTCGTCGAAAGCCGCCGTCACTACTTCCGGAGTCCCTCCCGCGGCCGGCACCACAGCGATTCGCCCGTTCGTGTAGTAGAAATATTTCGAGCCCGCCGCTGTCTGGTACGCGATTCTCTTTCCGTCCGGCGACCATTTCGGATTTGTGTCCGGACCCGGCGTGCTCACAATTTTCTTCACTGTTTTGTCCGCGATGGTCAGCACATAAATATCGTTCGATAAACTAGAAATAAGATCCGGGTCTTTTTGGGCGCTGAACGCGATGCGCGTTCCATCCGGCGACCACGAAAAACTCCCCACGCTGAATGCCTCTCCCTCCGTCAGCCGCTTGGCTTCCGGCACTGCGTTCGTCGTTGCATCCGGGAGATCAATCGTCCAAAGATGCGCCATCTGATAGTCCGCATGCACCACGGAATATTCGCCGTATTTTTCCTTGCGATCCTTCAGCGTCTTGGACTCGGGATCTGCTGCGGTAAACGCAATTCGCCGCGAATCCGGCGCCCACTCGAACCCGCCAACGTCGGTTTCCGATTTGCTGAGTTGCTGGGCCTCTCCCCCATCCGCCGAAATCACGTACAACTGCTTTTTATCCGCGGTCGAGCCGGAAATTTGCGCCGGGCGGTCGGAAACAAACGCGATCCATTTTCCATCCGGCGACCAATCCGCGCCGGTGCTCGACTTCTTCGCAGACGTCAGTTGCCGCACTTCCCCGCTTGCGATGTCCGCGATCCACAGATTCCGGTCAAACGAATTGTCTTCCCAGTTCGCCGATTGCAATTCGTACACCACGCGGCGCCCGTCCGGCGAAATCTTTGGATTGAATGCGCTCTTCCATTCCAGCGATTGGTCGATCGTCGGCGTTTTGAAAACCGGCGCCAGCGTGGACTTCGGCGCTTCCTGCGCCGCGGCGGGGACTCCCGCCCATCCGTAGACGGCCATTGCAACTGCGATCAAACACACCTTTCGCATCCCTCTATCCCTCCAGCTTTTTCAAGAGACGTTCACTCAGTATTTGCGATTCCAGCGGGTGAACCCGATGAAAAGACCAATCGCAACGATGGCAAAACCAAGGTACACATACCATCCGTGCAGCACCGTTGCTGAAACAACCGCCCCCAGGGCGGAAAGCACCAGCAACAGGGCAGCCTTGCCCTTCGTCAGCCGCTTCTGTTCGACCACTCGCGCTTCGCTTCTCGCCGCGTGAGGCCCACTCTGCATCGCGCCGGCGTTTCTTCCTGAGCTTAAGTTCTCGCCAACTCTCGCGTCAGGTACACCATCTGGCCCACATGATGATACGCATGCCCCGCACAACGAATGAAAATTTGCATTCGATCCCTGGCTTCCGGCTCGCGCTCGGCAGTGTACGCCTTTCCCCAGTCCTCCGGCCTTTGTTTTCGTATCGTCGTCACCACCATGGCGATGGTGGGGTCCAATGCGCGCAGGGCTTCCTCTTTGCTTGGCGGCTGTTTGTCCGTAAACTCCCTTTCGCGGTCCCGTACATAACCAGTTTCCGCCACGCGCGCCCCAATGTAGTAATTCAAATTGCCGGTCAGGTGCAGCACCAGGTGCCCGATGCTGTTTCCGTACGGATACGGCTTGCGCCAGAATTGTTCGTTCGAAAGTGGGTCCACCCACTTGTGCAAATGGGCTGCAACATATTCGTAATACGCCGCCAGCCCGTCAGCCACCGTTTCGTTCATTTCGGCCATGAATAGAGATCCCGGAACGCAGACAATAGCCCGTCTCCACAAAATGTCAAGGACTTCGCACTCGCCCGGCAGGGTTCGCCTGGGTTAATTCGCCCTCGATGGAAAGACGAAACATGGCTTCTCCGAAAACACCGCGCGAAAAGTTTCCGTGAAAAACTACATCCGCAAATTTGCCCCAGGCGCGCAAGCTGCTTTGGCAGGGCGCTCATGGTCTGGCGGCTAATTCAATAGGGGTCTACGAGTTATACTAGAACACCAGGAGGAGCATGGCAGAACCAAACTACGTCTGTCCTAAGTGCGGCTTCAACCTTCGGCCGTCTCACTTGCACCTTGATGGCAGTTCGTACTTCCAGTGCCCATCTTGCAAAGAAAAATTACGCGTTACTGTTGCTTATAGACGATTCCTGTTACTCGGACAGGTCGTAATCTCAATTGCTGTTGTGCTCGGAATCCGAAATTTACTCGCGTATGTCGCTGTTGCGATGGTTGCATTCTTCCCAGTGGTGGTAGTCTTTACCTATCTCATGAGGACTATTTATCCTGCGCGGTTTGAACCATACCCTCCGAGTTCTTCTGACCTCACGTTTACGAAGGGTACGAGAAACGACTCATAAGCTGCACAGGCCTTCTAGCGCTCCGCTTTTCCACAATCCTCAGAGGGGGTCCTTCCGTACTATTGACCCTGTTACTATCCGGCACGGAAACTACGGACAGTATGGCTCGTTTCTCCGCCTTTCTGGGGCGCAGTGTGGAGGTGCAATATCGCGCCGGCGATATCCTTCTGCCCGCTTCCGGCATCTTCGTCGCTGATTCCGGCCGATCCATCTTCCTCGAGCAGAATTTCGAACAGCGCGGCCAGCATAAGCATTTTCGCTGGGAGATTCCTTATCAATACCTCGTGCGCATCGAGGAAAAGCCCGATCCCGGCGCCACCATCAACCCAGATTCCTCTGCCGCTGCTCCCGCTTCCTCGCCCGAAGCTCCCGTTGCTTCAAAGTCCGGCGAAGAGCCTCGCAGCGCGGCTGCCGCCGCCGCGGCCGGCGGCGCCCCCGGTATCCTTCCTCTTTCCCACCGCCCCAAAACCGCCTGATCCTCGCCGCCGGGACACCTATCAAACCTCCGCATCCCTGTCCTTTATCAGCAAGGCCGCCGGAGAAAGTACCACATTTGTCCCTAGTAACCCTTAAGCCGCCCAACAGATGAGGTCCATTGTCATGTACCGAATGTCTTCCTAACATCACTGTTGAGTAATTTCTCTCGAAGAATTCATGAAGAACTCATCCAAATTGTTCAGAACGCGGCCTATTCGGCGGACCTTGACCACGAGCGCTCTTGTATCCCTGCTTTCGATCGCGGGACCCCTGCTGGAGAGCTCGGCCCATTCTGCGGAAATCGATCAGAATCCTCCTGCGAGTCTAAAGCAACTGAGTCTCGAACAACTCGGTAGTGTGGAGGTGACGACAGCCTCCAAAGAGCCGGAACAGGTCTGGCGAGCCGGAACAGGTCTGGCGGACGCCAGCCGCGATTTATGTAATCACGCAGGAGGACATCCGGCGGTCCGGGGCCACTAGCATCCCCGAGGTTTTGCGCCTGGTCCCTGGCGTGGAAGTTGCCCGAATTGACTCCAGTAAATGGTCGATCGGGGTGCGCGGATTCGGGAGCCGGCTCTCGCGATCCGTACTGGTGCTCATCGACGGGCGGAGCGTTTACACGCCGCTTTTTGCGGGCGTTTATTGGGAGGTGCAAGACACACTGCTCGAGGACATCGACAGGATCGAGGTCATCCGGGGCCCCGGGGGCACCATCTGGGGCGCCAATGCTGTCAACGCGGTCATCAACATCATCACCCAAAACACAAAAAATACCCACGGATTGCTGGCGTCTGCCGGCGGCGGAAACATCGATCAGGGTTTCGCCGGTATCCGGTACGGAGGCGGAAGGGGCAAGGATTTTAATTACCGAGTCTACGCCAAGGGTTTTACGCGGGGGCCGGAGTTTCATGCGGCGGGAACCCAATTTGATGACTGGCGGATGGCGCAGACGGGATTCAGGACGGATTGGGATGTGGACACGCGGAACACCCTAACACTGCAGGGCGACCTCTACAACAGTGAAATCGGAGAGCGCGTAGGGCTCGCAGCCTACTCTCCGCCCTCCATGGTCAACGTGGAACAGAATGCTGAGGTTTCGGGGGGCAATCTGCTGGGGCGCTGGAGCCGAGTGCTAAATGCCGAGTCCGACGTTCACTTGGAGACTTATTACGACCGAACGAAACGGAAAGAGGCGAACATAGACGAGACTCGGGACACGTTCGACATCGATTTCATTCATCATTTGAAATTACCGCGGCGACAGGATTTCCTCTGGGGTCTCGGCGCTCGAATCAGCTCGGGCAACGCGACGCAAGTGGTTCCCACCATCGTGTTCGTGCCGAACCGGCACACGGACAAACTCTTCAGCGTTTTCGTGCAGGATGAAGTGCCGATCGTTGGGAATCGACTCTCGGTGACGGTAGGGGCTAAGGTTCTACATAACGAGTATACCGACTTCGAGATCCAGCCGAGTGCGCGGCTCCTGTGGACACCGGCGCCGCACCAAACCGTGTGGGCCGCCGTCACTCGCGCGGTGCGCACGCCGTCGCGCATCGAGGAAAACGATCTGCTCACCGGATTGATTACACCTAGTCCGCCAACTTTTTTGCGCCTCATCGGCGACGGCAAATTCACCTCGGAAAACCTGCTGGGCTACGAAGCGGGGTACCGAACACTGGTCAATCCGAAGTTATATATAGATATCGCGGGGTTTTATAACAACTACAACGATCTTCTCAGCATCGAGCCGGGCGCGCCTTTCTCGGAGAGCTCGCCGTCACCGACGCACACGGTAGTGCCGCTTTTCTTCCGCAACGGACTTTTAGGCAACACGACCGGAATCGAAATCGCGCCGGATTGGACGCCAACACAGTGGTGGCGACTAAGAGGCTCGTACTCCCACGTGCACATCGACTTGGGCAATCGGACGACCAGCATGGACAGAGGGACTGCCGGTTCCGTGGAAGGTTCCAGCCCGCACCACCAGCTAGTGATTCAGTCTTTGGTGAATCTGCCAAAGAAACTGGAATTTGACCTGACTTATCGTTACGTCAGCGCCCTGCCGACCCAAACAGTTCCCAGCTACGGAACAATGGACGCGCGATTGGGTTGGCACATCATTCCCCAAATGGAGTTGTCCATCGCCAGTCATAACCTGTTGCAGCCGCATCACTCCGAGTTTGGCGGCGATCCGGGTGGACTTGTCGGGATCAAGAGAAGCGTATACGCAAAAATTGCCTGGAGACGAGCGGAAAGGTGATTGTTAGCGCTCCCATGGATCGCGCCATCGAGACATTCGGCCGCCCACCAAACATCCAGCGTCACGTGTGTGCACGTTCCCGGCGCAGATTCCTCCAATTACGGACAATGCTCATCGCGTGGGCGTTCTTTGCGCCCACCGGTCTCCTGGCCCAGCAGCCAAAACCGAGTGAATACCAGGTCAAGGCCGCTTATCTCTATAACTTTGGCAGGTTTGTCAAATGGCCTGCTGGAATCGCGGCAGTCAAGGGCGACTCCTTCGCCGTTTGCGTGCTCGGTCAGGATCCTTTCGGCTCGACTCTCGATTCCACTCTCGCAGGTGAAGCGTTGGACGGAAAGCCCGTCGTGATTCGGCGGATTGCAAAACCACAAGACGCCGTGGATTGCCGAATCCTGTTCGTCAGTTCGACTGAGGAACATCATTTGAAGGAGATCCTGGCGGCGATTGATCAAGCGGGCGTCCTTACGGTTAGCGATATACCTGGCTTCTCGCGGCGTGGCGGCATCATCCAGTTCGTCGCAGAGGGCGAGAGGATTCGCTTCGAGATCAATCTGGCGAGCGCCGAGAGCGCCCGGCTGGTCCTGAGTTCCGAACTGCTCAAAGTAGCGGCCGCCGTAAGAAGAAGTCTTCGGTCTGGAGATTGACATGTCCAAGACCCAAGACCACTCCATCTCCCGCAAACTTACCTGGATGAACATGCTGGTTAGCAGCGCGGCTCTCCTGCTGGCGTGTGCGGCCTTCATCGCCTATGACATGGTCACTTTCCGGGAGACCATGGTGCGGAATCTTTCCACCCAGGCTCAGATCATCGGCTCCAATACCGCCTCGGCGCTACTCTTCAACGATCCGCAGTCGGCGGAAAATACTTTGTCAGCTTTGAAGGCTGCTCACAACATCCTTTCCGCCGGGATCTACACTCCCGATGGCCGGCTTTTCGCTTCCTACTCTCGCGATGCAGCCGGCCAGATCTCTGTGCTGCCTTCCATCCCTTCAGGGCAGACCGAAATCCATTGGCTCAAGGATAAGGAGATCGTACTGGTCCGCTCCATGGTGTTTGAAGGAAAGCCAACCGGGACAGTGTATATCCGATCCGACGTGGAGGAACTGAATCGGCGCCTTATACGATACGCCGGCATTGCCGCCATTGTCTTGTCGGCGTGCCTGATGGCAGCGCTTCTCGTCTCATCCATCTTCCGGAGGGCTGTCGCTGACCCCATCGTGCGCCTGGCGGAGGTGGCCGGAGTCGTTTCCCGCGACAAGAATTATTCCGTCCGTGCAACTCCGACCCGCAGTCGCGGCGAATTGGCTATCTTGATCGATGCTTTTAATGAAATGTTGACGCAAATCCAGCAGAACGAGCGAGCTTTGCGGAAGGCACATGATGGACTGGAGCAACGCGTCCAGGAACGCACTGCGGAACTGGAAGCCGCCAAGAAGGAGGTTGAAGAGTTTTCTCATTCCGTCCTTCTCGCGAAGGAGGAGGTGGAACGCGGCAGTAAATTCAAGGATCAGTTCCTCTCCACGATGAGTCACGAATTGCGCACGCCGCTCAATGCCGTCCTGGGTTTCTCCGACCTCCTCGCCGATGAACGTTATGGCCCGCTGAACGAACGGCAGCAGCGTTACGTCAGTCACATCCATACCGGTGGAAAACACCTGCTCAGCCTCATCAGTGACATTCTGGATTTGTCAAAAATTGAGGCCGGTCGTATGGAACTGGCCATCGAGAGCCTTCGCGTGGAAACCGTATTTGGTGAAGTGCTAAGCGCCATGCGGCCACTGGCAGATAAAAAGTCGCAGGAAATGTCTATGAGTGTCGAGGCCGGCCTGGCCGTCCGCGCCGATTCCACCAGGTTCAAGCAAGTGCTCATGAACCTGCTGGGCAACGCCATTAAGTTCACTCCCGACAGCGGAAGGATTGAAGTCGCCGCGCGTTTAATCGAAGACCGAGTTCGAGTGGAAGTGCGGGACAACGGTCCCGGTATTCCTCCGGAGGAGCAAAAGCGCATCTTCGAAGCCTTCTATCGCCTTCGGGAATCCGGTAAGAAGATCGAAGGAACAGGCCTCGGCCTGGCTATCACCCACCGCTTGGTCGAGTTACACGGCGGTGAGTTGGGTCTTGAGAGCCAGCTTGGCCAGGGAAGTTGCTTCTATTTCAGTTTGCCCGTTGCTGTCGGTATGCGGGAGCCGCCTTCCTTGAGAACCGAGTCGAGCCCAAGATCTGGCGCACCCGCGCGAATTCTAGTGATCGAGGATGACCGGACGGCGGCGCAGCTCATTCAATCGCAGTTGACCTCCGCCGGATACGAGTCGGTCGTATGTGATAGGCCGCAAGATGCCCTGGAGATTACAGTGCAACTTCAGCCCAGCGCAATCACGCTCGATATCGTGATGAAGCCAAAGAATGGCTGGGAAATTCTGACGCAGCTAAAACGGGACCCGCGCACTGCACGCATCCCCATAATCGTCGTGTCAATCGTCGACCAGCCCAGTATGGGAGCGTTGCTCGGCGCCGACGAATACCTCGTCAAACCGGTTGACAAAGCCACTCTGCTGGCCGCTCTTGAACGCCTCGTCAATAGCCGGCCTGCATCAGCGCCGGCACGGCCCATCCTGATAGTCGAAGATGACGCACCTGCGCGGGAGTTCATCGCCGAAATGCTCACCGCGAAGGGTTACGCCGTGACTGCCGTCGCGGATGGTGCTCAAGCCCGGGCCCGAGTGGCCGCTTCTTTGCCTGAACTGGTGATTCTCGATTTGGTGCTGCCGGAAGTGAGCGGCTTTGAACTACTGAGCGAGTGGCGTTCCAACCCTCGCACCGCCGACCTTCCAGTATTCATCCTGACAAGCATGGACCTAACCAAGGAAGAGCAGAGCTACCTTCGCACGCATGCAGAATCGTTGTTCCGCAAACAGGAGCCGTGGCAGGAAGAGTTGCTCAAACAACTGGAGCGCGCCGTGTCGTTAGGTGCGCCGGAGAGAGTGTGAAAAAACGAATCTTGGTTGTGGAAGACAACTCGCTGAATCGTGAGTTATTGTGTGACTGGCTGGAAGCGGAGGGGCACGAAGCCCTCGACGCCGAGGATCTTGCTGGCGCGCAACGCCTGCTTCAGAGCGCGCGGCCCGACGCCGTCTTGCTCGACGTCCAGCTCGGCAATGAAGACGGACTCTCCCTCGCCATTTGGATGCGCCAGCAGCCGAGCTTCTTGGGCGTCCCCGTCATCGCGGTGACCGCCCACGCCGTGGTGACCGAGATGCAGCGTTTTCTGCAGTCCGGCTGCAACGCCTGCATCCCAAAACCCATCGATTTCAAATTGCTTAACCGGGAACTGGAAAAATGGCTTGTCCCCCTGCAGGAATTTCCCTCCCGCGTTTGACTCTTCCCGCTTCTGCCGCCTGATCAACGCGCTTCTCCTCCGCGATCTGGCGGGCGGATCCAGAGACAAAATGCCAACTTCTCGGCCAAGTAGTTGCGAACGATAGTTTCCGAGTGACTGACCTATTCATTTAAATAATTCGGGAGTTATCGCATGGTGGCTATATCGAAAATGCCGAGCATCGCCACTGCTACAAGTCACGCGTTACATGTCAGTGTAAGTCCGCCCTCTCTTAGAACTATAATGACGCCCACGGATGGCACTGACCGCTGGCACAAAACTCGGTCCCTATGAGATCCAATCCGCACTTGGTGCGGGCGGCATGGGAGAGGTGTACCGGGCGCGGGATACGCGACTTGATCGCAGTGTTGCGATCAAGATTCTATCCGCCGCATTCTCCGCAGACTGTGACCGGTTGGACCGCTTCGAGCAGGAAGCGCGCTCGGCATCTGCCCTCAACCACCCCAGTATCGTAACCATCTACGAACTCGGACAGGACGGTTCGACTCATTACATCGCGATGGAGCTGGTAGAGGGGAAGACGCTGCGCGAGCTGCTTGTCTCCGGCTTGCTGCCAATGCGAAAGGCAATTGAAATCGCGGCGCAGGTTGCGGAGGGTCTGACCAAGGCTCATGAAGCGGGCATCACGCACAGGGACCTAAAGCCCGAGAATCTGATGGTCTCTCATGATGGCTTCGTCAAAATCCTCGACTTTGGCCTGGCGAAGCACGGGTCGCCAAGTGGAGAACGCTCGGACATGTTCAATCCATCCACGTCGCTGACTGCATCGGGTCTGGTTCTAGGAACGGCGGAATACATGTCACCGGAGCAGGCCGGCGGCCGGCCGCTGGATTTCCGGTCAGACCAGTTCTCGTTCGGCCTGGTGCTCTACGAGATGGTTACCGGAAAGCGCCCATTTCAGAGAGGCACAGCAGCGGAGACACTGGTGGCCATTCTCCGGGAACAGGCTGAACCGGTCGGAGTGCAAAACCGCGACGCCCCCGCTCCGCTGTGTTGGGCTATCGAGAGGTGTTTGGCGAAAGAACCCGATAAGCGTTACGTCTCTACCCGAGATCTCGCACGGGAACTTGCAGCCATACGCGACCGCTTCTCGGAGAAGCCGGCTACGCAGGTGGAAACCCGCCCGACCAATCTTCCTGTGCAGCGGACCGGGTTTGTGGGGCGAGAAAAGGAAGTGGCCGCCGCCAAAGAACTCCTGCTGCGTCAGGATGTGCGCTTGGTCACGGTCACGGGTCCAGGCGGGATCGGCAAAACGCGTCTCGCGGTGGAAGTGGCGAGCGGCCTCATGGAGCGGTTTCCAGGTGGAATCCATTTTGTCCCGCTCTCCCCGCTAAGTGATCCGGGCTTGATCGCTTCCGTGATCGTTCAGACGTTGGGCGTCCGAGAGGCGGGAGGTCAGTCGCCGCTCGAAATACTCAAAAAGAATTTACAGGATTCATTGCGCGCACCGATGCTGTTCCTGCTGGACAACTTCGAGCACCTGATTCAGGCGGCGCCTACTGTGGCGGAACTGCTGGCCGCGGCCCCCAATCTTAAAATCCTCGTAACGAGCCGCGCAGCGCTGCACGTGTACGGAGAACATGAATTTCCGGTGCCGCCGCTTGCACTCCCGGCTTCGCGCTCCATGCCTTCTGTGGATGTCCTCTCACAGTACCCTGCGGTCGCGCTATTCGTTCAACGCGCCGTCGCTGCCAAGCCGGATTTTGAGCTGAACCGAGAGAACGCGTCCGCCGTCACTGAGATTTGCGCTCGACTGGATGGTCTGCCTCTGGCCATCGAGCTCGCCGCCGCCCGGGTCAAAGTCCTTTCACCCTCTTCTCTGCTGACACGTCTGGCGAGCCGGTTGCAGTTATTAACTGGCGGCGCGCGGGACTTGCCGCGGAGGCAGCAGACGCTTCGTGCCGCCATGGATTGGAGCTACGACCTTTTGAACGCTGCAGAGCAAAAACTTTTTCGGAGATTGTCAGTGTTCGTGGGGGGATGCACTCTAGAAGGCGTGGAAGCGGTGTGCGACACCAAAGGTGATCTCGATTTGGACTTGCTCGACGGTATGGCATCCATGGTGGACAAGAGCCTGGTGCAGCAGGTCGAACAAGCGAAGGGTGAGTCGCGGTTCTTGATGTTGGAAACCATTCGCGAGTACGCTCTGGAAAAACTGCAGGCGAGCGGGGAGCGGGCCTCGACGAAACGCGCTCATGCGGCCTACTGCCTGGTGCTGTCAGAAGAAGAGGCTTCGGATCCTAGCGGCGCACAAGGGACAGAATGGATTGGACGCTTCGCGCTCGAACATGACAATTTTCGCGCGGGCCTTGAGTGGCTGACCGAAACCGGAGATGCGGAGTGGGGTCTGCGTCTGGGCACCGCCCTGTTTCGCTTTTGGGAGATTCGCGAGTATCTCGCTGAGGGCAGGGACAGGTTGGGCAGGCTGCTGAAACTCGCAGGAGCGGCAGCTCCCACGAAGGCGCGCACGCGCGCACTTTTTGCAGCAGGCGTCCTTGCCGGCGAGCAGGGAGATTACGTCTCGGCGGAGACGCTTATCAGCGAAAGCCAAAACATCGCGCGTCAGTTGGGCGACAATACGGGCGTCGCCGTCTCCCTAAACGCGCTGGCGGTCTTTGCTCGTGACCGGGGTAGCGTCGCAAAGGCGCGCGCCCTGTTCGAAGAAAGCCTCGCGCTTTGGAGAGAATTAGGCGACTTGAAGGCCGTCGCTCGCGCTCTCAGCAACTTGGCGAATGTCGTCAAATTGCAGGGAG
>WNFT01002348.1_pt1 | contig 16218 bp, 13 predicted proteins | sample 5400191 | NCBI WGS metagenome assembly WNFT01 (sample SAMN13153359, study PRJNA577476) | soil metagenome | isolation source: 80 cm saprolite under Madrone tree | place: USA:California | collected 2016-06-14 | reverse complement strand
CGGGTGCTGACGAAGAGGAAACAGTCGGCGAGCATTGCGTAATCGACGGCCTCGAGGAAGCGACTCACGACCAGATGCTCGAAGCGCGCCGGGAAGAACTCCAGCAAGAAGGAGAAATCCTTTGAGCCTCGCCTCAGCCGGCGTCGCCACCGACACGAGGACGGCGAAACAACCTGCCCTACGCCCGAGTTCGGCGCGTATCGAACACTTGCGGGATCGTTTTCATCAGCTCAGAAGTTTCACCAACAGGCTGTGTACCGGTCTTGAACCAGAAGATTACGTCGTTCAATCGATGCCCGACGTCAGCCCGACCAAGTGGCACCTCGCCCATACGACCTGGTTCTTCGAGACGTTTATTCTGAAAAAGTTCGTCCCGGGATACCGGTCAGAAATTCCAGAGTACGCCTATCTTTTCAATTCGTACTATAATGCCGCCGGCGACATGCACCGGCGCGACCTGCGCGGATTAATTTCGCGCCCAACGGTGAGAGAAGCGCAACGCTACCGCGCATCGATCGATTCCCACGTCGACGATCTGCTTTCCAATGCTGAAGAGCAGCTACTGGATGAAATCGAGCCGATCCTTGTTCTGGGCATTCATCATGAACAACAACATCAGGAATTGCTCGTCACAGATATCAAGCACGTGTTCGCACAAAACCCGCTGTATCCGGTTTTTCGAGAGCGCAAAATTAAGATCGACGCTGAAAAAGTCAGCTCGGTGCGGTTTGTTGATTTTGAACAAACAATGGCTTCGATCGGCCATGACGGTCATGGATTTGCCTATGACAACGAAGAGCCGCGGCATCAAGCGCTGGTTCCCGCGTTCTCACTCGCGTCACGGCCTGTAACGAACGGTGAGTATCTCGCGTTCATCGAAGACAGCGGTTACACGCGGCCGGAATTCTGGTTGTCGCTCGGATGGATGACGGTGAACGAACAACGCTGGCAAGCGCCGCTTTACTGGACAAAACGCGACGGCGTCTGGTGGAACTTTACGCTGTCAGGTTTTCGCCCCGTCGATGAATCCGAGCCGGTCACGAACGTGAGTTATTTCGAAGCCGACGCCTATACGAACTGGGCGGGTGCGCGTCTTCCGACAGAATTCGAATGGGAGCGTGCTGCATTGGATTGTCCGATCGAAGGAAATTTCGTCGAAGACGAAAATTTTCATCCGCGTGCGTTGTCCACCTCAAAGCACGATCTTAGCCTTCATCAAATGTTTGGTGACGTTTGGGAATGGACGCGCAGCGCCTACTCTCCGTATCCTCGTTATCGTGCGGTGCCGGGCGCGCTCGGCGAATACAACGGCAAATTCATGTGCAACCAATACGTGTTACGGGGCGGTTCCTGCGCCACGTCGCGCAGTCACATTCGCCGTACGTATCGCAATTTCTTTCAACCGGAAAAACGCTGGCAGTTTACAGGAATCAGACTCGCGCGGGATCCGCAATAAATTGCTAGGCCGCGAGTTGCCGCGGCGACCGCGCTGCTCTTAGGTGTCACAATGGCCGGAGATTCCTTAACCGCCCCTCAACGAATTGCCGCGCCAGAATCGTCGGATTTTCTCGCAGACGTTATCGCTGGGATTTCCAGCAATCCGCGTACGCTTCCGTGCAAGTATTTCTACGATGAGCGCGGCACGGCGTTGTTCCAAAAAATTTGCGAACTGCCGGAATACTACATTACGCGGACCGAGATTGACATTCTGGATCGCAACCGCGCCGAGATCGCATCGCAGATCGGAGCGAATACCGAGCTGATTGGACTCGGCACCGGTGCCGGCACCAAGACTCGAATTCTGATCGAAGCGTTGAAGGATCCGGCCGTTTACATTCCTGTCGACATCTCCGAGAAGCAATTGCGTGAATCGACCGCTCTTTTCCAAAAGATTTTTCCTGATTTGGAGATCCTGCCCGTCTGCGCCGACTACCTGCAACCTGTGGCACTGCCTTCGCCGAATCGCAAAGCTGCACGGAACGTCGTTTATTTCCCGGGATCGACCATCGGGAACTTCGAACCGAATGACGCGCTGGAATTTCTGCGTCGCATTGCCAATATTTGCCATCGAGATGGCGGGCTGCTCATCGGCGTAGATTTAAAGAAAGATCAGCACGTGCTCGAATCCGCTTACAACGACGGCGCCGGCGTTACTGCACAATTCAATTTGAACTTGTTAGATCGCCTGAACCGTGAGTTGGGCGCAGATTTCGATCTGGATCAATGGCGGCACCGCGCGATTTATAATTCCAGCGCCGGCCGCGTCGAAATGAATCTTATCAGCGAAATCGATCAGTTTGTTCATCTCGACGAACACAAATTCCATTTCCGCCGAGGCGAGAAGATCATCACAGAGTATTCCTACAAATACGCACCGGAAGAGTTTGCGGCCCTCGCCGACAAAGCCGGATTCGAGTTCGTTCGAATGTGGACTGACGATGCACATTTGTTCGGCGTTTTCTATTTCAGCTGCAGCCGCGAGTCCTCGGGGTGACCCGGCCCCGAAAGCTTTCGGGGCTACAGCATGACCACGCTCTTTGTCTTCCCGAGCGAAGTCGACGAATCTCTGATTTTTTTTCCAGAGCGCCCTTAGAACGTGGCAATTTCAATGAACGGCCTCGTCAAACTCGTCGACGTGAGCAAACGCTACGCAGACGCAGCCGCATTGTACCCGACGAATCTCTCAATCGAGCGCGGCAAGACGACTGTTCTCATTGGTCCGAGCGGCTGCGGCAAGTCAACCTTGCTGCGGCTGATCATTGGCTTGATCGAGCCGGATTCTGGCTCAATCAAATTCGACGGCGAGCCGATTACCTCCGATAAAATCGGCGCTCTTCGACGCCGGATTGGATACGTCATTCAAGAGGGCGGCCTATTCCCGCATCTGACCGCGCGCGCGAATGTTCTGTTAATGGCGCACCACGTGGGAAAATCGCGAGAGGAAATGCAAAGCAGGTTGGTGGAATTGTGTGAGCTGACAAGATTCTCCGATAACCTGCTCCCGCGATATCCTGTTGAACTTTCCGGTGGCCAGCGGCAGCGCGTCAGTTTGATGCGCGCTTTAATGCTCTCGCCGGAACTGCTCTTGCTCGATGAACCGCTTGGCGCGCTGGATCCACTGGTGCGCGCTTCCCTACAAAAAGATCTCAAGGAAATTTTCGTGCGCTTACAGCAGACGGTGCTCTTCGTGACTCACGATTTAGCGGAAGCGATTTATTTCGGCGACGAAATCGTCCTCATGAATGAAGGCCGCATCGTGCAAAAAGGTTCGGTTACCGATCTTCGCGAAAGGCCCAGCGATCCTTTCGTCTCCGAGTTCATCAACGCACAGCGCGGGCTCGCGAGTCTATGAATCGAATCAGGAAAGCAGGAAAACAGGAAATGGGCAGAGGAAATGAATCTGGAAACCATGAAGCCAAAAAAGCACAGCGATACTGCCATTTATTCCCGGTTTCCTGGATTCCAGATGTTCTTCTGATACTTTCCTGCGTTCCTGTTTTCTTGATTCATTCTTCGGCTGCTGCGCCGATCGTGATCGGCTCTAAGAAGTTTACGGAGTCATATGTGCTGGGGGAAATCGCCAAACGCACGTTGACCGACGCGGGAATTCCAGCGGAACATCGCCAGGGCATGGGCGGCACGATCATTCTTTGGCAAGCGCTGCGCGGCGGACAGATCGATGCCTACCCGGAATATACGGGGACAATTACGCAGGAGATTTTAAAGAGTGATCGCTCGCTGTCGCTCGACGAAATTCGCGAGTCGCTCGCAAAATCTGGTGTTGGAATCACGGAGCCGCTCGGGTTCAACAATACTTATGCGCTGGTGATGCGCCGCAGCGAAGCGCAACGCCTCGGTGTGCGTACCATCAGCGATCTACAAAAATATCCTCAACTTAAGCTCGGGCTTACCCACGAATTTCTGGATCGTCAGGATGGCTGGCAGCCGTTGCGCGAGCGTTACGCGCTCCCCCAGCGAAACATCGTCGGCATCGACCACGCGCTTGGTTACAGCGCGCTTGCCAATGGATCGATTGACGTAAAGGACGCTTACTCGACGGATGCAAAGATAGAAGAAAACGACCTCGTCGCCTTGGAAGACGACCTTCACTTCTTTCCCAAGTATGAGGCGGTCTTTTTGTTTCGAGTGTCCATGCCCACAGATGCAATTGCTGTATTACGTCGTTTGGAAGGAACGCTGGATGAGAAACGTATGGTTCGTCTCAATGCGGAAGCAGAGCGCACGAAAAATTACACGAGAGCAGCAGACTTGTATTTTGACCACGGCACAGGATCGCGAAATAGCATGGGCGAATCGTTTTCGCAGAAGCTGGCCCGTTGGACACTTCGTCATCTCCAGCTGGCTGGATTTTCGCTGCTGCTTTCGGTCATCTTCGGCATTCCACTCGGCATAGTTGCCAGTCGCGGTGGAGCAATCGGGCAAGCGATTCTTGGTTTTGCGAGCATTGTGCAAACGATTCCATCGCTCGCTTTGCTGGCCTTGCTGGTCCCTCTTCCCTTCTTCGGAATCAGCGTTCGCACTGCCATCGCTGCACTTTTTCTTTACGGTTTGCTGCCGATCGTGCGCAATACTGCAAGCGGACTACAGGATATTCCGCGATCGTTGCGCGAATCCGCCATTGCATTGGGACTCAGTCCGATCGCCCGCCTCTGGGAAATTTATCTCCCGATGGCCTCGCGCTCGATTTTGTCCGGAATCAAAACCAGCGCGGTGATCAATGTCGGCACCGCCACGTTGGCGGCGTTAATTGGAGCCGGAGGCCTGGGTGAACCGATCTTGAGCGGTCTGAATCTGAATGATCACGTGACGATCTTGGAAGGCGCGATTCCAGCCGCTGTGCTGGCGCTGCTCGTGCAATGGTTTTTCGATTTGCTCGATCGAGTTCTGATTCCAAAAGGGCTGCGTGTGTAGGTGGATCGGCTTGTCCTCAAGACGATGGCCACCGCCGAAGGCGCAAGATAAAAATTAGGCAGCAAAGCCGCATTCATCTGCCAACGCGTTGAGGACAACGCGTTCCACCTTTGCTCATTCCCGCAGCTACCGTTTATTAGCTGTATGGCAATTGCTTCAATCAATCCCGCCACCGGCGAAAAGCTGAAGGAGTTTGCTCCTTTTGATAACAGCGAAATCGAGACACGGCTGAGTCGCGCCGAAAAGGCATTCAGGAAGTATCGCCGAACCACGTTCACCGAGCGCTCCGTGTTTTTGGAGGCTGTGGCGGAGTTGCTATTCCAGGAAAAGGAGAAGTTCGCGCAGATCATCACGCTTGAAATGGGAAAGCTGTTTCGCGATTCGCTCGCAGAGATTGAAAGGTGCGCACGCGGTTGCCGATTTTACGCTGAGAATGGCGAGCGATTTTTGGAGGACGAAGCAGCGCAGACCGACGCTGCTGAAAGTTACGTGCAGTACCAACCGCTCGGACCGGTGCTTGCCATCATGCCCTGGAATTTTCCTTTTTGGCAGGTATTTCGATTTGCCGGGTCCACACTAATCGCGGGCAACGTGGGACTGCTAAAGCATGCGTCCAATGTCCCTCAGTGCGCGCTTGCCATTGAAGAAATCTTTTGCCGCGCCGGATTTGATGACGGCGTTTTCCAAACGCTTCTCATCGAACCCGAGCAGGTGGAAAAGATAATTGTCGATCCGCGGATTAAAGCGGTAACGCTGACGGGCAGCGAAAAAGCGGGCAGCGCGGTGGCGAGCGCGGCCGCGCGAGAGGTCAAGAAGAGCGTGCTTGAGCTCGGCGGCAGCGATGCGTTTATCGTCATGCCGAGCGCAGACTTCGAGCGTGCATTAAGCACGGCAGTCAAGGCGCGCACGATCAACACCGGACAATCGTGCATCGCAGCGAAGCGATTTATGATCGCGGACCAAATTTATGATGAGTTTCTCGACCAGTTCGTTGCGCGGATGCGCGCGCTCAAGATCGGCGCTCCCATGGACGAGACGACTGAAATCGGTCCGCTCGCGACAGAACAAATCCTGCAAGGCGTGCACGATCAGGTCCAGAGATCGATCGCCGCAGGTGCAAAATTATTGACCGGCGGCAACCGAATTCCCGGCCCTGGATTTTTCTACGAGCCGACTGTTCTCGTCGATGTCCCAAAAGAATCGCCTGCCTACCGCGAAGAAGTGTTTGGCCCAGTCGCATCTATTTTCCGGGTACGCGATGCAGCCGATGCCGTCGGGCTCGCAAACGATACTACATTCGGTCTCGCCGCCAGCGCGTGGACGAACGATCCCGAAGAGCAAAAACTTTTCGTGTCTGATCTGGACACCGGAATGGTTTTCATCAATGCGATGGTCGCGTCTGATCCGCGTTTGCCATTCGGCGGTGTGAAACGCTCCGGTTTCGGTCGCGAGCTCGGCGCCGCCGGCATCCGCGAATTTACAAACACGAAAACGATCTGGATTTCGTGAATATAGGACGCGCTCGGTGCGGACGGTTAATTCGCCGTCTAGGACGGGAGAAGATTTTTTGCAAAGCGAAAGCCGGTTCGAGAATAACCTAGCGCCTCATAGAATTGATGTGCCTCTTCGCGACTGAATCGCGTTGTTAGACTCACTCGCGTAACTTTTCGCTTGGCGAAGTCTTTTTCAGCCGTAGCGATCAGGGCGCGCCCGATACGTGTGCGCCGCCGTTTCTCTGAAACCACCAGCGCGATAAATTTTCCCAGACAAATCGTTATGCTCATGGCTTGCGTGCGCCAGCGTGCCGATCATGCCGCAAACCGTGTTGTCGATCTCAGCGACAAACGTACGGAAACGCGGGTTCGTTAAAATCGATTTTAAACGCTGGCGCATTTCGGCGTTGCTCGTTTCATAGCCGAGCTCACGCATCAACGCCGCGAGCGCCGGCGCGTCGCTCAATTTCGCTTTCCGAATTGTAAGAGACACGACTATCCAGCGCGTCAGTCGTCCGTTCCGTAGTCCCTCAAACGCGGCAACAATTGCTCGAGAATCGTCGCGACCGATTCATCGACCGTTTGCTTGTCGGTATGCACGACGATCTCCGGGTCATCCGGCGCTTCGTACGGCGCATCAATTCCGGTGAATTCCAAAATTTCTCCGGCCCGCGCTTTTTTGTAGAGATTCTTGGGATCACGCGCCTCGCACACTTCGAGCGGCGCATCAACAAACACCTCGATAAACTCCGCATTGCCTTCGAGCGCAATTTCGCGCGCCCGGCGGCGATCCATTCGATAAGGCGAAATGAACGCAGTGATGACCACCGTGCCGGCATCAGCCATCAGTTTCGCCACTTCGCTTACGCGGCGAATGTTCTCCACCCGGTCGTCTGGCGAAAACCCGAGATTCGAGTTCAAGCCGTGCCTGATGTTATCGCCGTCGAGCACATACGTGTCCATTCCGCGATGGAACAGGTCGCGTTCGAGTGACTGCGCAATGGTCGATTTCCCAGCGCCAGAAAGTCCAGTCAGCCAGACAACCGCGCCCCGATGGCCGGTCCGCAGTGCGCGCGCGCGGGCCGTTATTTTTCCCTCGGTCCAGAAAATATTTTTGCTCTTTGTGACGGTTCGGTCTGTATAAACGCCGCCGAAAATCGTGCCGCCACCGCAGATTTGTCCCTCGTCTATGATAACAAACCGGCCCAGATTCGGAATGCTATCGTGGTTGTCGATGACGAGTGGTCCGCGGGTTTGAATTGTAAGTCTGCCAACCTCGTTCCGCTCCAATTGTTCGCGTCCGTCGCTCTTTGTCTGCAGCGTGGATGAATCCATGATTTGCTCGAGGGAAACGATCTGACATTTCACCTGCTGCGTCGCCAGACGCAGATCGTAAAAGTGTCCCACCCGCAGCGGTTCGCGGACGATCCAAAACAAGTCCGCGTGAAAACGATTTGTCTCGACCGGTGTTTCGTTCTCGTGCGATGCGACATAGCCGCGCTCGACGAAAATCTGTTCGGCCAGAGTGATGCCAATTGAATCTCCCGCCACGGCGGGTCCATCTGCCGGCGCGTTCCAACGCTCGATCGTAGCGACCACGGACGACTTGTTTGCCGGCGAAAACACCAACTGATCCCCCACCCTCAGCGTTCCCGTCTCAATTCGACCCGCAATGATCCGCCGCCCGTCAAAGCGATAAACGTCCTGAACACAAAAGCGCAGCGAAAGATCTACATCACGCCTTTCTGGTTCCAGCAGGTCGAGCGCTTCGAGAACGCTCGCGGCGCAGTACCATTTCATTTTCATACTCGCCCGCGCGACGTTCTCACCCTGCGTCGCCGACGCCGGAATAAACGTCCGCGCGGTTAACCCGAGTTCCTGAAGAAATTTCTGATACTCCTGCTCAACCACGCGAAATCGTTTCTCGGAGTAATCTACGAGATCCATTTTGTTTACGACCACGATGACCTGCCGGATGCCAAGCATGCTGAGCAGATACGCGTGGCGGCGGCTCTGTTCGCGCACGCCTTCGTCGGCACCGATCACGAGTATCGCTGCGTCTGCCCTCGACGCGCCGGTGATCATGTTTTTCAAAAATTCTTTGTGCCCAGGCGCATCGATGATGGCATAACGGCGACGGACAGTTCGAAAAGGAATCTCGGTGGTATCGATGGTGACGTTTTGCTTCTGCTCCTCGAGGAGCGCATCGAGCAGGAACGCAAATTCAAACTCCATGCCTTCCGCTGCGCAGGCCTTCGTTATTTCCTCGATTTTACCCTCGGGTAGAGAACCGGTATCGTGCAAAATGCGACCGATCAGTGTCGATTTGCCGTGATCCACATGACCGACAAACACTACGCGAAGCGGCGGATCGACATCTGAAACTGGACGTTGAGCGTTGGACGTTGAGCGTTGGGCGTTTTCTTTTTCGATCATAAAAAGCCCTTAGCTCGCAACTTCTGCATCGCATTCCGCTCGTAATGATCCTGCGCGCGGCCCGCGCGTTCGGTTGTTCTTGTCGCTTCCAGTTCGGCGATGATCTCGTCAATCGTGGAGGCAGTGCTTTCGATCGGGTGCGTAATCGGACTGCAGCCGAGTGAGCGGAACCGTTTTCCATTCCGCGCAAAATACATTTTCGGAATCGGAATATTTTCGCGCTGGATGTAGCGCCAGATATCCACCTCAGTCCAATCGAGTAGCGGCTGCACGCGAACGTGTTCGCCTTTTGCTGCTGTGGTTACGAATTGGCTCCAGAATTCAGGCGGCTGGTCCTTGTAATCCCATTCGAACTGCGCATTGCGCGGTGAAAAATATCTCTCCTTCGCGCGCGTAGGATCTTCGTCACGCCGAATGCCTGTGATGAGTGCATCCCATTTGTATTCTGCGAGCGCCTGCTGCAACGCGACCGTTTTCAATTCATGCGTCACTGTCACCGGATCATGCGTCTCATACCCGATGCCCCGTGCGCGCGCTTCGGTGTTAATTTTGACGATCAGATTGAGGTTGTGATACTTCGCCGCCCATTCGCGAAACTCCAGCATTTCTGGAAACTCGTATGTCGTGTCGATGTGCAAAACTGGAAACGGCACGCGGCCGAAAAACGCTTTGCGCGCCAGCCAGACGAGAACATTGGAGTCTTTTCCCATCGACCACGGCATGGCGATATTTTTGAAGGCGTGATACGCCTCGCGAAAAATAAAAATGCTCTGGTTCTCGAGTTGATCGAGGTGCGTGCGCTGCGGTATCATAGGATTAAGAGCGTTTTTATACAATTGAGACGCTGATATCGCAATGACCGCACCGAAAGCACCAAATCCCAAACACCAAGCTCCCAAACAAATTCCAAACTCCAAGTTCCAAAGAATTACCCCGGATTGTACTTTTGGATTTTGAGGATTGAAAATTCCTTGGGATTTGTCGACCTTGCATGCGGAAGTCGCACAGCTAACCTCTGTGTATGCCGGAACAACGGGCCACTGCGTACGATTCCAAAATCGAAGGCAACGTCATTTTTACGCGCTTCGATGCGGCGCTCAATTGGGTGCGGAAAAACTCGCTTTGGCCGATGCCCATGGGCTTGGCCTGTTGTGCAATTGAATTAATGGCTACAGCGGCGTCGCGCTTCGATATCGCCCGATTCGGCGCGGAGGTGATGCGTTTTTCGCCGCGTCAATGCGATGTGATGATCGTGGCCGGCACGGTTACTTACAAAATGGCGCTCGCGGTGAAAAGAATTTACGAGCAGATGCCGGAGCCGAAATGGGTGATCGCGATGGGCGCATGCGCCTCCACCGGCGGCATGTATCGATCGTACGCCGTGTTGCAGGGAATCGATCAACTTATTCCTGTCGATGTTTACATCTCCGGTTGCCCGCCGCGTCCCGAAGCCTTGCTCGCCGGTTTGATGAAATTACAGGAGAAAATTTCGCGCGAACGCTCGTTCAGGAACCAGAAGCCGGAGCTGGCCGAACGCATTGAGGAAGCACTCGCATGATTACTTGTGCTAGAATTTGGAATCGTAGGGCAAGCACTTCGCTTGCTACCCGCTGTCACCTGACAGGCAGAGCGGCTGCCCTACAACGGCATAAGGCATGACCAGCCAGGAACTGCTCGACTCATTCAGCAAATCGTTCGGCGAAAAAATTCAGAACAAGACTGAATTTCGCGGGGAAACAACTTTTACGATTGCCGCGAGCGACCTCCGTGAGATCGCAGAGTTTTGCCGCGAAGAACTTTCTTTCGATTATCTGATCGACGTCACGAGCATCGACAATTTCGGCGAGGAACCGCGTTTCGAAATCGTTTATCATCTTTACTCGATGGCGCACGCAGTCCATCTGCGCCTGAAGCTAAATGTCCCCGAAGAAGCTAACGCCGTCGATACCATTTCCGACATCTGGCCGACGGCGAACTGGCACGAGCGCGAGGCTTACGACATGATGGGGATCAAGTTCAACGGACACCCCGATCTGCGACGAATCCTGATGTGGGAGGGCTATCCATTCTTCCCATTGCGAAAGGACTTTCCACTGGAAGGTTTGCCCAGCGAAATGCCCGATGTCGCTTTCACGAAAGTCACGCCGATGGAAGGCGGCCCCTTCGTCACTGTTCCGAGCACAGCCACCTCAAAAGACCGCGAGCCGAGAGCGCGCCCGCCGGAATTGTAGAGTTTTGGCGCGCTCGACGGTCGTGCCTTACCAAATCTCATGCCGCGGAAACCGGCGGAGCGGTTTCAGGTTTGCGCGTGGCGGCCATTACGTCGGGACGCAAAGTTTCGTCGAGAGGCGGTGCGAGCTTCTGTCCCGGCTTCGGATAAGCAATTCGACTATGTAACATCATTAGCAGAGTGAATCGGAAGCGATCTGCGATGACTTTCAGTTCGCCAAGCGTCAGATCGCAGTCATCCAGTTGACGGTCGCTAATGCGTTCCTCGATCAGCTCGTTCACGAGCGTTTCGATTTTTTGCGGCGTTGGTTTCTCCAGGCTGCGCGAGGCGCTTTCCACAGTGTCGGCCAGACTGACGATGGCGCTTTCCTTTGTCTGTGGTTTCGGTCCGCTGTAACGAAAACTTTCTTCGTGCACCTCTGGAATGTCATCCTCGCGCAGTTTCATAATCTTCCCGCCCGCGCGTGCGTCTTCATGCTGTTGAAGCGCGCGTTGATAAAAATAACGAACCACCGATGTGCCGTGATGCTCCTGAATAATATCGATGATGCGTTGATTTAGGCGATGCTTAAGCGCGAGATCCACGCCTTCTTTCACATGCGCAATGATGATCAGCGCGCTCATCGTCGGCGCGAGGTCATCGTGCGGATTGCGTTCGAAGCTCATGTTCTCGGTGAAGTATTCCGGTTTCACCAGCTTACCGACGTCGTGAAAATAAGAGCAGACGCGGCAGAGCGTCGCGTTTGCACCGATCGCTTCCGCGGCGGCTTCAGCGAGATTGGCCACGACGAGGCTATGATGATAAGTGCCGGGCGCTTCGATGGTCATGCGTCGCAACAACGGATGGTTTAAATCGGACGCTTCCAGCCAGGAAATATCCGTTGTGATTGCAAAAAGGTTCTCCAGCATCGGCAGCACGCCGCCAACGATTGTTGCGGTGACGATCCCGTCGCCGATGGCGAGCGCGCTTTGTAGGCCGATCATGCCCCAGTCATTGGCGGTTGGGTAAAACCAATTGATCGGCCCAATCAAACCGAACGTCAGAGATAGCAACCAAATCGCGAGCCCAACATAGAAACCAGCGCGGATCAATTTACTGCGCCGACGCACCTGCAGGGTGAGAGAGACTGCAGTGAACCCGCTGATCAGACTGGTTATCAAAAGAGGGGCGTCAATTGGACCAAACAACATGCTACTCCATAAGCTCACAAAAAATGCGGCATAGAGGCCGTGCTGCCGTCCCAGCAACACGCTCAGCACCAGGGGCGCAAACGCATAGGGCGTAATCAGTCCGGCCATTTCCGGCTTCAAGAATCGGTAGTTGCCGCTGTTGCAAATGACCAGCAACAGTTTCGTGACGGCCAGCTGCACAAGAATAACGGCGAACACGAGAAGAATTCGCGAGCTTTGCGCAAAACTCTTTGGCTGGTTAATCCAAAGCTGTGTAATCGCGGTGGCCAGAACCAGCAGAGCAATTACAAAATTCTTCGTCGGTTCCGGTTGTTGGCCGCTAAAGACGAGCAATGCGAGGCCACCGGCAAAGATCGCGAAAATTAGTAACTTCGCGTAAGGCGAATATTCCAGATTTCGCATTAACTCGCTGCGCGCCCGGCGCCGTCGCCTCTTCCGTGAGGCCAGGCCGCGTTTGATAAGTCGCCCGCGTTTAACAAAATCGAACATATTGTTCTTTATTTGCGCGATGCCGGCGCGGGCGAGCGATGCTGCTGGTATGCGCCAATGATGGCACGAACCAGCTCATGCCGCACAACATCGCGCTCGGTGAGATACACAGTCGCAATTCCGGGTACGGTTTTCAACGCCTGCAAGGCTTCGACGACGCCAGAGCGCTTATTGGCCGGCAAATCAATTTGTGTCACGTCGCCGGTCACCACGCATTTGGAATTCAAACCGATTCGCGTCAGCAACATAAACATCTGCTCGGTAGTGGTGTTTTGCGCTTCATCGAGAATGACAAAGGCGTTACTCAAGGTGCGTCCGCGCATATATGCCAGCGGAGCCACTTCAATAGTTTGCCGCGCGATCGCGCGCTCCATTTCCTCCGGCTCCAACATGTCGCGCAACGCATCGTAAAGCGGACGCAGATAGGGAGTAATCTTTTGTTCGAGATCGCCCGGCAGAAAACCCAGCGCTTCACCGGCCTCCACGGCAGGGCGCGTCAAAATTATCCGCGCCACCTGCTCCTTCTTGAGCGCCGCGACAGCCATTGCGACGGCAAGGTAGGTCTTTCCGGTGCCAGCCGGTCCAATTCCGAAAACGACATCGTACTTTTGAATCGCCTCAACGTATGCCCGTTGATTCGCGCTTCGCGCCACAATTGGTGGCTTGCGCGCCGACGTTGTGATTTTTGTCGAAACAATCTCGCCGAGGTTTTGATCGTGTTCTTCGGTCACGGCCTTGAGGGCGTAATTAAACTCGTGTTTCTGAATGTCTACGCCTTGCTGGCGCGCTTTCTCGAGCTGTTCGAACACCTGCTGCGCTTTATCGACATGACTTCGGTCCCCTTCCAGTTTCACCCAGCCTTCGCGCGTGGTAACCTTCACACCAAGGGAGTCCTCGAGATTCTTCAAAAGTTTAATGTCATTGGCGTAGAGCGACTGCAAAGCGCGTGGGCTCTCAAATTGCAAGGTGCGCGTTTCAGTCATTCTTCGAACTTGCCGCCAGCATTTCAGCTGACGCGACATGCGCGCGAGACGCACGGCATTTCGATTGCCAGATCAGCATCGTCCCTTACCGAAAACCATATACCAGCGCCCAATGCGTGCGTTCCTCTGGCGACTCCTCAACACTGACTATAATGAAGTAGCTGCCGGTCGCTTTTGGAATCACGTGCGCAGCCGCGAAGTGGCCCTTCTCCCATCCGTCCGGTTCTTCCGCCAGCTTTCCATCCGAATCGTAAACGTGAACGGAAACTTTTGCCTTATCGACCTCCGTTCCCAACCAGAACCAATATTCGTTTCCTTTGAACAATTGCTGGCGCACTGCCTTTTTTTCTCCAGAGCCAAGGTCGCCTCCCCAATAATCCTCACGCACCTGGAATCCTTGTTTAACATATGGTTCGGCCGCCTGAAGAGCAAACGCCTGAGCGTCATCGACTGACGCGAAAATCGCGGGCTGCAGTGCCATGAGAATCAGCAGCAAAGAGCCTGTGCGGAACGTAATTTTGGCGAATCGTTTCATCGAAATCTTAGTCTCTGGTGACGATTCCATGGCCGAGCCGCGTTGTGATCTCATTGACCTTCTTCACTGATTCAGCAGGAATGCGCCGATCACCGACGTCAATCAAAGGCTTCACCTCGACGAGAGCGTCTTGAATTTGACGGATGATTGGAAGATTAAACTCGGGCATGCCCTGGAGCCTTGTCTGAAAATAGGAAAGCAAATCTGGCTGATGCAGCAGCTCCGCGCCATCGCTGGAAAAATGCTCCGTCACCACAGAGGTCAACACTTCGGTACCGCGCAGCCATCCGCCGAGGCTGACAAGCTGCGATAATTTTTCATCGTGCACCTCGTTCATTGCCTGTTGCACGCTGTTTTGCGTCCGATCCAATTCCCGCCGCACATTTTCCCAATTACGCTTGTCGGCCGCCTCGATGATGGCCTTCGCATGTGGCGTGATTGAATTTCCCACGCCGATGCCCTTGGCGAGGCTAAGGACGCGCTGCCCAATCTCTTTTACGGTCGCTGCGTCTTCCGCTTGCACTGCGATAAAACCGTCGGCGATCACCGTCCCAAGCAAAAGAGCGATACGCGGCCTCTCGGTAAAATTCGGTCCCTTGTCGCTGCGGACGTGTTGCTTCCAGTTCACCGCGCCTAACTTGTTCAGTGCCCCGAAAATTTCATTCGGCAACGGCACGACAACGTCTTCCACAGTAGTGGATAGTTGTTTAATGTTGATGTGCTGTGGGGCCTGGGCGGCGCCTGCGCACATCGCAGACCCACAGAGTACACCTACAATTACCTTAAGATGTCTTGTAAACGGAATCATTTGGTACTTTCGACTGTTGATTTCAGCTTCGTATTCAGGATTTAATGGAGCGAACTTTAACCGGAACGGCTGCCGTACACAAATCGCCGCTCAAAAGAATTTGACTCACGTTAATCGAACCGCATCGCTCCCTCGGCCGCATCGCAGTCTTCATGCCCTATGAATCTTAAGCGACTAGAGCAGATTCTCGATCGAGCGCCATCCAGGCGGATCACAGTCATTGGCGATCTGATGCTGGACGAATTTGTGTGGGGGAAGGTCGGTCGCATCTCGCCGGAGGCGCCGGTTCCGGTTGTAGAAGTGACTGGGGAATCATTCTATCCCGGAGGCGCTGCCAATGTTGCGCGAAACCTACGCGAGTTTGTGGACCGGGTCGGTGTAATTGGAATGCTCGGTAAAGATCGTAGTGGTCAGCAACTCCGAGAATTATTAAGCGCGCAAAACATCGACACCTCCAACGCAGTCGAGGATGAAACCTTTTGCACGATCGTCAAAACCCGCATCCTCGCCCTCCACCAGCAAGTGGTCCGTGTCGATCGCGAAAAAATTGTCAGCCCATCGGCAGCGCAAATTGCAAAGGTAGTCGCCGCGGTGCGCAAGAGTATCCCGCAAAGCGACGCCATTGTTTTCGAAGATTATGGCAAGGGTTTTGTAACAACTGAACTGGTATCACAGATTGCGCGGGAGGCGCGGGCCGCCGGTAAAATAGTGGCGGCTGATCCCAATCCCCGGCATTTAGTTGATTGGCATGGTGTCACGGTAATTAAGCCAAACCGCGCCGAAGCTTTGCTCGCCGCTGGTATTCCCGGCCGCGATCCTGATACTGTTCCGCCGCACGATGTCGATCTCAGGCGCGCTGGCGAAGCGCTTCTTAAGCGATGGGAAACAAAATACGTTCTCATCACTCTCGGCGAACACGGTATGATGCTTTTTCAGGGAAACGAAGCGCCGCACTACATCCCAACCAAGGCACGGCAAGTTTTCGATGTCTCCGGCGCTGGCGATACTGCCATTGCGCTCTTCACGCTTGGACTCGTCTGCGGAGCGACTCCGATTGAGGCGGCGGAAATCGCCAACCACGGAAGCGCAGTTGTCGTGAGCAAGCTTGGAACGGCAACTGTG
>WNFT01007518.1_pt1 | contig 16226 bp, 13 predicted proteins | sample 5400191 | NCBI WGS metagenome assembly WNFT01 (sample SAMN13153359, study PRJNA577476) | soil metagenome | isolation source: 80 cm saprolite under Madrone tree | place: USA:California | collected 2016-06-14 | reverse complement strand
TTCTGGCATACTTGCTCCTACACAGGCGGCATCCAGCCAATGGGTCTTGGGCAACTGACGCGTGATCCGGTTGTACTTGGTGCGTCCGCCCGTGCCACACTCGACAGGTAAGCCCAACGCTTTGAGGCGTTCATACAATGCCCATCTCGTGGCATTGACCGCTGCTGCATCCTTCAAGGGGGCTTTGGCTTGCGCAAGAAGACGTGCCAGCCGTTCGGGGTACACTTGGAGAAACTCGCGGATATCCTGGGTCCCCTTCTTGACATTGCAGGGATCACAGGCAAGGGTCAGATTACTGGTTCGATTGCTGCCTCCCTTAGCACGACACACCATGTGCTCAATCTGCAAGGGGACATTGATGGCGTCGCAATAGGCGCATTGCCGTCCCCACTTTTCTAACAAGTACTCTCTGAGTTCGTAGCCTGCGAGCGTCCCTTGCTGATACTCCACGCCACTCATTTCAGCATTCTCCAGCAGTTGCATGTCGAACTTGACCAACTCCATGCTCATGTCAGCAATCGGACACAAGCGCATGAGACGGGCTACCTACGTGAGCGTATTGGCTAGCCTACTCTCTAAGGATGGAGGCAGCCAGCCCTTCTTCTGGTTGCGCCGATTGTTGAATCTTGGCTGGCGATAGCGCGTGAAGCGATACCGCCGTTTGCGCCGTACCCCGCGTCGCTCATCCAGACGCTTCTTGATAGTGGCTCCCCGATGGGTCAGTTCTGCCGCCCAGACGACTTGTCCTGTCGCATCATTGACCAGGGCCATACCTGTCGTCTTGGAGCCAGGATCAATTTTCAGGCGCAACGGGAGAAGCTGCGGGGTGTCTACCGCGCATTTCAGAATGATGGTAAAGGGATAGCGTCTCCAGACAGCAGCCTTGCCCTCTTTCAGCAAAAGCCGTGCACGTCCAGGATGCACGGGGTTCAACGGTTGTTTGTTGGTGTCTAGAACAAAAACGTTGCTCAAGTTGAGCCTCCTGTTTCCAGGGTGATGGTGGCCTCGACAAGGTTACTGGGAGGTTTAGCGCCTACCGCACTGGGTTAACCCGTTAGCCCTGTTTAACGATAGACCGTAGCAGTCCGGGCTGGCCGCGCACCCGGACGTACCTATGTATTCTCCCGTAACGGAGACTCTGTTTCAAGTCTGAGTCTGGTCATGTTTCAGGCTAGCGGCACCCCGAGTGGGATGCTGCAAGCCCCCGTCATTCATGCGGGGGTTCATGACGGGCCAGCAGCAGTACTCGGGCCTGGAAGCCGCAAAGCTGGTCATCGAGGCGCTCGGTGTTTAGGGATTTTTGTGCTGCGGGCTTGGCCGCCTGCGGCGGCCAAGCCCGCAGCACAAAAATTACACCTCCACCACGACCGGCAAGACCATTGGGCGGCGATGCGTCTTCTCATAGAGGAACTCGCTCAGCGTATGCTTGATCTTATCTTTGACGAACGACCAGTCCGAGGCATGGCCATTCAAACCAATGAATGACTCAAGCACGCGCTCACGGGCACTATCCAGCAGCTCATCGGCATCGCGCATATAGACAAACCCTCGCGAGACGATATCGGGACCGGCCAGCGGCTGCCCCGTCTCTTTATCGACCGTCAGGATCGCCATCAGGATGCCATCCTGCGCCAGCACCTGGCGGTCACGGAGCACAATCTGTCCCACATCGCCGACGCCCAAACCGTCTACATAGACATTGCCGGACACCGTATGGCTGGCTATCTTGATCGAGTCTGCTGTCACCTCAACGATGTCACCATCTTCGGCAACGATGATGTGATCATAGGGAATGCCCAGCGAGCGAGCCAGTTTCTCATGCAGGGCCAATTGACGATACTCGCCGTGAATCGGCATGAAGAACCGCGGACGCAGCAAGCCAAGCATCAACTTCAACTCTTCCTGCGCAGCATGGCCCGAGACATGGACATTGGCAATGGCCTGGTAGAAGACCTCTGCCCCCTGGCGAAACAGGTTATTGATCGTGCGATTCACCATTTTCTCGTTGCCCGGCACCGGTGTGGCCGAGAGGATGACCGTGTCGTTTGGTTGGATACGTACCAGCCGATGATCCTGGCTCGCAATGCGTGTGAGAGCGGATGTTGGCTCCCCCTGGCTGCCTGTACAGATAAGGACTATCTGCTCCGGCAGAAACTTGTTGATGTCCTCAGCGCGAATAAGCGTGGCCTTGGGGATATCCAGGTATCCAAGCTCCAGCGCCATCTGCACATTGTTCACCATGCTGCGGCCCACCAGGGCCACCTTGCGGTCGTAGCGCACTGCCGTATCGATCACCTGCTGCACCCGCGAGATCAGCGACGCAAACGTGGCGATCAGGATACGCCCAGGCGCATTGGCGAAGATTTTGTCGAGCGAGTCGTTGATGACACGCTCCGACGGCGTATAACCCGGTACCTCGACGCGGGTACTATCACCCATCATCAGCAGCACACCTTCGTTGCCAATGCGTGCCAATGTGCCAAAGTCAGCAGCCTGCCCATCAACGGGCGTATGATCGAACTTGTAGTCACCCGTGTGCACTACGGTCCCAATCGGTGTATGAATGACAATGCCCACGCAGTCAGGAATACTGTGGTTCACGCGAAAGAACTCAATCAGGCACTTACCCAACTTCAACTGATCGCCCGGCGCGATGAGGTTGACGGTTGCTTTGTCGAGCAGTTTATGCTCCTTCAGTTTCACATTGATCAGGCCCTGTGTCAGACGAGTCGCGTAAATGGGGGGAAAATCAAGCATTGGCAAGACATAGGGCAAACCGCCAACATGGTCTTCATGGCCGTGAGTAATGAGGATGCCACGAATGCGCTGCTTCTTATCATTGAGGTAGTTCGTATCAGGGATAACGAGGTCGACACCGAACATCTCATCATCGGGGAACATCAACCCGGCGTCAATGATAATGATGTCGTCACCGTACTCAACGACCATCATATTCTTTCCGACTTCCCCTAAACCTCCGAGCGGGATAAGTCGAATTTTTTCTGTTGTCAAGGTAATAAGAACCTCCTCACTACACGTGAAGCGTGTAGCTCTGCTATATTTTGTTGATTGTGTTTATCTATCTTCACTTCTGCCTCTACCTGCAGAAGTTAAAGGCTTAAAAAGAATTAAGTTCTCTATTCTCTGGCTTCAATGACAGATAAATATTATACTATCCACCTGACTAAAACACTTATAGGAGGTGCTATTATTCCATAGCAACAGGCCTTTGAAGGCCCGCAGGCGTCGCATCAAGGGGTTGCCGAGTCCGTGCAACAGTTGACCAACTGTATATTATAATCATAGCATGAACAGAAGTGGTTTACAAGCGGGTCAAATCGGGTGACAGGGCTATTTAAAAGTCGCATTTCTTTGCCTTTCCTCGCGCCTGCGGCGCTCGCTGAGAGAAATTGTGGAGGTGGTGGCGGGCTGAAAGCCCGCCACCACCTCCTCCACAATTTCTCTCCATGCCGGCCCGCAAGCGGGCCGGCATGAGCAAAAGGACAACTTTTAAATAGCCCTGCCTGGGAAGCGGCGGCGTACGTAGCCATCCCAGGTAAGGCTACACCAGCAACTCCTCCTCGCTCAACGGCCCCAGGGCCATCAGCACCTGCTTGTCACGCATCGGAAAACGACGCAGAGCACGCATCACATCCTCCGTCGTCACCTTCTCAACGCGCTCAACTTCCTCATCAAGGCTCACCAGGCGGCCTTCGGTCACCCAATCGGAGGCCAGGGCACGCATACGCGAGAACGTAGATTCACCGCTCAGCACCAGGCTACTGATCCACTTATCCTTCGCAAGACGCAACTCATTCTCATACACACCATCCTCCAGCAGGCTATCCAGTTCGCCATGCAACAACTTGAGCACCTTTGGTGCCTCCTCAGGCCTTGTATTGGCATCCATCAACAAAATACCGGTTCCTTCCATCGCCCAGATGCCCGCACTCGCCGACTCGGCCAGGCCCTTCTGATAGATGTTCCAGTACAGGCGCGACCCATCACTATCCCCCAAAATGCTGCTACCCAGCACAGCTGCATAATAATCGGGGTCCTGCATATCTATTGATGGCATGGCAATGATCATGATCTGCTGCTTGAGCTTCTTATCAACCATAATGCGCCTGATCGACTGCACAGGTTCGTAATGATCGACATCGCGTCCAGCCTCTGCGGTACGCCAGTTGCTAGAGTGTTGCTCCACCAGCTGAACAATATGTTCCCAAGCAAAATTTCCCGCAATCGAGAGGATCAGATTATTGGCTCCATAGCGGCGCTGCCAGTAATCGCGTATCTGCTCAACGCGCAGGCCGCGGATACTCTCGCGTGTCCCCAACACATCATGCCCCAACGGATGAGCGCCGAAATAGGTCTGCATCATGCGCCTATAGGCCATGTTATAGGGTTGATCTTCCGAGCGTGCAATCTCGTTGATAATTACTTCTTTTTCAGTCTCAAAATCGCTCTCGGCCAGGCGTGGATACATCATATCGCTGAGCAGCTCGACGGCACGCTCCAGGTACTCACCCAGTACTCGCGCATAATAGACGGTGGCTTCATGGGAGGTAAAAGCGTTGAGTTCCGCGCCTATTTTGTTAAACTCCAGTGTAATCTGTTGCCAGTCGAGCGTTTGGGTGCCCTTGAACACCATATGCTCCAGAAAATGTGAGACACCCGCAATGCTGGGATCCGGCTCATCGCGTGAACCGGTGTGCACATAATACGACACGGCCACCGACTCAAAATCGGGCATAGGCTGCCCAACGATTTGCAAGCCATTGCTCAGGCGATGGGTGTAAAACACAGTACCGTTAGCTGTGGACTCTGTCATGCTGTAATATTCCTTCCAAATGGGATTGTCTTTAAGGGGTTAGGATTCCTTACATAGCATGATAGCCCCAGGGCGAGGAGGTTGTCAAATTGGCAGGCCTCTTCATTGCTCTCAAGCGTTGAGATCTCCTCAATACTTGGAACTAGTGAAGAGAAGGAAAAACGAACGTTAGTGCATACGCAGGACGAGCACCCCCATCAGATCGAAACCGCTCATCAGCAAGAGCAGGGCAAGGCTCGCCAGGATGATGCCACGCTGCCAGGGATTGCTCAGCAGTGACGACCACAGCCCGGCACCGCCACGCTGTCTCAACGGCTCTGGTGATGGTACAACCTCAACGGAGCCGGTGCATCGTCCATCAAGGGCTGTGTGAGGCCGAGGGGTGAGTGGTCCACTGACGCGATGCAAGCATGCACTGATTGCCTGCACGCGGTCACTCATGGCCTGCTCGAATAAGCGATGCAGTTCTTCCTCACTCGACTGCTGCTCTGCCGGTTTCACAGCGGTCATCGGCTCGGTGGCAAACTGGTCATCCACCACTGACACGTCAACAGACACGCCGGCGGCGTTTTGCTCTAAGTAGCCTGGTACCTGGTACATCATCTGCAACCTCCTGATCTTTTCTTCTTTCCGGCGCTCAGTACGGCACGCCATCTTACACTGCACCTCGTCAGATAATATGCTGATCTCTCCTACTAGTATGACAAGGAAGCGTCATGAAAACGTTATGGGCATCGTCATAAACGGGAAGTGCCTCCGCACCAGGCCACTGTGCTGCCACAGCAAGCTGGTTCGTGAGACAGGCTATGCTTCTCGTTGACCGGCAACGATCTCACGTATGCCTTGCTGAGTTCCACCACCCATTGCCTCAATGAGTCATGCTCTTCTCTATGAATAGTCTAGACGAATGCCGTGGAGAAGTCACCCTCCATCAGATGGCATCTCACTTCCTATCACTTCCCATGGCTTGGCGCACGTGACGTGACGTGACGTGCTCGATAAATCGCCTCCACGATAAATCGGGAGGCTACATGGGTCAGGGGGAAAGGAGGGCGCTCATGAAGGGGTCCTCAACGTGGTGCGGCAGGCTGACGAGCCAGCGGTATCACGGTGTCGTCAGAGTAGTCCGCAGCAGGAGTCGCGCCCGGTGGAAGGAGGTTTTTGCGGCCGTCTCTGTCATGTTAAGTGTCTGGGCGATCTCAGAGAAGCGCAGCTGAGCATTGTAGCGCAAGTGAGCCACCGCGCGAAGCTTTGGAGGAAGCATCGCAATAGCCCGTTGCACGATGCGCTGCAGATCGTGTTGCTCTGCGATCTCCTCCGGTGACGGATGCGGGTCGAGGATCAGTGCCACCTCATCCTCCTCCGTTTGCCATGCTAGCGCAGAAAAGGCCAGTGTTCGACTGCTGTGCCGGCGGCGCTGTTCATCCACACAGCGGTTCCGCGCAACGCGGAACAGCCAGGGTCGGAGCGATCCTGTGGTGTGGAGCACTGGTAAAGAGCGATACAGCTGGAGCAACACATGCTGCAAGATATCCTCTGCCTGCTCATGATCGCCTGCTCGCCCCAGGCAAGAGCGGATAAATTGAAGTAACGGAGCATAATACCGCCCGACGAGGGCTTCGAAGGCCCGTTGGTCCCCAAGCATGGTTTGCTCGACAAGCATGCTGTCAGAGGTGGCTGAAGATGGCGAGGGGGGGTGTGCTTGTTCCTGCATCAATGTGTTCCTTTCTCTGTGGCTCTGGTCACTCCAGCAGGAGACCAGGCGTCAGACGCGCCACCCCCTCGGCGAGCACGATCAGGACCTGGTTGACCACCTGTTCTTTCGTGGTGGTTCTCGTTCCACCACCCACTGCCTCAATGAGTCATACTCTTCTCTCTGAATAGTCTAGACGAATGTCGTGGAGAAGTCACCCTCCATCAGATGGCATCTCACTTCCCATCACTTCCCATGGCTCTGCACCTCTCGGAGGTAGTCGAACACCGCCCCGATGAGCATGCGCAGGGTATTCACTTTTGTGCTGTGGGCATGGCAGCCGCAGGCTGCCATGCCCACAGCACAAAAAGACGCGAGCCGCCGCAGGCGGCGAGGAATCAAGCACCTGAATAGTTACCCTGGAAGGCAATGTTGCTGTGGCCGCAGGCGACCCCATTGGACCGCAAGAGGAGATGTTGAGACATGAGACCCGCCCAGGCCATCAGGTGTCTCATTGGCCTCTTCCTCTTGCTTGCATTGGGCGTCAATTACGGAATGATCCCTGGGATCAGGTACTGCTGTACCATGACGATCACCCCAAGTACGCAGGCCAGGACGAGACTATGGACAATCGTCCGGCGTACGATCAAGCCCTCCTTGCCCACTAAGTCGGTGGTGGAGACCCCGGTGGTCACATTTTGCGGGGAGACCATCTTGCCCATCACGGCCCCTGACGAATTGGTAGCAGCCATGAGCACCGGGCTAAGCTTGAGCTGGCGGGCCGCCACCACCTGCAGGTTGCCGAAGAGGGCATTGCTGGAGGTATCACTGCCGCTCAAAAAGCAGGCAATCCAGCCCAGGAAGACCGAGAAGAAGGGGAAGATCGCCCCGACGGATGAGATCGCCAGGCCCAACGTGTAGACCATGCCGGAGTAGTTATACAGGTAGGCTAAGCCGATGATCAAGACCACCGTCAGGATCGCGAACCGCAACTGCTTCCAGGTATCGGCGAGCGCCTGCACGAACAGAGCTGGGCTAACACCGAGAAAGATGGCCGTGAGCACCACCGTCAGCAGGATCGCCGTTCCTGTGCCCAACGGTTGGAAGGTATAGATGGCGCCGTAGGGCTTGTGATATAACGTCAGGAAGATCGCATTGTGCAGCCCAGGCCACTTGATCGGGCTCGACCCAACCGAGGCTACTGAGGCCAGCGTCCAGAGGATGACGACGAGGGCAATCAGCACCCACGGCAACCAGGCACGCACCGCCTCCCCCGCACTGGGTTTGACCGCCTGCTCGGCCGGGTTCACTTCCACCGGGGCCGGGATATCCTCTTCGCCTATGGGTGTGCGCGGGATGACCTCATCATGGCCGCCCATCGCGACGCCAGGAAGCGCCGATGTGAAGCTGGCGCGATACTGCTCCAGGTCACGGGGCTTCCAGAGCTGGACGAAGAGAATGATACACAGCAGGGAAATCAGGGCGGACAAAACGTCCGTGAGCTGATAATTGATGAAGTTGGAAACGGTGAACTGCGTGAGGGCAAACGAGAGACCGGCGACTAACGCGACGGGCCAGGCAGTCCGCAAGCTGCGGAAGCCGGTGTAAAAGATGAGGGCATAGAAGGGCAGGATCAGCCCAAAGACAGGGAGTTGCCGACCAATCATTTGCCCAAGGATTGCAGGAGGTAAGCCGGTCACAGCCCCCAGCGTGATCACCGGTGCGCCCAAGGCACCAAAGGCCACCGGCGTCGTATTGAACATCAACGTCAAAGTGACCGCTTCGACCGCCGGGAAGCCAAGGGCCACCAGTAAGGCGCTGCCAATGGCCACCGGGGTGCCAAAGCCAGCCACGCCCTCTAACAAGGCCCCAAAGCTAAAGGCAATCAGTAACAGTAGAATGCGTTTGTCTGGCGGCACATTGTAGATCATCCAGCGACGGAATAGATCGAACTTGCCTGAGCGCACGGTGACATTGTACAACCACATCGCGTTCCAGACGATCCACATCACCGGAAGCAGGGCAAAGACAAAGCCATTCAGCGTGGAGCTCAGGGCCAGTCCAACCGGCATCTGCCAGACCGTGATCGCAATAAGGAGACCGACGACCAGACCTGCCAGCGCCGCTTGCCAGGCCGGTCGTCTCACCGCCCCAAGTAAAATAAGCACTACCAGAATGGGGACAAGGCCGACGAGGAAGGAGAGAAAGAGGTTGTTCGCCACGGGGGTAAGCAACTGGTGAAACATGGACATTACCTCCTGTTCAAGGCCGAGAAGATCGTGCTGGTGATGGACAACCTCAATACCCGCACGCCTGCCTCCTTGTACCAGACCTTATTAGTTACTGGAATTCTGGACTCCACGGTCGCATATACATAATCTTCCACATGCCATTCACATTGATCAAGGCGCAGTAATCCATCTCCAGAGCACTCCCCCCATAGGTAAAGGTAACTATCCCCGAAGCCCTGGAACCGCTCACCTGTACATTCCTGACAGAGCAATCGGTCACGCCACTGCGCTCGTCGATGTTCTCTTGCAGGGCCGAGGCAAAATCCGCCTCTTTCATCCCTCTAATCGCGCTATCAGCCGCGAACTGATCATAGACGGTTGGGTAGTCTCGCGCCTTAAAGGCAGCGCAAAAGGTCTTCAGTGTCATTTGTGGCGTCAAATCAGTGGGTGTAAAATCGCTGAGCGCAAAATCCCGAGCGTCGCAGGCAGTTGCGCCGAGTCCCAGGACTAGCAGAGCAGTCGCTAAAACGATGAGCGGACGTTTACGCAAAACAGCAGCTAGCATCTTGAAAGACTCCCACACATCCAGGTAGATAGCCTACGAGGCGACAAAGGAAAGAGTACACTAAACCCTGGGGCTGGACAATATCATTCTTGAAGCTACAGGAACTTTTTCATCTCGCGATGTACGCTAACATCACAATCAATACCAGGTGAACGAGCATCGCGATCACGAAGCCCCAGGCAATCACAATCACCCAGGTGCGATCACTCGGAAGGCCACGACCACGTGGGGAGCGGTATGCCTTGGGCCAGCGCTCGGCAGCGACCAGTCCCATAGCAATGCGCAAACGCAGAGGGGAACGAACGGGAGAACGACGCATTTCAACGCGGTTCGGGCACCCCTTCCGGCTCCATCATGGGAATAGCAGCAAACCACGTGCGACGTGCGCAGATCGAACAGCGCACATTCACCCGTTTCTTTGGTCGCCGCGAGTGTTCTTGACGGGTCACAACAGTAGGTCCGCCACCATGCATTGCATCTTTCACCTCTGGCCGGTCCTTTCTGTTTCCTGCTACTTCAAGTGCGTCGTAACTACTCAGGTATTTGATTCCTCGCCGCACGTGCTCGATAAATCGGCACTCTACAGCGGCTCGTGTCATTTTTTGCTGCGGGCTTGGCAGCCTGCGGCTGCCAAGCCCGCAGCAAAAAACTCTTGCGAGCCACCGCAGGTGGTGAGGAGTCCTGAGTAGTTACGGTGCGTCGCAACATTACACGCACTACAATAGGGATTCTACCATATTTTTCTAGGAATAAGAAGGAGCACCAAGGGGCAAAAGTGGATTCATGGCGGGGCTTCCCTTGCAAAACTATCCCCGCCAGACCTGCGTATAGCTATCCCCTGATCAGAGGGAGCAGATAGACAACGGTAAACACCACCACCCACACACCATCAACGAAGTGCCAGTACATCTCAACAGCCTCGACCGCAAAGTGGCGCTTGCCCGTGAAGTCACCACGCAGAGCACGCAGCCAACAGATCACCAGGAAGATCACGCCGACAGTGACGTGTAGACCGTGGAAACCAGTTAACGTGAAGAAAGACGAACCAAAAATGTTCGTTTGCGGGGTAAACCCTAGAGAGATCAGGTGGGGATATTCAACGCCGAATTGGAGCCCCACGAAGATGGCACCCATAATGGCAGTCGTAATCAGGTAGCGCTTCAAGCGACTCTGATCACCCTGCGCAAGAGCTCTACCGAACAAACGCGCGGGAATACTGCTTGAGAACAGAATGATAGTATTTATAATCAAGATCAGCGTATAGATATCAGGCCCAAGCAAATGATCCCCATTTGGCAACACCCACGATCCTTGCCGGACTTCCAGGTAGAGATAACCAGCGATGATATTCGCGAAGATCAACGCCTCCGACGTGATGAAGAAAATCATGCCCCACCAGTCGATCCCATGTCCCCCTTCTTCTCCGTGTTCTTCGAGGATTCTTACCTGCTCACCGTGTGCAACACTCATGCAAAACCTCCGATATATATACCCCAGCTACGGGGCACCTGATAGCGCCCTCGTGTTAACGACGTTCGAGTCCCCAGCCAATGATGGCCGCCGCCGCCAGCAGTAAACCAATGCCAAAGACGATCGGATGGGTAATAAGGCCCATCAGCACTACCATCAGCGCCACAGCCAGGGCGAATGGCCAGATACTCTGACTCCGACGCGCAGTGAGAGCTTGCTCCTGTGCCTCTTTCGATTTGGCGCTTTTCGCTTTACCCGGCACCTGTCGCGGTTGCTCAGGAACCGGGCTTTGATCTTGCTCTTCAGACACCACACGCCTCTTTCCGACCCGGCGGGCTAGTGCGCCGCCGTCTTCCAGTCAGCTGTCTCCGGATTCTTCTTGTCATAGAACGGACGACGGCTACGTACGATGGGAATGGTTAGAAAGTTGTAGACCTTGGGCGGGGAAGGGGTATCCCACTCCAGCGTGAACGCATCCCAGGGATCAGCACCGGCTTCCTTGCCACTGCGTAGGCTCACCACGACATTCCATATGAACACCAGGACCCCAACGGCAATGGTGAAGGCGCCGATGGTGGCCAGCAGGTTCAGTTCATTATAACCCAGATTGCTGGGATAGGTGTAGATGCGGCGCGGCATGCCAAACAACCCCAGGATATGCATGGGGAAGAAGGTCAGGTTCACCCCGATCAAGAACAGCCAGAACTGCACCTGGCCCAGGCGCTCGCCAAGGAGCTTGCCGGTCATCTTGGGGAACCAGTAGTAGATGCCGGCGAAGATGCCAAAGACAGAACCACCAAAGAGCACATAGTGCAGATGAGAAACCACAAAGTAGGTGTCCGTCACCTGGTAGTCAAAGGGCACTACAGCCAGTGCAGCGCCATTCAGACCACCGATCAAGAACATGGCGATGAATCCAAGCGCGAAGAGCATTGGCGCTTTGAGACTGACTTTGCCTCCCCAGACCGTTGCGATCCAGTTGAAGATCTTCACCGCCGTCGGAATAGCAATCAGCGTGGTGCTGGTAGCAAAGAAGGCCTGAGCAATCAGGGGAAGGCCAACGGCAAACATGTGGTGCGCCCACACGGTAAAGCTCAAAAAGCCGATAGCGACGCCCGACCACGCGATAAAGGTATAACCGAAGATCGGCTTGCGTGAAAAGACGGGCAATACCTCGGAGATGATGCCGAATGCTGGCAAGATCAGAATGTACACCTCGGGGTGGCCAAACGACCAGAAGAGGTGCTGCCACAGCAAAGGATCGCCGTGAGCGGCAGCATCAAAGAAATGCGTTCCCAGGTGACGGTCCAGCAGCAGCAGGCCAGCATCCGCAGTGACGCTAGGCAGAGCAAAGAGCAGCAAGAATGCCGTGATCAATGTCATCCATGTAAACAGTGGTACGCGGTTCATCGTCATCCCTGGGGCACGCAGCTTGAGGATGGTCACCACAAAGTTGAGTGAACCAGCAATCGACGAGATACCGAGCAACAGGATACCCAGAGCCCAGAAGTCCGCATTGATACAGCCGGTAGACGGACCCCCATTGACACCAATTAAGACCCCACAACCATATCTCAGGTTGCTCAAAGGAGCATAGTAAAACCAGCCACCGTTGGGAGCCTGGTCAAACAGAAAACTGGCGTTTAGGAACAATGCGCCGAAGAGCACGAGCCAGTAGCCAAACGCATTTATGCGTGGGAAGGCCATATCGCGTGCGCCTATCATCAGTGGCACGATATAATTACCCAGGCCGGTCAGCATGGGCATCACAAAGAGAAAGATCATGGTGGTGCCATGCATCGTAAAGACCTGATTGTAGACCTGAGGGTTCAGGACACGTCCATCAGGTGTCGCCAACTGTGTACGGATCAGCAAAGCCTCCAGACCCCCGACCAGAAAGCCAAAAAAGGCCGTCATGATGTACATAACGCCGATCTTCTTATGGTCGGTCGTCATGATCCATGAGCCAATGTAGGTCTCACCGAAACGCTTCCGGCGTACTACAATTGGTCGCTCAAGAATAGTTGCCATGCGCAATACCTCCGCTGTCCAGTCCCGAGCGATACGGGAAAGATAGAGACATTATTTCAGACTTTCCAGGTAAGCTACCAGCGCGTTGATCTGGTCTGGTGAGAGACCCAGTTGCGGCATATCAATGCCCGGCTTCACTGCTTGTGGATTCTGTAGCCAGGTCGTAAGGTTGGCAGGGGTATTGGTTAGTACCCCCCCTGCAATCAGACCACGACTGCCAAAGTGGGTCAGGTTGGGTCCGACCAGGCCAGCGGCCCTCGGGTCATCATAGCTCTTCAGGTTGACGCCGACGATCCCATGGCAGCCCGCACACGAGCTTTGTGCAAAAAGCTTCTGCCCCTGCGCAGCAAGCGAGCCAGTTGGGGTCAGCGCCATCTGCTGCTGAGAGGATATCCAGGTGTTGAAGTTATCTGCTGTATCGACGACTACATCAAAGTGCATGTGCGCATGCTGCGCCCCACAAAATTCAACACACTCGCCAGGGTAGCTATGGTTAGCCGCGCTGGCATCGGCCTTGAAGTGCAAATGATTAGTCATCTCATGACCTGGGATGACATCCAACTTCCCCGTCAGCGCCGGCACCCAGAAGCTATGGATGACGTTGTCGGAGTAGAGTTGGGCATCAACCACTGTCCCTGCCGGAATGTGCATGGAGTCTGCGGTGACGATATGATAGCCAGGGTAATCAAACTCCCACCACCACTGGTGCGCAACCACCCTCACCTGGAGCTGATTCGCTCCGCCGGGATACAGGGTCAACATCGTGTAAATGGTATAACCTAACACGAGGATCAGGACTACGGAAGGTATGACCGTCCAGGTAATTTCGAGCGTGTTGCTTCCATGTATCTGTCTGGGGGTAGCCGAGTTTGGACGCTCACGGTAGCGGACAATGGAATAAATCAGCGCTGCTTCGACGATGACAAAAATAATTGTGGCAACAATAAGAATAAACCAGAAGATTCCTGCCTCTTTGGCAGCAACCGGTCCCGCAGGGTTCAGGATGGAAGGGGAGTTCTCGCCACACGCTGCTAAAAGGAGCGAAGACAGCAGTATGGCTGAGGCGATGATCCCCCAGCGTTTCGCTCTGCGAAATAAAGGTCTCCTCACGTCTGCATCTCCTAAAAAACTGTTTCACAAATAAGCGATTAAGCCCCCCCACATACCACCTACTCTAGCCTGTAGTGTAGCCAGCTTCCCTGACGGCGAACTTGCAGTTACTTGCCGCTACCTTACAATAGCCTGAATGTAACTATTCAGGTATTTCGTAGTGAGTGCGGGCTGTGCCGCCGCAGGCGGCACAGCCCGCACTCACTACAAGAACGAGCGAGCCGCTGTAGAGTGCCGATTTATCGAGCACGTGCGGCGAGGAGTCCTGAATAGTTACGAATGGCTACATTACACCGGCCTCTTCTTCCACATCCCATTCCGCTTCTTCTATTCGTTGTTTTGCCTCCTGTTGCTGCATCCAGCGAATGAACAGGATGCTGACGATGACGATGTAGATGAGATTGCCCGGCACCCACATGATCAGTCCGCCCAATTGCTGATCCGTCGCGGGGGAAAGCCCCCATACACGCGGAGCTTGCAGGTAAGGCGCATATAGCGGCGGGGCAAAGGTTAATCCTGCACCCAGTGCGACTACAGGCATGCCACTCAGGAAGAGATAGAGTATCCGCGCCCCGGTTGAAAGCGCTGGCAAATCCTCTGGCAGCGGACTGAACATGGGCCACCAGTTGATTACGGCAAAGACGATAAAGGTGACATGCTCCAGAATATGAATGCCCTGATTCGTCAATGTCGCATCATACAAAGGCGGCGCGTGCCACAACCAGAAATCGGCATTAAACAGGAAGAACGCGACAAATGGGTGTGTTAGTGATTTGGCTATAGGAAAAACAAAACGCTGGCGTATAAAGCGTTTGAGCAGCACTTCCGGCGTGCCAATCAGCAGCAAGGGCGGCCCAATCATGGTCAAAAAGAGATGTTGCACCATGTGCACGCTGAAAAGGTAGCGATCGCCCAGTTCGTCCAAGGGTGAGACCAGTGCAAAGAAGATCAGCAGCACGCCTAACCAAAAGGCGATCACCTGGCTACGTCTGACACCGTCAATGAGCTGGTACGGTTTGCGTAGTAGTCCTACCGCATACAGGTACAGCCCCATGATGATGGCTGTACCGATGAGGATGGATGGTTCCAGGTTCCATTGTGTGAGCCAGAAGCTCAATCCGACGTTCACCATATGACTTTCCTACCTGTTCTCTAACCATACTATAGCAGGTGAGGCAAGTGGAAACAAGGTTACAACACCCTCCATTCAGGCAACTGTAAGGCACACCATACGCACTGCAAGGAAGGTATCAGGATTGTCAACGACAATATGGCTGAAATATTGTAACTACTCGGTGTCTGATTCCTCGCCGCACGTGCTCGATAAATCGGCACTCTACAGCGGCTCGCGTTTTTTTGCTGCGGGCTTTGCAGCCTGCGGCTGCAAAGCCCGCAGCAAAAAAACGCTTGCGAACCACCGTAGAGTGCCGAGCAATCCTGCCTGGGGGGCAGGTAATGAGAGCACGTGTGGTGAGGAGTCCTGAGCAGTTACGAAATATTTTCTGAAAAGGATTCCGAACTTATGAAGATTATACGCCGTATCGCATGGGTGACAGTAGCATTCACCTATTTTCTGGTTTCGTTGGGTGGCACGGTGCGCGTCAAGAACGCTGGCCTGAGTTGCCCTGATTGGCCGCTGTGTTACGGCAAAGTATTTGCTTTTCCCGATATTGGCGCACTCTTCGAAGAGGCGCATCGCTACACCGCCTCCATCGTGAGCATGCTCATCGTAGCTTTGACAATTAGCGCGCTCATCTGGGCACGCAAAGAGCGACACATCCTCGTCCCGGCACTCATCGCTCCCATTCTGCTCGTCGTGCAGATCGTACTGGGCGGGCTCACGGTCCTGTGGAAGTTGCCGCCGACGATCATCACGGCCCACCTTGGTACGGCGCTGGCGATCTTTGCCACCGTCATCACTGTAGCCGTGATGTCCGGCAAGTCTACCCCGAGCAGAGAAGACCCCGACAAGACGCGCAAATTTGCCTTTCTGGCTATGACCAATGCCCTCTTCGTCTACGGACTGATGCTCAGCGGCTCCTACGTCGTAGGCAGCGGGGCATCCCTGGCATGTCCGGGCTGGCCGTTGTGTGGAACAGCGCCAGCATGGGCAGTCAAGTATCACCTGGCAGACGTCAATACGTTACACCGCTACATTGCCGTATTTGTTGGGCTCGTGCTCATCTGGACGCTGATATCGGCATGGCGCAGGCGCAAAGTTGCCCCCGGTCAGGCCTGGATTGCGCTCGGAGCTGGCGTGCTCTTCATTGCACAAGCCATCGTTGGTGGTCT
>WNFT01002347.1_pt1 | contig 16235 bp, 14 predicted proteins | sample 5400191 | NCBI WGS metagenome assembly WNFT01 (sample SAMN13153359, study PRJNA577476) | soil metagenome | isolation source: 80 cm saprolite under Madrone tree | place: USA:California | collected 2016-06-14 | reverse complement strand
TTTTTCAGTTGTTGGACGAAGAAGGAGGCTTACGTTAAAGCCTGCGGCAAGGGTCTCGCGATACCGTTGAATAGTTTTTCTGTCCCCCTGACAACCGATCCTCTGCCTGCTCCTGTAGATCTTTATGTTCCCTCAAAGGATGTCTTTCCAGCCAAGCGTTGGTCGCTCTATACCCTTCGACCTGCTCCGGGCTATGCCGGGGCACTGGCAATTGAGGGAACTGGCTGGCGCTTACGTCAATGGCAATGGAAGATGCCTCAACGTGTCGAGTGAGCCGGCGAGATGCAAAGCCACCGCCGAAGCTACGCGTTGGAGCAGACCTCGGTCGCGCTCCCGCCGTCTTGGCGACCTGATCGGCCCGCACTTTGCGTAAGGGTTGGTGGCGCCCGGGCAAGCCGCCGAGGACGTTCGGTTCGCCTGCCGCCAGGGCAGCGAAGGTAAGGCTGAGCTTGTCCACGGCTGTCCCCCCGCTAATTAGCCGGACAGGAAACCAGGCGCCTCGCCGCCCGACCGTCAACGCCGCGGCGGCACCGCAGTGGGTCATTCGGCTGAGCGCGGACCGAAGCGATCCGACAGCCACCCCAGGACGCACCGGTCGATGCCGTCCGGCGGGAAATTTCCTCGTATCACCCTTGACGGGGACATGCCGTATCCCAACCTTCGCCCAGACCGCCAGTCAAATTGCGGTACGACAACCGGCCGCTCTGGTGGCGAGGAGGTAGGGCATCATGACGAGACAAATGGCGTTGAAGGTATCGATTCCAATCGCGCTGCTGCTCTTCGCGACGGCAGGAGTTGCGGCCCAAAAAGACCCTTCATTGTCGCTTCCTGTGGCGTCCGCCGACGGCACCTTCACAGGCACCTTCAGCATCAACCGGTTCGAGGTGCGCAACAACGCGATCGTCGCGGTCGGGGTGGTGAGGGGATCCATCGCCGGCGCCGGAAGCGTGCTGGTCGGCGAGGTTGCCGCTCCCGTCACGGTCGCCGCAGCGAGCGCACCAGCGGCCGCCAGCAAGGCGGCAGTGGCGCAGCAAGCGGCGACCTGTGGGGTGCTTCACCTCGACATCGGCGCCCTGAACCTCAACGTCCTTGGGGTCATGGTCGCGACGCAACCGATCAGCATCGATCTCTCGGGCGACCCGGCTGCGCCCTTGGGGAACCTGGTCTGCACCATCGAGTCGACGCTCAACAACGTCGTCGGCCTCGTCGGTCTGCTCAATCAGCTGCTCGGTGTAGTGACCGGGCTCGTGGGCGGCCTCACCGGCGCCCTGGGCGGCGTCACCGGCGGGCTCGGCCTCTGATTCGTCCCGCGAAACCGGACGCTGGGCGCGGCCGGCTGCCGATCTACGCCGGCCGCGCCTTCGCTGCGCTAGCTCCGCCACTTCAGCGCTAGAGAGCATCCCGAGCGACGATGAAAGCGTCGGAACCATGAGCGCAAGAACGGCAGTCTGCACGTAACGGGCGCGCTCGCACACAGCGCTGAGGTCTGCACCGCGGGTGACCATCTCCGCGAAGTCCGCGACTGCGCGGAAGTACTCAATCCGGTGGACATCGATCTCGCTGGCGGTCCAAGACTCGGGCGCGCGGCATTGTGCGAACTCCGCGGCCTGCAATCGCACCCAACCCACCCTGAGGGGACCGCCGGGATTCACCTCGCCGGGCAGAGGGGCCGCGCGGCAGTTGTGCGCGGCGACGGACGAAGAGCGCGTGACCTCTGCAGGGCTGGAATCAGGGTGCGCTCAGCGGAACGCGTCGGCGTGCGCAATCGCCCACTGCTCGAAGGTGTGGGAGACGTGACGGATTCGCCAATCACCGGTCACTTGATGTTCTTCGGGTGTGCCAAGAGCTGCCCACTGGTCATCAAGACGCTCACGTGCCCGGTCGAAGTCACTGAAGCCGTCATCGGAGGATCGTAGCGCCGCAGGGCCTTCTCCATTCGCGAACGCGCGGCGACAAACGCCTGCGCCATCTGCTCGGCCCTCAGGTTGCCGTGACCGAGAGAGAAGCAAGCAACGTGGCCCGCGAGGATCGCCGCAAGTTCGAGCGCGTTTCGACGAACTGCCTTGTCCTTTGTCAGGACGACCCAGCCGCGCCGACCTGCCTCGCCTAACCATTCGGCGTCAGGCGCATCAGTCGCAAAGTGCGAGGCGTGCTCCTCGACGCTGAATCCAGCAGCGCGCAAGTCGACAACGATCTTTCTACCTAGGGACCGGTCAATGAACCAGGTGAACGGTTCAGGCGGCTTCACTCGTCTCGCACCGGATCGCGTCCTCGATCTGTCCGGGTTCGAGGCGGTAGTCCTGCGCGAGCTCGGCGACGGACTCGCCGGCGCGGTAGCGCTCGGTAACGATGCGAGCTTCGATGCCCGTATCGGCGATGATTGGCTGGCCGAAACCGCGACGCGGGTCGATCACGATGCTCTTAGGGCCGCCGAGGTCGGCCCGGACCCACGGGTAGAGGCGCTCGGCAACGTCATGACCCCACCCAATGCGGTCAAGGCTCGCATCCAGGACTTCGCGTAGGAGGGCCTGCTCTGGGCTCGTCACGTCGAGCAGTCGATCGGCGTGGTCCACAAAGAGGCGAACGCCATCGGTGCGGAACTGCGCATGGATGAGCGGCCGCTCCACGCCCAGTTCTCTACCCACGAACTTCAACGCCTTGCGAACCCGTTGCATCGAGATTCCGTGTACCCGCCGCATCGACGCCAAGACGAAGGACTCGACAAGGTTTGAAAACGAGAGGGTCAGAGGCGAGTGCTGAGCCGGCGTGAAAAGGGCCGCGTGCTCGCCATCGCCGCGCGCCCACAGCCGCAGTGTCGAGGGCGAAAGCCGCACGAGCTGCGCCGCGCGCACGGCGGTGTACGCGGGCAGCTCCTCGGGCGAGTCGACGCCAGGGCTGTGAACAGGCTTCGGCACGGACGAAGTATTAGCACAAGCCTCTGACGTTGCATCGATTCTGCACCGAAGCGCCGGCACACTAGCGCGGCTGCATCAGACACGACCGGTCCGTTGAGTCCTGTCCGGCAGGAATCAGCAGGTAGCTGCCCTGGTCGGGTGCTAAGTATCGATCATGGCGGCACCTCTCTCGCGAAGTGGACCGGCGCTCAAGGGCGTGCTGATCGCCGTGAGCACCACGGCATTCGCTATATCCGTGGCGGCCGCATACTACGGGCGTCTGGGCCTCAGGGTACGCTTGAGCGTCAAGGCCATCGGTCAAGGATCCGATGGGCTCGCGATTGACCCCGCCTGCGGCACGGGCGCAAACTGCAAGAGGGGGGTTGGTACGCGACATGCCGGGCGACACCTTTCAGCGATTCGTCCCCGACTGCCGTGTCTCGGTGGGCGGCAGCCCGCTCCCACTGGAAAAGGGCGCAGCGCTGACGCGCGTCACCGTCGATCTGGACGTGGACCTCTTCGGCCAGTGCGTCTTGCAGTTCAACGACCCGGATCTGCGGCTGATCAACGGCAAGGACTTCGCCGCCGGCACGGCCGTGAAGGTCGAGCTCGGATTCGCGCCGCAGAGGAAGCGGGTCTTCGAGGGCGAAGTGGTGGCGCTCGAACCCCAGTTCCGGCGCGACCTGCCGGCGTCGCTCAAGGTGGTGTGCCAGGAATCGCTGCATCGCCTGGCGCTGTCCGCGATGACCCGCGCGTTCAACGACGTGGACGACAAACAGATCGTCACCCAGATCGCCCGGGAGCACGGCTTGTCTGCCCAGGCTCCCTCGGGCACCACCGAGCACGTGCTGCAGGCCAACGTGACCGATGCCGCCTTCTTGCGGCGCCTTGCCCAGAAGCAGGGGAACCATCTGCGCATCTCGGGCAAGCAGCTCATCGTCGGGCCGCCGCCCAGCGGCCCTCGGATCGCCGTCGGACCGGGGTCGGGCGTCTCGCGGATGAAAGTGAAGATCGATGCCGGCGCGCAGGTGTCGGAGGTCTCCATCCACGGCTGGGATCCGGCGCAGAAGCGCGAGATCGTCGGCAAGGCGAAGGCCCAAGGGGTGACGGGGGAGGGATCGCGCGCCTACGGAGGCAGCGCGGTGCTCTCGTTTGCCGGCGATCACCACGGGCCGGCGGATCCCGCCACCGCGGAGGCGATGGCCAAGGGGCGCATGCGCAAGATCGCCGAGGGCTACGTCACCGCGCAGGTGGAGATGCTGGGGGATCCCGAGGTCGCGCCCGGCGCGGAGATGAAGTTCGAAAAGCTGGGCGCGCAGCTCGACGGGACCTGGCGCGTCGAGCGCGCGACGCATTCCTTCAGCAAGCAGGGCTACTTCGTGAAGTTCGGCGCCGTGCGCATCGCCAAGGCGTCCCCGCCCAGGCCGGTGGCGGCGGCGGCGCAGCAGCCACCGCCGCAGCCGCAGCCGTCGCAGGCCGGGCCGTCGCCCGCGGGGCCGGAGCCGGTTGCGGGTCAGCGGATCGAGGTCAAGGTGCTCGATCCGATGGGCAAGCCGAAGCCCGACTTCTTCTTCCGGCTGGTGCAGAAGGGTTCCCCCGAGCAGGCGGGAAGGACGGACGCGGAAGGTTACATCCGGATGACGGTGCCGGCCGCGGGGCAGTGGAAGCTCATCTTCCCCGACGTGGACGGCTCCGCCCAGCCGCAATCGCCGCCGGGAAAGTAGATGGGCGAACCGACACCCTACAACGTCGGCGGCATCGACATCGCCGCGGGCTCGGCGCTCACCGTCCAGATTCCCCCGCGCGTGTTCCTGGGCCGGATGACCGGCCTGCTCTTCGATACCGACAAGACGTTCTTGCTGCCGCGATCGCTCGCGGGCATCCGCGGGCTGAGGCGCTTCTACGATCAGCATCCCGGGGTGCAGGTGCTGGTGGTCGGGCACACCGACACCGTGGGCCCGACCCAGTACAACCTGACCCTCTCGATCGAGCGCGCGCACTCGATCGCGGCCTATTTGCGGGACGACGTCGACGGATGGATGGAGTACTACCCGGGGCGGACCGGTTCGGCGCACTGGGGCACCATCGAAGACCAGCACATGTTGAAGGAGCTGGGATTCCATCCAGGACCCATCACCGGCAATCCGTCCGACTCGAGCGACGCGGTCAAGCGGTTCCAGCGGTCGAAAGGCCTCAATGACGACGGCCAGGCGGGCCAGCGGACGCGCAAGGCGCTGGTCACCGCCTACATGCAGATCGACGGCACGACGCTGCCGCAAGGAACTGTTCTACAGACGCACGGCTGCGGCGAGTTCCACCTCGCGGTTCCGACGGGCGACGAGGTCGCCGAGCAGAAAAACCGGCGCGTCGAGGTCTTCTTCTTCGAGAAGCGCATCGACCCGCCGCCCCGTCCACGCTGCCCGGCGCCGGGATGTCCCGAGTACGACCAGTGGCGGCGAAGGACCATCCAGACCTTCGATCTGGAGCATCCCTTCGGCGCGCTGGACGTTGCGGTGCAGGATCAGCAAGGCCGCGCCGTTTCGGGGGCGTCGGTCCACGTCAGCGGCCCGACGGTAGGCGATGCCCTGACCGACGGGACCGGACACGTGCGCTTCGGCGAGCTCATCCCCGGCACCTACACCGTGCTCGGATCTCGAGCGGGTTTCCGCGACGGCACGGCGCAGGCGAACGTCAGCGCGCCGTCCGTGACCCGGGGGCCGGCGGACAGCGCGATCGTGCAGCTCCAGGCCGCGGTGCAGACGCTGGTGATCACCACCGTCGACCCCGGATTCGCGCCCGGGCCCGAGTCGCTCCAGGTCACCTACAACATCGCGGCGCTGGCGGGCCAGACGGTGAAGTTCCGGATCCTCGCGGACAACTATCCAGGCGGGAAGCTGTTCGAGCGCGATCTCACCGCGGCCGAGCTGGCCGACGGCACCGGCAAGACGCTGCAGTGGAACGGCACCATCGACAACGGCACGCGCAACGGACGCCATGCCACGCCGCTGATGGCGCCGTTCAAGGCCGAGCTGTTCCACAGCGCGACGGTCAAGTCGGATGGGCCCTTCAACATCCTGTACCATTCGATCGCGCTCGACTTCGGCAAGCACACGCCCTTGGGGGCGATGCCGGACCCGGCGACCGAGCAGGACGTTTACGTCCAGGCACGCCTCAACGAGCTCGGTTACGACGCGGGACCGGTGGACGGCGTGGTCACAGGGGCCGCCACCAAGGCAGCGCTCCGGCGCTTCCAGCGGGCAAACTACGAGGCGGGCACGCAGGCCCTGCTGGCGGAGACGGGCACCGTCGACCCCAAAACCCTCGCCGCCCTTCAGGCCGCCGCGCCGCGCGCGCTCTGGGAACAGGGCAAGAATCCATTGACCCAGGACGCGAAGTTCTACGTCCATGACGACTTCTACTCCGACCGCGGCGAGAACTTCATCACCACCGGGACGCCTCAGTTCAACTCCTTCAACCGCAAGCTCCACGCGGAAGACAAGATGGAGCGCGCCTTCATCCCGCTCGAGGTGGAGGTGAAGCTGGTCGGCAAGGGCGGCGGGCCGGTCTCGGCGCCCGACGCCGTCGGACCGGTGACGGTGGCGTGGGAGGTCAACGACGCGCCGGAAGACGCGAGCATCATCCCGGCGGCCGACAACGGTCCCGCGCGCACGTACGTGGAGCGGGCGCGAAAGTTTGGCGCAGCAGCCGGTAGCGTGGCGGCCGCAGCGCGGATCGATCAGGACGGCGACAACGCTCCGGTCGCGTTCGACGGCATGCGCGCCCCGGCCGCTGCCAACTACGTCAAGGCCTGGTTCCCGGACAGCGTGGGTTCGAAGCTGTCGCCGTTCGCGGTGCGTGGTTACGGCAACCAGACCCGGGGCGGCGTCGTGTTCGAGCAGGCGTTCGTCAACGCCTGGGACGACGCCAACCAGTTCCAACAGCGCAAGGGCCGGGCAGGCGCGTACTTCCGCTTCAGCATCAAGGGCGGCGACGACGCCAAGATCCGCGTCAGCGTCAGCTTCGACGGCTTGCCCAACAAGGCCGCGCTCGAGACGGCGCACGCAGGTCGCGCCAACGACCTCGCCAAAGAGACCGGTCGCTGGACGGTGTGGCGGCGCAGCCGGCTGAATGCCTACTGCCAGCAGGCGGTCCCCACGCGGGCCAGCGGCACGCCGAGCTGGGGGACCATCAGGGATCGGTGGGCCCAGGCGTTCATCGAGATGGAGAACAACGGCAACCCGGAGTCGACGCTGACGTACTCGACGACGGTGACCGAAGCCATCTTCAAGGCGGCCATTCTCGCCATGCCGGCCACGCACAAGCCCGCCAGCGCCACCGACGCGGCCCACATCCGTTACCTGGCTTCGCAGATGTACGCCGGCCCGGCGATGCCCGCGCAGCTCCCGGGCCAGACGGCGCAGGCGTACGTCGCGGCCTGCCAGGCGGCGATGTCGGCCTGGGTCACCCACCCCATCAACGCCATCCTCGGCGTCATCCACGGCAACGTGCGCCGGACCAAGGCCGAGGGCTTCATCATCTTCGATTTTCGCATCCACGACCCCATCTCGGGACAGGACTGGAATCCGGCGGCGAACGCGGGCGCGGGCGGGTTCGTCCCCACCGCCAACCCGGCGGCGCGGAACCAGACCAGCTCGCTGTCGGGATACGTCCGGCTCGATGGGGCGGTGACGATGTGCGTGGACAACCCGTTCAACGTCAACTGCTACGTGATGCACGAATGCGGGCACGCGAGGTTCCTCTACCATTTCAAGACCGGGGGTGGCGGAGCCGCCGACCCGGTGCAGACGGCGCACCACCACGACCTCGACCAGGAACGATGCATCATGAGCTATGGGATCAACCCCGACGGTCCCAACGCCTGGGACTACCGGTTCTGCGGCAAGTGCATCCTGCGCTTGCGCGGCTGGAACGTGCTGGCGCTCACCGATCGCTACACGCCCTAGCAGGTGCCCATGGCCGACGACGCTCCGATTGCCCTCCGACTCGCTGCCAGGAAACCGCGGATGCTCGCGGGCGAAGGCATCGTGCTCGACCTCGCTGTCGAGGTGCGCACCGAGCTCGAGATGGAGACGGTGGAGCTCAACCGCGGCCGCACCGAAGTGCTGGTGAGCGCCCTCGAGAGCGGCGAGTACGGCAACCGGGTGCTGACCGGCGAGGATTACATGGTCCTGCACAAGCACCCGCCGCTCGAGCCGGTGGGCACCCGCTTCGTCGCGCCTGCCGGAAGCGCCTGGACGGTCCAGCTCGAGCTCTTCCGCTACGCGCGGCCGCTGCCCGCGGGCCGGTACCGCATCGAGGTGACCTACCGCTGGGGAGCCGGCGAGAACGACCAGGTCCACACCAACCCGGTGACGGTGGAGGTCTCTCCGGCAAAGCTCCTCGACGTCCACCACCGCTGGCTCGGCGGAGCCGACGCCCGCGATCGCTTGTCCTCCCTCTGGCTGGCGGACGGCGCCGGCGGAGCGCGCTGGCTCTACCAGATCGCGAAGGCCCACGATCCCAGCGCGATCGAGACCGCGGCCGACCTCGACATGGGACGGGTCGCGGCGCTCGGGCCGGCACGCCTCGCCCAGCTCAACGACATCGCCGCGATGCATTGGGAGCGGTTCGCCAGTTGGCGCGAGGCAGCCGGAATGGGTTGGGTGAAAGTACATCCGTATGGGCGCTCTGGCCCCATCGGAGTCGTGCCCATCGGACTGGCTGAGCAGCCTCCGCCCCGCGCGGTGGAGCCTGCGCTGCAGAGCCGCGCCGACGTGCTGCACGCGCTGCGGCTGGGCGCGGACACGGCCGGCCAGCCCGCCCTGGCGTGGCTCGAGGTCGACCGGCAGGGAACCACGCAGCAGCGACTCCTGCCGCTCCCTGGGCGCATGCCGCTCGCCGCCGTCGCGGCCTGGAACCGGAGCGAGGAGCCTGTCGGCGCGACGCTGTTCCTGGTCGAGCCCGGCGACCGCGGCACGCTGCGCCTGCGCTCGACGGCGCTGGCCGCGGGCGAGCAGAAGGTCCTGCATGAGTCCAAGGCAGAGCTGGTCGGTCTGGAGATCGATCAATGGATGGGCTTCGCCTGGGTGCATCTCGTCACCCGCGTCCAGGAGAAGGACCCGGTGAGCGGCGAGCCGGTGGAACGGCTGGAGATCGCCCGCTGGAACTTCGATGAGGGCGCTGTCGCCGAGGCTCCTGGTTGGACGGTTGCCCTCGCTCCGGGAGCGCTGGCCGCCAGCGAGTTGCGGCAGATGGTCCCGCTGCCCGGCGGCCGCGGGCTCGCCCTCCTCTTCCACCAGCCAGATGGCTGGGTCGTGGTGACGCCGGATGAGCGCGCGCGAGTGTCGCCTCCGTCGCCGGGTGCCGCGAGTCCACACGGCCAGCTGGTCACCTCTCCGACGGGTGGCGTGTTCTTCGTCTTCCACGAGCCCGAGCGCGGGTTTTCGGCCCTGCCGGTGTTCGAGCCGCAAAGGTGAAAGGGCTCGGCGCGCTGGCACTTGCGGCCGGGCTGGTTGCGGCCAACTGCAGGCAGGAGCAACGGATGATGCCGCCCCCCATCGCAGAGGATCTTCACCAGCGGCTCCGCCGCGACTTCGAGGGCCGCAGCGATCGTCCGGTCGCCGAGCGGCCGCCCCGGCAGGGAAGCGACGGACAGTGGCGCAGCCCGGACGGACCGACCATCACCTACACCGGCGTCCTGTCCTGGACCCGCCCTTCCCAGAACGAGGGCGTGCCGTTCACCGCCTTCTATTCCGCCGATGAGAACCGGTACTGGGTGCACGAAGGCGGAGGCCTCGGCGGCACCGAATTCTGGTTCGGGCCCTTCGATCTTCGTCCCTGACCGCGCCGGCTGACCGCGATTCGTCGCGCTCAGCGCGTCCCTTCGCGCGCAGCCCCTCCGTCCGCCCGACGCCGCGTCGGGATGTACTCGACCGAAGGCTGCCGCCGCACCGGCTGCGGGTACAAGCTCATGAGCTGCAGGATCTCGGCCGGCATGTCGGACTGCACCTTGAGGCCGAGCTTCTCCGCGATCTCGAACGTGATCGGGTAGTCGTGGGTCCAGATGCCCGTGGAAAGCAGCTCGGCCAGCTCGGCCGCCTTCTCCGGCGGCTGGCTCCGCGTCAACAGCTCCTTGGCGTTCTCGCGCACCTGGAACAGCGCCTTCTCGGCGACGTCGGCGAGGACCAGCGTCTTGTCGTCCACCTCCGCGATCGGCTTCCGCGCAACGACTTTGACGACCGAGGCGGCCGGAAACTGCCCGAGCTGTGGATCCACCGGACCCAGCACGGCATGCCGGGACATCACGATCGCGTCAGCGGCCAGCCCGATGAGCGTTCCGCCTGACATGGCGTAATGCGGGACGAAGACCGTCACCTTGGCCTTGTGGTTGCGGATGGCGCGCGCGATCTGCGTGGCGGCCAGGACCAGTCCGCCCGGCGTGTGAAGGATGAGGTCGATGGGCACGTCGGAGTCCGTCAGCTCGACGGCGCGCATCACCGCCTCGGAATCGTCGATGTCGATGTACCGCATGACCGGGAAGCCGAGAAAGTTCATCGTCTCTTGCCGGTGCACGAGCAGGATGACGCGCGTCTTTCTGCGCCGCTCGAGCAGCGCCAGCAGGCGCTGGCGCGAGGCCTGGAGAAGCTTCTGCTGGAGCGCCGGCTGGAGCGCCGAGAGGATGAAGAACAACCAGACGAGCTGACCGACGTCCATGCCGCACCTCCGGCTGCGGAAAAGGCACCGCTAGGGCCAGTTCCTCCAGGCGCCCTCGATCCCGTATTCGTCTCGCCAGAAGCGCCGTGGGCGCCGTGGCTCCGGCAAGAGGAACAGCCGGTGGAACACGACCCCCGCCACGAAGCCGCCGACGTGCGCCCAGAACGCGATCCCGCCCACGTCGGATGCCGTCAGGCCGGCGATCGTCCCGCTCAGCAGCTGGCTGAGGAACCAGAAGAGGAGGTACGTGACGGCCGGGAGCTCGAAGAAGAAGGGAAAGAAGAAGACCGGGAACATGACGACGATGCGAGACTCGCGGAAGAGGACGAAATAGGCGCCCAGTACGCCGGCGATGGCGCCCGACGCCCCGACGGTCGGAACGGTGGAGTCGACGTTCGTGAACCAGTGCGTGATTCCGGCCACCACCCCCGTCAACAGGTAGAAGAGCAGGAAGCGGACCCGCCCCATGCGGTCCTCGACGTTGTCGCCGAAGATCCACAGCGTCCACATGTTGCCGATGACGTGGGCCCAGCCGCCGTGCAGGAACATGCAGGTGAGGAACGGCCAGTAGTTGTCGACCCTCAAGCCGATGAACTCCGCCCACTCCGGGTGGCTGTACCGGGCTGGAACGACGCCGAACATGTAGAACAGCGCCTGCAACTCGTCTGGGCCGAGTGTCAGCTCGTAGAGGAAGACGGCGACGTTCGCCGTGATCAGCGCCCAGGTCACGACCGGCGGGCTGCGGTGTGGAATGGTATCGCGGATAGGGATCAAGCGCGGCCCCGGTACTCCTACGCGATGCGGATGTAAAGGCCCTCGGGTACAGCGCTCGCTCGTCCGCCTTCAGGTTGTCCGCCAACGAGCACAGGCTACGTATAGGATTGTAGTCGGGGTCCCAGTGGGTGAATGGGATGGTCCGCTGCAACCCGCAGAGAAGGGGCTTCGATGACCGAATCGGCCGTGGTCTACACCAGCGAGAACGACAGCGCCGCCGCAGCGGGGGATCTTTCCCGGAAGGTCAAGGCGGCGCTTCCCGGCGCGCCTCCCGACGCCCTGGTTCTCTTCGCCTCCCCGCGCTACGAGCACCAGGTCCTGCTGCGCACCGTTCAGGAGATCTGCCGGCCGGATCTGCTCGTGGGCGCGTCCTCCGCGGGGGAATTCACCACCGAGCATCGGGGCGAGGGCCTGGCGTGCGCGCTCGCGCTGCGCTCCACCGAGATCACCTTCGCGGCGGGCATCGGACGCGGGCTCAGCAAGGACCGCGGCGCAGCTGCGCGCAGCATCGTCTCTGCCTTCAAGGGGGCTGGGTCGGACACCCACCTCTTCCGGTCCGCGCTGGTCATGACCGATGCGCTTGCTGGTCACGCCGACGATCTGGTCGAGCAACTCACTCTCGCAACGGCCGGGAAGTACCAGTTCTTCGGCGGCGGCGCCGGGGACGACGCGCAGTTCCGACGGACGCAGGTGTTCTACGGCAGCGAGGCGTTCAGCGATGCAGCCGTGGCGCTCGAGATCCTCTCCGCCAAGCCGCTGGGGATCGGCGTGGGCCACGGATGGGAGCCCGCGAGCCCGCCGATGCGCGTGACGCAAGCGGAGGGGATGAGCGTGGTCAGCCTGAACGGGCTGCCCGCGGCAGAGGCGTTCGAGCAGCATGCGCGGCGGACCGGCCAGTCGTTCGACGCAGCCGCTCCCCTTCCCTTCTTCCTCCACAACATCCTGGGGATCGAAACCGGCGCGGGCTTCAGGCTGCGCGTGCCTCTCTCCATCAGCCAGGACGGGGCGGTAGCCTGCGCCTCGGAAATTCCCAAGGGCGCGACGGTGCACGTGATGCGCACGACGGCAAGCTCAGCGGTCGAGGCGGCGACCCGCGCCACCAAGGCCGCGGTCGCAGGCCTGGGCGGGCACCCGGCGCAGGTGGCGCTCTTCTTCGATTGCGTGGCCACGCGCCTGCGGATGGGCGACGTCTTTGGCGTGGAGCTCGAAAGCCTGGCCACGGGCCTGGGCAGTGCGAAGTTCGTGGGTTGCAATACGCACGGCCAGATCGCCCGGGCGCCGGGTCAATTCGGCGGCTTCCACAACTGCACCGCGGTGGTTTGCGTGCTCCCTGCCTGAGTCGGCATGGACGAGGTGAAGACGATCGAGCTGTCCTGCGCGCTGGCGCGGCTGGCCGGGCGGGACGGCGCAGCCGCGCGACTCGCCCGCCACCTGGGCGCCGATGCCTTGCTGCTCTTCGTGCGCGATCCCGAGCTCGGTGCGTTCCTGCCTGCGCCCGGCCTGCCGCAGACCATCCCGGGAGGCCCGGAGTGGGTGGATTTCTTGTTGCGGTGCGAGTCGCCGGGAGAGCACCGCGGCAAGGTAGCGTTCCCCGACAAGGAGTCGCGGTGCGACGCGCTCGCCCTGTCCAGCGAAGACGGCCTCGTGTTCGCCTTGCTGGGCGGCCGGCCCAGCCTCGGCGACGTCCGGATGTTGTGCCTGCCGCTGCTCACGGCGGCGCTGCGGGCCGAGCTGGCAGCGGAGGCCGCGCGGGGACGCGAGAGAGCAGCGCGCGTAGAGGCGCGGCACGCGGCGACCCTCACCACGGCGCTCGACGCCACGCGCGCCGACCTGGAGCGGACGCTGGGCGAGACCCGCCGTCTCAACGCCGAGCTGAAGTCCTCCGACCAGGCCAAGGACGAATTCCTCGCCATGCTCGCGCACGAGCTGCGCAATCCGCTCTCTCCCATCGTCTCCGCGCTGGACATCCTGCGGGGCCAGGGACCGGGCGCGCCCTCCTTCATCAAGCTCCTCGACGTGATCGATCGGCAAGCCCGCCACTTGACACGGCTGGTGGACGACTTGCTCGACGTCTCCCGGATCAGCCGCGGCCTCATCGAGCTGCGGCGGGACCCTATCCTGCTGAGGAACGCGCTGCTCCAGGCGGTGGACAGCGTGCGGCCCCTGGTCGACAGCGAGCGGCACACGCTCTCGGTGTCGCTTCCGGAAGAGTCGGTCATCGTGCTGGCCGACGCGGTGCGCCTGACGCAGGTCTTCACCAACCTGCTCACCAACGCGGCGAAGTACACCAACCCCGGAGGACGCATCGAGGTATCCGTGTCCCGCGAGGGGAAGACGGTCTCGGTCCACGTGCGCGACAGCGGGATCGGAATCGAGAAGGACATGCTCTCCCGCGTCTTCGATCTGTTCATGCAGGCGCCTCGCGCCCTCGATCGCGCCAAGGGTGGCCTCGGAATCGGCCTCACCCTGGTGCGCCGCTTGATCGCGCTTCATGGCGGCTCGATCGAGGCGAAGAGCGAAGGTGTAGGCAAAGGAAGCGAGTTCATCGTGCGGCTGCCCATCACCGACCAGCGGTTGCAGCGGCCGCAGGCCACGCCGCCGGCGGCGCGCGCGGACTCGCGGCGCGTGCTGGTGATCGAGGACAACACCGATGCCGCGGAGATGCTGGCTGAGACGCTGCGGCTCAGTGGCTTCACCGTCCGCGTGGCCAGCGACGGCGAGGCGGGGCTCGCCGCCGCCCTGGAGTTCACGCCCGAGGTCGTCCTGGTGGACATCGGCCTCCCGAAGATGGACGGCTACGCCGTCGCCGGGGAGCTCCGCATGCGCCTGCCCGGCGCCAAGGTCGTCGCGCTTTCTGGATACGGCGGGGAAGAGTACCGGTCTCGCGGACACGGAGCTGGCTTCGACGCGTACCTGGTCAAACCGATCGAGCTGGACAGCCTGCTGGCGGTGCTGGATTCGATGCGCAAGAGCACGCGCCAGCATTGACCGGGCGGTCCGGCGACTTCTATCGTCCCGGGCTTCACGGAGACGAGGTGCCAAATGGAGCGGAAAGCGACGCTGCACCGCTGGGAGTCGATGCCGCGGGAGCAGCTCAACGAGCGCATCGGCCGGCGGATGATCACCGGCGACCGCATGATGCTGGCCCACATCTATCTGAAGAAGGGCGCGGTGGTGCCGCGCCACCAGCACGAGAACGAGCAGATCACCTACGTTCTCGAAGGCGCGCTGCGCTTCCGGCTCGGGGCGGACGGCGCCCAGCAGGTGGACGTGCGATCGGGTGAGGTGTTGACCATCCCGCCCAATCTCCCCCACACCGCCGAGGCGCTGGAGGACACGCTGGACGTCGACATCTTCGATCCTCCCCGGCAGGACTGGCTGGACGGGAACGACGCGTACCTGCGCGGCAAATAGGCGCGCGATGGACCTCGGGATCCGCGGCAAGGTCGCGCTGGTCACCGGAGCGAGTGCGGGGATCGGCGAGGCGGTGGCGCTGGCGCTCGCGCGCGAAGGGGTCCGGCTGGCGGTGTCGGCGCGAAGGCGCGACCGGCTGGAGGAGGTCGCGCGGCGCGCGCTGGCCGATGGCGCGGAGCAGGCGCGGGCTTTCACATCCGATCAGACCGATACCGGCTCGCTGCAGGCGCTCACCGCGACCGTCGAGCAGGAGCTGGGCCCGGTGGACATCCTGATCGTGAACGGCGGCGGCCCGAAGCCGGGCTCGTTCACGCAGACGCCAGCCGGTGACTGGGACGCGGCCTACGCCCTCACCTTGCAGAGCGCGCTGCAGCTGGTTCGCGCGGTGCTCCCGGGAATGCGCGCACGAAGGTGGGGACGCATCGTCGCGCTCGAGTCGATCGTCGTGAAGCAGCCCTTTCCCGGAATGGTCCTCTCCAACGCCTTCCGCGCTTCCGTGACGGCCGCGCTCAAGACCTTGTCCTCGGAAGTCGCGGCGGAGGGCGTGACCGTGAACACCATCGCGACCGGGCTGGTCGATACGGATCGCTTCCGCCAGCTCTATGACACGCCCGCCAAGGTCGCCGCTGCGCTCGCCGCGGTCCCGATCCAGCGGCCGGCTACCCCCGCGGAGTACGCGCCACTGGTCGTCTTCCTCTGTGGAGCGCCCGCAGGCTACGTCACCGGTCAGACCCTTTCGATCGACGGCGGGCTCACCGCGGGCCTCTTCGGTTGAGCATGCGCCCGCTCGAGCGGTCGCGACGAAGGGCGTAGTTCTCCGCACGGAGGCGGCACCTGAACGAGCCCGCTAGGTTCGGGGGACACATCAGCGGAGGTGTCCACATGAAGAGAATCATCATCGCAGCCGCCGGCGTGCTTGCGCTGGCAGCAGGAGCAGCACGGGCAACCGACGACAAGTCGGCAACCGGGGCGAATGCCCCCAGCAAGGGGACGAGCAGCTCGGCCACGACGGATACGGCCAGCGCAGGCACGACCGCGACCGGCAACACCGCGGCGGGCACCAGCACTGCGGGGAAGAACGCGCCCAGCGCGGACTTGCCGGCTGTCGGAGACGTGAAGGCGACCGACCCGGCCGCGATGGTCATCACCATCGTGCTGCCGTCGGGGGACGAGCAACAGCTCAGCGTCGCGAAGGATGCCGTGATCACCCGCGACGGCGACAAGGCATCGCTCGGGCAGGTGCAGCAGGGCGACAACGTGCGGGCCAGCTTCGATCCCAGCTCCCACAAGGTCTCGAAGGTCGACGTGAGGTCGAAGAGCTCGAAGGCGCCCGACAAGTCGAAGGCGACCGACAGCTCGAAGTCGGACGACGCGCAGAAGAAGTAGCCGATGGCCAGGGACCCGGCTGGAGACCGCCGGGCCCGGAATCACTTCGGCGGC
>WNFT01002558.1_pt1 | contig 16239 bp, 8 predicted proteins | sample 5400191 | NCBI WGS metagenome assembly WNFT01 (sample SAMN13153359, study PRJNA577476) | soil metagenome | isolation source: 80 cm saprolite under Madrone tree | place: USA:California | collected 2016-06-14 | reverse complement strand
CAGGACCGGGGTGTTATAGAGCGGAGCATAGCCGGTGCTATAGCCCGCGTCCCATCAATCTGTATAAATCATAATTTAATGCTTGACAACAGAAAAATGGTGCTATATAGCTATTCGCCATTCGGCCATATAGCTGGCCTGGGGTGCTGTTTGCAAGTCGAGAATTTCAGCCAAGAGGAGAAGCTGTTGGACGGCCGGCGGCTTCGAATCGGAGGAATCAACATGAGAAAGATGCAGTCTTTGGGGTTGGGCCTAATGTTTGTGGGGCTGGTGGCGCTACTGTGCAGCGCGAATCCAGCGTGGGGGCAGGATGTAACCGCGACGATTACGGGTACGGTCTCGGATCCGAGCGGCGCTCCGATCGTTGGCGCGACTGTGACCGCGAAAGATACCGATCGCGGAACAGTTCACACCACGCAGACAAACGAAGCGGGAGTCTATAACATTGTCCGTATCCCTGTGGGAGCTTACGACCTGAAAATTGAAATGAAGGGTTTTCAAACTTCCCTCGTTCCCTCCGTTACGCTGGTGTTAAATCAGACCGCTCGTATCGACGTGCCGATGAAGGTGGGGCAGGTTACCCAGACGGTCGAAGTGACGCGGTCACGCCCAATCCACAGAGCTTCAACACGGGCGACAACGTCGGCAGCGGTGGCAGGCCGTTCATCAACGGAAACCGCGAGCAATCCAACAACTTTATTCTCGATGGCATGGACAATAACCAGGTCTCCGACAACCTTCTGGGATACACGCCGGCGCCCGATGCCATCCAGGAATTCAACCTGATCACACAGAACGCCTCCGGCGAATTCGGCAATTTCCAAGGTGGAATCGTTAGCGTTTCCCTTAAGTCCGGAACCAACCAGTTCCACGGCGACGTCTGGGAGTTCTTCCGCAACGACAAACTGAATGCCAACAGTTGGCAAAACAACCTAACCGGTTTGGCCAAGAACAAGCTCCGTTGGAACATGTTTGGGGGCACGGTCGGTGGTCCGATCAAGAAGAATAAGCTGTTTTTCTTTTTTGACTATCAAGGTCAGCGCTTTGACCATCCGGCAAGCCTCAGTCGATTTACAGTGTTCACCACTAGAGAGCGCAATGGCGATTTCGGGGCCATATGCATAAGCGGTTTCGCTGCGAATGGGGTCTGCAACGATCGGACTCCCGATCCCACACTCACGACTCCACCAACGTGTCCGCCGGGAAGCGCAACGCCCGGATGTCTGATAACGCACCAACTTTATAACCCGTGCAATGCAGGAACGGGAGTGTCAGGGACGCCTTGCACTGCCGCCGCGAATCGGGTGCCGTTCGCAAATAACCAGATTGATCCTAACATGATAGATCCGGTGGCGAAGGCCCTGTTTAATTCATCTCTCTATCCGACTCCCATAAATGGAGATCCTCAGAACAACGCTTTGAATACTTCATCCAATAAATTCAATTCGAACCAATACGACATCAAGGTTGATTACAACATCTCTGAAAAAGACCGTCTATTCGGCCGTTATTCGCATGCTTTGCAGAACAACCCAACATTTAACAGTTACAAGCTCTTTAGCTCGGGCTTCGGAGAAGCTCCCATCTACAGCGATGTGGTCAACTGGGTCCATACTTTCAAACCGAGCTTAATGAACGAGTTCCGGTTGGGGACCAACTATGTCCGTCTGCACAACGGCTCGACGTTTGACAGTTCTGTCGGCAACGTCGGCGAGACTTTGGGTATTGCCAATAGCAACCACAATAACGGCGTCGCCATTCCTGGGCTTCTCGGCTTGAGCTTCAGCGGCAATAGCTTTGTCAGCGGCGTCGGTGATGGCGAAGTCCAGCAGAGATTCCCCAGCACAGTGATTCAAGTCTCGGACGGCGTCGTCATTACACACGGTCGGCACGTCATACACGCCGGCTTTGAGTTGTGGCGCGACCGCATCAACATCTTTTATTCAGGCAACAGTGGAAGGCTCGGATCGATAGGCTTCGCTGGGGTCTTCACCTCCTCTGCGGTGACAAATGCTCTCCCCAACACCGGGTCTGGCGATGCAGACTTCTTCCTTGGTTTGCCGCAAAACGTCCAACGTGGTATTGCCGGGGGCGGCTGGGGACAGCGCTCCACTACCTTTGCCGGATACGTTCAGGACGACTGGCGCGTTACCAATAACCTGACGTTGAACGTAGGTCTGCGTTACGAAGCCCACACTCCGTGGGTGGAACAGAGCGACAGGCAGACCAACTACGGACTTTTCAGCGGCGCGATTGAGCTTGCCGGCAAGAATGGCAACAGCCGGGGGCTCTATAATGGACAGTACGGCGGCCGGGACTTCCAGCCGCGGCTTGGCTTTGCCTGGACGCCTGGGGTGTTGAACAGAAAAACTGTTGTCCGCGGTGCCTTCACCGTCTCCTCTTACCTTGAGGGCACAGGCACCAACCTGCGGTTGACGCTGAATCCACCGTGGACTCCCGCCGAGATCGGAACGGTTTACAATAATGTTGCCCTACCTGCCACAACAACAGGTCAGGGTGTTGTCGGGTCGGTGCCGGGCGATCCGTATGCAAGTGCAAGCGTTCGGTTGTGGGAGCCCAACTTCCAGCCTTCCATTGCGAGGCAATGGAACTTCTCGGTTCAGCATCAACTGACCAACAGCACGTCGGTCCAGATTGGCTATGTGGGACAGTACGCGAATCACCTGGCCAACCCGATGTGGTTAATCCAATCCATGGATCCGGTACTTGTACCTGATCCGAAGAATCCCGGACAATTCATAATTCAAACAACGCCCGGCCCTTACATGCAGGGCAATCCTGCACTGAAGAGCGAACTAAGCTCGATCCGCGGGACCTTCTCCAATGCCTGGATGGGCTACAACGCGCTCCAGGCCGTCTTGCAAAAGCGTATGAGCACCGGGTTGCAGGGTCAGGTCGCCTACACCTATTCCAAGTGCCTCACGAATTCAGCGGGATACTACGGTACCTGGGGTAGTCAAGCATCTCCGGGCATGCCTTATTGGCAAAATGTTTATGACGGCAAGACGGAGAAGGGGCCGTGCTTCTACGATGAGACGCATAACCTTACCAGCTACGTTCTCTATCAGCTTCCTTTTGGACAAGGGAAGAAGTATGGCAGCGGCATGAATAAGGCAGCGAATGCCGTCATAGGCGGCTGGGAAGTCGATGGAATTCTCACCATGCACACCGGATTTGCCATGACCGTCAACAATTGGGGAGACCCCTCGGGTACGGGTGCTTGGGTTACGCGAACCAACTGCTCGTCATCTATCAAGTATCCGAAGAACGCACTCGCTGGAGGCTTGGGCATACAGTGGTTTGATCCCAGCAATTTCACAGCACCGGCGGCCGCCACGTTCGGTCAATGCAGCAACGGCAAGTTGCGTGGTCCCGGCCTCAAAAACTTCGATATGGGCATCAAGAAGGACTTCTCCCTGGGAGAGGCCCGAAAGCTGGAGTTCAGATCGGAGTTCCTTAACCTGACCAATACGAAGATTCTAAACTCGCCACAGGTCTTCTTTGGCAGCGGGGATTTTGGTCGGATTTCCTCATCGCAGGGCGAACGCAACATTCAGTTGGCCCTGAAACTCTTCTTCTAACCTTAACCGGAGTGTAGACTAAGGAGGCAGGCACGAGGAGTGCCTGCCTTTCTTTTTGTGTATGCGCTATCTCTCAAAAACAATCCTGACTGTTTTTTTTCTCGCGTTGATTGCGGGCGCTACGGAGTCTCAGGTCGCGAAGAAGGCCGCCACGGCGGCTGATTCTTCCGTCGTGGCCGAACGTGGCGCGAAACTTGCCGAAACCGGGCACTGCGCGGAAGCGATGCCGCTCTTGAAAAAATCCTTCCCACTCACTGCGGACAAAGACCTCAAGCTCAAACTCGGGTTCGACGCTGTGCGCTGCGCCATGACTCTGAACCAGCCAGACGTAGCAGTGGACTTTCTGCGCCTATTGAACCGTCAATTCCCGCGCGCACCGGAAGTTCTCTATTTAACCGTACACATCTATTCGGATCTTTCCTTGCGAGCCTCCCAAGAATTGGCCGAAGCGGCGCCATCTTCCAACGAGGCCCATCAGCTTAATGCCGAGTCGTTGGAAGTTCAGGGCAAATGGGAGGAGGCTGCGGCGGAGTACCAACGGATACTGAAGGGCACTCCCCGTGCCGTTGGCATTCACTTTCGTCTGGGACGCCTTTTGCTCTCGCAGCAGGATCCTGATGGCAAACTCGCGGAGCAGGCCAAACAGGAATTTCGCCTGGAACTAGAGATTGACCCCACCAACGCCGGCGCGGAGTACGTGCTTGGAGAGCTTGCCCGCCAAGCGCAACAGATTCCCGAGGCCATTGAACATTTTACGCGGGCCACACGGCTCGATGCCGGGTTTGTAGATGCGTTTCTCGGGCTGGGGATGGCTTTGGTTTTCAATAAACAGTATTCCGACGCGATCCCGGCGCTTGAGATAGTGGAGAAGTTCCGGCCGACGAATTCCACAGGTCATTACTACCTGTCGATTGCTTATGGCCGCGTGGGGCGCAAGAACGATGCAGAAAGGGAAGCTGTCCTCCATAAGCAGACCTTGGAGGAGGAGCGTAAGAGAGCACGGCCAGGCAGCCCGGAAACGCCGGAGCCGGCGCCTCCTCAGTGACAAAGCCCGGAGCAACGAGCCGGACCTGGAACTAGTAATTCCTTCAGAAAATAACTTCGAGGCCGGGCTCTATGCATCTCCAGCCCGAGCGAAGTCTAATCAGGCGGGGGTTCTTTTTTGGGAAGAGATTCCAGGGCTCTGCGCGCGTCGGCGTCGTCTGGTTTGAGTCTTAGAGCCTTCTCGAGCTCTTGTCGTCCCACTTCGATCTCGCCCTTGAGCACAAGAATCAATCCCAAGTTGCGATGCAAATCTTCGGCGGAAGCGCATAGACCGCACAACTCCAGAGCTTCCTTGAAATTCTTGACGGCTTGCGGCCAGTCCTTGGCATTCGCCGATTCCAGGCCGTAGCTGCCCAATTTTTGAATTCGGTCATTGACCTCACGTTGCTGCTTAAGATTCTGGAAGCGTTCGAGGAATACCTTTGCATCGGGGCTGCCCGCTCTGCTGAGCGCCTGGGCAAGAGCATAGAGGGCATCTTCATTGTTGGGGCTGGCTCCAACTGACAATTGCAGATGATGAATCGCTTCATCCGTTTGCCCGAGGATGAGCAGATTCCGGCCCAGCAAGAGCTGAGCATCCGAGTTGCTGGGTTCCAGCGTAACCAGATGATCGAGGAGTTCGGCGGAGCCTTGAACATTCCCGATTTTTTTTTCGACCTGAGCCAGCAGGTATAGAGCTTGTACATGGTCTGGTTGCAGCCGGCAGGCCCAATCGAGCTCTGCACGAGATTCTTCGAAGTGACTCAGTTCGAACAAAACTCGCCCTTTGCTGAAATGGGCAGCGGCGGAGTTCGGATCGAGCCGAATCGCTTCGGAGAATTGATTTAGAGCTCCCGTCAAATCAAATCCATCACCCGAGAGAGCCATCCCAAGATTCAGATGCGCGGAAGCGGAGCCGGGCTGAATCTGCGCAACCTTTTGCAGGATCTCAATGGCTTCATCTCCGCGGCCGAGTTTGGCCGCAATCATTCCCAAGGCGTTGTATGCATTGAGATATTTGGGAGAATTGCGGAGAGCGTCTCGAATCTCCTTCTCGGCTTCGGCGTTCTTGCCTTCTGAGGCCAGCACAAGTCCAAGATTCACGTGAGCCGAAGAATAATCCGGCCGCTCCAGGATCGCTTGGTGAAATAGCTCAAGAGCCTCAAGATCTTTTCCCGACAACGCGTAAAAGACGCCCAGGTTGTTCTTGGCTTCCACAAATTGCGCATCGGATGTGATCGCCGATTTGAACGCGCCCTCTGCTTTCGCGTTCTCCTTATTAAGCAGGTGCCAGATTCCGAGTTGATTGCGCGCCTTGGCGAGGTGGCGATCCAACCGGACGGCCGTCTCCAACTCTTCCTGAGCGGCGGTGGCATCACCAAGTTTTGAGAGAGCAAGTGAGAGATCGAAATGCAGTTCAGCATTGCCAGGGTCATTTTTGAGCGATTCACGAAATGCGGCAACGGCGGCTCGGACTTGATTCTGCTGCGTACCTAGGGTGGTTTGGCTACCGATTCCGCCCGTTGCAACGCTGAAATCCTTGAGATCGCCAGCCAGGGTGACTTGAAGTTCAGCAGTGGCGGCCTCCTGCTGCAACTTCTTGGCCAGTTCCCGGCTGAAGGATGCATCTTGCTCATGGGAGCGCGCCTGCCCACGAAACGAGGGTCCTAAGAACATAATGAAGAGTGCCAGGCAGCTTCTGAAGAACCAAGCGCTGGTGGAGTCTTGATTCATGTTTGCGATTTACCAGCCTTCACCCTGGGACGCCGCGGCGAAATCCGTGTGGTTACCGATTCCGATTATACAACCGTGTGGCGGGGATGCGGCGACTGCGGAACATGCAGTATCCTCGAAGCCGCATCCATGAGAAAAGAACAACTGTATTTATCGATAGCTACGCTGGCACTGGAGAGTTTGCTCCTGGCGGGCTTGACTATTGCCCGACAACAGGGCGAAGGTGCACCTTCCCAGACCGCACTCCCAAGTCCTCCTAAAGTTAGTTTCGTTGATATCGCCGCGCGTGCGGGGCTGACCGCCAGGACCGTGGCCGGAGATGAGAAGAGGAAAAAATACATCATCGAGACGACCGGCAGCGGCGCTGGTTTTGTTGACTACGACAATGATGGCTGGTCCGATATTTTCCTGGTGAATGGCAGCACCCTGGCGGGTTTTCCAAGAGGGCAAGGGCCTACCAGCCACCTCTACCACAACAACGGTGATGGCACCTTCACTGACGTAACCAAGAAGGCTGGCGTCGCGCTGACGGGTTGGGGTCAAGGGGTCTGTGCGGGCGATTACGACAACGACGGCTGGGTAGACCTCCTCGTCACTTTCTGGGGTCACAACATCTTGCTTCGCAACAACGGTGACGGAACATTTACAGACGTCACTAAAAGGGCTGGGCTTTGGCGCGAAGATGTACGCTGGAGCACGGGATGTACTTTTCTCGACTACGACCGCGACGGCCGCCTGGACCTGTTCGTTTCAGAGTATGTGGATTTTGACCCAAGGCATACGCCGGAACCCGGCAGCAGCTCCTTATGCCAGTGGAAAGGTATCTCGGTGATGTGCGGCCCAAGGGGCCTGACAGGCACACGGAACGAGCTCTACCACAACAACGGAGACGGAACGTTCACAGACGTCAGCGAAAAGTCTGGAATTTCCAAAACCGATCCCTACTACTGCTTTACGGCCCTGACCGGAGATTTCGACAACGATGGATGGCCAGACATCTTCGTGGCGTGCGACTCAACCCCGAGCCTCCTGTTCCACAACAACCACGATGGCACATTTGCGGAAATTGCCGTCAAAGCCGGCGTTGCCTATAACGAAGATGGGCGCGAAGAAGCCGGGATGGGCGCAGACGCGGTGGACTATGACGGCGACGGCTGGCTCGACATCATCAGGACAAACTTTTCTGACCAGACGTCCACGCTATATCACAACAATCGAAACGGCACTTTTACCGATGTTACTTACCTCGCGGGGCTCGGCGTCAATACACAGTTCCTAGGATGGGGGACACTCTTTGTCGACGTTGACAACGATGGCTGGCCGGACTTATTTATGGCCAACGGCCATGTCTATCCCGAGGTAGACAACAAAGGCTTAAGCAGCACATTCCGGGAGCGCAAACTGCTTTACTGGAACCAACACAACGGGAAGTTCAAAGACATCTCCCTCGAGGCTGGTCCGGGCATCACCACGCCGTTCAATAGCCACGGCGTAGCCGCCGCGGACTTCGACAACGACGGTGTCGTGGAGATTCTAGTGAACAACAGCCATGACCCGCCCAGCCTACTGAAGAACTACGGAGAGCACGGAAACTGGGTCATGCTGAAACTTGTTGGGACAAAGTCCAATCGCAGTGGGATTGGCGCGCGGGTCACCGTACGTATCGATGGTCAGCAGCAGCTGCAGGAGGTCCGTAGCGGCGGAGGCTACATTTCGCAGAGCGATTTCCGTCTCCATTTTGGTTTGGGCAAAGCGACGCGGGCGGAAACCGTTGAGGTCCAGTGGCCCAGCGGACAGCGGCAAGTCTTCCATGATGTGGGTGCCGGTAAGTTCTATCTGATCGAGGAAGGCCGGGACCAGTTGGATCTGCAACGCATCGTTCGACATTCGTCCCCTGCACACACCGGAAAACGCCTGGGTGCTAAACCTTCCAGGAAAGAGTCGCAGCCCTAAAATTCATCAATCCGGTTCTGCGGATGCTGCAAGAAGGGACCTGAGGCCAAGCCGGTCTGCGATTTAGGGGCAAACGCATCGACTGGATCAATGCACGCTAGTCTATTGTCGCATGTTCGGAATCGGGGAACTCGTCCTACAGAATTGGTTGCCGAGTTTATTGCTTTTTGCCGTCGCGGAGGCGTCTGGAAATTTCATCTATTGGAGCCTTTGGCGCAGTGCTTGGGAAACACTTTCAGGTCAAGAAGATGTAAGTCGATTGAGGCCCAGGGTAGAAGTTGGCTTGCAACAAGCGGACTAGCGATGCCCTTTCCTCGGGAATGATCCCGAGGTAGGAGAGGTGCGCGGACTGGACCCCCGCGTACCGCGCAGTTTCCGTCTTGATCGAATGCTACAGTATGATGATTCGTGCTCCGTGAAAAACTCTGGTTCGGGAGACCCGCGAACCGCACATCAGATTACATCGCGGCGGGAAAACTGCTGATGAACGGATGGACGCGACGACAGTTTGTCAGGGGATTAGGTTTGGCCAGCAGCGCTTGTATGGCCAAACTTTGCAGTATTAATTCATGGCGCGGCATTAGCTCCATCTCTCCAGTCAGTTCAGCGCAAACACTTCCGAAGCCTCTCTTTGAAGAAATTCCTCCTGCCGCCAGCGGCATCACCTGGCGCCACGAGAATGGCCGTTCCCCAGACTACTACCTGCCCGAAACTACTGGCGCCGGCTGCGCGTTTCTTGACTACGACAACGACGGTTGGATCGACATTTATCTGGTGAACAGCGGCAATTGTGATTTCCTCAAGCCAAATCCCCCCTTGCGCAACGCGCTTTACCGCAACAATCGAGATGGGACCTTCACCGACGTGACGGAAACCGCTGGCGTTTCGGGCGGCGGCTACGGCATGGGTGTCGCCGTGGGAGACTACGATGCTGATGGCTGGCCCGATCTCTACGTCACCCAATACGGCCGCAGCATCCTCTTCCACAACAATGGAAATGGAACGTTCACCGACGTAACCGAAAAGGCCGGTTTGGCTGCCCCGGGCTGGGCCTCTAGCGCCGTGTGGTTTGACTATGATAATGACGGACGCCTAGATTTGTTCGTGTGCCGCTTCGTCGACTACGATAAATCCAAAAACAAATTCTGCGGCAACGAGAAAACCGGAGAACGCTTCTACTGCATTCCGCGTATCTACTCTCCGACCGCGAGCTGGCTTTTCCACAACAACGGAGACGGCACATTCACCGACGTTAGCAGGGAATCCGGCATCGCAAAAGTACTCGGAAAGGCCTGGGGCGTTGTTGCGACCGACATCAACAATGACGGTTGGATGGATCTCTTCGTGGCCAACGACACAGTGGCCAATTTTCTATTCCTCAACAAGAGCAATGCAAAATTCGAAGACGTTGGGCTCGAAGCCGGCGTAGCCTACAGCCAGGAGGGACGCGAACGATCCGGCATGGGCGTCGATTCGGCGGATTTTGATCAGGATGGCTGGCAAGATCTTTTCGTAACCAACGTGGATCAGGAAATGTATTCAATCTATCGCAACACTCACGACCTCAGTTTCGAGGACATGGCTGGAACCATGGGCCTTGGGCGCTTGACGCGGCTGATGAGCGGCTGGGGCGTGAAATTCTTTGACTACGACAACGACGGCAACCTTGACCTGTTCATTGCCAACGGCCATCCCGATGACAAGGTCGAAGTGCATTCGAGCCATGTCACCTACAAGGAACCTCTGCTGCTCTTTCATAACAACGGGCGCACCCTCGAAAACGTGAGTGGTGTAGCCGGCCCCGCATTCGCGAAGAGCTTTGCAGCGCGCGGCATGGCCATCGGGGATTTCAACAATGACGGTGCGCTCGATGTGCTGGTCGCAGTCAACGGCGGACCGCCAGTGTTTCTCAAAAATGTTTCGGCGCCCGAAAACCACTGGCTCGGTGTGCGCCTCATCGGCAAGAAATCGAACCCGGATGCCATCGGCGCGAGGGTCACCTGGCGGGCAGGCGATCTGAAACGCAGCAAACTAAAGGTGGGAGGCGGCAGCTATCTTTCTTCACATGATCCGCGCGAGGTGCTGGGCGTTGGTAAGCGTACAAAAATCGACAAACTGGAGGTCCGCTGGCCTCAACCCAGTGGACGCACAGAAACCTTCACCGATCTTCCGATCGACCGCTACATCACCATCGTCGAGGGTTCCGGGATCAAGTGATTCACGACGGAGACCCTAGTTGAGGATACGGTTCCCTCTGCGGTGCGACTCGAATGCGTCGTCTGTAAACTCAAGCCGGCGCCTGGTAATTCTATCTTGGCCTGTGACAGCTCATGCAACGCTCTCTTGCCGCCGGGCCTGATTTGCCGCCGGAGGGAAGGGCTGGATGATTGCAAGAGCTAGCATGGTTTCGCCGAGTCATTTGTACCGCTGTACCGCCCCGCGGACACAGAGCCTTGGCGGGTACGATCACAAATTCAGAACGGAGAGAAAGCAATAGTAAGAGGAACGAATACTGGCATTCCGTACATCGGGGAGGACGCTCAATTGCTCGGACGTTCGACGGTAATTCAGCGCCGAGGAGGGTAGATGTAGAGGACTGACAGTATGAAGTATATCGGGTGCTCCTCACCTTTGGATTCCGTATCGGAGTTTCCATCCTCGAGAGCTGGGTGGCGGAGACATCCTCTGCCCTCCGGATTGAATTGAATGCCAGCCCCCATTCCTGTGGGTGCCTAAGCCGAGGACAAGCTGCAGATTCCATCTCCAGCTAAATCCAGCAAGACGTCAGAAACCGTCATTTTAAGTGGAAACTCGCCAGAATTGCTGTGGATATGAATCGAATCTTCTGAGTCGTTACCACCCTGCTGGCTAGCTCAGTGAAAGGTCCACAGGCGCGGTCAAGAAACATCTGAGTTTGTCGAAAAATCAAGTACGCGAGAGAACTCAGTTTTGTGGAGGGAATGTCCTTCAGCGCTTTTGGTACCCTTTTCAAAAACTTAAATCGTCGCGAACCGCTCCTTGTTTCTGAAACGCTCAGATCGTGCTGAGTTCTTGCGATCGCTTTTGACCCCGGTGGCGCGCCAGCCCTTCAGATTTTGGGCCATGGCCGCGAGGTGGAACTGCTCCGCCAATTCCATAATCGTCGCAAGTGCGGCGCAGTTTTATTTGTTGTTTGAGCTCGGCGAATAGCGCTTCGACTTTATAACTGCTCGCCGCCATCGCCGCCACTCTACCGCACTCTCCCCCTCTTTTCATGCTGCGAGAATTTGCAAACGAATTCTCCGCACTGGCTTCCTCCTTGCGCTATTATTGTCGCTCCCTGGAGATCCCATCATGCCTCGTCTCTTTTCTTGTTTGCTTTTGTTCCTTCTCGCGCTGCCTCTCCGCGCGCAGATGCCCTCCTCTGGGCAGCCGCCGGCGCAAGACCGTCTTGTCCAGCTCCTCAAGGAACTCACCGAAGCTCCTGGCCCTCCAGGCTATGAAGAGGCAGTTCGCAAACTCTTCACTGACCGCATAAAGCCCTTCGCCGACAGTGTCTCCTACGACGGCCTCGGCTCCGTCATCGCCCAGCAAGGCAATTCTGGCCCGCGCATCATGCTTGATGCGCACATGGACGAGCTTGGCGGCATGGTTCGCCGCATCCGCCCCGACGGATTCATTTCCATGCAAATGCTTGGCTACTGGCTCAGCGCCGCCCTTCCCGATCAGCGCTGGGTCATCATTGGCTCGAAGGGCCCCGTCCTCGCCGTCACCGATATCTGGGACGCACATATCGCTCCGCACGACGCGCAAGGCCACCCGCAACAGCAGGATCTTTACCTCGACACCGGCGCGCGTTCCGCCGCAGAGGACGCCGCTCTCGGCATCACGCCGGGGGATCCCGTCGTTCCCGTCTCCGATTTTGCCGTTCTCGCCAACAACCGCTATCTCGCCAAAGCTTGGGATGACCGCGTCGGTTGCGCCGTCATGCTCGAAGTCGCTCGCCGTCTAGCAAGAACTCCGCATCCCAATCAAGTCTTCTACGCTGCCACGGTTCAGGAAGAAGGCAGTATCGAAATGCGCGGCGCGCAGACTTCCGCCCGCATCATCAATCCCGACATCGGTTTCAGCTTGGAAGTTGGCATTCCGAACGATGTTCCCGGCCCCGGCCCAGAAGCCGCTCAGGAAGTTCTCGGCGGCGGTCCCGGCATGATGCTCTACACTTTCAGCGAACTCCCCAATCGCAAACTCGTTTCACACGTAAAAGAAGTCGCCGCCGCGCAACACATTCCCCTTCAATTCGATTTCGTTCCCGGCTTCGGCGACGACGCCGGCGCCATCAAGCTCAACAACACCGGCGTCCCCGTCACCACAATTCTCGTTCCCGCTCGCTCCACCCACGCTCACAACGGCATCATCGACCGCTCCGACTTCGACCGCACCGTCGACCTCGTCGTCGCCCTAATTCACTCGCTCGACGCTGCTACCATTGCTCGGATCAAGTCCTTCAGCCCCCAATGATCTTGCCTTTCGCACCAGGTTCATTTTAGGCTGGTGGCCATCCTTTCTGCGGAAGTCGCACCGATCCCAATTCGGCCCCACCTGGACGATTAGAGTCGTTTATCGGGCACAAGTTGCTACCTGAGTTGCCTTTAGCATTCTGTCATCGGCCCACCAACGCGTAACCGCAGAACCACGAACCGCGAACCCAGGCTATGTCGAACGCCGCCGCGTATGAACCTACTTGATTGCTTCTGGCATTTCGTGACATGCTACGCGCACCGGGGGTGCCCAATGCAAAATCGATTTAAACATGTAGTTTTGGCTCTCTTGCTCGGTTTCATAACACTTGTCAGCCCAAATCTTCTGCGTGCGGACGTGACCGGATCGATTCTGGGTGTAGTGCGCGACAGCACGCAAGCCGTCGTTGCGGGCGCTCGTGTCGTAGCCACGAATGTGCGTACCAATTTGCAGCAGGAAACCGTTTCGGCTGCGGACGGTTCGTACCGGATGCTGGCTTTGCCTGCGGGAAGCTATAAGCTTACGGTCACAGCCGCTGGATTCCGCACGTTCACCGAGACGGATATCGAAGTAAAGGTAAACGACCAACTCCACTTCGATGTAACGCTCAACGTTGGCAGCGTGACGGAGCATGTCGAAATCGTTGCGAACGCCGTGCAAGTGCAGACGGAAAGCACGCAGCTAGGTGACGTGATCGAATCAAAGAAAATGCTTTCACTGCCGCTCAACGGCCGCAGCTACCTGGACCTTCTTGGCCTGCAGGCGGGAGTGGTGCCCGTTACCTCCGGCACCATGCAACAGGACCGGTCAGTTTCCGGAGGATACTCGCCGAACGCCGGCAACCTTTCCGTAAATGGCCAGCGCGAGACGGCCAACGCGTTTCTGGTGAACGGCGGCGACGTGAGCGAAGGACGCAACCTGGGCGCCGGGCTGGTTCCCAATCTTGATTCCGTGGAGGAATTCCGGCTGATCACCAATAGCTTTGATGCCGAGTATGGAAAATTCAGCGGCGCGGTAATGAACACGATTACCAAGTCCGGCACGAATGGCATTCATGGATCTGCGTTCGAATTCTTGCGCAACGACAAATTCGACGCGCGCGGTTTCTTCGACCCGACTAAGGCGGAACTGCGGCGTAACCAGTTCGGCTACGCCGTTGGAGGGCCCTTCTGGAAGGACAAGCTTTTTTGGTTCACGGACTATCAGGGAACACGCGAGATCAGGGGGGCCAGCACGGGTTCTGTGTCGGTGCCGACGGCAGCCCAACGTGGTGGCACCTTCACCCCTGCTGATTTTGCGGATTCCAACGGCGTCCCACTACTAGTGGACAGTCAACCTTGCCCCGGCGGCGCTACGTGTGGATTGAATTGGGCCGACACGCTTACGCAACGGCTCGCCGCCACCACCGGTCAAACCGTCGTCAATGGTGAACCTTATTCCACGCCAACCTGCGCCGACACCACCCAGTGTGTGTTTCCCACTGACCCGATCTCGAATGCGGTTACGATACCGGCGAGCACGTTTTCCTTGCCGGCGACTAAGATACTGCCTTACATTCCGATAGGCGATGGTAACGGAAATTTCGCAGACGCCAGCCAACGGAACAGGATTCGGGATAACAAGTTCGGACAACGCGTGGACTTCATTAACAAGATGACCGGCGACTGGTCGTTTTATTATCACTTCGACGACGCGAACAATTTCAATGCACTGGACGCCAGCGTGCCAGGCTTTTCAAGTGTCACGAAAACCCGTGCACAGCAGTTCGTCCTCAATAACAACAAAAATTATGGCTCAAGCGCTGTCAATCAATTTCGTTTGAGCTTCTTCCGGACAGCTACGCATACGGACGAGCCTAGTAGCAGCTTCGCAAAACTCTCGGATCTCGGTTTCGTTACAGGCCCAGGAAGTCTCGGCATCGTCCCCTCGGGACCGGCGGGATTTCCAGAGACGGTGCCGCCGATATACTTCAACAACTTCTCCCTCGGAGTGAATACGCTGACGACGTTCCAGCCGAACAATACCTGGCACGTCTCCGACACTTTCTCGAAAACGCAAGGCCGGCATACGATCAAGTTTGGAGGTGAGTTCCGCTACCTGCAGATCAATGAGCGCAATACCTGCGCGCCGAACGGAGATTTCACGTTCGATGGCAGCATAACCGGCAACGATTTCGCCGATTACCTGCTCGGCGCAGCGCAAAACTATAACCAGTGCAGCCAGCAGTTCCTGGATTCACGGTCGCGTTATGGCGGGGCTTTCGCTGAAGACACTTTCAAGGTGAAGCCAAACCTTACTCTCAATCTTGGTGTACGCTGGGAAGTCAGCATGCCGTGGTATGACACGCAGGGCAAGATTGAGACCATCGTGCCCGGCTTGCAGTCCACACAGTTCCCAACTGCCCCATTAGGCTGGGTGGTTCCGGGAGATCCGGGCATTCCGAGCACACTCGCTCCGACCCGGTACAACAACTTCTCTCCGAGACTCGGCATTGCTTACTCGCCTGGCTTTAAAGATGGGATGGCGGCCAAGATCTTCGGTGGCCCCGGCAAGTCCAGCATCCGAGCGTCTTACGGCATCTACTATACGTCCATCGAGGACTTGAACCTGTTCTACGAGGTCGGAGATGCTCCCTTTGGGCTGTATTGGGTTTCGCCTAACCCGGTCAACTTCGACCAGCCGTTCCAGGAGGTCGCCAACGGAATGTCAGAGGGGCAGCGATTCCCGTTTGTGTTACCGAAGCCCGGAAGCCCGGCTAATAAAACGCTGGACTATTCAATTTATCTGCCAATCTCGTTTTCGCCAGGCTACGACATTCACAATCGGCCGCCTTATGCGGAGCATTACAATCTATCCATTCAGCGGGAGTTGGGCAAATCGACGGTGCTGACGCTGGCCTATGTCGGAACGCAAGGCCACAAGTTAATCTCCCAATACGACGCCAATCCCGGCGACTTCGCACTATGCCTGCAACTCAACCAACTGGGTGCCACTCCTACTTGTGGACGCAATGGCGAGAACCAGACCTATACTTTGCCTCCGGGGGTAGCCGCTCCGGCCAAGGCGTATACCACCCCGTGTCCCGCTGGAACGCCTGTTGGCAGCACCTGCATACCTGGCACGCGTGACCATTTGGGGCCAGACTTCAGTCAGAACAACAGCTTCACGGCCAACATCGCCAATTCTAGCTACTCCGCCGGCCAGATTACAATGGAGCGCAAGGCCGCAGATTTTACCTTTCTGGCGGCGTACACGTTTGCTAAGGCGATGGACAATTCCTCCGGCTTCGGCCAGTGGGTGAACTTCTTGAACCCCCGGCTCAGCCGGAGGAATTGTCCATCGCCTTAGCAAACGTGTACGCCGCCAGAAAGGAAAAATCTGCGGCCTTGCGCTCCATTGTAATCTGGCCGGCGGAGTAGCTAGAATT
>WNFT01004041.1_pt1 | contig 16242 bp, 14 predicted proteins | sample 5400191 | NCBI WGS metagenome assembly WNFT01 (sample SAMN13153359, study PRJNA577476) | soil metagenome | isolation source: 80 cm saprolite under Madrone tree | place: USA:California | collected 2016-06-14 | reverse complement strand
CAAGGATGGCCCATCAGCGGGCATCACGATTGCCACGGCTCTCATATCAGCTCTAACCGAGCGTCCAATACGCGCGGGCATGGCTATGACGGGCGAAATAACCCTACGAGGGCGTGTGCTGGGTGTCGGCGGGTTGAAAGAGAAGGTATTGGCAGCGCACCAGGCAAATATCTATCGCCTGCTTATTCCCCTGGAGAATAAGAAAGACCTGGCCGATATCCCGCCCAAAATCCGGCAACGCATCGACTTTAAGCTGGTAGATTCTATGGATCGGGTGATCGAGGAGGCACTGCTAGACCCCCCTTTTAACGAGGAGAGTGACGAACAGGATAAGCAGGACTCCGCGCGGATACTACCCCTGCAATTAGATGAGCGAACACCTACCACCCGCGAACGCAAAGTGCGCCGCCCTGTCCTGTCTGATGACCAGGAGCGCGAGGGTGGAAAAGACGAACACGAGCCTTCCGCGTTAATTATTCCTCCAGGAGACCGTTTAGCGGGTGATTCCCAGCCACATCTATAGAGCTCACCTAGCAGGGCGGGGCAAGCCCCACCTAGCAAGCTCCGGCAGGGCGGGGGCAAGCCCCGCCCCTACTATACGACAAAGTCCCTATGTTATAGTTGCCTTCGAACACGAGAAGGGAGGTGTTGCGCACACATGACACAAGATAACTCGCAGATGCAGAACCCATTTATCGTAGGAGAGCGTATCTACCTGCGTCCGTTAGAGCCTGCACAGGATAATCACCTGTACTCAACCTGGATGAACGATGAAGAGATCCGCCGCGATTTCTCGATTTACCCTACCAGCGACGCTCGTGGTAAAGAGCGGCTGGAGGAACTCTATAGAGATGGCAAGCATATTATCTTTGGTGTGGCCCTCAAGAGCGATAACCGGCTCATCGGGCTTGTCGGGCTTAAAGCCATTAATTATATCAACCAGAGCGCTGAGTTCTATATCATCATTGGCGACCGTTCAATCTGGGGCAAAGGGTACGCCACTGAAGCCACAAGGCTGATGTTCCGCTATGGCTTTATGGAACTCAACCTCAACCGGATTCAGACCCAGGACATGGAAGAGAATACCGGAGGCTGGCGCGCGGATGAGAAGGCGGGTATGAAGTTTGAGGGGAGATTACGCCAGGTGATTTTACGCTTTGGCAAATACCACGATGTGCGCGTCTACAGTATACTGCGCAGCGAATTTTTAGAGAGTATTTGATTGCCGTATGACCATCACCATTCAAGAGATTACCGACCGCGCTCAATGGAACGGGTTTTTAACCAGCCAGCCACGAGGGCACTTGCTGCAATCATACGAGTGGGGCGAATTGAATCGGTACCTGGGCGGGCGCATGTATCGCCTGGGGGCCCTGGAAAACGGGCGCGTGATCGGGGCGATGATGCTGACTGTTTCGCCCGTACCAGCGCCGGGGCTGCGCTTTAACTGGCTCTACTGTTCCCGTGGGCCAACTGTAGCATGTCCAGATTCTCCTGCTCTTGCGGCGCTGATCGAAAGCGTTCAGAAGATTGCACGTGCAGAACATGCCGTTGTGCTAAGATTGGAGCCAAATATCGCCGATGATGACCCACACATGGACGAATGGATTGCCGCGTACCACGAGCTTGGATTTCAGACGAATCCTCATGCTGTGCACGGCCGGCGAAGCTGGGTGCTTGATATTCGACCGGATGCCGAACAATTGCTTGCCAATTTTAAAATGACGTGGCGGCAGAATGTGCGTATTGCCGAGCGCAAGGGTGTTGTCATTCGCGAGGCTGCAAACGCAGCCGACTTTGATGCGTATTATGAATTGCTCAAGATCACAAGCGAGCGTGATGCATTCTTCATCCATAACAGAGACTATCACCGGGAGATCTTGCGCCAATTTGCCGATCAGGGTGACGCGGTGCTCTACCTTGCCGAGCAAGAGGGGGAGGCGATCGGCGCCAAGATGCTGATTCGCTTCGGTGAGTGGTGCTGGGATATGTTTGGCGCCTCTTCCAACAACAAGCGCAACCTGAAACCCAATTACCTGTTACAGTATCGCTGCATTCAATGGGCAAAGGCGCGGGGCTGTTCCTATTTCGATTTTCGTACCATTCCCGAAATCCTGGAACCGGGTGAAGAAATGTGGGGGGTCTATGAATATAAGCAAGGTTTTGGAGGCTTCTCACGCCTGAACATGCCAACCCAAGATTATGTTTACCGCCCACTTATCTACAGCGCCTGGCGTAAATTGGTGGAAATCCGCCGCGCTCGCAGGCATGAAGAGCGCAGGAAGGTTGAATTGGAACGGGCCGCCAAAGGCAAAAGTAAGAAAGAATGATAGGATGAAAGCGTATATCATCACGGACTGCCAGCAATGGGACGATTTTGTGGAGGCTTCTGTCTGCTGCAATATCACCCAATCATATGAGTGGGGCGAACTTGCGCCCCACCTGGGAGCAGAGGCGCTACGGGTAGGCGTTGTAGACGAGCAAGGACAGCTCTGCGCAGCCATGCTGCTGCTGATTACTCGTGCCCCGGTCCTGCGGCGACCTTATTTTTATGCCGCTCGCGGCCCGATCATCGATGATCCCAACTCGCCGGCGATGACTGTTTTGCTCGATTTTGTGAAGGCAGAAGCACGCAAGCGCGGCGCATTCATGCTCAAAGTTGAGCCCAGTGTGCCGGATGGGGATGAGCGATGGCTGGCGGCGCTGAAAAAGCAAGGGTTTTGCCCCAATCCCTACGCGGTTCATGTCCGCCACGAGTGGGTACTCGACCTGCGCCCTGATGAAAAAGCGTTACTGGCGGGCATGAAAGAAAAATGGCGCTACAATATACGCCTGGCCGGGCGCAAGGGAGTCACCGTGAGAAGAGGCGATGGACAGGTTGACCTGGACACCTTCTACCGCCTGTACGAGGTAACGAGTGAGCGCGACCAATTTTTCATCAACAATAAAAAACATTACGAGGATGTGATGCGCCTCTATAGTGAAGGAGATCGCGCTGCGCTTTTCCTGGCGGAATACGAGGGCAAGGTCATTGCAGGTAATATTGTCCTGCGCCTGGGGCATTGGAGCTGGTATATGTTCGGCGCATCCTCGAACGAGCAGCGCAACCTGATGCCACTTCCGGGGCATTCCAGAGGTGTTGGAAGAGGGAGAGGAGCTGTGGGGGGTATATGTGTTCAAAAGAGGGTTTGGGGGCTACGCGCTGCGCTTCCTGGAGACACATGACCTGGTATACCAGCCGGTGGTGTATAAGTTATATATGAGGCTGCTGGAGGTGAAGAGGAGGAGGGATGAGAAAGCGCGCAAGATGATTCAACTGCAAAGGCAGCGAGAAGAAGCAAAATAAATGCGGATTAATTTGGCAGAGCGCCTGATCAGGCGCTCTGCGCTCGCAGCTCTTGCAGCATAGCCAGGCGCTCCTTCGCGATATTCCCGTTGGGATTCGCCCTGGCAAGATTCTTATAGACACGGCTGGCCTGCTCATACTCGCCCACCGATTGATAGGTCTGACCAAGCATATCGTAGGCCTCGTAGTTGGTACGATCGAGAGCGATTAGCTGCTGAAGGGCTGCGACCGATTCTTTGATCTGGTTTGTCTCGAAGTAGTGACGAGCGATGATCGATTGGTACTGGGTGGCCTCTCCTGCACGACCAATGCGCCAGCAATAGCTCACTACTTCACGCAAGAGGTCCATATCCCCGGGTTTAAGCTCAACAGCACGGCGCAGATTCATGAACGCATCATCCTGGTTATCTATCTCGGCATAGATATCGCCAATGTGCCGCAGCGTCTCCCCGGCCTCTTCGAGTTGATTACGCCTGAGGTAGATATCGGCGAGCAGGCGCAACTCAGCAATCCCTTCTTCCAGGAGACCACGCTTCACATAGATATCACCTAACTCTGCGTGGGCGCGAGGGTCCTGTGGAGCAAGGCGCACCATCTCTTTAAGGACACTCAGAGCATTATCTGCCTGTCGCCTATCACGGTAGAACCGTACCAGGTCGGTATATTCTTGTAGAGCACTATCGATATCGCCCTGGCGTGCCGAAATTTCTGCCAGCACCGAGGTAACCTCGTCCCGCTGCGGCGTACTCTGTTTCACCTGGCGCAAGATCGCCTGCATCTGCTCCTGTTTGCCGACACGCCCGTAGGCTTTAGCCAACAACAGCGAAATTTCAACTTCCGGCGCCTGGTGCTCTTCACCTTCTTCGCGGGGACGTGCAGCCCAAATGGCGGGATCGATAGACCCTTTTGAGCCGCTGCGTGCACTTTGCAAGGCCTGTTCAAGTTGTTGAATTGCTGCTTCGGGTTTGCCCTGGGCTAACAAGCAGTAGGCAGAACTGACGCGCGCCATTACTTCATAGGAAGTGTCGCGCATGGCGAACTGGTAGGCATCGAGGGCCTGGTCAAAATTGCCGGACTGCTGATATATCAGACCAAGAGCGAAGCGTACATCGAAATTATTCGCATAGGTCTCCGCCGCCTGGATATACTCACGCACAACCATTTCGTAATGCTTCTGCCCTTCGCCTCGCAATTGCCAGCGTATACGAGTCAGCACCTCGAGCGTTGTAGGGCGAGCAGTGCCGACCCCTGTAATCATCGCAATATGCCAGCGCACGAGCGCTGCGAGATTGCGCGGGTCCACCTGCAGCACACGCTGGTACTCCGCTACCGCCTGCTGGGAACGTCCCAATTTCTGTAAAGCCAGCGCATAGTTCAAGCGGGTGGTCACACTTGTTGGGCTTTCCTGCAACGCCTGCTCAAGCTCTGTTAGTGCGCGGTCCATGTAGCCCAGGCGCAGATATGACTCTGCCGCCAGGCTCCGTTCGCGCAGCAAATCTTCCTTGTTGCCATGTGTAGCGAGCAGATTAATCAGCCGCACTCGATAGGTGAGGTTGTTGGGTTCAAGCTGCAGGATACGCCGGTAGGTTGCAATGGCGTCATCTATGCGACCGTTGGCCATATAGGTATCGATCAGGATGGCATATTTTGTGATGGCCTGATCGATTTTACCCTGGCGGATATAGATCTCGCACAAGACCTGGTGAATATCAACGTACTGCGGGGCCAGGTCAATGACACGCAAACATTCCTCGGTAGCAGGCGTCATCAGGCCATGATCGATATAGCGCTGAATATCCTGCATGGACTGCACAACCTGCAAGCGGATATTTTCCGGTAGACTGGCGGTACTAGCCAGTACGGATTCGCCTACCTGGGTTAAGCCTGTATTACCAGCTATCTGACTCAACAAGTCTTCGGCATTAACAGTAGTTTTCTTTGCGGTTGAGGCCTGTAATGCCTCCATACCGTGAGGTGGTGTGGTCGACGCGTGCGGATCTGCCGGTGGCGCTGAAGCTGGCGGTTCCGCCTTTTGAGCTGCCTGTGCAGCCGCAGCAGGAGGTTGTACTGGTACACCTGGCTGTTGATCAGGCGGCGCGGCCTGAGCTGGGTTGATGGGTTTCACGTCATCTGTTAGCCAGGATGTTGAAGTCGTCAGATGGGGTGAAACTGGCTGCTCAATCCCGCTCTGGCCGGGTGCCGCACCTCGCGCAGGCGGCGGCGCAGGTTGAGCAGCAGCTGATGCAGCTTGTTTATTGACAATCTGGGTCTTGTCTGCTTCATTGAGGATGCCGGTCAACCAATCCGGTAGTTCGCCGAGAGAGCCGGATGTTGTTGACGGCACCGGCGGTTGCGCTGCTCCGGCTGCTGGGTTTCCAGCAGGTGGAGGGACCATCGCCGGCGCGCCATGCATATTCATTGCTACTGTCGCGGAATCAGGTATATTTGGCGATGACTGCTGTTCAGGCGGCAAAGTACGGGTGGCATTCCCCGGCTGCGGCGCGGGCGGCGGTGTAGAGGCGGGACGAGGAGGCAGCGGCGTATTCTGCGCCTGTTTGAACATAAACTCAACCTGGGCAACTTTGTCGTTCCATCCTCTGCTGCGCAGGAAACCCAGCAGAGCGTTATAGACGGTGAGGGCCTGTTCCTGCTCACCCAGCAGGCGATGCGCTTCAGCCGATTCCTGGCAGAGCTGTACTAATTGATCGGATTCCTCGACAGTCAGGGCATCAAGATTCACGCGATCAACTGCTTCGTCGAAATGCACGGTTGCGGTGTGCAGGTCGCCTTTGGCGCGATAACACTGTCCCAGCGCGTAATAGCACGACAGCGCATAATCAGGGTCGTTCAACAACGCCTGGAACTGGTGAATGGCCTCGTCCCAGCGCCGCTGCTCCTGATAGAGCCAACCCAAAAAGTAACGGGCATCGGGTCGATCAAAACCGCTTTCGAGAATCTGCTCACAGAGGTCAATCGCATCGTTGAAACGCCCCTGGGTTTGAAAAGTTTGAGCCTGTCTCAACGCCCCAGTGACCTGAGTGGCCGTTATCCGTACACGAGGGGGTTGTCCCATCCCTCCACCGGCCATGCCTTTCCCAGCAAGAGCCGGTCCTGGATTTGCCGCCCCGTTAAAATTGCTCGTGCTACCCATATTACCCATGATGCCAGAATTACCTCCGCTTGTGTTGCTTAAAGAAACCGAGTCATTCTTCCCGCCAGCTAAAGGGCCAGAAGACAGATTATCTGTAGTTGCTGCCATATCCGTTGGCGGTGTATACGCAGCGCCTGCTCCCTGAGCGAGTGGCCCTGAGGGCCGCATTTGTCCCCTCACCTGTGAGAGAAAGCGCTGTGCCTGTGTATTGGAGGCATCGACACGCAATACCTCCTCGCACTGCACTGATGCCGCTACACTGTCATTGCGTAGTAGATAGCCCTGGGCTGCAGCCAGGCGCTCCTGAACCATCAACGCAAAATCTTTTTTTCCCTGATAGTAAATCGCAAGATGCTCATGCGGCTCAGGATGGGTGGGAGACAACTGAACGGCCTTCTGCCATGCAGCTTCTGCTCGAGCCCCCTGGCCAGCTTGTGAATATAATTCCGCCAGGTGCATATAGGCTTTATATGCATCGTCTCGCCTATGTAAGATGACATAGAGCTCAGCCGTTTTACTTAAGGCGATGACGTTGCTAGAATCACGCTTGAGTATATGTTCATACTCCGACAGCGCCTGCTTCCACTGCTTCGTCTGCATGAAGCAAAAACCCAGCCCACCACGCGCAGCCGCATCATCTGGGAACTCTGCTAATGCTCGCTGGTACTCCTTTGCCGCCTCTGTCCACTGGCTATCCCAGCGAGATCTGTCGGCTGCATTCATGGCAGCGCTGAAAACTTGTCTGTTCCCAGGCATGAAAGGTTCTCTTCCTCAGTCTAGCACATCGTTGAGACTTTGCTTATGACACCTATTACAGTGCACACTAGTTAAAACTAGGTTACTACAATTTTGCTATTCTTGAGATACGAGGCCCTCATTTTGGTACTAAAGTACCTTCTGAGTCCTACCCTCTGTAGTTGATGTACTGCAATGCCACCGGATAATCCTTTTGCTTGAGCAGCGCAATCACCGACTGCAATTCGTCGCGGCTCCTGGCCACTACACGGATAGCTTCGCCCTGGATCTGCGGGCGCACCTTGGGATAGGCGTCTCGAATATGCTTACTGATCTCTTTTGCCAGCTCTTGCGAGAGGCCTTGCTGCAGCTGGATGACCTGGCGAACCCTGCTACCAGCAGCATTCTCCTCCTTGCCAGGTTTGAAGATCTTTAACGACAAACCGCGACGCACTGCCTTGGTTTCAAGGATATCGCGCACGTTCCTGAGCGTCATCGAACTATCAGTGACAATGGTTATATTGTCCTTGCTATGAATTATCTCGGTTTTTGTGTCCTTCAGGTCATAGCGGGTCGATACTTCCCGCCGTGTCTGATCGACTGCATTGACGAGTTCTTGCTCGTCAAACTGAGATACTATATCAAATGAACAGTCGCCTGCCATGAAAATCCTCTCTTTTGGATGTAGATGGTACAGAAGGGCTAGTAATGGGGATAGCTCTTCCACATACTCTACAAAAAGAAAACTGCACTACATTGACATAGATGGCATTGTAGCGCATTTCGATTGTATTTACCACTCGCATCCCACAAGTGGTAGGGGGTTTGTGAATGATCCTGATGCCCGCAAGGGGTTGCAAGCTGTGAACGATCCTGATACCCGCAAGGGGTATCACTACATCTCGGACCAACCCGAGCGTGAAATGTAGTGGCATCCCTTGCGGGTGCCAGGCCTATTTAAGGAAACGTGATGTGATATCATAAGAGCGAATCTAAGTGCGTTGGAGTTCCATACTTATGTCCGCCATCATATTCGACAGCAAACCACTCGTTGCACGTATGACTGCTGAACTGCAAAGCGAGGCGGCGCAGTTTCGCAAGCAGCGTCATCGTCCCGCACGCCTGGCACAAATCGTGGCGGGGCACGACGGAGCAGCAGAGGTCTACAGCAGACAACTGGTGCGCGCCTGCCGCACGATTGGCCTGGGCTGCGTGACACTGGCTTATCCCTTCGAGATCGAAGAGGAAGAATTGCGAAACGATGTTGCGGCGCTCAGCGAGGACACCAATACAGATGGTGTCGTGCTACTCTTACCACTGCCATCACACATCAGGCAGCAGGTGGTAACCGAGGTTTTGCGTCCTGAGAAGGATGTTGATGGGCTTGGCCCGTACAATGCTGGAAACCTGCTGCTCGGCTTCCCCAGCTTCATTCCCTCTACCGCCGATGTCATTCTCACCGTGTTACAAGAAGCTGGTATACCGATTGCTGGTCGCAACGCGGTAGTTGTCGGGCGCAGTAATATCGGGGGTAAGCCAGTAGCGCTGGTGCTGATGCGCCAGGATGCGACGGTGACGATCTGTCACTCCTATACCCGCGACCTTGCGAGCATTACCAGGAGCGCAGATATTCTCGTGGTGAGTATCGGGCAACCGGCCAGCATTACCGCCGATATGGTCATGCCTGGCGCAGTTGTGCTGGATGCAGGAATTAATCCTATCGACGGAAAAGTGGTCGGAGACGTGGAATTCGGCAGTGTAAAAGAGGTTGCCTCGTTTCTTACGCCGGTGCCGGGTGGTCTCGGTCCCCTGACCCATTTAATGCTGATTCGCCATACATTGATTGGACCGCAGTGAGGGCTCAGCGAAACCTGCCATATGCGGGCTGGCGAGTAACGATGTCACCGCTGATACGTACCACGATGCCTTCTTTATCGAGGGCACGTCGTAATTCCTGCAGACCAGCATCGCTACCGACTGCAATGACACAAGGGGCAAGCCTGCGCAAGCCGAAGGCTTTCAGCTTAGGAGAGGCACAGATTTCATTTGCCAGGGTCTCGCTTGGCACCTCGAGCAGGAGCACCTGCGAAACGTTCACTTCCTTATACAATCTCGTCCAGTCGCGCAGCGTATAGGCTACATTTTGCGGCACTTCCTTCTGGCTGCGCTGTTCGAGGACCTGGTAAATTTGCTCTATATTCTTGCCAGCTTCTAAGGCTCGCAACAGAGAATTGCGTGTTAATGTCAGGCGGCTGACTAATCCAGCTTGATCGAGCTGCGTAAAAGGCAACAGGCTATACAAGGTGGGCAGATCGGGTTGCAAAAGCAACAGCTCAAAATTAGGTTGCACTATCAGCGTGCGGTTATCTGCAGGCGTGCCTGCAGGTGGCGAAGGTTTCGCTCCGGTTGACAGCACAGCAGTTGCCAGGTCGGTAAGCATGAAAGCATCCGGATTGATGGGTTTATTCTTTTCCGGCAGACTAGACTGTTGATACCCCAGCGCCACGATTCCCAGTTCATGAAGGGTAGACGAAAGCATACCGATAATGATTTCCCCGTCACATCTATACCAGTTCGTAAGCATTGTCCTGGCACTGCGATACCCCGATAATCCCATGTCAGCCTGTCTCGGTCGGAACATATAGGGGTCCTGAGCTTTCATCGTGTGCAACAAGGAATCTATTGTGTACCAGCGTCCAGGGGTACAATTGCTTAAGTGTGCGAGAACAGCTTTGCGTCCCGCCATGATATCCAAATAATAGCCGCTGCTCCCGTCGAAGTTCGCCCCGGCTACGTCAGCCCAGTGGAGACTCTTGAGCCAGAACTCGAGCAGGTCGTGGGTCTGGCCAACGACACCCATTTGTGACCACTGTTCAAGCAGCGGCCCCTGTTCGTAGCGAGGTTTAACGCCATCAGCCGACGACCGGGAGAGCTTGACAAGCCCTAGCTCTTTTGCTATATGAAAAAGCATATCGATAGTTAAATCTTCATTATAATAAACCTGGACGCGTGGTTTCCCTTGCAGCATTGGTTGAAGCCTGTTAGCGATACGCTTGGGCACTTTCCCTGCCTGTGTTGGCTCGATGTTCTGCTGGTACATGGTTCCGATGATGGTTGCCAGGTCATACAGCATAGACGTGTCGCCCTGGCGGATTGATTCTGGTGCTGAATCGAGAGCTGCCAGGCCAACCGGCACATCCTCTTGAAGGGGCTCAGATTGAGCAACGGCTTTTTTCAGATGTTTGAGCACTTCACGAGGCACGAACAATTTACGCTCCTGGCCCGCGAAGGTATCGTAGGCCATGCTGTACTGCTCAAGTGTGTGAATGGCAGCAGCCAGAGTAGGATTGTCAAAGCCGGTAAACTCACGCGCCGCCCGCATAGTGACAACACCCCCTTCATTAGATAACCACTTGCAGAGCTTGCGTGTTTTGGCATCGAAGTGTTCCCAGGCATACAAGGGTACCTCTGGCTGTACCAGTTGCCCGGCTAAGCGTACACTGGGAAGGGTGCGCGAATAGTAATCATTCAGCATGAAGCCATAGAGGCGGCTAATCTCGTAAATCTTGTCCATACTGAGCAGCGACAAGATGCTTTCAAGCTTCATCTCCGAGCGGTCATTTTGAGGTGTATAGATTTCACGACCGATGATGAGCAAGGGATCGAGCAGCTCTCTGGGAATAAAAAGTCTCGAGGTTGTTTCAAGCTGCGGTTTCTTTTGCTTCGAGGAGGATGAACTCGTGACCGCCCGGCCCGTTTTTAGGGCGATCTTCTCTTCCACGAGCAGCAAGCGTTGTGTGAGAGTGAAAAGCGCCTTCTCAAAGCTGGTTTCCGGTAGGCGCGAAATTTTGAGGAGTACATCATGTAATATCCCGGTGGAGGCTGCGAAATTAAGCGCGTTATGTAAAACCTTGCGTTCATCTTCTAAAAGCTGTTCCCAGGCAAAACGAGCGGCAATGTGGTCTTGCATAGACTGTGCCAGCAGCCCTAGATGATGTCGCCAGCCCTCATCAGGAGTTCCGCCAATACCCCACCACTGCGCTACTTGTCCGAGCTGTTCTTCGGTATATTCTCCCAACACCTGCCGTAATGTTTTCATACACGCACTTTCTCCGTGATAGTCTCTACGCTTCCGGCTGATATTGTTCGAGGAAGCGGATGACCTCTCGCGTCAGCTGGCTGGGGGTCGAAGCACCGGCGGTAACAGCGACCCGCTTTTTCCCTTTCAGCCACTCCGTGTTCAGTTGGGATAGGTCCTCGATACGAACCGCTGGAACTCCGGCCAGTTGTTCCGATACCTGTACAAGGCGATTCGTGTTATTGCTGCGTGGGTCGCCGACGACGACTGTTAGATCGGCCCCCTTGGCTTGTGCTACCACTGCTTCCTGGCGACTCTGTGTCGCGGCGCAGATGTCGATGTGTATTTCCACACGAGGATACTTCGCTTTAATATACTCGATGACGCGCTGCGTATCCCACTGCGAGAGAGTGGTCTGCGTTGAGACCGCCAATTTCTGCTCCTGCTCTGGTGTCAGTGCCAGCGCATCGACATCAGCTTCATTCTCTACCAGGCTGATATGGCCTGGAACCTCGCCAAGCACGCCTTCGGGTTCTGGGTGACCTTTTTTGCCAATATATAAGATGTAGTACCCTGCCGCCGCCAAATCTCGCACGAGGTCATGTGTGACGGTCACATCGGGGCAAGTGGCATCTATGCAATGCAAACCGCGTTCCCGCGCTCTGCGTTTCACTAGAGGAGAAACGCCATGGGCGGTGAAAATGACCGTGCCCGAGGTAACTTGTTCAAGGATACTGGCTCGATCTGGACCATCGAGCGTGATGACTCCCAGGTTGGTGAGTTCTTCAATTGCGTGGCGGTTATGTATGATCTGTCCAATAATATACACAGGGCGTGGCTGTGTGGGGTCTTTCGCTACCTGGCGAACCACTTGCAATGCATCAACTACGCCATAACAATAGCCACGGGGAGATATTCTAATGACTTCCATTTATTCCTCGAAAGACACAATACTTGTATATGCTCTACGCCAGCAAACATTACCCGGCGCCCACAAGCAGTACGACTATAAGATCTTGGAAATAAACCTTCATCAATATTTAATTGCAATGTCATATGAAAAGGCCACTACACCTGCCCTATTGTACCATTCCCCTGGTGCAAAATCAATTGACCTGCTCGGTAATCCCGGTGTATAGTGTCTCCTGTGAAAGGGGTCTGTGGAGTTGTGTGGAGCTGGCTGGCTCATCTCCCTCTCTCGATCCGCTATGAGGATACTGCAATGGACAAGATATACCTGAGGTCATCGGGGGTATAGAGGCAGACGGTGGGCAGTAAGCCGGCCAGTTCTTCAATCGAAGGGGATTCAGCGAGATCAAAAATAAGCAGCGGCGTGCGCCTGTCAACGCATCCCTGCGCTATAGAGGACGCTGTAATGAGCGCAGCCGCCTGCGGAGATGCGGAGGGAGCGGGCAGGCTCATGAGCAACTGCACATGTGGTAATATAGCCGGCAAATGGAGATGCGTTTCTTCCTGGTAGATAGATTTCACACCAGCCTGTTGCAACAGCAGTTCGTAGGGGTGCCGCAGCTCCTCTGGCCCAATTAATAGCGCTGAGCGATCACGCAGGCCACCGAGGCAAGCTTCCGCGATAGAGACGACTTCCGGTACAAAGCGCTGCATCAAATGTTCTCTCTTCTCTTCTGTTGTGGTATTTAGTTTCATAGCGATATACTATACTATAGCAAATATCTTCCAGGATGTGGCATCGGGTAATTACCCTATTTTTTGTAAGGGCATCTCTTTGACACATACCTTACTATATGGTAAGGTATGTTTTGAATACCATTTGTATATATTCATGACATTTTCGACACGAGGTGACACATGACCCAGGTCAAGACAAAGATTGGTGAAGGCGGTCGAATAGTGATACCCGCAGAGTACCGTCAAGCGTTGGGATTACAGGTTGGTGACGAGGTTATATTGCGCCTGGAAGGTAGAGAACTACGTATCTTTACTCTAAATCAAGCCATCAAACGAGCGCAGGAATTAGTAAGTCGCTCTATTCCTGAAGAACGTTCTCTAGCTGATGAGCTTATCGCTGAGCGTCGTAGAGAGAACTAAAGATGGCTGGCTATGTATTAGATGCCTCGGCTCTATTAGTTCTCCTAAAAGGAGAAGCAGGCAGCGAACGAGTAATTGAGGCCCTCATGGATGGCGCTGCAATCGGCGCTGTGAACTTTTCGGAGGTCGTGGCCAAATTACGTGAAGGAGGCATGCTGGAAGAGGCAATACATGAGTCGCTTGACTCGCTAGAACTCGATATAGTTGAATTCGATACAGAGTTCGCCTACCAGGCTGGTTTACTACGTCCACTAACGAAAAGTGCAGGTCTTTCGCTGGGAGATAGAGCCTGTCTCGCGCTCGCCCAGAACCTCAATCTTCCTGCACTTACCGCAGACCGCGCCTGGGATGGCCTGTCACTTGGTATAAGGGTTCAGGTGATTCGCTGACCTTTTTGATCAGGCTATCACCTAGAAGCAGACGCGACCTACTACGATTTACGATAACGCAGTTTCAGGCTCTCCCAAATCCTCAAAATTGCGCGTGTACAGGCGCGCATAGAGTCCGTTGAGTTCCAGCAGCTCTTGATGCGTGCCGCGCTCCACAATACGGCCATCATTCAGCACCAGGATCGAGTCGGCCTGCTCAACCGTTGTCAATCGATGGGCAACGACGATAGTTGTGCGTTCCTGCATCAGGCGATTCAGCGCTTCTTGAACCAGGGCTTCAGATTCGTTGTCGAGTGAAGCCGTCGCTTCATCTAACAACAGAATACGGGGATTGTGCAGTAGAGCACGAGCGATGGCGATGCGCTGGCGCTGGCCCGCCGATAATTTGACGCCGCGCTCGCCTACTGGTGTATCGATGCCCTCTGGTAGCTGCTCGATGAAGGATATGGCGTTGGCTGCCACTGCCGCCGCACGCACCTCTTCTGCCGCCGCATCCAACCGGCCATAGCGAATATTCTCTGCAATCGAATCGCCGAAGAGCGTAGGTTCCTGGGGTACGATGGCAACCTGGGCACGCAGTGATTGTGTCTGAACGGTGCGAATGTCGATTCCATCAATACAGATCGCGCCATCATCAATCTCGTATAGTCGCATGAGTAGATTCAGCGTCGTGGTCTTGCCTGCACCGCTCGGTCCCACCAGCGCGACGACCTGCCCAGGCTGCGCTTCGAACGTCACATCGCGTAAGACGCTACGATCTGCTTGCGTATTCTCCGCCCCATTATCCACATCGGTTGAGGGGTGGGCATAGGAGAACGACACATGCTCGAAGGAGACTTGCCCCTTGACCGGCGGGAGCTCTACGGCGGAGGGATCATCACTTACCGCATCAACAGGTTCGTCCATCACCTCAAAAACGCGCTCTGCCGCAGCCAGGGCCGCCTGCATTTGTGAATAGAGGTTGCTGAGCGCCACCAGCGGCTCAACCAGCATAAACAGGTAGAACAGGAAAGCAACCAGGTCTCCTGCTGTCAACCGGCCTGCCAGCACTTCGCGCCCACCAAACCAGAGCACTATCACGACGGCGCTGAAGCCGATCAGCTCGTTCACCGGTCCCAGCAGCGATTGTGCCAGGGCACGCTGTAAGGCCTCACGCAGCGATTTGAGCATACGGGTGTTGAAGCGGTTCTGCTCGTAGTCCTCGCGAGCGAATGCCTTGACGACCCGCTGTGCGGACAGGGTCTCTTCCAGGACTATGCCAGCTTCACCCAGGCCCTCCTGCACGCCCCGTGTTCTCTGGCGGATACGCCGTCCCAGGCGTGATGTAGTAATTCCGGCTAAGGGGCCAATGAGAAGGATCACCAGCGTGATGCGCCAATTGATCAATACGGCGATCACGATACTACCAATGAACATCACTACTTGCGAGATGATGGGCAAGACATTGCCAGTCAGGGATGTTTGCAGCACTGTCACATCGTTCGAGACGCGGCTTATCAGTTCTCCTATGCGGCGAGAATCAAAAAAACTCAATGGCAGGCTCTGCAAATGGCGGAAAAGTCCTGTGCGCAAATCAAACGAGAGCCGCTCACCGAGGGACGTGACGAGGTAGCCTTGCAACGCGCCAAGCACGGCCTGCAAGACAAAAACTGCCAGGAGCACCAGTACTACTATATTCAGCAAGCGCTCATTATGTTGCCCCAAAATGGTATTCAGCAATGCGCGGATCACAAGTGGGAAGAGCAAACCCAGCCCGTTGGTCAGCACGAGCAACACTGCTGCTACGACGAGCCGCCAACGATAGGGACGCAAGAGCGCCAAAACGCGGGGCAGCGAGATCTTTGTCCTGTCACGACGCGGGGAGGGATGTTCTTCCACATCAGCAGTAGGAGGGAACGCTTGCTGAATTTCCTTTGTTTCAGCCATTGCTGCACCTTTCTGTTGGCCTCCATACGGGTACGTTCTCCATGAGCAGGGGTTACACTTTTTTGCACACCTGCTGGCATACGTACTGCATATACGGTTGAGGTGGAGAAAGGTTTAACTCACATATGCGCCCCGGTTGGCATGGTTTCTGCACTCATCGGGTCTACTTCCGTTAGCGCATCAGGCAATACCCTGGTAAGACGCGCTGTGTTCCGGCGTTCACTTATCGGTTTGCAAGTCAGCAAATCAAATTTGACCAGGTCTTTGATAATATCGAGCCGAATGCGTTCCTCTCGCTGAACTATTCTCCTTAGCACAGTACCTCCTATCCCGGTTCATCGAACCTGTAATGCAACAATGATTTTTTCATTCCCTCATATTCAGCATCCTGGGCCGCTTTGATCTCGCGGTCATGCTTGAGAGCGAAATAAATCAACAGGCCTGTCACGAGAAACCCACTACTAAGACAGAGCAATCCAATAACTGCAAACACTACCAGCCAATAAAAAAGCCAGCCATTAAGCATGTTGTTTTCTCTCGTGCAACAACT
>WNFT01002344.1_pt1 | contig 16244 bp, 18 predicted proteins | sample 5400191 | NCBI WGS metagenome assembly WNFT01 (sample SAMN13153359, study PRJNA577476) | soil metagenome | isolation source: 80 cm saprolite under Madrone tree | place: USA:California | collected 2016-06-14 | reverse complement strand
ATCGCTTCTCGGCACAGGCAGTGCTCGAACTGGCACAGCTTCAGAACGACGCGATTGCCAACGCAACCTCCGTCGCCCCGACGCGCTTCATTGGCCTGGGAACCGTCCCACTCCAAGATCCCGATCTTGCTGCCGCCGAAGTGCGTCGCGCCGTGACCAGCCTGGGCTTGGCTGGCGTAGAGATCGGGACCCAGGTGGAGGGAAAGAACCTCGATGATCCGGCATTGGAGCCTTTCTGGCGTACCTGTGTCGAGGTTGGAGCTGCCGTCTTCGTTCATCCAGCAGCCGTGTTCGCTCCTGAGCGCACCAGCAAGTACCGCATGGTGTACTCGGTGGGCTATACGTCGGAGACCGGCATTGCCGCCGCATCGGTGGTGATGAGCGGCCTGCTTGACCGCCATCCCACGCTTCGCCTGTGTTTTGCCCATGGGGGTGGCACCTTCCCCTGGCTCTTGCCTCGACTGGATCAAACCTGGCGTGCCTTTGACGATGTCAAGGCTGTGACAGCGAACAGGCCATCCGAGACGGCAAAGTTGTTGTCCTATGATACGCTCACCTATGACCTGATGAATATGCGCCTGCTCATCGATCGACTGGGGGCAGAGCGCCTTATCATGGGAAGTGATTATCCCTTCCCGCTACGCGAGGTCCCACCTGGGGCGGTGATCGATGCCTTAGACGGGTTGTCACACAAGGAGCGGGCTGACATGCTGGGTCGCAATGCTTTGCGCTTTTTAGGCCGTGAGGTTCTATTTTGAAAGAAAGAGAGGGAAACGTGTGAGATTGCTTGAGAACCGCGTGGCGGTGGTGACCGGTTCAACGCGGGGCATTGGATTGGCAGTTGCCCACACCTTCGCAGACCACGGAGCCTCAGTGGTCATTACCGGTACCAGTCTGGAAATGGCTAAGTCGGTGAAGACGGACATAGAAGCCAAAGGGGGACGAGCAGTGGCCGTCCAGGTTGACGTTCGAGATCCGGCCCAGATTCGACAGATGGTAGAGACGGCTGTTGCTGAACTGGGCCGCATTGACATCCTGGTCAACAATGCGGGCATTGCCATAGACGAGCCTCTAGTAGAAATGAAGCTGGAAGACTGGAAAGCCGTGATCGAGACGAACCTGACAGGCTATTTTCTATGCACCCAGGCAGCAGCACCTGTCATGCTCAAGCAGCAACGCGGCGTCATCGTGAATATGTCTTCTATTTCCGGGAAGGTCGGCTATGGCGGGCAGGTGAACTATAGTGCGGCCAAGGCAGGCATAGTTGGGCTGACGAAGGCGTCAGCGAAAGCACTGGCTCCCCATATCCGTGTGAATGTGCTTCTACCAGGCACCACGCGGTCGGATATGATCGGGGACCTTAGTCCTGAGGTCTTGGCAGCAAGGATAGCCGAGACTCCATTGGGCCGAATCGCTGAGCCAGAGGAGGTCGCAAACGTCGTTCTGTTCCTGGCCAGCGACATGTCAAGCTTCATGACAGGATCCGTGGTTCAGGTGACAGGTGGTCGCTACATGTAGCGGCTAGAGCGCCATATTCATCTGAAGAATTTCAGGAGGAGCAGGTCAGCTTCGTGAGGCGATGGGGCAGCAGTATGCAACATTGCGACTTGCGATGGCTCTCTCGAAGGAGGAGAAAATGGAAATTTTTGAACTTGACAACTTGGTCGCTAGCCGTAGCAAACTGAACAAGCCGTACCTCGAATTTTTACATGTCCCTTCGCTCCGTGTTGGCCTGTATGTGCTCTCTGCTGGGGCGGTTGATCCGCAACTGCCCCATGCGGATGATGAGGTCTATTACATCATCAGTGGTCGAGGTTTCATCCAGGTAGGCACTGAAAGCCGCCCAGTTGAACCGGGGACAGTGGTGTTTGTGGAGGCTAACGTTGAGCATCGATTCCACGAGATTGCCGAGGATTTGACGATTCTCATCTTCTATGCACATGCGAATATGCAAACCTCAACAATGAAGGGAGTGTGAGACCCCTCCTTAGAGTAAAGGAGCAACGTGTGGATCCAAACGTTTTTCGCCAGGTCATTGGCAACTTCGCAAGTGGTGTCACCGTGATCACGACGCGTGAGCAAGACACCAACTATGGTCTCACCGCCAGTGCGGTCACCTCGCTCACGCTCGAACCTCCCATGCTGCTGGTTTGTATCAACAAGAATACCGGCACACAAGCAGCCATTAGCCGGACCCGTACATTTGGCGTCAACATCTTAGGCCAGGAGCAGGCTCATCTCGCCTACCAATTTGCCAAACCGCAATCCGACAAGTTTCAAGGGGTGGATATCTCCTATGGCGGTTTGGGCGTTCCGCTTCTCACAGGTGCGTTAGCGCGTATCGAATGCCGCGTTGCCGCCGATGTCGAGGTCGGCACGCATAAAGTCTTTCTCGCCGAGGTTGACTCCGCTGAGACGAGCGGAGAAGCTCCACTTACTTATTTCCGTGGCAAGTTTGGGCGCTTTGAGGTGGTACAAGACGAGGCGGTCTACCAGCAGATTCGTGAGCACGCCTTGAGTCGTGACCTCACCATTGCCGAGGCCCTCGACCCAACCAAACTCGCCAGCCAATTCAATGCTGCCATCTCCAGTGTCTACTATGCCCTGACCAAGCTCACGGCTGAGGGACTGATGTCCCGCGACCTGGTCAAAGGGTATGTCATCACCCCGATTGACGTGAAAACATCCGATGATACCTTTGATGCGCGTTGCGCCATCGAACTCGGGGCAGCCGATCTCTCCGTCGGGCGTCTTTCGCAGCAAGAGCTCGCCGAGTTCCGTAAGCTCATGGAGGCGACGCTGCCCCTGGTCGCTGGCAATCGCTTTGTGGACTTCGAGCGCTACGTTGAGGCGAACACAGCCTTCCATGAATATGTAGTGAGCCTCGCCAAGAGTAGTGCGCTGCTTGACGTCTATCGTCGACTGAGTATCGAGGGAATCATGTGGCGGATCATCTGGCGCACGATCCCCGTCTTTGATCAAGCTAATGAGGAGCTGACCGCTGGTCACAGGCGCATTGTGGAAGCGTATGAGAAGGGAGACAAGGAACTGGCCAAACGCGAGATTGTCAATCACAATGAACACTCCAAGCTCACCTGTCGAAAAGCCATCGAGGTAGCTGGAGGCCTGGTCTAAGAAGGTCCCTATTTTTAACGCTTTCTGCTTTAGCTTCATGCAAGCCGTGGGCGTCAAACGGGCCCACCTCGTGGGCAACACGATGGGGCCGCCGTCGCCTTGGCTGCTGCCGTGACGCAGCCGGAGGTCGTGGATCGCCTGGTGCTCATGGGCCCTATGGGCGTGCGCTTCCAACTCACGCCAGGAGAGGGGCTGGACGCCGTATGGGGCTATACCCCCAGTGTCGAGAATATGAGGCGCTTGATTGATATCTTTGCCTATGATCCGGGCAAGTTCCCGACGGACCAATTAGCCGAACTGCGCTATGAAGCCAGCATTCGGCCAGGGGCACAAGAGGACTTCTCCAGCATGTTTCCCGAACCACGCCAGAAGGAGTAGGAACATCCATCTCAAGCAGCTCATGCGCAGTAAAGCACTGCCTACTCTTGATGAAGAGGCACGTTGCCCAAATAGAGGAGTCGAAGCATGTCTACACCACTTATTGTTGCCCTGGGGGCCTTTGCTGGCTTGACGGTGTTCTTGGGTTTGCCCTTTGCTAGGCTCAAAAATCTTCCAACAGTTCGGGGGTATTGAGAAATCCCATGCTGATCAAATCGTCCGCCGACCACTTGCTCGGATCGCGCGGATCGCTCAGCGCATCAGCCTCGACCTTGCCTCCGTTGGGGCTAGCGATAGTGACTTCATAGCCGGCCTCGGTGAACTCGTAGTAGGGATGTGAGAGTTCGGCAGCCCAGAAGCCAACAGGCCAGCCAGTTGTCGTGGACGTCGTGGGATTGGCGACGACTTGCAGGATGCGTAGGGGCTTCGTACGCGTCGTGTCAATCATCGCGTGATGTGAGCCGGTATTCTTCAGAGTTGTTGACTGGGTTTCCATGATGATCCTCTTTCTTCCTGAATGTGCCGATGCACGACTGCTCTCCGATGAGCAGAAGAGATGTATTACATTTGCCTGCTTCCACAGACGAACGAAACGACGGTTTATTAGTCCATGTGATCTTCCATCTCAGCTACATACCCAACACTTTGAAAGCGAGGTGGCGGCCTTTTTTCTGCCCAAAAGCTAAGGTGAAATGAAAATAGCCCTGCTTCCACCCTCTCCATTTCGCATCACTTCCTTTTGGAAGAATGTTTGAGTCCAAACTTTTATTCCAATGATGCTATGTGATAGTATACACTATGAAAAACATCTATGTCAAGCGGTGACAACCCAGGGGGTGCGATGCATTTTTTTGCGCCGAGCCAGGCCACCCCAATCCCCCAGGGCGGAGGCAAGCTCCGCCCCTACTAACTGCCGGACGTGGTTAGTAGGGGCGGAGCTTGCCTCCGCCCTGGGGAGGGTGCTTGGTGCAAAAATTTGAATGACACCCCAACCCAGGAGGACAATGCAGGAGCCAGATATACACAAACAAACAACGCAACCCGATGCTATGCAGAGCCCAGAGGTTCATACTGCTGAGGAACAACTCACTCAGCACACCTCGACCTGCCACTTAAAGGATCATGTCGATTGGGTTATCGAAGGATGGGAAGAGGAGCGGCCCGATCTCGACGTCGCGCCGACTGCCGTAATCAATCGCCTGGAACGACTCCAGAGCTATCTGCGTGCTGAGGTCGCTACGGTCTTCGAGCGCTTTGGCCTGACTGGTCCGTCATTCGCCGTGATCGCCACTTTGCGCCGCGCAGGCAAACCCTATCAACTTTCGCAACGCGCGTTGATGGACGCCTTGCAACTAACAGGGGGTACGGTTAGTGTACGTATCGACCGGCTCGAACGCGATGGCATCGTTGAACGTTTACCGGATCCATACGATCAACGTGGTGTCCTCGTGCGCTTGACCCAGAAGGGTGAGCGGCTCTTCGACCAGGTTGCACCTCTCCACCTTGCCAACGAAGATCGCCTGCTCTCGGCATTAAATGCGCGACAGCGTGAGCAACTGGCCGCGCTGCTGCGCATCTTGCTGCTCAGCTTTGATCCCATTGCCCCAGAAGATCCACACCACCCTTCGCGCTGGATTAGTGCATCACTGGCACCCGCACATCTCGCCAGGAAGATTCGCCGTTCCTCCGGTCTCCCTGACATTCCCGGCCTGCTGGTGCAGAGCGTCGCTGTGCCAGGCCCCGCAGCTTCGGCAGGCTTGCAGGAAGGTGATCTGATCGTCTCCGCGAACGAGACAGAGATCAGATCTATCGAGAGTTTGTACGAGCAGCTGTTGGCCGCTCGTGGTGAGGCACTTAAATTGGAGGTACTCCGTGGTACAGAGCATAGGAGCGTCTCTCTGAACGCGGGTGAACCTCCCGAGGTATAGGAAAGTGCCATCTCATGCTCTGCACTATTACGTGAGGAGGACGCTTTGAGTTATGAGTGGATGTCAGTGCTGGCCTATTGACAGTCACTACTCTTGCTGTTATACTTCCGTCAGATGTCAGACATCCGTTGTCTGAATGAATGGAGGCTCCCATGGCAAATATGATCCACCCTACAGAAGCGCTTTCTTTGCGCATTGGCGGTCCGTCGCTCCCTGACTTAGTCGCGGACACCCTGCGCGCATCAATTGCCGATGGTCGGCTGGTGTCCGGTCAGCGCCTACCTGCAGAGCCGCAATTGGCCGAGCAACTCGGGGTAAGCCGCGCCACCCTTCGGCAGGCTCTGTCTCTGCTCACGCAGGAAGGGTTATTGGTTCGGCAGCACGGACGCGGTACCTTTGTATCCGCTCTGCCGCGCAGCGTGCTGCGCGGGAATCTCACTGAGCTGATGAGTACAACGCAGATGCTTCGGGAGCAAGGGTATCAACCAGGAATAGCGGGATGTCAAATCGAAGTAACGACGGTGGAGCATTGGATTGCTGATCTGTTTGATCTACCTTGGAACTCGCGACTCCTTCATATCTCCCGAACCCGTCTTGCCAACGGGCACCCCGCCGTTTACTCAGATGAATATTTACCGGAATGTCTCCTTGGACTTGATTCGACGTCGCTGCAGGAGAGTGCAGAAGACTGGTCCCTCTATGAGAAATTGCGTCAGGCTGGAGTAGAGGTTGCGTTCGCCACGTGTAAAGTTATCCCAACGGTGGCCAATGAGTCCCTGGCCTCTCATCTGCGCGTGAAGATCGGCCATCCGCTCCTGCTTTTGAAGCAGATGCACTATACAGGGGTGGGCCAGGCGGTCCTGTACTGCGAGAATTACCACAATTGCGAATTCATAGAGTTCCAGACTGTGCGCAGGCTTTGAACTCCGTTTGAGGCTAGTGGAGATAGGCAGGGAGGACGCTGAGGCTCGATTGAGAGAAAGGAGGTGAACCTGAACAGGAAGAGAATGACCAGGGTAGAGACTTTGCAAGCATGTGCGACAGCCATCAAGTCAGAAGCAGAAAGGAGTAAAAGATGTTTTCCCCATTTCTCGAAACCTTGCTAGGACAAGGACCACTTCACCCCGTTATGATAGGTCTGGCACTCCTCGGGTTGGTCGTTGCAGTGGGCATCTGGGTCATGGAGTTCGCGGGCTGGACGATTTCCCGGCGTGGATTTGTACGTAATGGGCTGAAATGGAATGCAACTACCATTGCGATCATCGCCGTTTGTGCTGCCCTGTACATAGCCGGGCGTCCGATCCAAATCCAGTTCATCCCAGGCATTGGCGGGTTAAACCCTAGCCTATCAATCGCTCAATCACTGGCAGTGGTATTTGGCCTCCCTGGGGCCATTGGCGTCACTTTCTCCATGCCGATTGGTGATGCTATATCTGGTGCGCTCACTCTTGGGTCGGTTGCCGGTTGTTTGTCGCATACCTTCATTACCTGGATCCCCTACAAGCTCGCCACCGGTGCGGATTTGAGGAAGCCGCTGAACCTCCTGACCTTTTACTTCTGGGGCATTATAGTCGCGCCGATCATCCACGCCATCGTGATTCCTGGTTGGCTCGATTTTACCCATGTAGTCCCACCAGCGGTTGCGTGGGGCGGCGTCACTCCGGCAATCCTGATCAATCAGGGGCTCCTCCCCGCTATTCTTTCACCAATCTTCCTTGCCATCCTCTATCCCATTGCCGTCCGTAGAGGGCTGTACTGGAAGCAACGCTACGGGGTTACCCAGGAGGAGGAGGCAGCAGCGGACTACGCTTCACCAGCAACGCCCGCAACAGAGCCTCCCTCGGCTACAAGTGAGCAGTAGGAGGACTCTCAATGGGTGCGCCAGTTGTGCAGGTTGAAGGGCTGAGCTTCCGTTACCCTGCTAGCGACCAGATCCTACACGGCATCAATTTGGAGATCAATCGCGGCGACTTCGTTGGTATTACCGGGCCATCTGGCGCGGGGAAGACCACCTTGTGCATGTGTCTGAAAGGGTTGATTCCACATGTGATTGGTGGAACGATGCGCGGGCGTGTCATCGTACGCGGAATGGATACGCGCAAGACGGAGCCCTCAATCCTTGCGGAAGCAGTAGCTATGGTTTTCCAGGACCCTGAATCGCAAATCGTCGGCCTTACGGTTGAGGAGGATCTTGCCTTTGGGCCAGAGAATCTCATGCGACCTGCCAGGCTGATACGCGACGAAATCCCCAAGATGTTGCAGACCGTCGGGCTGACCTGCTACGAGCAGCGCGAGACATACAAGCTCTCCGGCGGCCAAAAACAACGCATAGCGATTGCTGCTGCGCTGATGATGGAGCCTCAAGTGCTGATCCTGGATGAGCCAACTTCAGAACTCGACCCGCTGGGCAAGACCGAGGTGTTCCAGGTGGTGCGTCGGCTACGTGAGGAACATCAGGTAACGATCATCATGGTCGAGCATGAAGTTGAGCAACTTGCGGACGTTGCCGATCGGATTATTGCGCTAGACCGCGGACGCATTGTTGCCGACGCACGACCACGCGAGTTTTTTCATAGCACCGAGCTTTTCCATCGCACGCAGGGTGCACGGCTCCCACAGGTAGCGGAATTGCTCCTGGCGTTAGAGGCCGAAGGACTCGTAGATCCAGCTGATTTCACACCATACGAGGAGGAGGCGATTATGCACCTGGATCGGCTTCTCCTGCGAAAGAGAGCCTGATGCGATGGCGGAGCCTGAAGTTGTCATCGATGTCGCTGAGGTGTCCTATACATATGCGCCGGATATGCCTCTGGCCCTTGACCATGTTTCGCTGCAGATCCGGAAGGGAGACTTCCTGGCACTTCTGGGGCAAAATGGTGCGGGCAAGACGACCCTGGCGAAGACCTTCAACGGCCTGTTATTGCCTACCCGCGGCAGCGTGTACGTCGGGGGGCAGGATACTCGCAACGCGACCGTATCGAGTCTTGCGGCGCGCGTCGGCTACTGTTATCAGAACCCGGATCACCAGATTTTCAACACGACAGTCTACAAGGAAGCCAGCTATGGTCCGCGGAACCTCGGTTTGCCGCCAAACGAGGTAGCTGCGCGTGTCGATCATGCGCTCCAGTTGGTAGACCTGGCGGACAAGAAGGATGCTTACCCGTTCTTTTTAGGCAAAGGTGAGCGGCAAAAGCTGGCCGTAGCATCCGTACTTGCCATGGGTTCACCAATTCTGGTGGTAGACGAGCCGACAACTGGCCTGGACCTTCACGGCGTACGCAGCATCATGACCTTGCTCCGGCAGTGGAACCAGATCGAGGGGCGCACCATCGTAATTATCACCCACGATCTTCATATCGTGGCCGAATACGTCCCACGCACCGTCGTCATGGCTCAAGGGAAGATTGTAGCCGATGGACCCACCCGGTCTATCCTTTCTGATGGCGCTGCGCTTGCCACCACCGGTCTCAAGCCCCCGCAGATTACTCGCGTTGCGCAGCGCCTCAGCCACCATGGCATTCCGCCTGACGTGATGACGGTTGATGAAATGCTGGCGTGTTTGCGAACTGCACTCAGCAGCAATGTAGTCCCCCGATTTATCGTGGGGAATTCATAAATAGCTAGCCAGGAAGGAGTTTCTGATGCCGGTTGGCTACAGCATTTACATTGAAAAACCATCGTATGTACACCAGCGGATTGATCCACGCACGAAGCTCTTTGCGCTCTGTACATCCTTTGTACTGGCCTTGCTCTTCAACAACCCAGCGTATCTCGGCGTCTTGCTCGCAGCCGTGATTGTGATTGGGCTCTGGGCCAAATTACCTCTAAAGAGCTTCCGTGCCTACCTGATCTTTGCCCTCTGGTTTCTCATATTAGGCGTGCTGATCTGGCCCTTCTACATCCATCAAGGACCTGTTGTCCTACAGGTGGGCAGTGCGCAGTTCACCCGTGATGGGCTCCTTTTTGGCCTGGCGATGGGCCTACGAGTGGGATTGATGGTGACTGCTGCCGGGGTCTGGATGATGTCAACCTCACCACAGCACATGACGCTTGGGCTGCTGCGCCTGGGCTTACCATACAAGGCGGGGATGGCGATGTCCGCCACTATCCGCTTTGTCCCCTTGATTAACGCTGAGCGGGCGACTATCATGGAGGCACAACGTGCGCGCGGACTTGATGTGAGCCGCGGTAACCCCTTCCGGCGTGCTGTGCGCTATGTCGCCGTGATTGGACCTATGTTGGTGCGAGCCCTGGACCTGGCACAGTCTTTAGCCCTTGCCATGGAGGCACGTGCATTTGGAGCGCGCCACAGTCGTACCTCGATAACAGAGATCCGCCTGACGAGAGTGGACAGGTACATTATGATTGGCTGCGCTCTGCTCATCGCAGCCGCCATCGTCCTTCGGATCCTCGGCATCGGGGTCTTGATTCGGGGTTATCTCTAGTAGAATGCGGATTTATCCAGCATGAAGAATGCGGATTTATCCGGCATGAAAACACGGAGGAGAAGCTTGTATGCGAGTAGATCGCAATGTCGAACTCAAATGGGAGAATATGTACCGCGGCATTCATGCGCAGGTAGAGTGGCTGCAAAAAGGCCCGGACGAGCTCTTTGCGAATGCGCGTCAAATGCTCACGACTGTCCCGCCGCGGATTTACCTGGTCGGGTGCGGAGACTCACACTATGCCGGTCTGGCTACCCGCCTGGCATTTGAACGCTGGACGGGGATCCCAACGGAGGCCTTGGAGTCGCTAGAGTTTTCGCGCTACGCGGTGGACTACGCTCCTCCTGGGTCCTGGGTGGTGTGCGTCTCAAACTCTGGACGCGTCACCCGCACAGTCGAATGTGCTCTGTTTGCCAGGCAGCATGGCTTATATCCTGTGGCCATTACATTCAATCCAGATAGTCCTTTGGCTGAAGCAAGCGGAACAACGTTCCCCTATCGCTATACCGATGTTGGCTTTGGTCCAGGGACGCTCTCCTATCTAGCATCCCTGGTATCGCTCTACGTTGTTGCGCTGCGGGTCGGTGAACTGTCGGGCAAGCTGAATAGCGCAACGAGCGAAACCTTGCTAGAGGCAATCCAGCGGCAATCCGATGTCATTGCAGCAACGATTGCAGCCTGCGAGGCACCAGCCGCCGAACTGGGGCAGAAGAGCGATGTTCAGACAGCGATCCACATCATCGGAGCTGGCCCAAACTACGGCACAGCACTCTTCGGTATGGCCAAGCTGATTGAAGCGGCCCGCATATCCGCGGTGGGGCAAGAGCTGGAGGAATGGGCACATGAGCAATACTTCTGCACCGGTCCGGGAACGGTGACCATCGTGCTTGCTCCGCCCGGCGCAAGCAGTAGCCGAGCAAGAGAACAACTGCAGGCGGTACGTGACATGCATGGATCAGCGATTGCTATATGCTCGCCCGATGACGTTGATACGCTACGGCTGGCAGATTATGTCTTCCCTGTTCCTGGGTCGCTGGACGAGGCATTGACTCCCATTTCCTATTGTGTCCCCTTGGAGTTATTTGCGTATCATTTCGCAAGTAGCAAGGGGCTGACGATGTTGGGATTTGATGATAGCAGTCGCATGGAAGTCAACTTCCGTCAGATCTTCGGCAGTGAGATTGTGGCGCTGCAAAACCCCGCAATGTAGAGTGCCGATTTATCTAGCACGTCACGTACCCCCGATTTATCGTGGGGAATTCGTGACTATTCAGGTGCTTGATTCCTCGCCGCCTGCGGCGGCTCGCGTCTTTTTGTGCTGCGGGCATGGCAGCCGCAGGCTGCCATGCCCGCAGCACAAAAACCCCTTGCGAACCACCGAAGGTGGTGAGGAGTCCTGAGCAATTACGGGATTTCATTGATATGGAGGTGGTGATGGCCCGCTACTTATTGTTCGGTCATTTGACGATTGATGATACCGTTCTGCCGGATGGACGTACTGCCATGGGTACGGTGGGTGGCAATGTTCTGTATGCCGCCATAGGGGCTCATGTATGGACCGACGATCTTGCAATTGTTGCACGGCCTGGTCAGGGCTACCCTCCGATCCTTATCGATGAACTGGTGGCCTGCGGTTACCGGGTCGATGGACTCATCCCCTGTGAAAGCCAGCGCATCCGGCAGTGGCAGCTCTATGATGATGAAGGCGGACGCCACTACGTGCCCCTCGCTTCCTCTGGCAGCTACGCCGAACTGACCCCACGGGTTGAGGAGATTCCGCCAGCCGTTACTCCTGGAGTCGTAGGCTGCCACATCGCCCCTCTACCTTTCGAGTTCCAGGTGCCGCTGGTGCGGTGGGCTAAGAACAGGGGGCTCCGGATTATGTTAGATCCGCATCACGAGAGTATCAATGGTACTGCTCATCTGTGGCAGAGCATTTTACCGGCAGTCGATGTATTCTGTCCCAGTCGGGAGGAAGCAATAAGCCTCTTAGAAGGCTGGAACGGACCAGAAGCAGCAGCCCGATCGTTGGCAGATTGGGGAGCGGCTGTTGTCTGCCTGAAACTGGGGGCCGATGGAGTGTTCGTGTATCGTGCTGCGGATCGGGCGAGCTGGCTTGTTCCCACACTGGTTGAGCGTCCAATTGACATTACTGGCTGTGGCGATGCATTCTGTGGTGGGTTCCTGGTCGGCTGGTGTGAAAAAGATGACTTGCAAGTGGCAGCGTGGTATGGCACTGTCTCTGCCTCCTTTGTTGCCTCGGACTTCGGTGGACGTCATGCTTTCCAGGTAGATCGCGGTGAGGCAACGCGCCGACTTGCTACGCTAACAACAACAGAGGTGAGAGCATGACAGTTGTATCTGACTGGATGAAACAGCATCCCCTGATCGGTGTGGTAGGATTTCCGGCTCTCCCCGGCGCCATAGACTATAGAGGCACATCCCGCGAGGAATTCATACAACGGGCGATTGTTGACGCTCAAGCCTACGCCCAGGCTGGATTTGATGCACTGATGATTCAGAATGTCGGTGATCTGCCTGTTGCTGCCCAGGTTGGACCTGAGACCGTGGCGTGGCTGAGCGCTTTGGGCTCGGCAATCCGGGCCGCAGTCGCTCTCCCCCTCGGAGTATGTGTGTTGAAAAATGATGGGCGTGCTGCGTTGGCTATTGCTCAAGCCATCGGTGCCGTCTTCGTGCGAGTCAAAGTCTGGGTTGGGGCTATGGTTGGAGCAGAAGGTATCGTGCAAGGCTGTGCCCGTGAGGTGTTGCACTTTCGGCGTACCATCGGAGCCGAAGAGATCGCAGTGTTTGCTGATGTCCATGACCGGACAGGCGTGCCGCTAGCCGGTATGACACTTGAAGAGACGGCCCACGAGGCTGTCTGGTTTGGGAAGGCAGACGGACTTGTGATTACAGGACGAAACGAGGCGGAAACGTTGGAGTGGTTGCAGCGGGTGAAGAGGGCGGCACCTGACGTACCCATATGGGCCGGTGGCGGTGCTACTCCCAAGAATATTAGCAGACTCTTGATGGTTGCAGATGGGGTCATAGTTGCGACTGCTGCCAAGGTTGGTGGTCAATTGCTTAATCCAGTAGACAGGCAAGCAGCAGAAGCTCTGAGAACAGCTTCCGCCGAATATGGAAAGAGAGTTAACGATCGGCCATCGGCGGTTTCTTCGTCCTGCTTCTCTCGTGGATCTCAAAAGGCGCGGCTGATACGTTGATAGTGCTCTCCAAACATCTTTTTCGCACGCGAAATACGCGTTGCGGCGGCATTTGGCGAGATACCGACAATGGCTGCTACTTCCTGGTAAGGCACTCCCTGGGCTGCGTTCAGTACCAGGGCAACGGCATATTCCTCTGGCATGTTGGCTATGGCGAGTCGAATGTGCTCGCGTTCGGCAATCGCTGGAATCCCACCGTCATCAGGCGGCAAGAAGAAACTCTCACCACTCAGCACACCATGAACATGCTCATCATCACGTTTGCAGAGTGTGAGAGACCACCAGGAGATATGCTTGCGCCGTCGCAGAAGATCGACAGACAAATTGGTGGCAATACGATACAACCAGGCGGAGAGGTTATCGCGATCCTGCAAACCATCCCAGGCGGTGAAGACGCGCACAAACACCTCCTGGGTCACATCATCCGCATCCTCTTGACTACCGAGTAGGCGGTAGATATAGGAGTGGATCGGTCGCCGGAACCGCTCGTATAAGGCGCTCAAGGCGTAAGCATCATCGGATAATGATGCCTCGCTGCTGTCCTTGTAGGGGGACTCCTTGTCAGCGTCGGCAGATCTTCTCACCGCCATGTTGGCATGGACACTTTCTCTTCGCCGAATAGCTGCCGGAAGGGCACTCGCGGGAAAAACCTCACAGGTCGCCTCCACGACGTGGACTGCTCTTGTTTTCATCGTCCGCCCTCTCTTTCTCACGCTGGAACGTGCTGGTCCTGGATGACCACAAACAGCGTGGTCGTCCAGGTAGAACACGGTACCTACACGGCAAGCAGCACTTTAACCAAAGAAGCAGCCGTCGACGCTGACGTACTATTCCTGTATAATGCTCCCACCTGCCGCGTTTTCGTACTCTATGCTATAGTCTTGGGAGATGTCGATTCGTTACAAACTGAGTAACTATTCGGGACTCCTCTGTCAAGACGTCTTGACAGGGGAGTCCCGAATAGTAGAGAGCCGATTTATCGTGCTCGTACCTGTAGCACAGGTGCATCTGCATGAACATCAGATGTGAGTATCCTACCAGCAGTTTACCCCAATACTATCGGCAGCACGACCCCCAGGCCGAGCACCACGAGCCAGAGTGCGGGTGCAGGAGTTCCCGGCGGGCGACGCTGACGTGCTTCCTGCACCGCGAGACGCTTATCGAGGAGCAGCCATGCTGCATGCTGGCTTTCGAACCAGAAAAACACCAGGCCCGTCGCGGCTCCATAGATCAAATGACCCAGCAATGATGGCAAGAGAATATCGGCAGCCTGCGTTGTCCATGTGGGGGCATGGCCCAACAGAATGGGCATGAGGGTCAAAGGACCAAGAAACCACCATGCCAGCCCATACAGCATGCCCCAGGACATACTTGAGCCCACATCAGGTGACTCATGCGCAAAGAGGAGCCCATAACTCATGCCGATCAAGACGCTAATGCCCAGGTGTACCACGAAACCTGCGAGAGGAGATGATCCTCTAATGAGCGCTGCCACCTGCGGTAATACGCCTGTGGCCACCATGATGATGCTAAAGAGCAATCCTCCCAGGACACTTGCGAGCGCACCCCACTCCAGCGAGTGAAGGGTCACGATGCCAGGCCCCTCTGCCTGACGCTTGAGGGGGTCGGATTCAATGAACAAGCCGACCCACAGGCGATTGCCCCAGGCATAGATCAATCCCAACAGGATGCCGTAGACCGCATGACCGATGAGCGAACCGAAAAATGCGCTCCCATGCAGGTACGACCAGTCAACGTGCTGGTGCAGCAAGAGAGGCAAGAGGGTGAGTGGTCCCAGAAACCACCAGAAGAGCCCATAGGCCAATCCCCAGCAGATGCTCGACCCGGGGCCACGCACATCCCGTTGAAACAGCAGGCCAAAGCTGGCACCGATGACGGCCGCAATCAGATAATGCAACAGCATTCCGAAGGCTGAGGAGTCGGAGTTGAAGATACCCGCGATAAGCACGAACGCGTTATTCTGCGCAAACCAGATGCTAAAAGCCCATCCACCAACCAGCCCTGCGAGCCCTCCAATAGTGACAGCACGCAGAAACGTAAAGTCCATCCTTTCCCCTGAAGTCCTGCTCCTATTGAGCACTCCGCTTATCACTCCTAGAGGCAAGCCCAGGAAGAGGAGATAGGCCACCAGTTCGGGGAAGTGCGCTCGGGCCTGGTCTAACATGCCCATGCGTGCTGCCCCCTGCAGCAAGGGAAAGAGCCCTGTCGGGACCGCCAACCAGAGCAAGAAGGCATACCCCAACCCCCAGATGAGCCCTGATCCGACAGAGGCGATGCGCCTGGCGAACACCCAGGCGAAGAGCAGTCCGTACAAGGCCCCCAGGAGTACACTGAGAGGCGTAGAGAGCACTGATGAGGGGACCTGAGCAAGCACGGCTCCTCCTAGACCTCCTAGCAACAGGCTGATGATGAGCATTCGTGTCAAGGAGAACCTCATAGCCACCTCTCTTCGCCGCTCTTCCCCACGGAGACCTCCTGCCGGTGTGATCCAGTGAACCGACGACGATCATTGAGTTCAATCGTCTGGGCAATGTCGCGGGGAAAGTATAATTCGATCATCCAGTCACTGAGCACGCGCAGTTTGCGCTCTCCTCCCGGGAGCTTGGAGAGATAGATCCCACGCCACAGGATCCAGGCAAAGAACCCGGAGAAGCGCACCCCTTTGATTTCAGCGCACGCTGTCTGATACCCAACGACGCACAGCAGCCCTAACGCGTCAAAATGAAAGGGCTGAAGTGGGCGATGGTGGAGACAGGCATGCAGATTGTGGGCCAGCGTCTCTGCCTCGCGCTGGGCAAACTGGGCAGTAGGAGGACAGGGCTTGCCCGTTTTGGCATCCGTGACCAGGGCACAATCTCCCAGCGCCCAGACGCCAGCAAGCCCGGGTATGGCCAGGTGCTGGTCGACGACAATGGCCCCTCGTGGGTCATGCGCTGCTGCAAGCGCCTGCACCAGCGGATGGGGTTTGACCCCCGCCGTCCAGATCAGCGTCTCTGCCCGGATCTCCTCCTGCGGCCTGAGCCGAACCACACCTTCCTGCGCCTCGACAAGGCGTGTATTCAGCTTGAACGTGACACCACGCACCGTCATGCGTTCAAGAGCATACTGCGCCA
>WNFT01003523.1_pt1 | contig 16249 bp, 14 predicted proteins | sample 5400191 | NCBI WGS metagenome assembly WNFT01 (sample SAMN13153359, study PRJNA577476) | soil metagenome | isolation source: 80 cm saprolite under Madrone tree | place: USA:California | collected 2016-06-14 | reverse complement strand
GCTATCCATAATTTAAGATCAGCCAATAACAGAAGATCATCAAGATTGTGCAACACCAGGCTGTCAAGTGCTTGATAATACCCTCGTAAAGCCGAACCATAGTAGCCCTGGGTATAATCAAGATCTGCAATATTAACTTCTGTTTTAATGAGCAGGTCTGTTTCTCCAAGGTCTTGGAAGCTAGCTTTGGCCTGCTGTAGAAGATGGTAGGCTTGTTTAAAATCGCCAAGCAAAGCTAAGTGAATCGCTTGATTTACCTCAGCTATGGCTATGGATCGCCTGATAAAGATTTCACTTTGGTTAGTTACAGTGGGATAGATAGCCAACATATTTTCGTACAGCTTAAGCGCATCCTGGTATCTTCCTATATAATCATAGATCATTGCTGTATTATTATCGATGACACATGCCCAGTAGTTTTCTCCAAATTTCAAGAACGTGTCGCGGGCACGAGATGCTTCTTTAAGTGCTTCTTCGACACGACCTAACCAGGCAGCAGAGATAATCCAGCTGATCCTGCTGCGCGCCCAGTTTTCCTCATCTCCCAGGCGTAAAAACTCCTCCCCAGCGGCATCTAGGGACTCTAATGCGGGTTGATGATGCTCAATCACCATCAGAGCATCCCCTTTAGCCTTTAATCCAAGGGCATGTGAAGACATATGCCGCGTATACTCCCCAAAGAAAATCAGCAATTCAGCTATCTTAAGCGAGACAAAAGGAGTATAGAGCAAGCGCAGCGCTTCATCCGCCAGCAAATTACCAATAGCCGCATGATCAGATAGCTCTGCAATGTGTTCTTGCAAGTAAATACGCCCATCTTCCAGGCTCAGATCGCGCAGCCGCTGCAAAAATAACTCGTTATCCATGTTCCGAGGTTAGCCTCATAGGTTGCCTTAGAGTCACTATGATACGGTTGGTTCTTTGATAAGTGAAGGTCGGGATAGCTTGACCACAAGATAGCCCTATCATGCCAGTTCGATAGTCAGTCCCTCAACAACTAACTCACGACCGGGAAGATAGACGATCATTACGTACTCACCCACGGGTACGGGTTTAAAGACAATGTTGCCAAGGTCATCTACCTGCGTGCCCAGAAGCGGAGCGACAGGTATCTTATCGCTGCCAGTCCCATTAGCGCTGGTATCTGCTATCGGTCCAGGAGCGGCGTAGAGTTCCGCCACTATCCCCTCCAGGACCTCTACACTCTCCGCCGGATCGGTGCTGGTGAGGATACCGAGCAGCATAAATTCGCCGGTGCTTGCTCGCGAAAGATGCAGGGAAAGATCGATGGATTCAGCCTTGTACTGGCGCGGCCAGGTTGCCTCCGGCGCTTCACCACGCACGACAAATTGTGCCTGGGGTCTGGGGACACGCGTCGCAAAAAGGCGACGAACAATAGCACGAGGTGAAAATGCAGGGGCGACCAGTGGAATATCCTGCACGCGTAAGAATTTCCGCGTCTCCTCAGCTTCGGCAGCACATAATGGACAATCCAGGATATGGTTAGCTATCCAGAAACGCTTTTCCTGCGGCAGGAAATCATATGCAGCGCAATACATACTCAATTCTTCACCCGTGGGGCATTCACTGCGATACAGATGTGAAAGCAAGAAAGTATTGGCTTGCCGGTAACTGGCAAGCCGTTGCTTACAGGTTTCACAGTGCTCAAGGTGATTCTGCACCTCTTCAGACAAAGCTTCTCCGTCGAGAGCGAAGCGTAAAAGCTCCTCGTCATTGGGGGCTATCGAGTCCATACAGTCCATCATTCGTCATCCCTCATCCTCGGCACCTATGCGTCTCGCTAACGCCGCTCGTTCTCACCGCTGCTTATTCCGGCCAGAAACGCCGCTCGATCGCGGCTAGTGCTTCGCACTCATCTGGCCGGAGCGGAAGCGGCTACGCTTCGCGTCAAGCGAGACGAAAGGAACATGCAATACGGTGCCTGGCAATTCACCGACTATCAACTTCCCACCTGGGAGTATTGCTATATAGACGACCAGCACACCGTTTTTTGCGCATCATCTTTTCTACGTTTCTAGTTGTCCAATGTTGCATGTATATGTCCCCAAACGTTCAAATTTCCTCGCTGCTGAGCCGCCAGCGTATCTGGTTCCGATTGCGGATAAGCCGTTCAATGATGTTGCGCCGGAGCCTGTAGACCTCATTCACATCGCTGAACTCCTGCCCGCAAAACTGCACAACCTCTCTGGCCTTCAGACCACAATAGAAGAGCAGATAGGCCAGGCGTTGTTCCCGTTCATTGGAAAGTATACTCTTGATGACGCTCCACAGTTCATGTCCATCATCTGTATCATCTTCGACGGCAGGCTCATCCAGAACAGGATGATCGGGATCATTCAGGGAGAGTTCCTGCCGTCCATAGCTGCGCAGTGTATCAAGAATGGCTCCGCTGAGGCACATCTTTAAGTAACTTAGAGCAGCCGCCAGGCTGGTGAATCTCAGTTCCTGATTATACGCCGCCGCCTGCCAGAAACGCGTGAAAGTCTTAGTGACGTAATTTTCTTCGCTATCATGGCGGCAAGCCGCATCTCGCCTGGGATGGCTGCGCACCCAGCTTTTCACCATGGGACCGAAGCGATCCACCAGGAGCTTCCAGGCATCATCATCGTGCTGCAACAACGCGCGGTGAAAAATTTCCAGGCAATACTGGTCATTATATGACTCTTTACGCCGGTAGTTGTCGATTTCGCTCATACAGCGGTTTGCAAGTGCTGTTAAGCTCATTTGATCGGGTAAGTCTTCCATTTCTACACCCATAGCTATCGGCCTACTTTCCGCAGGGTTCGCCATACCAGGGCTTCCGCTTCAATGAGATACGAGGAGCAAGCGGACTACGAGACCCTACAAACGTAATGCGAACGCATTCAGCCACACTATTATGTTGCCTATAATAGACGCACTCGGTTCACTAGACTCAAATTAAACGATTTGTACGCTGAACAAGAAACGAACGCCTGGGAAATTTTCCACATTTGCAGGCCTTATGTAGCTTAACGTAACTCATCAAGATCTGTCAAGTAACCTGCATACCCGCTCGTAACCAGGGCGACCGCAAGGGTCGCTCTGGCTACCTCCACACACAAGTAGCTTAACAGAAAGATAGGGCAAATGAATATGACATTTGACACATTTATAGAGAGATTCTAGAGACTTTTTACCGTATCTTCCCAGAACAGAAACAACGAAAACCAGAAGAAACTTTGAAAATGCGATATCCTTGCTTCCTCGCGCAAAAACATGTATACTTCATATGTATAAATGCATATCGTTTCCCTGAATCGTACATATGCGTGTAACTGACCAGCATGAACTAACATAGGGCACGATAAATCGGGCCCCTACGAGTTGAATACACAAAGCGGGAACGAAAGGCCATGAGTAAGCGCATTTTGCTGGGCGTCGATGCTCCAATGTCCCCTGCTACACAGTATGCACTGCGTATGGTTAGTGAATTCATCGAGCAGGCTTCTCCCCGTGTAGACCTGGTGCTTCTCCATATCATCCCCGTCCCCTACATCGCATCCCCCTCCCTCGGCGTCTATGCCGGGCAGATACAAACATCGTCGGTTACCGGCGAGCAGCGCATACAGGCAGAACACATCCTGCGCAAGGCGAGCATAGAATTGCAGAAGCAAGGCATTGCCTCAGATTCTATCGAAACGCTCATTCGCCTGGGCGTACCGGCCGAGGGTATCGTCAGGGGAGCAAAAGACTTGCATGCCGATTTGATTGTTGTAGGTAGCCAGGGCAACACTCTCAAGCAACGCTTGCGCCGTATATTTGCCGGGAGCATCTCGCGTAAAGTGCTCCAACTCGCTCCTTGCCCCGTAATGATCGTGACATCCCCTCACATAAAGCAACCCTCTGACCTGGTGGCATGGTATGAAGAGGCCATTGCGCGCTATCTGCAAGAGCACACTAGCGGCTTAATGGTATTCACACCAGGAGAGGTTGCAGAAAAATTTGCCCCACCTGATAAGAAAGCTCCCGGTCGCAAAGAGACAGCCGCGGCCATCCTTGCATTAGAGAAACTGGCACGCGATGGCGTACTGTGTCGCCACGATGTCAAAGGCGAGATGCGCTATGTGAACGATTGATTTAGTTCGGCTACAACAATCGTTCCAATTCCTCGGGCGTATTGACCGGAGACAGGCACGCGAAATTCTGGCAGACATAGGCAGTAGCCTTACCATCTTTCAAAGGTCGATCAGCCAGCAAAGGTATCGTCTGTATTGCCACAGTATCATTGGGTGCAGCACACGCCAGCACACTGTCCGGCAGATAGCGGTCGTTGATAACATCCAACAAGTTGCGCGTATCGGCCTCTCGCAGATCACCGATGATAGCAAGCTCCTTGACAGGCGAGATTGCAAAGTCGAGTGCGCTTAAGGCATACCCAAATGCCTGTGGGTGTTGCACCATCACATCGGCGATAGGCTGCAAGTAATCATCGGCTCGCTGGCGATAAGATTCCTCACCGGTCAAGGCCGCCAGGTGCAACAACACATCGGTAGCTACGCTGTTTCCCGCGGGAGTAGCATTGTCCATAATATCTTTGGGGCGGCTCACCAGCGCCTCGGCATCGCTGCCAGTATCGAAAAAGCCGCCATTCTGCTCATCGGCAAAGAGCGTAATGGCCTCATCCATCAGACGGCGTGCATCCGCGAACCAATGCGGGTGAAACCTGGCTTCATAGAGTGCCAGCAGGCCATCCGCCAGGAAAGCATAATCTTCCAGGTAGCCCTTTACCCTGGCCTGGCCATCTTTATATGTACGCAGGAGACGCCCATCGCGGTATAGCTCGCTCAGCAAGAACCTGGCATTTTTCTCAGCAACCTGCAGATAGTCGGGACGATCCAGGTAACGCCCGGCTTCCACGAAGCTGCGCAACATCAGGCCATTCCACGCCGTCAGTATTTTCTCATCACGCGCCGGCTTCACACGATGCTCACGTACATTGAAGAGCATCTTCCGGCTGCGTTGTAAAGAATCCTGCAAGCGTTCCAGGCTTACCTCCTCGTCTTCCGCTACTCGTTCCGCCGATTGCTTCACATGCAGAATGTTTTTACCCTCAAAGTTGCCCTCTGGTGTGACATCGTAATAAGCCATAAACAATGGGGCATCTTCGGGCAACAGGTTCGCCCGAACCTCTTCAGCCGTCCAGAGGTAAAATTTGCCCTCTTCTCCCTCACTATCGGCATCCTGCGTCGAATAGAATCCGCCCTCCGGCGAAGTCATTTCGCGGATCACATAGTTGAGCGTTTCCTCGACAATTCGACTATAAGAAGGATTGTTAGTCACGAGATAAGCGTACAGGTAGATGCGAACGAGCAGGGCATTATCGTAGAGCATCTTCTCGAAGTGTGGCACAAGCCATTCGGCATCAACCGAGTAGCGGTGGAAGCCCCCTCCCAGATGGTCATAGATGCCACCATTCGCCATGTGCTGCAGTGATGTCTCGACTATTTCCAGTTCAGATCTCGCGGCCTTCGTTCCAATATCACCCCGTAGCCTGTGCTGGTGAACGCGCAGCAAGAATTCCAGGGACAGCGAATTGGGAAACTTGGGAGCATTGCCAAAGCCGCCATTCACCGGATCAAAGTCAGTTGCGAGTTCGCGACTGGCATTATCCAGCATTTCGAGCGGCATTGTGCCTGCAGGCATCACACTCCCTTTTTTGCGCAGCGGCGTACTGCTGCGCTGCTTCAGGTAATCCGCTACCTGGTTGGCCTGCTCTTCGACATCCTGGCGGCGATGCTGGTAGGCATCCGCCATGCTGCGCAACACCGTGGGAAATCCCGGCATCACCTGCTGTCCATAGCGCCGATCGCGCGGCGGAAAATAGGTGCCCCCATAATAAGGACGCCCATCAGGTGTGAGGAAGACGGTCATAGGCCAACCGCCTTGACTCGTCAGGGCCTGTACCGCCTGCATATAGATGTTGTCGATATCCGGTCGCTCCTCGCGGTCCACCTTTATAGAGACAAAATGCTGGTTCATCTGAGCCGCGATATCCTCGTTCTCGAACGATTCGCGCTCCATGACATGGCACCAGTGGCAAGCAGAGTATCCGACACTGAGCAGGATCGGTTTATCTTCCTGTCGCGCTTTTTGCAGAGCTTCTTCACCCCACGGATACCAGTTTACGGGATTATGCGCGTGCTGAAGCAGATATGGACTCGTCTCATTAATGAGCCGGTTGGTGTGCTTATGTTGTCCTTGTGTGTTTGTATTGTCCGACATATCCCCTCCCAATAATGTGCCTATATTCTTTACTTCTGATGATACGTTGTCTTTGGCATTGTATCATACAGGGAAATTTAGGAGGTGTGATTGCCGGATGCATTGCCCTACCACCCCATAATAACTCTGATATAGTTACGCGTCTCATAAGGCAAATAGCCATACCAGTTCGCTCCACCCATGCGCACAGACCAGTTCACCGTACCAGGACCGGCATTATAAGCTGCTAAGGCCTTGGCATAGTTACCATATTGGTGAGCATAGCCTGCCATAAGATGGGCCGCACCACGCAGAGACTGAATCGGGTCATGAGGATTGATACCCAGGCCTGCCGCAGTTCCCGGCATAAATTGCGCGATGCCGATGGCACCGGCAGGGGAGATTGCCCAGGGATTGAAGCCACTTTCCTGGTTGATCTGGCGCACAAAAAGATCCGGCGAAATACCGGCAACGTAAGCATCCTGCCTGGCAATGGCTACATATTGGGACTTCGGCAAAAAACTTCCCGACCCAGAGCCATAACCGGTCCCAGGTGAACCACCACCTGGAATACAAATCGCCTGGGACGGGAAAATGAGATTGGGATTGCCAAGATGATTGTACGATGCAAGACGCTGCCAGGTCGTATGATAGCGCGCCGCAATCGCACTCAGCGTATCACCCCAGGTCACATAGTATGTGCGGTCGCCACTGGCACATGTGCCGTGCGCAAAAACTCCAAGTAAATGACCACCGATGGCACCTCCCGCCAGCGTTACTGCAAGCATGGCTAAAATAACAATGTGCCTGGCAGCCAGTGGAATGCCTTGCAAACGTAAGTGCCTAAAAAGCGGGATTTTCCGCATCTGAATTCATCCTTTCCTGTAAGATGAGGTTGGCTTGCTCGCACTTAGCGGTAGCCTGGCGAGCGACCTCACTCTAAATACCCCTAGTCTTTTTGCAGATTGCGATGTGTCACAGCATATCTTCTTATGCCATATTGATGTATTTAAACAAACTAATCCAGGATGTGCTTTTTTCAGATGAACTGGCAAAATTAGCAGGAAAGTACTATGCTCATCCCTTGATAATTTTTTAGGAATATGGTATATATTTTTTAGTATTCTAAAATCTTACTTTAACTAATTAAGAGATTCTTCGAATTCCTGTGCAGTCACGACCTGGTACGTACCGATATTGGTATGCGCGAACAAATTTATATCCTGAACGCAGTCTCAATGGGAGTTCTACTTGCCGATCCCTGGCTGCCGGATGAATTCAAGGTGTCCGATGAGGAGGCAGTAGAGTTGATGGCGGAGACGATAAAGCGCACGCTGGAGCCGCGTAACGCAGCTACAGGTGCCGAACTACAAGAGGTTACCACTGTTTTTAATCAGTATGTCGACTATATCGTAGAATCCTCAAAAGAGCAGATTCAAAAGGAGATGGAGTCATGAGCACTTCGGAACCGGTAATTGTCATCGATAACTTTTATAAATCCTATGGTGCCGTACAGGCAGTGAAAGGCATCTCGATCAGCGTGGAGCGCGGCGAAATCTTTGGTTTCCTCGGCCCAAACGGCGCGGGCAAAACCACGACCATTCGCTGCATGCTCGATGTTATTCGCCCGACTTCAGGCACCATTCGCGTGTTGGGCCTGGATGCGCAGCAAGATACGCACGAGTTGCACCAGCACATCGGCTACCTGCCGGGTGATGTGCGCCTACCGGGGCAGATGACGGGTAAGCAGGTGATAAATTACTTCTCGCGCTTGCAGGGCCGCGAACCGGTCCTATTAAAGGAACTGGTGGCACGCTTCGATGTCGAGACGAAACGGCCCCTCAAGGGCTATTCCAAGGGCATGCGCCAGAAGATCGGTATCGTACTGGCTTTCATGTGCGACCCCGATATCCTCATCCTGGATGAGCCAACTTCTGGCCTCGATCCCTTGTTACAGAAAACTTTCAACGAATTCTTGCTGGAAGAGCAGGTCCGGGGGAAAACCATCTTCATGAGTTCGCATATCATGAGTGATGTAGAGAAAGTGTGCCACCGTGTGGCGGTGATCCGCAGGGGAGAGCTGGTCACAGTAGAAGCAGTGGAAGCGCTGCGTGAGAAGGCGGGTCAGCGGGTAATAGTCGAATTTGGTGATCCGATTACGATGGAGGAATTGGCGCATATTCCGGGCGTTAGCAATGTGACGCAGAGCAATCACGCCTACCATATGAATGTAAGCGGCACCATGGATCCGATGATCAAGGCCTTCAGTCGCCACGAGGTGGTACGCCTGCAAGCCGAGGAGGCACCACTGGAGGAAGTGTTCCTCAAGTTTTATGAAGATACAACAGCCGAGAAATCATCGGTGAGTTCGCGATAGGAGAAACCATCATGGCTACAACATCCATTGCTTCAAAGAACATAGCAGCCCCCACGAAGCGGGTTCGCGGACTGGCGATTACGATGCAGGCGCTGCGCAGCGCCCAAATACCGATTGGGGCAGGAGCGTTTTACGCGTTCTTTATTGCACTCGTCGTTGGTTTAATTTATCCAGCGCTTGCCAATATTAACTTTAATGCTTACCTGACATCCAATGTAGTAGCAGGGCTGGTTGGAGTAAAATTACCCAACGCTTCAAGCTTCTCAGCACTAATCGCGCTCGAACTCTACGGTTCGTTTTATGGCCTGATCTTTGGCGGCCTTGTGGCATATATTGCAGGTGCGGCACTGCCTACAACTTTTGAGAACGGCACACTCGACTTAGCGCTGTCGCGGCCCATCAGTCGTACGCGCTACTACCTGGAACTGTGGCTCTGCGCAATCATCAGCGGCCTTATTCTGAGCATATTGACGATTTTCGCCGTCTGGCTGAGTACGCTCTTTGTAACAAATGCCAATGTAAGCTGGCAATGGCTCTTCACCGCACAGGCTATCGAGTTTGCCTTCCTCTTTATGCTAACCGGGCTGGGCATGCTATTCGGCTCGTTTATCAACGCCAGCCGCGCTGCAGGAGGTGCCGCCATAGGTATTATCGGCCTCGCTTACCTGATGAACATCCTGGGAGGTCTTTCCGATAAGCTCACCTGGATGCAGAAGATTGAGCCGTTCTACTATACTCCGGCTGCGCAGGCACTTGCCCTGCATACTGCCACCTGGTGGTACCCCTGGGTGCCGGTAATCGCTGGACTGGTTCTGGGTATTATCGGGCTGGTCGTATTCAACAAGCGCGATTTGCCGACCACCTGAGACGGGCGGCCAAAAGGGCCTCCCCATAAACAAATAGGAATGAGCAGCGCGTTGCCAGGCTGCCGCGCGGCAGCCTGGCAACGCGCTGCTCATTCACAAATTTTCCTTGACCGCCTGCTTATCCGTCTGTTATAGTTCTGATAGAAAGAAACCGTAGTACTTGATAGGTCAGTCTAAAATACGTTTAATATACAGAGAACGCCATCAAGGTCGCCAGGGTACCCGCAAGGAGTATCCCTACCATGATACGGAGAAAATAGAATGATATTTCCCTTTTTTGGACTGGATACATTTACTTTACTAACATCACTCTTCTGGATATGGATGCTCGTCGACTGCCTATTTTCTAAGAAAAAGGGAGGTGGCATCAAGATAGGCTGGTTCATCTTTATCCTGTTAACTCATATCGTAGGAGCGGTTATCTACTTCTTCGCCGAATGTACCCATCAAAATCCGGTTGATGCTTTTGCATACTATTATCAGTATATCAAGCGGGCTTTCCAGCCAGAAACACCGGCCAGTCCAGGCCAGCAAAGTCAATGGAGTCAGCCACAGCCAGCACCGGTACCTCCCCAACCCTATCCAGATTATCAGCAAGGGTATCAGGTACAAAATCAGCAGCCAGCGCCAGATTCGATACCGGTGGTACAGAAAGGGGAGACGGAACCAGATCATCCAGAGCCCCAATATGAGCAACCTATGGTATCATATCCAGAGGTACCACAACAATAATCTGGCTGGTAACCACGATAACAAAATGTTGTAGGGGCGACCCTTGTTGGCCGCCCGATCTAAGACGGGCGGCCAACAAGGGTCGCCCCTACGAAGCATAACGTTTATGACAATCTCTACTCATTGGAGCAAGGTAGTTAGCACTGCCACCGCCTATCTGAGCGATATCGATCCCATCATGGCACAGGCCATTGCACGTGTAGGGCCATGTACATTACAACCCAATCCTAACGTTTTCGAGGCACTGGTCGATGCGATCATCTCGCAACAAATCTCCGTCAAAGCCGCCGATGCGATCATGGCCCGGCTGCGCGCAGCTCTTCCCAACGAGGAGCGCGAGAGTATTGAAACGCGTTCCGCGAGCTCCACTGATGGCCTCTACGGGGCGGTCACACCTCACGCCCTGCTACTATTGGAGCATGACGCGCTGCGAGCAGTTGGCCTCTCAACGCCAAAGGCACGCTATATACGGGATCTGACCGAACGCGTAATCAGCGGTCAACTCAACCTGGAGCGCCTGGTGGAGCTTGATGATGAGGCGATTATCGAAGAGTTGATCGCGGTCAAGGGTATTGGTCGCTGGACGGCTGAGATGATCCTGATCTTCTCCCTGGGTCGTACTGATGTGCTGCCAGTCGATGATCTGGGATTGCTGGAAGGTGTACGCGAGGCGTATAGCTTAGAGACGCGTCCAACTCCTAAAGAGATGCGAGAGAGAGGGGAAATCTGGCGGCCTTACAGAACCATCGCCACATGGTATATGTGGTATATACGCCGTCTCACTCAACACGATACTCGCGCTCGAGCACGAATTGTATCATTGTAGACGGACATGCGAGTTCGGTAAGTATTACAAATTTTCTGAGAGATATCAATATGGTAATATGTATATAAATTGCCCTAAGATCGATCCGTTTCGAGGATACTACAGTAAAATATTTAACGACGATCAAAATAAGCACAGAATTGAATGGATACACCCGATAACTACTATGCTATTCTAGGCGTACCAATAGATGCTGATGATGATACATTGAGGCGAGCTTATCGCCAGTTGGCACGTCGCTACCATCCTGACCTGGCAGGGCCGGAGGGCGCAGGGCACATGAAACGTATCAATCGCGCTTACGACGTACTCAGCGATCCCGAAAAACGTCAGAAGTACGATACCATCGCCGGCGGCGTCATCGACCTGCGCACAGGTGGACTAAGGCGTCCGCGTCCCGTACAGCGCAAATTCAATGCTTCAGCGGACATCGAGTACGCGGGCCTCAGCATTTTCAGCACGAAAGGACCATTTCGTACCGGGGCAAGGTTACAAACACGCATTGGCATTATTTCCGCGTTGAACAGCATACAAACACCCGATGGAACATGCATCGCCGCCGGTACCCTCGACGGGAAGGGGATTCTCTGGCGTCAGGGAACCAATCAGGCACAAATAAGTTTTGCGACCGACCCCACACTCACCATCGAATCATTGCGCGAGCTGCGTTTCTCGCCGGGCGGGAATCTGGTGGCAGGCTGGGGAAGACTGGGGCTGCACGTTTGGGATGCTCATGATGGATCCCTACTGTGGAGCTACTCGCTCGGTCAACGAGCCGTGTCGGCACATTATTCACTCGATGTAGTATTACAGGAAGAACAAGATGGAACACACTCGGCATCTATCCGTCCTGCCAACGCCGCTGATCGCGGCTACGCTTCGCGTCAGGCAGGACGAGAGGAGAAAGTTTGGATGGCATTGCCCCTGCTGCAAGATGACCCTCTCGCGCCCCGCTCACAGGGCGTGCGTGCCACAGATGTGGTACAGCATATTCTAGGAACGCCCGCCGATGCATTGAGCACTCCGCTCATATGCGCGGAAGATCAGATTGAGAAACGACAATTCTGGGCCATACGCCTGCGCAAATTGTCCCAGGACGTACGTACACTGCTTACGCTTTCCTGTGCCAATGTACCAAATGAGCAGGAGCAAATGATCGTCATTCGGCGTTGGGATTTAACGGCAAAAGCGCGTTTTGGCGGGAAAATCCGGCCACAAATCACCATCTCCTTGACGGCTGAGCTTTGTGCCGATTGCGCACCGCCTTATGCTGTTACCCCAGATGCCACCACGCTGGCGTTTGTTTATACAGGCAAGATGCTACGGCTCCACGATACCTTAACAGGGACGTATAGCGAACTGAATAGCGGGTCGATGGGAGCAAGTTCGAGGCTGGCCATCTCGCCCGATGCACAGTGGGTCGCGGTAGCTCGCGAAGATAGTGAGGCCAACGAAGGCGTTGTTGATCTCTGGTCCGTACCAAAAAGTGAGATCGTGCAAAGACTGTATCATCCCTGGCAGATCAGCGCATTGCATTTCGCGGATCATGAACTCGTCGTTGCCCTTACGGACGGAACCGTCCAGGTATGGAAGTGATAAGTGTGTTGCTATTTACACACCCATACGTTGCTATTAAATAGCAAAACCAGTTTTTCAGCGTCTGGGAATATCCCAGGTCGCCCTGCACGCTGTCGCCTTGGGAGCACCCTCCCGGCGAAGTGAGGTACTAGTGCATGCGTATTTCAGTAGTTGTCCCGGTATTTAATGAAGAAGAGACGGTCGCTCAAGTACTCGAATCTCTCGCTCAAGTGCCACTTGATCTTGAGGTAATCGTGGTAGATGATGCATCAACCGATCGTACCTGGGAGATTTTGCAAGCAATACGACAGAAAGCACCTTTTCATTCCTATCGTTTCATACGCCATGACTATAACCAGGGTAAGGGTGTGGGCCTGCGCACAGGTTTCGCCCTGGTCAGCGGAGAGCTAGTCACCGTACAGGATGCCGATATGGAGTATAACCCCCAGGACCTCCTGGTATTGGTGCGCAAATGGGAAGAGGCTGGCAGCACCAATATCGTCATTTATGGGTGCCGCGATCTCTCTCCACAGAAGCTTACCACACGCTGGGGCAACCGTTTTCTGACCAGGGTGACGAATATTTTATACGGGTCCCACATTCATGACATGGAGACGTGCTACAAGTTGATGCCGGGTGTACTGGCACGAGCGCTCCCCATGGAGGGACGCCGATTCGAGATTGAGCCGGAGATCACTGCCTGTATTCTGCAGGCAGGCTATAACATCCTTGAAGTCCCCATCAGCTATACACCGCGCAAGGCCAAAAAGCTCTCCCCGTGGAAAGATGGGTGGCCCGCCCTGACGATGCTGCTGCGCCGGCGTTTCGGGAGGTCATTATGTCGGATCGTCCAAAGATTCTTGTGACACAGAAAGTACCTGATCCTGCCTATCCGCTGCTCGAGGAAATCGGCGATGGGTACGGTGAACCGGCCCTACACCGCTTTCGCCGCCATACTTCACATCCATCGGAGGTCATTATGTCGGATCGTCCAAAGATTCTTGTCACACAGAAAGTACCAGATCCTGCCTATCCGCTGCTCGAGGAAATTGGCGATGTTGAAGCCAATATGGACGAGGGCGTTATCTGGCCCTACGAAGAACTGCTGCGACGCGGTCCCGGTCACGACTATATTTACAGTCTGCTCACCGATAACATCGATTCCCACTTCTTAGAGGCATGTGCCGCTGCCACGCCGCGCTTAAAAATGGTGGCGAATATGGCAGTGGGCTTCAACAATATTGATGTTGATGCGGCCACGCGTCTGGGCATAGCCGTCAGCAATACACCAGGCGTACTCTCTGACACTACCGCTGACCTGGCTTTTGCCTTGCTGATGGCCACCGCCCGTCGTATTCCTGAAGCAGAACGTTTCCTGCGTGCAGGCAAATATCATGGTTGGGGTCCGCTGCTCTTTTGTGGCGTCGACGTGTATGGTGCCATGCTTGGACTGATTGGAGCAGGGCGCATCGGCAAGTTGGTAGCCAGGCGTTCCAGCGGCTTCGATATGAAGGTGATCTATTACGATGTCTACCGCATGCCGGAGGAGGAGGAACGGGAGTATCACCTTACATACATGCCCTTTGAGGAAGTGCTGCAGATGGCAGACTTCATCAGTGTTCATACTCCCTACATGCCCTCCACTCATCACCTGATTAGCGAGCGCGAATTGAACCTGATGAAGCCCGATGCCATCCTGATCAATACGGCGCGTGGGCCGATTGTGGATGAGAAAGCCCTGGTCAGAGCATTGCAGGCAGGAACCATCGCCGGTGCAGGTCTGGATGTGTTCGAGAATGAACCCGCCGTGGAACCCGAACTGCTGAGCATGGAAAATGTGGTGCTTTTACCGCATATCGCCAGCGCCTCACTGGGAACGCGCACGCTAATGGCGACAATGGCGAGCGATAACATTGTGGCTTATCATCTTGGACAACGTCCACCCAATATTCTTAATCCACAGGTGCTGGGGTAAACACATATGGGAAATTTTGACATGAACTTCGCGAAGTTCATGTCAAAAATCTCCAATCCATCTTTTCTACTGATTACTTCTTTACTCATCTGTTGTATAATCAATGCCAGTACAGCGAGAAAGGAGGACAAACTATGAACCATCTTACGTTTAGTCCGCTGGAGCGTACACTGGCATTGCTGGCAGGAATTTTTAATCTTGTTGTAGGCCTGGGATTTTTCTTTTTGCCAGAGCTTCAACTTCCTCTCTGGCCTACATCCACCCCAGCTCTGCTAGATCGCTTCATCGGTGCCATTATCCTCGGCAATGCTGTTGGCGCTATATGGCTCTCTAGAGAACAAGAATGGGCGCGTGTACGTCCACTGGCCCTTGTAGCCGTGGTTTATGGAACACTGGTTGCGGCTGCATTGCTCTATCATCTACTGTGGTTACATGCTTCGCCAACCTTCTGGCTCTATTTTTTATTCGACGTACCGTTCCTGCTCGTCTATTATGTCCTGTTCGTATATCATGATATTGCGCCACTCTTTAAAAAGCAGCGCCGCCCCGAGTACCCGCGAGGAACATCCTTGCGTTGACCACGGCAGGCACCAACGTTTCATGGTAAGCGCCGCGCCTCTGGAAGAGGATCAAGCGCACCCGGGTGAGTACCCTGGACTGCAATCGATTGGAGTCGCTATGCAGATACCATTCAAAGATCCACTTTCAGCAGAAGAGATACAGGGCAGTGTACTGCCAATGGTTGGACGCGAGGCCGAGCAGCAAGTCATTTACGCGCTGCTGGATACTGTGGCACTCAATAAACCGGCAGGGGCGCGCGCCTTGACGATAAGCGGCGAGATGGGCGTGGGCAAAACTCGTCTGTTAGCTGAGATACATAAAGAAGCCAGCAGGCGCGGTTTCTACATGCTGGAAGGCTGCGCTTATGAATCTGGCCGCATGTTCCCCTATTTTCCATTCATCGAGGCCTTGCGCCCTGTTTTGCGTTCATCCTCTCCCGAACAACTCTATTGGTATGTAGGACTGGATGTCGACGGGCAGGCAGCCTCGTCCAACGACGGGTCAGAGTCCATTTCATTAACCGGCATGCCGGTGGTAACGGCTCTGGCTCGTCTGTTCCCTGAACTTCCCAAAAAGCTCGGCGTTACGGTTGTGCCGGAGGTACTTTCTCCCGAACAGGAGAAGTTTCGCCTGTTCGATACTATCGCGACATTACTGGAACGTATAGCGGTTGAACAGCCTCTTTTGTTGAGCATCGATAATCTGCAATGGGCTGATAGTGCCAGCCTGGAACTCACTCTGTACCTCACTATACGCCTGCATAGTAGCCAGATCGCCTTAGTTGGCGTGACACGCCCACCGGTTGGTCTCGACGAACGGGCAGGCATTATCGATCCCGTGGTATCGATGACAGTAGCCACCGCAGCGGCAAAGGCTTTGAACGATTTGATGCGCCAGGGGTTACTCCGCGTTTTACCACTTGGCCCGCTGAGCCAGGAAGCCATGGCAAAACACCTGCACGCTCTCCTCCCAGGTTCCATTTCAGAGACCCTGGCAGGATCGTTGCTATCTCGTGCCGGGGGTAATGCTTTCTTCCTGGAAGAGTTAGTACGTATGCTTGCCCTGAACGAACAACTCGTACTGCGAGATGG
>WNFT01015372.1_pt1 | contig 16255 bp, 10 predicted proteins | sample 5400191 | NCBI WGS metagenome assembly WNFT01 (sample SAMN13153359, study PRJNA577476) | soil metagenome | isolation source: 80 cm saprolite under Madrone tree | place: USA:California | collected 2016-06-14 | reverse complement strand
ATTGGTCTTTATTCAAGTCGCGCCGATTCTACGCCAGATACCGGCGTTCAACCAGAAAGAGAGAGAAGAGAGCCATTGCGGTCCAACGTCTAGCTTCGCTTGAGCGGTTGATCCGAGACTCCGAATCGTTAATTCAAACTAATACAGATAACTACGAATTATTGCGATGCGAATTGCCGCCGTTCACTGTGTTCTTCCGGAGAACGAGATTGGAAATGACGAGGTTCTGGACCTCGCCTGTTATTACAGCCGCGACAAGTTCCGCGGGAATTTAGGTGAGTTAAGGAACTCGATCCGTCAATCTCTCGACGCTACGCGTATCCGCACACGGTTTTGGCGAGGAAAGGGCGTCCGACCTCTGGACCTCATCGCCGACTCCTATCGCGCGATCGTGGCCCAAGCTGGAATCAGTCCAAGGGACATCGACACCCTTATCTACGTTGGGATTGACCGAGGCTTCGTTGAGCCAGCTAATGCCTGTTTCGTGGCCAGTAAACTCGGTCTAAGGCATGCTCGTGCGTTCGATATCGTTGACGCGTGTATGGGATGGTGCACCGCACTTCAAGTCTCGCAAGCTCTACTCGCTCAAAGAGACGCCCATAATATACTCGTCGTAAGCAGCGAGTGTCCGATGGATTCGGGCGGCATCATTCTCCCGCGAAGTTTCACGATCGCCGACATTGATGAATTACGTTGGAAGTTCCCCGCGTTTACGGTCGGTGAAGCTGTCTCCACTACTTTGCTCTCAGGTTCAGAACAGTCCTTGCGGTTTCACTTGTCGGCGGACTGTTCCAAGGCCGATCTGTGCACGATTCCGTTGTACAAGTTTGCAGAGTATTCAGACGCTTCAGCAAAGCTTCAGGGTAAACAACAATTCGATTTTTCAGCCTATGGCTTCAACCTCTATATGTCTGGATACTCGAAGTCGATCGCGGTACTCCGACAGGCGCTTCGGGAAACAGTGGAAGTTCCTAAGCTTATTCTTCCGCATTCGGTGTCCTCAAACGTTACTACTCGATTGGCCAAGCAACTGGATCTCGATGGCCGCATCTTCTCCACATTCGAACACACTGGAAACATCGCAACATCCTCGGTGCCCGCGAACATCCACTTCGCTTTACGTTCAGGGAAACTCAAATCTGGCGATTATTGTCTCGGCTGGATCTCAAGTGGTGGATTGAAGCACGCAGCGTTCGACATCTATGTTTGAATAGAAGCCAAACAAACGCGTTCCCGCGACTCAAATGAACCTCGATAGCACGGCCACAAATGCAGGCAGGAATATGGAGAGCAAAGTTTTCAAGTTCGTGTAAACGACGTATTCTGTGCGGTTATCGTCGAGCCAGCGCAAAAGTTCAGTGTCATTAGCCACCTTGCTGTCTCTCCGAAGGTCCCGAAGGTCTTTTTGGATTCTAAAGTAGGGGTAGAAACACATCGCCAGCATGGTAAGCGAAAACGTAACTCCCCAACAGATTGTCATCGCGGTCGAGACGTCACGAAATGAGCCGTATACGTCCCCGGGTGCGATTGTCGTGAGTGGCAGCCGGAAGAAAAACCCAGTGGCTATCGTGCTCGTCATCAACACGGCACTAAGGATGTAAAAATAGTCGTGGAATGCTCGTATCTTAGTGTCGAGGTCCTTCCTTTTAATAGCGGTCATCTCAGTATTTATGCGGATCTCGTTTCTGAGTACTACAAGGTCACACCCAAGGTTAAAACAAGTCAGTACGATGACAATTAAGCCGAGGATGATTAGGCCGCCCGAGAGGATGGAAAACGGGTAGAAACCCGGAAAAGAGTTGCTGCCGACGAACGCACCAGGAAACGACCTGAAATATGGGGAGAAAAGAGGTGAACGTTCCATTACTCGATAGATTCGCTCATGGGATAGCCGACCCAAAACGGTATTAAGAGCATCACAAACCAGGAAGAGACCCACGATCACGGCCATGAATGAATACATCGCAATTTCAAGTACTCGTCGTTTCGGGTCAGTTATATTCTGGCGAAACCGCCGTCTTAGCATGCTGATCACAAGCCCTGCTACGATTACATGGGCAACAGCTGAAGTGAGGTAGAAGACATAGATCTCCGCATTCGGCGCAGCGGCTGCGGGGTGATCAATGACGATGATTCGGTTCACCTCGGCGGTTGGCACGAAAATCTGTAGGAGCGTCATGACGCTCAAGACAGGCACGAGCATCAACAAGAAAATCGAAATGGCTATTCTAAGTTCCTTGAACTCGAACCATGCAGCCAATGAGGGCATATAATCTGAGCGCTTCAGTGAAGTGATAATTCGTAGTTATCCAAATAATTGACGCGACAACTCCAACATGCCGTATTATGGCTTGAAATTCAGTCGGCGACAACTGTTTCGACGAAAAAGGAAATGTTTCATGTAGCCCTGTCATTAGCTACTTTGCCTTTCCGAGAACTCTTTCGCTAGAAGGCAGGAGTTACGGGGTCCGCGATCTTGAACAATCGCGGTTTCAAAACTAAACTCCCAGCGTTTCTGACCCACCTCCGTTACGTCTATAGCTCTTCAATCTCAGGACTTGGGTAAATGATTGTGTGCTATGCAGCTACATCAAGCGATCGCTGAATTTCTGACTGGCTATTTCTCGACACACCAAAGAAGCAATAAGACTCGCATGGCCTACTGTGCCGACTTGGAGCAGTTCGGATTGTACGCCGGGAAGGAATTGCCATTATCGGCGATTACAGCACTCTTGATTGAAGAGTGGACGGCACATCTTCGCACCAAGTCTTATGCACCGGCTTCAATGCGACGAAAAATTGTGGTTCTCAAGGTGTTTTGTTCTTACTGGCTGCGAAGAGGTGTACTCACCGAATCGCCATTTTGGCGCGTCAAGTTAAGTTTTGGGAGAATCGAACAGTTGCCTCGCGCGCTGACAGAACCGGAGATGCGAAGCCTCTTGGATTATGCCGGGCGAAACCATAATCAGATCGCAGTTGCTCGAAAGGGAGCGGTGCTCGCGAGAGGACGACGTGAAATCGTGGCCTCTAAATTTTATCGGGCGATTCGCAATCTTGCACTGATAGATCTGATGTTCGCCACTGGCATGCGAGTTGGCGAAGTGTCAGCACTCGATACGGTTGATTTCATAGTCGCCGAAGCCTGTTTCAAAGTTCACGGAAAGGGTGGGCGATACAGGCTCGCTTTTGTTGTCGATGATCAGACAGTGAGTATCCAACATAAGCATCTTGAGGCGCGATCGAAGATGCGTGGTGATAGTCCGGCATTATTCTTGAACGCGTCAGGTTCGCGACTGTCAACGCAAGGAATCGCGAACATCATTTCAAAGTTTAGAGAGGAAGCCGGCTTGTCCCGGCACGTGACCCCGCATATGCTTAGGCATACTGTCGCGACTCTGTTACTTAGGAATGGCGTAGATATTCGTGTCGTGCAGGAGTTTCTGGGACACGCTTCGATCGCAACCACTCAACGCTACACGCACGTCGCTAAGGAACATCTGATCGGAGTTTTGAGGAAACATCACCCGTCGTTCGGCTTGCGTATGAAGGCGTAGAGCTTCTTGGTAGCGGTAACACTAATCGACGGCGCGAACACCCGCCGCTAACGAGTTCCGTACTTGTGTTTTCTTGTTGGAAATGAAAAGTGGATGACTGGGATTGGAACCACCGACCTCACGGTCGCGAATCAGGCGGGACGTCGAAACGTAACTGATTGATTTTGAATCGAGATGCAGCCACGGTCAAAATCAAGCCATTTCACATTCTTTCACATCGCGTTACATGCCGTCACAGCGATTTTCTATTTGTTCCTGCCACAATCCTGCCACATTTTCCTTGCCACACCATAGAGCCAAAAATTCTCCTGCATCATCGTGTTCAATATTTGCACCGCGAACGTAATTCACCAAATTAAGTAAGTAAGTCCGAACTGAACTTTTTGACTGCTGAAGCGAGGCTGACATGACTAGCCCACCTTTCCATGGCAGTCTCACGGCACTGGTCGCTTCCGAATCGTGTCGGGCGGAAGACCGTGCCTAAACAGAATATGAACCAATAACAAAGCTAGAATTGCTCGCCTGCAACTGCCGAATCAGTTCGTCAAAGATGACAAAACCAACACAGTATCAATGCGACCAATTCGGACAGTAGTCGCCGGCCCCATTGTTCGATAGATTGGCCTGATTGCTGCCGTCGCCATTCATGATCCAGACTTGCGCAGTGGGGTCGCAGCAGTCGCGCTCCCGGTCGCTGCGAAAGACAATCTTCATTCCATCGCTTGACCATGCAGGCGAATCGTCATTGCCAAGCTGGTTCGTGAATCGCATCTGATTACTGCCGTCCGCGCTCATCACGTAGACTTCTTTGTTGATATTGACACGAGTTCGGGTCAAGACGTTTCCGTCATCATCTGTTTCCTGCCAAGTGTCAATCGTGCTGTCGCGCGTGCTGGTAAACACAAGTTTGCTCCCATCAGGCGACCACGCCGGCTGTTCGTCCGTAAAGGTCGCGGCGCTGAAGGTCAACCGAGTTTGATTCGTGCCATTGCTGTTCATTACATAGACACTGTTGGCGCCGCTATGGTCGCGATCACTGGCAAAGGCGATCTTGCTACCGTCAGGCGACCAGGCAGGCTGCGTGTCGTTGGCATTGCTGTTACTGATATTTGCCTGCCCGCTGCCGTCCGCGTTCATCACATAGATTTGGTAATTCACGCCCAGACGTGAATTATTCGGCGACCACCGCGGCGATTCGTCGTTCGCCCCATTATTAGTTAACCGTACTTGATTCGTGCCGTCTGTCTCCATCAAGTATATTTGCGCATTGCCATCGCGATTGCTGGAAAAGGCTATTCTCGCAGCGCCCATCGGAGGCGTCGGAGTAGGCGTTGGGGTTGGTGTTGGCGTTGATGCCGGGGTTGGAGTCGGTATTGGAGTTGGAGTCGGTGTTGGAGTCGGTGTTGGAGTAGGCGACCCCTCGTTTGAAATACTGTAAAAAGTCGAAGGCGAACTCTGGTTATTGTATTCGGTCTTGATGCAATCGGCAGAACGCGCGGAATTTGAAACGCGCATCTCGTCAAGAGAACCGTTCAGATTGTCACCAGTACTTCCGGCACTCATGCCGAACGTGAGATTATAGGAGTTCCGGATTGTGTTGGTTATTGCCAGAGGTCCTCCGGCTCCTCTCAAATTGCCGTCCACATAGATTCTCATTCCACTTCGGTTTCCGGAGCCATCGTATGTGGCGACTATATGGTGCCAGTTGTTGTCACTGACATCATTGACGCCGGAATAGGTGCCCAACCCATACCACGTATTCGCCGAGTCCATCAGGTCAAACTCTAAGCTTCCTGTTGAATCACCTGACCAGACCCAAATCTGATAACCAGCCCCACCCCAATTGACCTGTTTCTTGCTGATAATCGTCTGGTTATGCGACTGGTCGAGCGGTTTTCTCATCCAAAACTCAAGACTGAGCGGCTGGTTGTATTCAAGATCGAAATTCGCTGGGTTACCGATCACTGTGTATTGGCTTGATCCATTGAATGAGGCAGCGCCACCGACGACGCCTGATATTGCAGAGGCGGAGTTACCGGAGCTGTTGTTCGCATTGAGAGTCGAGTCGCTAGTCGTCAACGTCGAGCCGTCGGGCAAATGGTAAACGGCTTCATAGTTGCTATCCCAGACCGTGCTTTTGTTTGATTGATCAGAAATGATGGCGGCATTCCCATAGCACATGTAGAAAACGCTGTCCGTAGTATGCGAAACAACCGGCACTTTTACCCAGTAGTTAACTGCCCCGGTGCTAGCGTTGTAAGTTTCCACCTCATGGGCCAGTTTGTTAGAGCTGGCGCAGTCTGACGTGGGAGTAAAGATTACGTCATAGCCGTTCGCATTCTGCAAATTGCCGCCATTCGGCACGGTCTTCAGATACGCGTACGTGCCACCGATGAGCACTGGGAAATTGATCTGATCCGTATTGGGCACTTTGGTGTGATCGATAGTCATAGTGCGTCTGTAACTATAAACGTTCGTGCCAATTGGAGTGGGCGTTGGAGTTGGCCCGGGTGTAGGCGTCGGTGTTGACGTCGGCGTAGGTGTGGGCGTGGGCGTCGACGTGCTTGGCACGATGCTCATGATGAAACTAATGCTGTTGGTCGCGGCTCCGTCGTCATCCATAACGCTGAAGGTCGCAGTGTAGTATCCGGCGCTCTGGTATACATGACTAACCACGGCGCCTGTAGCCGAGCCGTCGCCGAAAAACCAAGAATACCTATATATGTGTCCGCCATCGGGATCATACGACTGGCGGCCATCAAACTGAATACTTTGCCCCACCATGCCTGAATATGGCCCGTTGTAAACAGCCACCGGCGGCTGATTGCCGCCAGGGGAAGGCGTACCTGTTGGCGTTGGTGTCGACGTTGGTGTGGGCGTCGATGTAGGTGTGGGTGTTGCTGTCGGAGTCGGTGTAGGAGTTGGTAATGGATTTGGTGTCGGTGTTGGAGTGGGCGTCGGTGTTGGTGTCGGCGTCGGCGTAGGAATAGACGTCGGCGTCGGTGTAGGCGAACCGCTGGCCGTCCAAGCTTCTGCTTCTACGATGCGGCTGTAACTGGCCAGCGAGTTGTTGACTACGACCCTGATGCCGGGCGTCGTGATGGGCGCAAAGGTAAATTTGGACCACACTTTGTTGTTGGCAGTGACGCCTCCATTCGGCACGGTGGCCCAGTTTGAACCATTCCAATACTGCACATCGAACGCCGTGATGCCGTATTGCGTGAAAGTCGTCGTGTCATTCGGCTCCGTCGGCGCCCAGTAAGTGTCCTGAATGGTGAAGACATCGATCTCGCCAATAGTCTGGTTGCCGTTGAAATCGATCTCCACCCAGTCAGGATAGACGCCGGCAGTAGCGTCGTTCCAACCGCCGCCATTGCCCCAGCTCAATCCTTTCCGATCGCCGTCGTTGATGCTGCTGACAGGAAAGTCCAGGCTATAGGTTGATGACGCGCTCGCCACACCGCCATTAATCGCCAGCGCCACATTTGTCACCCCCGGTGTTGGCGCCGGCGTTGCTGTTGGCGTTGGTGTTGGCGTTGGTGTTGGTGCCGGTGTAGGAGTCGGGTTTGGCGTCGGGGGCGGCGTCGGCGTTGGTGTTGGATTAGGCATCGGTGTCGGCGTTGGAGTGGGTGTCGGAGTCGGAGTAGGTGTCGGAGTAGGTGTCGGAGTCGGAGTAGGTGTCGGAGTCGGAGTTGGAGTTGGTGTCGGCATTGGGGTCGGTGTTGGTGTTGGCGTTGGTGTTGGCGTTGGTGTTGGCGTTGGTGTTGGCGTTGGTGTTGGAGTCGGTGTTGGGGTGGGCGTTGGTGTTGGTGTGGCTTGGTTTCGACTCACGACAATCAGCAGTTGACCATCTCGATAGCCATACTCCTTTTGCGGATCAGAGGATGCAGCGTTGGCCGCGTACTCCGCCAGCAACTCCCCACCAATTCCGTAAACTTGCCACATCTCCGTGCCGTTGACGTTGAGTCTCACCCGATGGCCATCGCCGTCATAGGTGTAAACATTTGAAGCTCCGTTATTCGCGGTAATCATCCGGTTCTCCGCGTCGTAGGTGCGCGTGCCGTTCCAACTCAAATGATCCTTGGTCTGATTACCGGCTGGGTCGTAGTCAATCAACGTGTGGGAGGGATCGCTGAGTGCGTACATCTTATTGCTGCTCGGATCGACGAAGGTTTGCAGGCCATTGATACCGGGACCCCAGGTCTTATTCAAGCCGCCGTCGATCGTGCGATTGCCCCAACGATCGTAGTTATAAGTCTGCTTGAAGACGGCATTCGAACCGTTGTTCGGATACTCGGTTATCGAGGTCAGACGACTCAAAGAGTCGTAGCTATACCAATCATCTGAGTTCGTTGGATTGCCGGTGTCGCCATTAATCGGCACCCAGCTCTGCGCTCGCAGCAGGTTGCCGTTATTATCCGGGCCGCTGTCTCCAACGTTCCAGTTGCCGGTGCTCGTGTAATAGAGCGAAATCTTCCCTCGATCCCAGTCGCCGTTAATCGTGCCGGCTCGCACATTGTAAAGCTGACCGCGAACGTTGAAGTCTTGCTTGTGATAGATATTCGTGGCAGTGCCGAATCGCTCGACGGTCATCTGGCTGCGCGCATTATAATTAATTCCCGCCGCATAGGTTCGTGATTGCCCACCAAGATTGCCGCTGAAGGCCGCCGCGCCGTTACTGTCGTTCAATCTTCCGGCCGCGTCGTAGTTGTAATTCACCGAATGACCTGAAGGATAGAAGATTGATTTGATGTGGCCGGCCAGATCGTAACCATAACTCACCGAATAGGTCTGACTGCCGTTCTGATTACTCACGGTCTCGCTGGCGCCTTGCGCCCGACCCATCGCGTCATAGCCGTTGTAATTGTAAGTCGAAACATTGGAACTCACCGAAGCTAACCGCCCCTTGCCGTTACTGATGCTACCCGAGTCATAGGTGTAGGTCACGGAGGCCGTGCCGTTGGGATCATTTTGGTAACTTCTAGACTTAACCCGGTTCAGCCCATCATAGACGTAATTCGTCGTAATCGAGCGCGCATCTATTTTGCTTGACAGATTCCCATTATCATCATAGGTGTAACCGACCGTGCCGCTTTCGGGAATGTTACCTGTTCGCAGTCGAGAGAGCGAGTCATATGAAAACGTGCGCGTTTGAATGGTGCCAGCCGTGCCCTTTCGCTGAGTAACCGTTATCAGACTTCCCAGAGTGTCATATTCATATTTGGTGCGATATCCCGCGGTCACCTCTGGATGGTTTGAGAAACTGATCCCCTCAGTAGCATCATCGGCGGACGTAATCTCCCATACTTCGGTTAGTTGGCCCAAAGCGTTTGCCCTGCTCATTCGTTCTTTGCCAGCTTGGTCCTTCACCAACACTTGATTAGCGTCGTAATAGGTACTGACCGCCGCGCTATCAGGCGTCGTCACAGAAATCACGCGCCCGAGTAAATCAGAGACCGCCGTTGTCCATACGATACTTTCTCCCGAACGATACGGATTCGAAGTCTTCACGATGCGATTTGGAGTGTCGTAACTCTTCTTGACGGCGATGTAACTGTTCGCAGTTTCGTATTGATGGCTCTCAATCGTGCGACCTAGCATGTCGGAAATGACTTCGGTTTTAAGCAGTCCGTCACTTTCCGAACTTAAGTCCGACGCTGTGGTCACGGTTCGCGAGCTGTCCGCGTAAAACGTTTTCGTCCGCTGCTGCTGATTGACACCGCCATCGTCGTTATTTGGTTGTTTGCGTCCGTCGTGCTAGTTACCAGTCCCGTGTAGTAGTCGTACGCGGTTGCGGTCGTTTGCTGACCGGTTCCGTTCTGCGGATCGACAACAACGCGATTGGGCAGCGCTTGCGTTGCGTCGTCATAAAAGAACTGCGTAACTTTGCCGCGTGCGTCTGTTGCTGTGGCGACATTGCCATAGAGCCCATATGTCTGCGAGGTTGTGATCCATCTCCCACCAGGCACACTATCGTCCAAGACACTTTTGTCGGTGAGATTGCCTGTGGTGGGTGCGTAACCATAAGGCTGGTAGTCGTAACTTAGTTTTGTGACACTGGGCCCAACCGTTGTTTGCTGCAACGCATTCAGGATTAAAGGTGTGGCGCTACTGAGAGAACGTTTCGCATAAACATTGAAAGAAGACGAAGCCGACGAGTCATTGTAGTAAGCATTGTTTATGACGCGAAGCACAGTCGTCCCCGAAGGCACACCCGTGGGCACTCCCTCGGAGTCACGCGGAAGTCCCGTAGGATCGAACCAATCGTAATCGGTTTCAGCGACCAGATTTCCATTAAAGTCATACTGATAAGTCTTGGCCGCCATCTTAATCGGATTGTGATTCGGCGTGTCGTCAAGCAGCGTGGTGTATTCGGCATCGACGACCGGATTGAATGGGATTTCCCCGTAATTGCCCGTTGCTCCTCCGTTTGATCCAGTGAATTTCTGGAGTGTCCAGTGACGCTCGACCAGCACCTTGTTGGAGTTGTTGGTTCTGAACACCAAGCCACCTTTCGGCAAAGAAAGAGAATACGAACCCATCGCCGTATCATGCGGATCACAATTCTCGGTCATCACCGAGCCGTCTGGACCAGTAACCGTGCCGCCGCAGGCGTTAAACTCGATGATGCTGTAGTTCCAGACATCGGTGACTCCGTCATGGGTTACACTCTTCTGGGTCACTGTCTCACGAGGTATATCGTCCGGATTGAAAAGAAAAAAGTGAGTCGAATCGCGACTGTAGGAATAGTTAACCACGGCTCCGGTCGGAGTCACCATTTGGCTCAAATCACCCATGCCCTTTGAAGCCTGTCGCGTATAGCTTTCCTGTGGTGTTCCGCAGGCCCATTGGACGGTATCCGTCGCAGTCTCAGTAGTGTCGGAATTATAGCCAAAGGTGAAACGCCTGGCAGCCACGCCCGGCTCTGTGGCAGGGAAAACGATTTCGCGAATGACCCGGATGTCGGTCGCGAGTGGCTCATTGTGATGGCAAATCATGCCGCCGCCTGTCTCACCGCCAGTGTAACTCCAGTCCTCGACTTGATAGACTTTGCCCTGAACCCGCGTGGTGTCGTAATTGATGTCGACGCTCTGCCACGTACCGCCAACCGTTTGATAAAGGACATGTCCCTGGCCTTTGCCGCCATTGCCCGCGGGATCGTAGGTAGTCTTGATCTCGCGGCCGGTCTGCTCATCCTGGAAATGCCCACCTTCGGTGTCGGTGTAAGTCTTTACACTATTACCATTCGTATCCTGCATGCGTTGCACACCGTCACTGTATTGGATGACTCGACTGCCGTCGTTCAGATATACAGTCCAGTGCGTCGCTGAACTCGACGGATTGATAACGGCCCAGAGATAGGAGCCGTCAAAGGAGTAATATCGCATCGGCGCGTTGATAATGTCGGGAGTGTGACTGTAGTAGTTGAATAGAAACGACGAATCCGAACCGGGATAAGGGGGATAACCATCGGTCGGACGTAATTCGTGTTCGGCCCCGTCTGGCGTAATCAACACAACCCGGTACCAGCGACTCTGCAACAGTACCTGGTTCTGTAACGAGATGCCGCACGGGTCCTGTGGGGGATAAGGATCCGGTCTGAAATAGTTGAAGTCGTCGCTAGCTTCGCGAAAGGCAATCTGATAACCCGCTCCGATGCGCCAGCCTCCGGCATCGCCAAGTTGCGGCGTGTCCACCACCCAATTGCCACAGCCATCAAGCGGCCCTAACCGGTGCTGCTCCCGAGTGATGTTCCAAAGTTTGCTGTTGTAAATCGCGCTGAGGCCGAACTTTAGCTTGCCGTCCGCAATTGGTGGCAGCGCCGCAAGCGGAACCGACACATTCAGGTTGCCGTTTGTAAGACTGATATTTTCAGTGTCAGATACAGAATAGGACGCGCCCGGCATAATACCGCGATCTGGCCGGGCAGCTGTTTGTTGGCCAAATGCCACAGTAACGAAGATTACTGAAATGCTGAGCGCTAGCAGTGGTCGAACAATGCTTGGAAGCGGATTGATTGAGGGAATCATCGGCTGCTCCTTAATTTTGGGCGTGAGAAAAATTGTTCAAACTGTATTGCATCAACGTCTGGCTTTCATTTGTCCAGGTGATTTGAGCCGGAACTTTCTCGCCGCTGACATCAATCCAACCGGAGAGTTCTGCGGTGAGCCGCTGGCCCTGGAAGTCGCTCACAATCCTGTCTACTAAGCCGGTATTGACGTTCACGTAATACAGCCGCCACGAACTGACGGGGCGCTTTTCCGCATCTCGTTCCGGGTCGTCAACCCGCACGATGTTCCAGAGCGGTCCCGAATATCCGTCCGCGGCCCCCGCCGGTCTCACGTTGCGTGCAATCGTGTAGTAACTCGAGCCGCGGAGTTGCGCGAGGACGAATTGATCGGGACTATCGAACACGAGCCTTTCAATTAGATCGCGATCCCTTCCAGTTGCCCGAGCGTTCGATGACAACGCACCCTGGGCCGCGTCCCACGTAAAGAGCCCCGGGGCACCAGCAAGATGGATTTCAACCTGTTCACCATCGTCGGTCTGTTTGCGAATCATGGTTACGGTTTTTTGATCGGTCCCAATAGTTAGCGCGCCAACCAAGGTCGACTGCTCACGCTTATTTGAACCAAATCGTTGTCCTAGTCGCCGGCTCAGGTTGAAGGCCTCCGGTTGTAGTGAGAGGTTGCGCGAGGTTGCTCCGTTAGCCTTCGCCGCCGGTGCCGCCACGCCTCGTCCTTTAGCCGGAGCCGCAATTGGTTTGCTTCGTGATCGCTCGCTGAGATTCCGCGGACGCTTGATCATGAAAGCCAGCGCGCCGATTGAGGTGAGCAGCACAATAAGCAGAGGCCATAAGATTCTTTTCTTTTTCTTTGACATGTGTTCTCCTCACGTAAACAACAAGATGTATGGACAACGGCAGCTACGCAATCACTACTTGTTCTGCAGGACGAACATGACTGCAAAAGACTGCTGACTTTGGTTGCAGGCAGAGCCGCGCACTACTGAGTTGTTGTCCTGCGCGACGCTTTGCACGAGTTTGAACCAGTCGAAGCAATCACTCGGTGAAGGCCCGACTTGAGACTTGGCTTTCTCAGCGATCGCCAGACCCGGCGGTGTGCCGCCTGCTTGTTGAATCGCCAGCGCGTTCGCGAGCGATTTCAGATCAACGTCCTGCTTCTTGGTTTCGTGCGTGACGCTCGCTATGGATAGAATTTGAGACTGGCCCAAATCACGCGGCAGCGTGGATTCGAAAGCAGCAGTCTGTTTCGCGTTGGGCGCCACGGCGAGCATCAACGTCCGCTTCTCCATTCTTGAAACAGTAGCCTTGGAAGTGAAGTCCAATAAGAGGACATCCAGGGACTCTAGTCTCTCGGCGCCGCGATTTGTCGCCGTGACTGTAATGGTCTGCTTGCCGTTGCTTTTGTCGTACGATGCGCTTTCAAGCGCAGCATGGAATCCTGGCGCGACAAAGGTCGGCAACGCTACCGCCGAAAACGTATCCTTACCTGATGGTGCGGGTGAGCAACACGCGGCTGAGGGTTCCTTAATCTGTGTGAACTCTTCATCACGCTTCGGCTCGCCGGACGAAGGCCGCGTCGATGCTGGAACATTCCTTCCAGCGCGACGGGCTCTTGCTACCGCTATCGCTCCAAGAACCGAAACAAGCGCGAACACGACAATCACGAGAGTAAGGCGCTGTTGGTATGTGTACCTTATTTGGATGGACATTGGACCTCCGTATCAAAAGGCGCTGCTTAAGCGCGGTTAAGGTATTGCTGGATTGCGAGCCGCAGGCGGGTCCCGCGTAAATCAATTCAGTGAATTCCGGCGCGTCCTACACCGGATCGATCTGAATGTTTCGAAACTCGTTGAGTGCGCACATCTTATTGCTGCTCGGATCCATTCTGCTCGCTCAGCACATAGTCGCCTGGCGGCAGATCGAAAACCTTGTTCCACCTGATTCTGCCCCTCGGCGGGCGTACTCTTGAACGCGATTGCCCTGAACGCGATCAAGGTCAAAGGCGAGCTCGGTTGCCCCGGTATGATTGCTGATCGCCAGCATGAAAGCGCCGTGGCGACGACTAATTTCACGCGGTTCGAATCCCTTGGCCCGAACCGTTATTGCCTCTACCTCGACTTGCTCTTCACTCGCCTGACCCTCAGGACGAGCAACGTCGTCACTCTGACCAGTAGCGGCCCGATATCGCTCAGCAGGTTGCGCGCTAGTTTGCCGCTCAGGTCTTTTAAGAGTTGCTAAGCTAAGTAGAGGTTTATCGGCTGGGCCTGCTGCGAGCAGACTTTGCTCCTCAACTCGCCGAGTAACTTTCCCCGTTCGTGCTGAGACAAATGCCAGCGCTGAAGCACTCACCGCGATCAAAACAACTGTCGGCCAAAAGAGCTTTCTGTATTTCATTGGCACGTCATTCTCCTCAACGAACTTTTCTTTGATTGAGACGTTTGTGCATGTCCCTTGTCTTGCTTACTAACTACTGCAAGCTGAGCAGCACCAGTATCTCGCCTTTGCCTCTTCGAGTGGTTCAAGTGCTTGCCGATCAAGGTCACGGGACTGCGGAATACGTATTCGCACTAACCGAGACCACGATTGACGTGCTCCTAAAGCCGCTGTCGACCTTCTAGCGGCTTCTACCAACTTCAGAATTCGGGGTGCCGTTTATTGATTGCTCGGCAACACGTTATTAGGTTGTGCTTACGGTTGAGAGTCTTTCGAATGGCCTTAGCCTGGTTGCTCTCAGAACGGCGGCGCATAAACCTGCTATTGGCCGATTTTCTTTGCCACCTATAATCGTTGACTACACATGTTTTGGTCTATCCTTCAATAGCCTGGTAATTGTTGCCCGCAACTCGTCGATCTGTTCTGGCTTCTTTAGAAAAGAATTGACGCCGGCGCGCCAAGCTTCCTTTTCACAGTCGACGCCAGAGAGCATGATGATGGGTAGTTGGCGACGGTGAGCTATTTTACGGATGCGCAGCACCAGTTCGAGTCCAGTGGAGGCGGGCAAATCGTTGTCGACGATCAACATATCGTATCGGGCGCGGGTCTTTAGCATCTTCAGGGCTTTCGCTTCACCAAGGCAGGAATCGAGATGCATGTCTTCGTTACTCAATGTCTCCCGCATCAATCGCATTACCGCCTCATTCTCTTCTATGTGCACCACCAGGATTTCAGCTGGAGATTTCTTGTCAGCCGTCCGCTTGCTTCTCCTCGATTCTGAGAAAAGATGGCGTCTGCGCTTTCGTATTCTCGATCGCGACTTCCTAAGGTCCGGATGCCGAATGTTTATTATCGAGATCAAGCTTTGATGATGTTTGAAGCCCAGCAAGGTTGAAGCTTTGGTCACTGAGCCTTCAGCCTCCCGAAGGGCGCGCGCGATTAAAGCCTTTTCAGCTTTCTTTACCTCCCGCCTGAAAGCAGCCCACGACAGTTCCTTCACTTCTTCAACGTGATCTTCAATTCCACCTCCCTTCCAGGCTTCAATTAATATTTGCGCGCAAGTAATTAAACGCTTGCCGGTTGTTGGGTCCTGAGATTGCTTCAAGAGTTCGATGGCGGATTGATAAATTGAAAGCAATTGCGCTGCCGGCATCTGACCAGACAGTTCTTCAATAATGCTCAGCTTAGCGCGACCCGCGCCTTCGAGATCGCCCGTCGTTTCCGCAACTTCAATCGCGCGCTCAAGTAACCTTTTCGCAAGTGGATAATCACCCAACCGCGCAAGCGCGACTCCATGCGTGGTCAACGCTTCGGCCAGGACTGCCTGCTCGTCGCCTTTCTCCAGAGTGCGTACTGCGTTTCGCGCCACGCGTGCTGCTTCGGCAACGCGACCTTCGGCCAGCAAGGTCCGGGCGCGAGTGTCGTCAACTTGGGCAACGGCGCCAGCATCGTTCTGTGCGAAGAAAAAGTGACGAGCGCGATCCAGATGCTTGTGCGCATCCTCATGCTTTCCTATCGTGAAGAACAAATAACCGAGATTGTTTTCAACCCGAGCGAGATAGCGAATGTGTCCAGCTAATTCAAAATGAAAACTCGCGGCCGTGTATTCCATCAAGGCGCGATCCATATAATCTTCTCGGTTTTCCGGGGCTGCCAATCGCCTAAAGACTAACCCATACTCGTTATGAAATTGCCCCTTGAGCCCGTGATCTTCGCTTCGATCCAGCAAAGGCGCGACCACATCATAAAGGCGCATCGCTTCATGAAGTTGCTGAGTTCGCCGTTCGATAATACCGGCGCGAATTAAGAGAAGTGCTCTCAAGTCGCTATCCTTTTCTCCCAAGGAATCGAGCGCTTCGCCCAAAGTGATTCGCGCCTCATCATATGAACCCTCGCGCCAATAACATACCGCGAGATCCCCACGTGCTTCGGCGACCCGCTCAGATAATCCACCCTGCTGAAAAAGAACGATGCTCCGAGTAATCAGATTCTTTGCTGTCTCCTGGCTACCTTCAGTCTGATCTTTGCTGCCGAGCCATCCCGACAAAACCCCGACGCGCTGCAGGACTTCTGCTTTTGTAGCTTCGTCAAGATCATTTAGATTTAGGGGACCATCTCGCTCAGGCCAAAACTCGCGTAGCGCTTCGCACCCCTCCTCGTACTCGCCGGCTTTTTCTAATTGCTTGGCCAGATCACAGTAGCGTCTCGCCCGCTCGACCGTTGTTAATCCGCGAGTCTCCTC
>WNFT01002339.1_pt1 | contig 16255 bp, 9 predicted proteins | sample 5400191 | NCBI WGS metagenome assembly WNFT01 (sample SAMN13153359, study PRJNA577476) | soil metagenome | isolation source: 80 cm saprolite under Madrone tree | place: USA:California | collected 2016-06-14 | reverse complement strand
CGCACCTCCCAGGTTGACCATCCCCGATGAAGCCGCGCCGGGTTTGACGCCGGTGAAATCCAGCGAGAAGCCCTGTACGCGGATCGTGCCCTTCAACGATGTTCCGTCAAACGTACCGGAGAAAATAACGTCCGCGGGAGATCCCTCGATCGGAATGTTGATCGTGAAGCTGAACTTGTCCACGCTCAGGTAGCCGCTGATGATCGAAGCTATGCCGCGCTTGCTCGTGAGGGTGCCGGAGATCGTGCCGTCCTTATCCATGGTGAGGTCAGCGGTGGACTCCTCCGGCCCATCGGGCGTCGTGTAGGTAAGTTTCCATTTCCCGGTGATGTCGCCCTTCGGCGGCTCCTTGGGCTTTTCTGGCTCGCGAACTTCAAATTTGCGGCCGTCGACAAAAACCATTTTGATTTTCGTTTTCTCCTCGAAGAGGTCGCCATCGGTAACGACGAGATTCGCGATTTTCCCGTTTTCAAGCGAGCCCAGGCGGTCAGACACGCCGAAGATTTCCGCCGCCGAGAGTGTCAGCGCGCGAAGCGCGGCATCCGGCGCGAGGCCCGCGTCGATCGACTTCTTTGCAGCTTTGAGCGTATCCTTTGGCGCGGCAATGCCTCCGGAATAAAACGCAAACTTGACGCCGGCTTTGGCTAACGCCGCTGGCGAAGACGGCGCGCGATCACGGAATTGCAGCGTTCGCAGTGACGGCTTGTCCTCTGGATCGGCATCTTTCTCGGCTTCCGGCCATTTCAGGTTCACGAGCACGGGAAGTTTTTTTGCGGCAATTTCTGGTGCGACTTCATAAGCCATCTGGCCGCCGTAAATCGCGCCCTTGACGTTCCAGCGGTCGACCAGTTCGAGCGCGCGGCGGAGCTGTATGGAATTGTTCGCGGGGATCAAAACGAACGCGTGATCTTCCAGCGCCTCGGCAAGCGTGGCTTCGGTTCGGTCATAACGGGGCCGTGCCACGGCGCGTGGACTCTTTTCATACGTGGCCTGCGCTTTGACGCTCCACTCCGTGTCTAGCCAGACCTGATGAATGTATGCCAGCGTGCCCATGATCGAGCTCGGAAACCCACCGCCGAATCCTCCCGACGTTTGGAACGTCACCGGAATCGCCACCGGCGATTTCACCACCAGATCTCCCGCGCGTTCGCCTGCTAAATCCAGCACTGCCGCCTGCCCGGGAAAAATTCCGCCTTTTGGCGCCGAGACAACAGTGGTAAATCCCCCGCTGCGCCAGGTTTCGACGCGCTTGTCGCTCAGGCTGGCTTCGTCCGCCGCGCTTCGCCATGGCGTGGAATAGGGCCGGTCCTCGGGCCCGCGTGCCCTCTCTTGCGAGCCGCGCGGGCCGCCTTCACCACTTGCGGGTGGCGCACCGGGAAGCCCCACATCGGTAAACGAATCGATTAGCCCCGGGTAAACAGTTAGGCCCTTCCCTTCGACCACCCACGCCTCGGGCGGAATGGCGACGTCTTTTCCAACGGCCATGATCAGGCCGCGAGAGATAACGATCGTCGCGTTCTCGACCGGCGCCCCGGAAACGGGAACAACTTTGGCACCGCGAATGGCGAAGTATTGCGGCTCGCCACCTTGCGCCAAAAGAGACGGCGCCGCAAAGAAGAACGCCATGAGGCAGACCGCTGAGACACACCTGAGAATCAGGTTGGAACGCATGCAAGACTCCTCGCGAAGGCTTTGAACGGACAACCATCCCCCGGCAACCGTAAAGGTAGACGGATGAGGCTAGTGGGAAGTTTCGGAAGAGTCAAGAAGCGGGAGCCAAAAAAAAGTGAAAAAATCCGGAAACAAAATGCCGGGGTCTGTCGTCTCTTCTATTGCATTCCCATAGGACCTGTAGCATACAGATATGGGTACCCCATAGGAGCTACAGGAGGAAAGATGGGCGAACGAGCGGACGTTTGGCAGGGGACGTTGGCCTTGATGGTGCTGAAAACGCTGCAAGCCCTGGGGCCGCTGCACGGGTACGGCATCGCCCGACGCATCGAGCAGACCAGCGGCGACCTGCTGGCCGTGAACTACGGGACGTTATACCCCGCCCTGTTGAAGCTGGAGCAGGAAGGCTACATTTCCTCCGAGTGGGGCACCTCGGACAACAACCGCAAAGCCAAATACTACAAGCTGACCCGCGCTGGCCGCAAGCAACTCGAGAAGGAAGCGCGCGAATGGGAGCAGACCACCGAAATCCTCGCCCGGTTCCTGGCTCCCGGAAAGGAATCCGCATGAGACGCCTGCGCACGCTGTTCATACGTTTGGCTGGGCTCTTCCGCAAAGACCGCCACGAACAGGAGATTAACGACGAGTTGGAAAGCCATCTCGAACTACACATCGAAGACAATCTCCGCGCGGGAATGAGCAGCGAAGAAGCGCGGCGGAACGCGTTGATCAAGCTGGGCGGGATAGAGCAAGCAAAAGCGCTGGTTCGAGAGCGTAGCGGGCTGCCGACGCTGGAAGTGCTCATGCAAGATCTGCGTTTTGGCTCGCGAATGTTGATGAACAATCCGGGCTTCACAGCCGTCGCAGTCCTGACCCTCGCCCTGGGCATTGGCATGAACACCGGCATTTTCACCATTCTCAATGGCGCCGCTGTACGCCTTCTCCCATTGCCACACGCCGAACAGCTCCTCGCCGTCTCCCAGACTTATCGCAAGCTCAACGGCCCCATTCAACGGAACGTCAGGGAAAATGCGAGCTTCTTTTCCTATTCTGAATACCGGGCCTATCGGGATCAGAATCGCGTGTTCACTGGCCTGCTTGCCTATGCGCCTTTCGTTGAAGTAACGCTCGGTGGCGCGCATCCTCAAAAACTCCATGGGGCGCTCGCCTCCTGCAACTATTTTGACGTGCTGAAGGTCCCTCCTGCCCTGGGCCGCGGTTTCACGGAAGCGGAATGTTCCGCGGCAAACGCTAGCTCCGTCGTAGTGCTGAGTGATGCCGTCTGGCGCAGCGCGTTCGGCGCCGATCCTTCCCTTGTGGGTAAGCCAATCGTTCTGAACCGCACTCCTGTCATTGTCGTCGGCATCGCGCCTCCCCGCTTCCAGGGTAGTGAGCCGGTGCCATCTCAATTTTGGGCGCCACTAACATTGCAAACCTCGCTCCTGCGCGGCCAGGACAGACTCGCCGACGACAAGCAAAGTTGGCTCGGCCTGGTAGGGCGTATAAAACCGGGAGTAGAAGCGAGCCAGGTCCTCGCTGGCCTTGGTGTGATCGCCGCCCAAATCGACCAGCTTGACCCGGGCCGCGCCACCACAGTGGCCGTTGATTCGGCCACGCTCTTCTCCGTTCCCGAGGAGCGGTTCGCGCTGCTTAGCGCGGGAGGCGTGGTTCTGTTTGCCGTGGGCATGATCCTGTTGATTGCCTGCGCGAACGTTTCGAGTCTGCTGCTGGCCCGCGCTTCGGGACGACGCAAGGAAGTTGCAGTACGGCTGGCGATGGGTGCAAGCCGCTGGCGTCTCATCCGCCAACTGCTCACCGAGAGCCTCTTGGTTGCGCTGCTGGCCGGCACACTCGGCTCGCTGCTCTCGTTCTGGTCTGCGGCAGGCCTTATGCATTTTCTTCAATCCATTGTCTCGCCAGGCTTCTGGCCGGTGTCGCTCAATATCACACCTGACCTTCACGTTCTGTCGTACGCTCTTGGATTGACGCTGATAACAGGGATTGCTTTTGGCCTCGTGCCGGCGCTTCAGTCGTCACGGACGAATCTCACACTGGCAATGAAGGGAGAGAGTGCCGAGTCCGGAGCCAAACTCCGCTCGAGGAACTTCTTGCGCGGCGCGCTCGTGGCTACACAAGTTGCCGCTTGCATGGTTCTGTTGTTGGTCGCGGGGCTGCTTCTGCGCGGGCTTCACCGGGCGAACACCATCGATACTGGCTTTCGAATGAAGGATGTCACCGCCATTTCTTTTGATCTGAATGGCGCGGGCTACAACGACCAGCGCGCCGAAGCCTTGCAGCGCCGGTTGCTCGAGAGATTCGAAGCGCTCCCCGGCGTCGACGCCGTCGCCCAAGCCAGCGCGGTACCGCTCGACGACAATCATAGCGTTACCGATTTCTCGATTCCCGGGCGCGAAGACCACATCCTTACCGAGTACAACCAGGTTTCACCTGGCTTTTTCCCCCTATTGGATATCCCCATCGTGCGAGGCCGAAATTTTACGACCGCAGAAGATCGAGTCGGCGCTCCAGTGGCCATCCTGCCGGAATCCACAGCGCGCCGCCTTTGGCCCGGCCAGGACGCCCTCGGCAAGACGCTTGTCCGGGACAGCACCAGCTACGAAGTTGTGGGAGTGGCAAAGGACGCGCAAGTGTCCTTTTTGGGCGGGTCCGATCAGTATTATTCCTATTTTCCGGCGGGCCCCAAGGAACAGTTGCGGCTTCGCTTGCTGATTTCTGGCGCTGGCGCGAATGCGCCGACAGCACAGGCGCTTTCCGCCACAGTCGCGGCCCTCGATCCGGAACTGGCTGTGGAGGTCGTCAATCTCGCTGACAATCTCAAACCGTGGCGCACTCCCGGCCGCATCGTTTCCGCGTTATCAGGAGTACTGAGCGCGCTCGCGTTAACCCTGTCCTCGATCGGAGTATTTGGCCTGGTCTCCTACGTTGTCAGCCGGCGCGTGCGGGAAATCGGGATTCGCATGGCGCTTGGCGCGGATAAGCGCGATGTGATGATTCTCGTCCTGCGCCAGGCCCTGCGCCCAGTTGCGATTGGAGCAATTCTTGGCATTGCTTGCTGCGCCGCTGTCGCATGGATCGTATCAACAGCGCTTCCTCCGGATATCCCTGGACGTTTCCTCTATGGAATCAGCCCATTGGATCCAGTCTCTTTTCTTCTTGTGCCGGTATTCCTGCTGAGTGTAGCGGGTCTCGCCAGCTACATACCGGCGCGTCGCGCCATGCGTGTCGATCCGATGATCGCGTTGCGCTACGAATAAATCATGCCGCCTTCGGCGTCACAAGCGAACCATGAAAACAGCCGTAACATGTCCGTTGAAAGTAAAGGGGTTATGGCCGTTTTCTAAGGAATAGTTGTAGTGGCCGGTCTTCAGACCGGTCCGTGCCGCGAGGTATGACTATGAGGCAATTGCGAGCTTGGCTTATGCGACTTGGCGGATTTTTCCGCCGGAACCGCCGCGACCGCGATCTCGCCGCCGAGATGGAAAGCCATCTCGCGATGCACATCGAAGACAATCTGCGCGCGGGGATGAGCGCTGCAGAAGCGCGGCGGGAGGCGCTCATGAAACTGGGCGGCGTTGAACAAACCAAGGAAAACTATCGCGATCGGCGCGGCCTGCCCGCCTTGGAAACCTTATTGCAAGACCTTCGCTACGGCCTTCGCATGCTGCGCAAGAATCCAGGTTTCCCTTGTGTCGCCGTCCTCACGCTAGCTCTAGGTATCGCGGTAAACACCGCTATCTTTACTGCTTTCGACGCCCTGGTCTTGCGACCGCGGCCGGTGAAGGATCCCGACCAACTGGGAGCCGTCTTTCGCACCACGCCCGGCGAAGCCCATGGCTGGTTTTCCTATCCCGACTACGTCTACTATCGCGACCACAGCACCTCGTTCTCTGATCTTTCGCTGTTTGCCTTCGGCATGGCTGTCACTTCTTCCGACCTGCCAGCCACTGGCCCGGAGGCCACCCCTCGCATCGCCAGAGCCGTTGGCTTCCAACTCCCGCAATTGCTTCAGGGCAGCGCTCAACCTGTCATGTGTTTTTTTGTTTCCGGCAACTATTTCCCAATGCTGGGAGCAACTCCTCTCTTGGGCCGTATCCTCCTGCCCGAAGATGATCAAGCCAATGCCCCGCCCGTTGTCCTTATGAGCGGTAATTACTGGCAGCGACGCTTTCATTCCGACCCAAAAATTGTCGGTTCAGTCCTCCATCTGAATGGTGACGCTTTCACGGTGGTCGGTGTTACGCCTCTCGATTACCTTGCTACTGCCTCATCTGTTCCCGATCTTTGGGCGCCTATCCCTGCAAAAATCGCCTTGGGCGTAATAACCCGGCAGGCATTAGAAAATCGCCTGGTGCCGGCCGGCTTTCCGACTGGCCGATTGAAACAGGGCGTTTCGCTTTTCGATGCGCAAGCCGAACTCAATGTCCTCGCGGCGCAGTTGCGAACGCAGTGCCCCGAAGCCGAGCGCAACATGAGTGTGAGCGTTGTTTCCGGTCGAAATAACCTCTCCGGGCTTGATCCTGAAGCGTGGGCCGTCGTCGCAGCCGCCATGACCGCCGTCGCTTTGCTTCTGCTCATCGCTTGTGCCAATGTCGCAAGCCTCTTGCTCGCCCGGGCTGTCGCGCGTCGCAAGGAAATTGCCGTGCGCCTCGCCCTCGGCGCGGGCCGTTGGCGGTTGTTACGTCAATTACTAACGGAAAGTATTTTGCTCGGACTTCTTGCTGGAGCACTTGGCCTCCCTCTGGCAACCTGGATGCTCCACCTTTTGATCGTCGAGATCGCTGCAGCTCTCCCGTCGTTCTGGGGCACCATCGCTCTGGAAATCAGCCCTGACATCCGCATCTTCGCCTACACTCTGCTCGTTTCTTGCGCGGCAGGAATCGCATTCGGACTCGCCCCGGCCTTGCAAGCCTCGAAGTCCGACGTGAATTCCTCTCTTAAAGAAGAGGGCAGTGCCTTCGGCCAGCATCTGAGCCGCTCGCGTTTGCGCGGAATCCTTATCGCTGGACAAATGGCCGCTTGCCTCGTTCTGCTCATCAGTTCCGCTCTGCTGCTCCGCGGTTCGCAGCGCGCCCTCAAGATCGATTCAGGTTTCGAGGCGCGGCGAGTAGCCTACCTCGAGATGTACAATCCCGCGAACCTGCATTACTCCCAGCCACGCTTACTCCAACTCAATCGTGACCTTATCCAGGGAATCGCGAGTCTTCCCGGCGTGCAGTCTGTCGCACAGGCCTCGCGCGGTCCGTTTGGCGGCATCCGCTGGGTACCTGTGGCGCCCGTTGGCGCAGCTCCTTCCACTCCCGGCACTAACGGAAATGAACCGCCGGTCGCTGGGTATAGTTTCGTCACTCCAAACTATTTTGAAACTCTCCGCATTCCCATCGTTCGTGGCCGCAACTTCACGGTGGGCGAAGCCGAGGGAGAGTCGCCAGTTGTCATCATCAGTCAATCCACCGCTCGGCGCTTCTGGCCCGGCGAAGACCCCCTCGGCAAGCGCCTCAAGATCGGCTCAGAAAAGGGGACCACGTCCTTCCCCGGCGAAAAAGATCCCTTCGTGGCGAGCAGCGAAGTGATCGGCGTTGCCCGGGATGTGCGCAGCATGGACTTGCGCAAAATAGATGAATCCTACGTGTACCTGCCGCTTTCACAGACCCATCAGTGGACAAGCACTCTGCTCGCGCGTACCGAAGGCGACCCCACGCCTTTGCTTCCGGCCATCGGCCAGGAGGTTCGCCGTGTGGACGCCAATCTCCCCGTCATCGGCGTCCCGTTATACACAATGGTCTCCATGAATCCTTATTTTGTAGTCTCCCGCATCGGTGGTGTGCTTGCGAGCATCGTCGGCGTACTCGGACTTCTGCTGGCGTCCATTGGCGTGTACGGCATGGTCAGCTACAGCGTCGCTCAGCGGACTCGCGAAATCGGCATCCGCATGGCGCTTGGCGCGGAGCGTATCCAGGTGCTGCGGCTCGTCATTCGCGAAGGCTTCCAGCCCATCTTCGCGGGTATGGTAATTGGCCTCGTTGCTTCCGTCGGCGTCTCCCACCTGATAGCAGCGACGCTCTTCGGCCTAAATCCGCTTGATGCGGTTTCATTTTCGGGCGTCTCGCTTTTGCTCGGCGCCATCGCGCTGCTCGCCACTTGGCTTCCCGCAGGCCGCGCAACCGAGGTCGACCCCATGGTCGCGTTGCGCTACGAATAAATCATGCCACCTTCGGCGTCACAAGCGAACCATGAAAACAGCCGTAACATGTCCGTTGAAAGTAAAGGGGTTATGGCTGTTTTCCAAGGAATAGTTTTCGAGGGTCCGAGGTGAGGATAGAGATTGAAGTCGCGAGTGGCAGAGGTCGTTTATGAATAAGTTTCGTGCATGGCTGTTCCGGCTGGGCGAACCATTTCAAAAGGAACGGCGAGAAAAAGATCTTGCCGCTGAGATGGAAAGCCACCTCCAGATGCACATCGGAGACAATCTGCGCGCCGGCATGAACGCCGCAGAAGCCCGCCGCCAAGCCCTAATCAAACTCGGCGGTATTGAGCAAACCAAAGAAATCTATCGCGAGCGCCGGGGACTTCCTTTTCTCGAAACGCTCTTCCAGGATTTGCGATTCGCTTTCCGAATGCTCCGCAAAAATCCCGGCTTCACTCTCGTCGCTGTCCTCACGCTGGCCCTCGGCATCGGCGCGAACACCGCCATTTTCAGCATCGTCAACGCCGTGGTGCTGCGTCCACTCCCGTACAAAGACTCTGCGCGAATCGTCACCTTTGACACCAAGACAGCCATGTTCCCCAACTTCACGCTCGCTCTGACCTGGCCGGCTTTCCAGGAAGTTCGCGCGCAGGCCACTCTTTTGGAGGAGACCGCGGCGTACTGGGCGACAGACAGGACATTGACCGGTGTCGACCAGCCGGAAGTGCTGCGCGCAACCGGCGTCTCCAGCGGATTCTTCGAAGAACTGGGAGCCAGCGCGCAGCTAGGGCGGTTGCTCTCTGAACAGGATCACAAGCCAGGGCAGGATCGCGTGGCGGTCATCACCGATGCGCTATGGCACATTCGTTTTGCAACAGATTCAGGCGTGATCGGCCGAAAACTGATTCTGGACAAAGAGGTCTACACCGTTATCGGAGTTGCGGCCAAAGGATTTGCCTTTCCGGAACGGTCGGAAGTCTGGCTACCGCTCTCGCTGACCCCGGAGATCGAGCAGAATCAAAAGTTTTTCAGGTTTCAAGTCCTTGGCAAGTTGCGGAAAGGTGAACGGCTCGAAACTCTGCAAGCGGAATTGGGCGTAATTGCACAGCGTATCGCGAAATTAGACCCAGCTCTCGGCAAGGGATATAAGCTTTCGGCAGAACCGCTCCTCGAGAGCCGCGTGCACGAGGCGCGGCAAAGTTATCTCGTCCTGTTGGCAGCCGCCACGTTCGTGCTGTTGATCGCTTGCGCGAACTTGACGAGTCTCCTGATGGCGCGTGGCTGGGGCAGAAACCGTGAGATGGCCGTGCGTGCCGCGCTGGGTGCCTCGCCGGGAACATTGCAGCGTCAAGGCCTGGTCGAAAGCTGCTCCCTGGCATTGCTTGGCGGCGCGGTAGGAATTGCCCTGGCTGCTGGCATCGTGCAGGTTTTTCGTTCCATCGCACCGAGCGGCACACCGCGGCTTACCGAAATAACGCCGGATTGGACGTTACTGTGGTTCGCGCTGGTGAGTTCTCTGGTGTCAGGCATTGTTTTTGGTCTCGCTCCGGCGCGCCGTGCCGCGCGCATGGCTCCAAACGACGCCCTGAAAGAAGGAAGCGCGGGGAGCGTCGGCGGCACCTCACGATTTGGCAGCGCGCTCGTTGTCGTGGAAGTGGCCCTGGCTTTCATTCTGCTGATTGGCTCGACCCTCATGATGCAGACGCTCGCTCATTTGCTACATCAGAATCCCGGCTTCCGCACCGACCATCTTCTGACCTTTGACCTGCCTCAGCCGCCGCAGTGGAACCGCAAAGATTCCGACGCAAATGCCACCGGCCAGATCGTGCGTTTGAAAGACATGCTGGCGGAGGTTCGCCGCCTGCCCGGAGTTGAGGACGTTGTGGCCTCCGATCACGGCATCTTGGACGGAATGATGTACGAGCATTCGGGCTTGCAACTGGAAGGCGCGCTTCCCGAACAATCAGCGGCTACGGAGAGCGTCATCGCGCGATACATCTCGCCGGACTATTTTCGCATGCTGGGCATTTCTATCGTGCGCGGCCGCGAGTTCGACGAGCAGGATCAGCAAGGCACGCACAAAGTCGTCATGGTGAATGAAGCGATGGCCCGAAAATATTGGGGCACGCTAGACATCGTTGGCAAACGTTTGAGCGTCTCCACCGATGGCAAGGGAACTCCACAATGGAATGAGATTGTCGGCGTCCTCGCGAATGCTCGCGACGTCGAGATTCAGGATGAGGCCAGTCCGGAATTCTATCTCGCTCTTTTTCAGTGGGGCGTGGGATCGCATCACTTGATCGTCCGCACGCAAGCAAATCCCGATGCGCTGGCCGGCACGATTTCGCGGCAAATTTGGGCCAGTTATCCAGACCAACCTGTTCGACATGTGATGACCCTGACGGAGACGATTACAGAATCCGTCGGCGATCAGCGCATGCACACGGTGCTGCTTGGCGTATTTGCGGGCGTGGGCTTGACGCTGGCTTTGTTGGGAGTTTATGGCGTCGTTTCGTATTCCGTGGCGCGGCGCACTCAGGAAATCGGCGTGCGCATGGCATTGGGCGCGACGCGCGCCAATGTGTTGCGCATGGTCTTGCGGCAGGGATTGACTCTCGTGGCATGCGGAGCTGTCATTGGCGCCGCTGGGGCACTCGGCGCGGTGCGCGTGATTGCCAGCGAGTTGTACGGCGTGAAGTCCGGCGATCCTTGGACGTTCTTCGGAGGCGCCGCGCTGATTCTCATCGTAGGTTGCCTGGCCTGTTGGGTCCCGGCTCGCCGCGCAACCCAGGTCGATCCGATCGTCGCCCTCCGCTACGAATGAAGAACGCTGTTCAGGCGTCGGACCGGTGCCTGTCCCGATTCCGGTCGGGAGCTCCGACACTGTGACGCAGACGCGATGAGTTCGGCTTTTCTATTTAGGAGGCCGGGCTTCAGCCCCGGCGCAGGAAGCTAATGCTAAAGGGCGCTTTAGCCCCTGAAGAAAGTCCTTCCAGTTTCCAATTTCCAGTCTCTGAATCTGTCTCATAAATGCTCAGGGTTCGGACCTTCAGGTCCGACATCAACAGGCTGCAGTAATTGGGCTTCAGCCCCTGAGGAAAATGCTTACGGCTTTTTCTTCTTAAACAATCCCCCCAGCGCATTAATGGCGTCGGCCGGATTTTGCGTTTGTTGCAGCGGATTAGCTCCTGCAGCGGCCCCGCCAGCGCAGCCAAGCTGTGACTTGACCAAACTCGCGGCGATTCCGCCAACGTCAGGAAGGAATTTCGGATCGGCCGTCGTGCCATGGACCAGAAAAGGAATTGTGGCTCCTTTGCAGTTACCCTTGCCTCCACCGATCGCGCCCAACACTCCCCCGATACCCGACGCCGGCGCACCGCCAGACGGAGAATACGTTGCGGAGTTTGCCAGCGTGGCGGCCATTTTGAAATCCAGGTTGTTCTTGGAATCCAGAGTACCGACGCCAATAAGGCTGCCAAGCGCGGGAATCACGGCCAGAAAATTTTCAGCCTGCAGGCCGTCGGGCGCCATGCGCAGATTCGTGGTGAGTTTTTCGATGCCGAGATCCTGTCCGGACTTGAGTCCGGTAAGCATGGAGATCGTGGACATCTTCGATCCAAGGTCAAAGTTTGCAATCTTTGCGCTGAAGAGCCCGACGGTGCCGTTGGTAACGAGTTTGTTCGTCGGGCCGGTGATATTCAGGTCGGTATTGAGCGTGCCGGCTGCCAGCGACGCGCCTTTCGGAAGATGAATACCGAGGGCGGGCAGGAAAGCCTGGAGATCCTTCGCAGGCATGTCTTTCCCTTCCAGCTTGATGTTAACGACGGTAGCCTCTCCTGCGGACTGATAGGTGCCGTTGAGGTGCGCCGCCGCATTGCCGATCTTCAGCGTGGAAGGATCCAAAACGCCGGCATTCCTGCGCAGATTGTATTTGGTATGGAAGTCCACGATGACGGGAACACCGGCGGGCGCTCCCCCGGCAATCAACAGGGCCTTGGAAAGCTTGACGTTGCCCTTCGTTTCGGCTTCGCCGCCTTTCGATTCCAGCGTGCCGTCGAGATCGACCAGGCCACCGAGTCCCATGGAAGGATCGAGAAAGCCGGTGGAAGCAAGATTCAGGTCCGTGACGTTGAGCTTGGCAGTAAGCGGGGTCAACGCCGTGTCCGCTTGATCGATTGGGCCGAAAACGCCGTCCAGCTTGAACTTGCCACCGGAAGGAAGATCGGCGGTGACGGTGACGGGAAACTGCGAGGTCATGGCAACGTTTGAAGCCGTCACATTGACGTGGTCGTACGTGCTGCGCTTCTGCGAATTCACCGAGCCCACGATGATGCTGCCATCGTTCAGCGTAAGTTTCTTGATGGAAACTTCCGCCGCGCCTGCCGTGGGCGAAGGCTTTTCCGCGGGCGCTTTTTTGGCCTCAGCTTTCGCGGCAGCTCCGCCCAGCGAAGAATAGTTCCACACGCCGGCGCCGTTGTGCAGCAAGGTCACATTGGGACTGGCAATCGTTACGCCGGTGACGTTGAGCGTCTTCGAAAAAATCAGCGGCATCATTTCGACGCCCACGTTCAACGAATTGGCCGTGAGGAAAGGAGCAGAACTGAATTTCGGGTCGTCGCCGATAGAGATATTGTCGGCCGAAAGCGAACCGCTGATCAGCGAGAGGCTCAAATTCCCGAGTTCGACCTTGCGCCCCAGCGCCGCCGAAGCTTTTTCCTCAATCGTGGGCCGGAACTGGTTCACGGGAATCAAAAACGGCACGACCAAAACCAGCACGATCAGCACGCCCACAACAATGAGCACAATCTTCAGTGTTTTTTTCATGACCACCTCCAAAGCGGGGGGGAATGGTCCATCCCCGGAGTGCAGTGAGGGAAGGATAGCGCAGCAATTATATATAGGATGGTGGTCGTAGTCGTCTGTCCAGTTTGGCACAGGCGGATACATGACCCGTGGCTACCGATCCGAGTAGCGTTGACGGGGAACAAGGTGAGTGGTGGATTCGCACCAATTCATAGGGCCACATCTGGGCCCAATTCGATCCGTCAAAAATTCGAGGAGGCACCATGAGGAAACTTCTGTTGGCCGCCATATTTGCGGCTACTTTACTTGCTACCGGTCCTGCGTTTGCGCAAAGTCCCAACTTTGACCCCGGTCCTGTTTGGCGCGTCACCTATATCCATATCAAGTCGGGACAAGCAGACGCTTTCTGGAAGGACTTTCGGGACAATACCAAGCCGATCTATGAAGAGTTCAAGAAAGCGGGTTTGATTGTGGATTACAAGACGTTCACGAATCCGGTGACCGATCATCCGAACGACTGGAACGTGGCGATATCGATTTCCTATCCAAATTATGGGGCGATGGACCAACTGGCGGCCAAAGGGGCCACCATTGTCAACAAACACTTTGGCTCGAGGGACGCGGCGGTGGCATCTGGAAAGAAACTAGATGACATCCGCGAAGTGATCGCAAGTCATTTGGCTCGCGAGGTCACCTCAAAGTAGCTGCGAGATTCGCGGGTTCCGCGATTGCATTTGTATTTGTCTCGTAGCGCCGGGCTTGCCTTGAGTCTTCTCGAAGGGCTTTGCCCCGATTTGTGGGGCCTCCCCGCGTTCTTCGCGGGGTGAGCCGCCAGTCTCCTGCTCCGCACCGTCCCTGACCCGAGGAAATCATCCTCATGACCTTAATCTCCTTTGTAGAAACGCGGCGATGGGAGGCGGCGGAATCGGCTAGAATGTGAGGAGCGGAGGCTCGCTATGGCACACCGGTTTACTGTGATCTTCGAGAAGGAAGCGGAAGGGGGCTACCACCTTTTCTGCCCCACTTTGCCGGGATGCCATACGCAGAGTGAGACGGTCGAAGAAGGCGTCGAGAACATTCGCGAGGCCATCGAGCTTTACATTGAAAGCCTGTTCGAAGACGGTTTGCCAATCCCCACGGAAGATACTTTGATCAAGCCGATCGAGATTCCGGTGTGACGCCGAAGCTGCCAACGGCTACGGCAATGGACTTAGTTCGCGTTGCCGAGCGGCTGGGTTTCGTGTTTCGGCGTCAGTGAGGCAGCCACGCAATTTATGTGCGACACAGCGACCAGGCCCGCGTGGTGATCCCGATGCACCGAGGCGAATTGAAGCGCAAAACGTTGCGCGCAATTATCCAAGACTTGAAAATCAGCGTTGAAGAAATTCGAAAACATGCTGTGACCGTTTCGACGGCGGCAGAAGGACGGACGAATAGGAAGACATGGCAGCGTCGTCAAAATTGAGCGGAGCGCCGATCGGCGCGATCGAGCCCATGATGGAGCCCATCCCGGAGGGCTGGTCCGCGATGGGATGCGAAACCGGGCGAGACGATGAGAAGCCCGTTCACCGCGTGTGGATTGATGCGTTTGAGCTGGCAGCCTACCAGGCCACGAACGCGGAGTACGCGCGCTTCCTTGCCGCGACCAGCGGCACTCCGCCGCCGCATTGGAATGACGCGAACTTCAATGATCCCCAGATGCCGGTGGCGGCCGTATCCTGGCACGAAGCGGCAAGCTACTGCGAGTGGCTGAGCGGAATGACCGGCAAGCGCTATCGCTTGCCGACCGAAGCGGAATGGGAACGCGCGGCGCGCGGCGGTGAAGAAAAATTGCTTTACCCATGGGGAGATGCGCCTCCGGAGGTGGTTCCCGATTACGCGAAGCGTTGGAAGCTGGGGCCGGAGCCGGTGGGGCTTTATAAGCCGAACGCGCACGGGCTTTACAACATGGGCGACAACGTCCATGAATGGTGCTCCGACTGGTACGACGACGGCTACTACGCGCACTCGCCGGAGCGAAATCCACAAGGCCCGAAGAGCGGCACGCGCAAGGCTTCGCGGGGCGGCTCCTGGCGTCATCATATTAAGGTCACTCGCACGGCCGCGCGCTCCAGCATTCCGCCGGAGTTCCAATACGCGGATTATGGCTTCCGCATCGCGCGGCCGCTGAGTACGTAACAATGGAGATGCGATTGCCTTGCTCGACAGCAAAATCTCCGCTCACAAACTCCGTGAGTGGACCGTGGAGCTGCAAGAACGAAATTTGGGTTCATGTTAGGATGAAGGAATGCCCCACGGCTCATGGGCTCTGCGATTAATGGCATTGCTGATGGGCGTCGCCACGACAGCGGCGGCGCAACAAGAGCCGAAGCCGCAAGACCTTCCCGATGCCCCCGTTGCGAAACAGGAAAGCGCGCCGCAGAAGCGCCAAAATCGTGTCCAAACCACCATCGAGGTTCTCGAACGGCGCTCTATTTTCTTTCCCGATATTGCCGCCAGTAAAGGCCCGCTGGGCAGCAAACAGAAGTTCGAACTTTTCGCGGATGAAAGCGTCGCTCCTTCGCGTTTTCTCAGTTCCGCGGCGGGCGCGGGGATAGGCCAGGCGCAGAATTCGCTGCCCGGCTATGGCCAGGGAATGGGCGGTTACGGAAAACGGTTCGGCTCTTCAATGGCCACCGCGGCATCGACGAATTTTTTCGGGACGTTTGTCATTTCATCCATGCTGCACCGCGACCCGCGCTACTTCGTGACGCTGCACGGAGGGTTTGGGCATCGTGTGGGATACGCGCTGAGCCGCATCGTGGTGGCGCGCACGGATGAAGGCAAAGACGCGGCGAATTGGGCGGGGATGCTGGGGCCGCTGCTGGCGGAGAGCCTGGCGAACAGTTATTTGCCGGTGAAAGAACAAACGGCGGGTCGGACGTTCCAGCGTTACGGAGTACGCATCGGGTTGTACACTGCCAGCAACGTGCTGCGAGAATACTGGCCTTCGATCTTTCACAAGCTGCGCATTACGAAGATTGCTCCAGCACCAAAATCGAGTCCGGCCACGACGCCGTGAGCGGGCGCACCCGTCGCTTTGACGATGGACAAACACAGGCGGAACGAAAATGGCCGGAAAGTATTACAATGGAAGAGCGGGGCTGTAGCTCAGATGGATAGAGCAGCAGTTTCCTAAAATGCCCGTGTCGACCACCTCCACGTAGAATCAAGGATTTAGCAGGTAGACAGTAGGCATAATCCGACGTTTTTATACCCGAAAGAGCCTGGGTTGGGTACAGTTTTGGGTACAGACTTGGGTACAGTGTTAGAATTCTTCAAAGGGCCTGTAGCTCAGATGGATAGAGCAAGGGGTTCCTAACCTCTAGGTCGCCAGTTCGAACCTGGCCAGGCCCACCATTTCGAATCGTATCCTCCTTGAACACTCTTGACACAGTGAGTCCTCAGCGCGACACTGAGTTTTAGATGCGGAATTCCGACAGAGTCGTGTCCTACGTGAACATCTGGAATGTTCTCAGGACTACTATGTCCCACGATTGGGAGGGATGTGCCGCGAGCAACCCGCCTTTACGGTTG
>WNFT01005353.1_pt1 | contig 16257 bp, 17 predicted proteins | sample 5400191 | NCBI WGS metagenome assembly WNFT01 (sample SAMN13153359, study PRJNA577476) | soil metagenome | isolation source: 80 cm saprolite under Madrone tree | place: USA:California | collected 2016-06-14 | reverse complement strand
TGACCGAAAGCAAAAAGTTGACCTTACTGCGCGCTAAACTCATCAGGCGCCGGCGAGAAATCGTCGAGCATTTACAGACCGCCTCCTTTGACCAAGATAGCGGCGATGATCTTGCACGGATCCAGAACGCCATTGACGCGGTGGTGAAGGCCATTGCCGATGAGCAGTACGCCGAGTTTCATCCCTAAGCATGTCGGGAATTCCAGCAGGGCGCGATAGTGTGCGCTCATCGCCTCGACTAACGAAGCACAGTCAGCATTTGGCCCGATCACGGTGATCATGAGCACAAGCAACGAACTCCTCACGACGACACAAAAGGCTCGCACCATGAACTTCGACATACCGAAGTATGGAACGCTTGCGGAAATCGGGGCCGGTCAAGAGGTTGCACGAGAGTTCTTTCATGCTGGTAACTCTTCGGCTATGAAGGCAGAACGCAACGGGTGAATCAAATGAAAGATCGTGACGTCGTTCTGTGTCATCCGGTGAGAACCGCTATTGGCACGTTCGGAGGTAGTCTGAAGGAAATTCCGGCGACCGATTTGGGCGCCGCGGTTATTCGCGAAGCCATCCGCCGCTCGCAAGTCGACGCCACCGTCGGCGCGGTCATCATGGGGAATGTCATCCAAGCCGGCAATCGCATGAACCCCGCGCGCCAGGCGGCTTTGCATGGGGGTGTGGCGGTGTCCGTGCCGGCGCTGACGGTGAACCGCGTCTGTGGATCCGGCGCTCAGGCGATTCTGTCGGCGGCTCAGGAGATCCTGCTCGGCAATGTGCAGGTCGCCATCGCGGGCGGTATGGAGAATATGGATCGTGCTCCCTACTTATTAAACGGCGGCCGTTGGGGCTACCGCATGGGTGATGCGCAAATTCAGGACAGCATGCTGCTTGATGGGCTGAACGATGCCTTCTCCGGCGAGCATTCCGGCTGGCACACCGAGTATCTCGTCACCAAAATAGGACTCACGCGGGAAGAGCAGGATCGCTGGGCCGAGCGTTCCCAACAACGCTTTGCCGCCGCGCAGTCCGCCGGGAAATTCGAGCGCGAGATCGTAGGGATCGAGCTTGCAAGCAAGAAAGGCCCGACGGTATTCGCACGCGACGAGCATCCGCGTCCCGATACCACTCTGGCGACCCTTGCGAAATTGCACCCGGCCTTCCGCAAGGACGGCACCATCACGGCCGGAAACTCGCCTGGGCTCAACAGTGGCGCCGCCGCAGTGGTGGTGGCCGAGCGATCCTATGCCGAAACTTACGGCTTGAGGCCGATGGCCCGTCTGGTTTCCTATGGGTTGGGCGCGGTCGAACCGGGCATGTTCGGCCTCGGCCCAGTGCCCGCCGTTCATCAAGCGCTGGAACGTGCAGGCTGGAAGTTGTCCCATCTGGACCGTGTCGAGATCAACGAAGCCTTCGCAGCGGTTCCGCTCGCCGTGTCGCGCGAACTCGGTCTTCCCCTGGACATCGTCAATGTCGAAGGCGGCGCTATCGCCCATGGTCACCCGATTGGCGCCACCGGGGCGGTGTTGGCGACGCGCTTGCTTCATTCCCTGACCCGGGACGGTCTCAAGCGCGGAATGGTGACGCTGTGTATTGGAGGCGGGCAGGGGATCGCACTCACCTTCGAGATCCTCTGAGCGCGATTGGCCCGCCGCCTCGACCCCAGAACTCTGTGGCTATCGCGCCGGGAAGGACAATCAGCGTGGTCGGACTTCGAACACCAAGCAAGTCGTCGTGCCGTGGGCGTAGATCTTATCGTCAGGGCCGACAATCCGCGCCTCCGCGGTTGCCAACTGGCGGCCGCTGTGGACGACGGTGGCGATTGCGCGCAGCGGACCGGTGGTGCGCGACGCGGCGCGCACGATGTTCATGCCGAGTTCCACAGTCGTGTACGACTGCCCTGCGGGCAGCGCGCTCTGTACCGCACAGCCCAGCGCCGAATCGAGCAGTGTCGCGTACCAGCCGCCGTGGACGGAGCCAAGCGGGTTGTAGTGTTTGAACTGCGGTGTGCCCTGAAACACCGCCTTGCCGGCCTCGACCGATATGAGCGAGAAATCGAGGGTTTCGGCGATGGGCGGGAATGGCAGCTCGCCGCGCAGCATGGCCTGCAGCAGTCCGAGGCCTGTTTTGCCGGATAGCAGCCCCGGATCGGCGAGACCTGGCCGGCCGCCGCCCGCCATCATGCGCCCAACCACGGCGTCACGTTCTCGGTCCCAGGGTGTTTGGCCTGCTGCGAAGTCCATTGGTGTCTCCTTGGTTGATTAGTCACATAATTGTATATACAATCGTTGTAGGCACAAGTATTAGGCACACGATAGCATGACACTCGATCCCACCAAGCCGCTAGGCTGCAGTAACGCGAAGCTGCGGCAGCTGACGCGCCGTGTGTCGCAGCACTACGACCACGAAATGGGCAAAATCGGCTTGAAGGCCACCCAATATTCCCTGCTCTCGCAGGTGTTGCAACGAGGTCCGATCCGTCCCGGCGACTTAGCGAAGGCGATGGCGCTGGACGCGTCCACGTTGACGCGCAATCTCAAACCGCTGGTGGCGGTCGGCTGGCTCTCGGTCGGTGCGGGTGCCGATGACCGCAGCCACCTCGTCGCCATCACGGACGCGGGACGCGAGAAGCGCACCGAAGCGCGGCGCCGATGGAGGGCCGCACAGGATAGCCTCAACGAGTTGCTGGGAGTCGAGCGGGTGCTCGCCCTGCACGAGTTGATCGATGGCTCGCTGCAGTGCTTTGCCGAACGGGAGACGAGATTGGCGTCGTGAGCGGTCGGGTGGATCGCGGCAGCTTGGATCCCCGGACGCGACGGCTGCTCGAGGCGCCCATCGTGCCCACGTTGCTGCGCTTGGGCGCACCCAACGTGCTCATCATGCTGGCTCAGGCCAGCGTCGGTCTCATCGAGACTTTCTTCGTGGGGAAGCTTGGCACCGACGCGTTGGCGGGCATGGCACTGGTGTTTCCGGCGGTGATGCTGATGCAGACCATCTCCGCCGGAGCGTTCGGCGGCGCGATCGCCTCCGTCATCGCGCGCGCGCTGGGTGGCGGCCGCCGCGCGGAAGCCGACGCCCTGGTGCTGCATTCGTTGGCCATTGCCTTGGCGCTGGGGATACTCTTCATGGTGGCCGCGCTGGCGGGCGGGCGCTGGCTGTTCACCTGGATGGGCGGTGTGCACGGTTCACTCGCGGCTGCCTTGACTTACTCCAATCTGGTGTTTGGCGGCGCGACGTTGGTGTGGATCTTTAATTCGCTGGCGGCCGTCATCCGCGGAACCGGGAACATGACGGTGCCGGCGTTGGTGTCCTGCACAGGGTCGGTACTGCTGATTCCGTTGTCGCCGCTCCTCATTTTTGGCTGGGGGCCCGTTCCGGCGCTCGGCATCGCCGGCGGCGCGGTCGCTTTGCTTGCCTACTATTTGCTCGGCAGCCTCGCGATGGCGGCCTATCTGTGGTCACCCCGAAGTTTGCTACGGCCGGCATTCTCCCACCTGCGATTCCAGTGGGCGCTGTTCCGGGACATTCTGCGGCTGGGCGCGGTCGGGGCCATCTCGGCGGCCGCCACCAATGCGACCATCGCGATTGCCACTGCGCAAGTGGGGGCATTTGGAACGGCGGCGATCGCCGGCTATGGCACCGCGGCGCGGCTTGAGTACCTGCTCATTCCGCTGGTCTTCGGACTCGGCAGTCCGCTGGTCGCCATCGTCGGCACCTCCATCGGTGCGGGGCTGCGCGAGCGGGCGCTGGCCGCGACCTGGATCGGGGCGGCGATCGTATCCGCCATGACGGAAGTGATCGGGGTGGCGGCGGCACTGTGGCCTAATGCGTGGCTGTCGCTGTTTGCCAGCGATCAAGCCATGCGTCAGGCGGGTGCCCATTATCTGCATGCGGTGGGGCCGCTGTACGGATTCTTTGGCGTAGGATTAGTGTTGTTCTTCGCCTCGCAGGGGGCCGGAAGGCTCACTTGGCCGGTGCTCGGCAATCTGGCGCGACTTGCCGTAGCGGCTCTGGGCGGCGCCCTGGCATTGCGATGGGGCCATGGCCTGACGCCGATCTTCATCGCGCAAGGCGTCGCGCTGGTGATCTACGCGCTCATCAACATGGCCGCCGTGGCGGGCGGCGCCTGGTTCGGGCCCATCGGTTGGCCGCGGTCCGTCACGCTCGCGACGTCGCGAGCAACCGGGTGAGAATTGCATGAAACTCCAAGATGCCCTCGTGCTCAGTGACACATCCACAGGAGAGCATCCGATGCAAGCTGCTGCCTTTGACGCTGAAGTTCATCATGCGTTCATCGACCCACTGCGGCGGACAGGTCGTGCACCCAACCGTCATGAGGTTTCCGCGGCACTGGCGAGGCCGGTCAACGACATTGAACAGGCTCTGCGCCGCCTTTCGGCAAGCCACGGTGTTGTTTTACATCCGCATGTTTGTGAGCCCTGGGTGATTCATCCGTTCTCCCTTTCGCCAACGGCGACGTGGGTCCAGCAAGGCGAGCAAGGTTGGTGGGCACCTTGTATTTGGTGTGGATTCGGAATCGCGGCTCTTGCAGGCGGGAATGCGGTGATCCACACCCGGATTGGCGGGGAGATGGAGGACGTCGATATCAATATCGTCAATGACGAGGTTGCGGAGAAAAGTCTCTGGGTGCATTTCGCCGTGCCGCCTCGCGCCGCGTGGGACAACGTCCACCATTTTTGCGCCACCGTTCTGCCGTTCCGGCAAGCGGCCGATGTCCAGACGTGGAGCAACCGACATGGTATTCCTGCCGGATCCGCTGTGCCGATTTCCCAGGTTCAAGAGCTTGGGCGGGAATGGTACGCGAGTCACTGCGATCGAGACTGGCGCAAGTGGTCCGTTGCCGAGGCAATAGCAATCTTCGATAGAGTCGGCTTGGCCGGACCGTTTTGGAGTGTGGAAAGCTGCGAAGGCAGTTTCTAAATGTCGGTTTTAGTGTGCATCGACGGGTGCCTTCGGCGGCGTAACTTTGCGGATGAGCGGCACCAGCACCGCCGCCGCGATAAAACACCACATGATGACTAAATAAACATCGCTGAAGGATTGCGCATAGGCTTCACGCGGTATCAGGGGTCGTAAACGTAGGTATCTACTCCACCGATATCTCCTATCGAGAAATACTGGGTATCCAGTTTGAGCTCCAGTAGTACTCTTCTGCATCCGAGTATCGATTCGAGTCCCAGTTCGACCTCGTTTCGCGGCGGGCTGCTCGTGAGTCCGCCGCGCGTTCTACAGGATCTTTTCTGGAATCCCGTGAGACTATGACTATGAGTCTCGATGATGTCTTGTTCGCGGTTATCATTGGTGGCGTCGGATTGTGTGCCGCTCACTTTAGGGCCGAATACATTCGCCGGCGAGAACATAGAGCTGCTGAGCGGCGCCGAGAAATGAGTATGCGAGCACTACACATCACGAGAACTTCGCCCCCGACAAAACTGCCGGATTGAATGCGCTGTCCGGCTTATGCCTCAGACGCGTTCAACGTCGGCTGCCGCGAGGCAAGGCATTTACGCTGCTATAAAAACAAGGCGGTTCATTCGCTGCGAACCCATAAGGTCCGAAAGGGCCGCTGGGTATAGCTCACGGATTGGCTATCGTTGACACGGACCGCTCCGGCGCGATCGCCGGCTCCAGGGCCGCTTTCCGCGGAGCCGGCCCGCGCGGCTGCCGGACGTGTGATTTTCGATCGACCGCGTCTCCATAACCCAGGAAATCCCGTATTTCTTCACGCCGACTCATGCCGTCGGCAAACCCCAGATCTATCAAGCGGCGACAGTAGCCGCGCTCGAATAACAAGTAACTCAGCACGCCCGCACCGTTCGGATCCAGAACGCCCAGTCGGCGCGCGAGAAATCGCATCGCACGGGGCAATTCCCCCGCATGAGACGTGGCGATCGCATCTATTCGCTCGCTGGACCGGATAACCAAGGTATCGATTGCCTTCAGATCGGGACTCGAGCGCCACCCAGTGTCCTCGCGCACACTGGCCAGAGTCTGGTTCACCCGTTGCAGTCGCTCGAGATCCATATCCAACGTATCGACAAAGATGGCGTTCAGCATGTGGCCCGCGATCTGTGCAAGCGAAGGGCTGACCCGGATATCATCGACGATCCGTTCGCCGGGGGTAGTCGAGCCAACGGCAATGACCAACACTCGCCGCGCGCCGAGATGCAGCGCTGCACTGACGGGCGCCAACTGGTGCATCGATCCATCGCCAAAGTGTTCGCGACCGATCGGCACGGCAGGAAACAGGAGAGGCAGCGCACACGAGGCCAGGATGTGCGAGAGAGCAATATCCGCGGGGCGCCCGACACGGTGGGCGCGTCGCCACGGTCGCTGCGAACCATTGCCCTGGTAGAAGGTGACCGAGTCGCCGGACACGTAACTTGATGCGGTAACGCTCAAGCCGTTCAAATGCCCCGCTGCAATAACGCGCTGGATACGGCGGAAGTCGATCGTGCGGCCGAGTAGCGAACTCAATGGTGCACAATCCAGCACGGAGAGCGGCTCCGATGGGTGCTTGCGTTTGACTAGGAGCGCAGCAAGGCACCGAAACACACCGCCTGCGATTCCGAGCAGATCGGTTCGGTAAATGTCGTGGACATGCAGGTTCCCCCAGACCTTGACGAGTAGCGCGACGCCGGCGGCGAAACGATCTGCATTGCTGGCAAGGCTAGTTGCGTTGATAGCGCCGGCGGATGTGCCGCAGATAATCGCGAATGGATTCGCCGCGCCCCGCGGCAACATGGCTGCAATGGCGCGCAGAACCCCGACCTGATAGGCGGCTCTGGCGCCGCCCCCACTCATGACTGCCCCCACAGGGAAGCTCGGTCTTGGGGGCAATGTTCTCATTACCATACTCGCGCAATCCCTCTGAGAACGACGTGGCAGCGGCGGCAATATGTTTTGTAGCTTAAAGCCGGCAATCCTCAGTGAGAATCCGCTATCTTTCGATAGGACATATCGACCCAATATATATGCGGGCGCCGCGTATCATCAGGTGGTGGGATAGCGCACGTCCACGACCGTTCACACTGGTGAACGACATTGAGTGTGGACCTCATTATCGACACTATCAATGGCGAACGCCATTGTCATGCCAGTCCTTTGGAGTGGACAATCGCGAACGCGCAATCACCCGCAATGGCGGCCATTCGGCCGCTGTGCTCATTGCGATTGCTGCGTCTTCAACCGAGCCGGTCGCCGACCGACTGAACTCGCTTCGGTTTCGTCGCCCACCGCCTGCAGCAAATCACCGCGGGCGGCGAAGAGGATTTCGTCGGACAACGTTCCGTCTGCGGACATGACCGCCCGAGACAGTACCAGCGCTCCCACCATTTGCGCATACAGTGCGATAGCGCGCTCACGTGGCGACTCCTGCGCCGCCCGCAGTGTCGGATCGCTCTCGATGATTGACGACAACTGGCCGAGCGTCGCATGCAGCCCTTGAGCGTAGGCCGCCTGAGCCTCCTCGTTCATCCGTCGCGCGTCTGGCGCCAAACACGCGATCGCGCAGCTCTTCTCGATGTCGTCCCGATTACTCGTGGACAAGTAGTTTTTTATTTGCCTCGCGAATCGATTGACATTGTGAGTCTCCAGCGGTTTTCCAATCGCCTCGCAGAGTTTGGCATTCGCGCCCGTCACGGCGGTTGCAACGACTTCGGCGACCAAGGAGTCCTTCGAATCGAAATGATTATAAAAGCCGCCTTGCGTGAATCCGGCCTCGCGCATGAGTTCATTGAGGCCGACGCCGTCGACGCCGCGTTCGCGAAATAGCCGTGCCGCGGCAGTCACGATCGCCTGCTTGTTCTTTGCCGTTTGCTTCTTCGAAACGCCCATGACACCGCTCTCAAGAAAGAGACTAACTGGCAAATTACCATACGGAAGACCAAACGACAATTTCGATCGACATTGACATTGCCGGCGCATATCAGGCATGTTTACGAATAGCGAGTGCCTGGGACGGTACGGGCATCAGTTATCTCGTCCCTTCAACCTTCGCGGCTTCCGTCGGTGTAACGATGGCGAGAACGAAGGTCGTGATGCTCATGGCCGTGATGGCGGCGGCGCCCAGACTGCTTGGACCATGCACGAGGACCGATCCCCATTCGCAGACGCCTGCTGGCGACATGTATGTCGCCAGCAGGCAAGATCGCGACCTGTTATTTGTCCGCCTGCCTGTTGCCGTTCTAACATTGACGCATGCGATCAAGATTGACGCCCGTGCACCGTTGTCTCACGCTCGGTTTCTAGTGATCTATCCCAAAGCACACAAAGTTGTGATCACGCAGAGATTCTTCGATGCCGAGACGATGTCGTATCTGCGCTCAAACGGTTGCGATGTAGTCATCCCCGAACTTCCTCGCGGACAAGCGGATGGGGATGTTCCTCATGAAATCCTGGTGGAATGGCTGAGAGGTGCCGTTGGCTGGATTGTCGGGCATGCCCGTGTCACACGGGAGCTACTGAAAGAGCTTCCGGAACTTCAGGTGATATCCAGAAGAGGAGTGGGATTCGATCGCGTGGATGTGACTGCGATTCGGGATCTCGGGCGCGTGGCAACCATCGCCTCGGGTGGAAACGACGCTACAGTCGCCGACCAGACCATCGGATTGATGCTCGCACTCGGGCGTCGGTTCCGTGAGGGTCAACAGGCCATGAGTGAGGGGTCTTGGGCGATACCGCTCGGCACCGATCTTTACCGAAAGACGGTAGGTATTGTGGGACTCGGCCGAATTGGGCGCAGCGTCGTGAAACGCCTGACGGGGTTTGAAGCGACAATTCTCGTACATACGCCGCGGTGCGACGAGGACCTCGCGCGCACGAGCGGCTTTGAGTACGTTGACCTGCCTGAAATCCTCTCACGGAGCGACTATCTGACACTGCACGCGCCTTTGACACCCCAGAGCCGCTTCCTGATCCGCGAGGAGCGCATCGCACAGATGAAGCCAACGGCGTTTGTCATCAACACGGCGCGGGGCGGCCTGGTTGAAGACCGCGATCTGCTCGCGGCTTTGACCAGTAATAGGCTGGCCGGCGCGGGCCTCGACGTGTTCATGAGCGAGTCCGACGCAACCTACCATAACGTCACTCGGCAATTGATCGCTCTGCCGAACGTGATCGCCTTACCGCACGCCGGCGCTTCGACGCGCGAGGGGCTAAACCGGACGAACATGGTGGCAGCGCAGTGCGTCGTGGCGGTGCTGAACGGCACATCTGTGCTGCCCGCATGCGTCGTGGCGGATGGTCGGTCCGTGACGGTCAGGCCGAATGCCGGAGAAATCGCGCAGCGCGCGAGCTCGTGAACGATGCATCCTGAGACGCTGTATGGAAAGTTGGTGGCCAGCCACACGGTCTCTCGGTTGGACGAAGACAATGTCCTTCTGTACGCGGACCTGCACATTCTGAACGAATACACGAGCCCGCAGGCGTTTGCCGGACTGCACGCACGCGGAATACGGGTCGCCGCACCCGGCCAGAGTGTCGCGGTCGTTGACCATGTCATTCCCACCCATCCGGTGGAACATCGGACCATTCAGGATTCGGCGTCGGCATTGCAAGCAGCCCATCTGAAGCGTAATTGCGACGTCTACGGGATTTCGCTATTCGACACGAATGACCCGCTCCAAGGCATCGAACATGTCGTCGCGCCAGAATTGGGAATGATTCGACCGGGCATGGTCGTACTTTGCGGCGATAGCCATACAACCACGTATGGAGCGCTTGGCGCCTTGGGTTGCGGCATCGGCACGTCTGAAGTCGAGCATGTGCTCGCGACTCAGGCTCTGGTCTACCGACTTGCCAAGGATATGCGGATCTGCGTCAATGGAAACCTGTCGTTTGGATGCACGTCAAAGGACCTGATCCTTCACATCATCAATCGAATCGGCGCGCAAGGAGCCCGTGGCTACGTGGTCGAGTTCTGCGGGGACGCGATCGACAGTATGTCGACCGAGGCGCGAATGACTCTGTGCAATATGGCGGTGGAGGCGGGCGCACGGGGTGCCCTCATCGCTCCCGATGAAACGACGTTTCATTATGTGCGCGATCGCGCTATCGATATGCACACCCACATGGCGAATGCGATTGAGAGCTGGAAGCGATTGAAATCGGAGGCCAATGCGTGCTTCGACGCCGAACTTGAGTTCGATGCGGGGGGCGTGGCTCCGCGCGCCACCTGGGGGACCAGTCCCGAGCAATCCATTCCGATCGACGGAGTGATTCCTTACCCGACGGACGCGGATAACCCGATAGCACGCAGTTCCTACGAGAGGGCGTTGCTCTATACCGGTCTCATGCCAGGCACGTCGCTCGAAGGGTTGCAGATCGATCGCGTCTTTATCGGCTCGTGTACCAATGGACGGATCGAAGATTTGCGCGCGGTCGCGCGCTTGGTGGGAGGGCGTAAAGTGCATGAGAGGGTGCGAGCCATGGTCGTGCCGGGGTCTGGGGCGGTACGCAAGCAAGCGGAGGAGGAGGGTCTCGCGGCGATATTGATCGACGCCGGATTCGAGTGGCGTCAACCGGGATGCTCGATGTGCCTGGCGATGAACGATGACGTATTGAAGCCTGGAGAACGGTGCGCCTCGACGACGAACCGCAACTTCGAGGGGCGCCAGGGACGCGGTGGACGCACTCATCTGATGAGCCCTGCGATGGCGGCTGCCGCCGCGTTGAGCGGCTTCATCACCGACGTACGCAAAATGGATCCCCACGTTGTCTGAACGACGAACAATCGAGGGAATTGCAGCACCGTTGCCAATCAGCAATCTGGACACTGATCAGATCATGCCGAAGCAGTTCCTGCGCCGCATCGACAAGGCGGGGCTCGACAAGGGATTGCTCTATGACCTTCGATTTGACACCCTCGGCGAACCGCGAAGGGATTTTGTGCTGAACCGCCCCGAGTACGCCCAATGCCGGATACTCATTGGTGGGGAGAACTTCGGCTGCGGTTCGAGCCGGGAACACGCGGTTTGGGGCCTTTTGCAATACGGAATCCTCGCGATCGCCGCGCCAAGCTTCGGAGAGATTTTCTATTCGAATGCCATACCATCGGATGTTTGACGAGGGCCTTGACCTGGTCGGCTCCTCACTTGCGCAAAGAGGGGCAATTGCGGCATTCGAGCAGGCTCATTGGACGAACCAGCCGTGGCTCAAGGCAGTTGCATCCGTCACTCGCAATCGACTGGGCGGAACTACATCTCCTGGCTCAAAATAATGAAACTAATTTTAGTAACGCGTGGGATATCGTAGGACCTTCATCAGAAATAAGTCGCTGGTTGAAGACCCCAACGGGGTTGAAACTGCTGGTGAGAAGTTACGCGGCTTGGTCGTATTGGGCGCCGTCTTCGAACGGCAAGGGCGCATCGTGTACCGGAATTTCGTCGTCAGGCATGCGCAGCAGGGCTGCCGACCGCAACTTCGATTCGGATGCATAGTCGATCAGATGCGTCGCGAGCAAAACTAACGTGCCCGCGTTCAAAGCCAAAATAACGAGTTCCATCAGACAATCGAGTACGGAGCTGTATTATCCCGCTGTCGTTGAATTGGCGTCTAGATTCGAAGGAGGCGAGGGCGTCCACTCCAGTGGATTTTGACGCCCATTGCCTAATCTGATAATCTGATTGACATGAAAATGACACTCACGGAATTCCTGCGGAGCTTTCGCAAGGCACGTGAAGCCGCCGATCGCGGCGATTCCGTCATTGTGAAGGGCGAGAACGGCGATTATGTGTTTGAACGTCGTGCCGCAAGCTCAGACCATCCCTTCGTAGGTCTGGAAGATGTGTTCGGCGCAGTGACGCTGCCGCAAGACAAGACCACTCTCAGTGAAAAAGTCCGCCGCCGCCTCGCCGAAAAGAACAGTCATCGTCGACGCCGGGCCGCTTAAGGCGGCGATTGATCGGGGCGATGCCGACCACGCCTGGGCGGTACGGGCTTTTCGCGCTGTTCCTGCCCGTTTCATAACGTTTGAAGCGGCGATCGCTGAGGCTCAGCACGGACTAGAAAACCACCCGACGGCGATGCGCGCTCTGCGCAAGCTCACGGCGCGCATGGATATTGTGGCGGTCGCTACCGCGCTGATTCAGCCAGTTTTCGATGAGGTGGAGCAATGGGCGCGACGGATGGATTTCGCCGGCGCCTGCGCCGTGGTGCTCGCCCGCCACTATGAGCGGGCCTTTGTGCTGACGACGGACTTCCGAGATTTCTCTACCTACCGCGTGCCGTTTGCCTCCCCAGAAGGCGCGTTTCACGTCTGAACGAGACATCGCATTGGGCCCTTGGGGCGCCGATTCCTGTGTCCCATCCGAATGTCGGAACAACATTCAGGATTCAGGACGGACTTCGGCCACTTATTCTGCGGGAGCGGGCGCCCGCGCTGAGATAGGCGTGTAAGTGAGTACTACGGATTGCTGGATGCGGACGAGGAAATATAAAGTCGACAACTTGGTTGACTGCCGCGTAGCTGCGAGCGATCCTAGGGATGCGTGTCGTCAGCAACAATCCCTCGTTTGGAGGTGTCGATGGCTGCGAGGGGCTATTCCCTAGGCCGTTTGCCGCTTGAGTAATGGCCGGCTGAGGATTAAGCGCTCAGGAGCCACCCCTAACGCGCGGCCAGATCGCGTACCTACAACAAGAGGAAATTGCATGCGTGAATACCTGATGCCGATTTTCGTGGTCGCCGCTTTGGCGCTAGCCGGCTGCAACAAGTCGAAGTCGCCGGAAGATGTGTCGAAGGACGTAGCCAACGCCGAGCAGAAGGCGAGCAACGAGGTGAAGAAGAGCGAAGACCGCGCGCAGAGCGCCCTGGATAAATCATACGAGAAGGTCAATGACCAGGAAATCAAATTCAACAACGACGCCGTACACCAAACCTACAATGTGGCCATCGCAAAAGCCGATGGCAACCGCAAAGTGGCCCTGGCGACTTGCGAATCGCGGAGCGGCGATGCTCAAAAGGCCTGCAAGGACCAGGCGGAAGCCGACTACAAGACGGCGCGCGCAGATGCCAGGGCCAGTGCCGCGGTGGCCGTGCAACAGAAGTAGCACATCGGCCGTACCGCCGGCGACCGTTATAGCCTGACTTCCCTCGTCAATTTAAATGCAAGAGCCTCTGCGCGCGATAAAATATATTATCAAGCTCAATTCTGAGGGCCGGCGCCAGTGGCTGAAGGGAAAGAACGAGAATTATTACGCATGATAACGCGGGCGTTATCAGTCGCAACGATTTCGTCCGGAATGGCTCACCGCAGATCCAGCGCTCACTACGCGGGCTCAGGGTTCTGACGCAGGGCCTGCCCCGCGGCCCACGCGGCGCCGATGAGCCCCGCGCGATCGCCAAGCCGGCTGGGTGCGATGGTAATGGGTCGTGAGAAGAGGGCCGGAAGAGCCCGTCGGACCCGCTCATACAGCTCGGGACGCACGCCGATGCTTCCCCCGAACACGATGAGCTCCAGATCGAGGAGCGATTGCAGTGTCACTACAGCGAGGGCCACCCAGCGCGCCGTCGTGTCGAGGACCGACGCCGCCACTTCGTCTCGTTGCTCGAGGAGCCTGAAAATGTCGCGCACCGTGGCGACCGCGGTTCCACCCTGGCGCCGGTATCGATCCACGATGGCGAGTGAGCCCACCTCGAGCTCGAATGTGCCGCTGGCAGATGGGATCTGCGAAGTCGGGTCGCGCCCGATTGGCAGGTCCGCGATTTCCCCCGCCGAGCCACGCGCCCCCCGAAACAGCTTGTCATCGATGAGCAGGCCGAGCCCTGCACCTGTTCCTAGCGCCAAGAACGCCGCGTTGCGGCAGTGACTGGCACACCCGAGCGCATGCTCGCCCAGCATCGCGAGATTCACGTCGTTCTCGATCGCAACATCCGGTCCGAAGCGGTCGCGCAGAAAGCCGAGGACATCGAAGTCCTCCAACCCTGCGATGTTTGGAGTCAGGGAAACACGGCCTGTGCGAGGATCGATCGCTCCAGGAATTCCTACCATGACATGGCGCGCCCGCGCGACTTCGATCCCGACGGTTTGCGCCAGCTTCTCGGCGCAGGCGGCGATCTGTTCGGCCACGTACGCCGCGCCGCGCCGGTCGGTGGGCTCGGTCAATTCCGCTACGATACCACCCCGCGCATCAGCAATCGCTGCGGCGAGCTTGGTGCCGCCTAGGTCCGCGGCAAAACAATAGTCCGTTTCGCGCGTCATTGACGTGCGCTACGGTGCGCGGGCGGCGGAAGAGGAAGAACCGCCGCGAGCTCCGCGACTCCGAAGATTTCATCATGGAGACGGCGCAAGGCGACGGACAGGGCGCCCACGACGCCTGCTCGCCTGCCGAGTGTACTGGTGCGAATCTCCACCGGCCGCGCCGAGAGCTGCAACAGCACGCGCGCGACCTTGTCCGCAAAATCCGGACGCGCTCCGACCGAGCCACCGAGAACGAGCAGTTGCGGATCCACTGTTGCGATGACCGCCGCAGCCGCAAGAGCAGTCAGCCGCGCCGTCTCGTCGACCACGTACGCGGCAATCGGATCGCCCGCCTGCGCTCGCTCAAAGACCTCTCTCTCCGAATCAACATCGGAACCGCCGGCCTCCCGGTATCGTCGCACGACACCATTTGCGCCAATCTGGTACTCGAGGCAGCCCTGCAGGCGGGACTCGGCTTGCAGCGGATCGCCACCGATCGGCAGATAGCCGATCTCACCGGCGGCGCCGTTCTCGCCGCGAACGAGCCGGCCGTTGACATAGAGTCCCAGTCCAACGCCGCTACCGAGCGCGAGGAAAGCCACGTTGTCAACGTTTTGCGCGCAGCCATGCCATATTTCCCCGAGCAGCGCGAGATTGATGTCATTTTCAAGGACGACGGGACTGCCGAGTTTCTCACCCAGCAGGCCCACGACATTGAGATGATCCAAGCCGGTGATGTTAGGAGCCATCTCGATGGCGCCGCTCTTGGGGTTTACCACCCCGGGGGTGGCCATCACGATGGAGCGAATTCGGCTGGGGTGGGTGTGATTGTCACGCGCCAGACGGTCCGAGAGTCGGGCAATCTGGTCGAGCGTCCAGGCTCCGCCGCGGCTGTCGGTGGGTTCGTCGGCCTCAGCGAGAACTCTGCCTGCAATATCGGTGAGGGCGACTGTCAATCGTCGGGCTCCCAGGTCGATGCCGAGCACGTGACCGCCGTCTGGGCTCAATTCGTACAACACGGCGGTCCGTCCGACATTGCCGCTGGTTCGTCCCACCGCGCGAACCAGCCCCTGCTGCTCGAATGCATCGATGACTTCCGACATCGTCTGTTTCGACAGAGAGGTCACCTTGGCAAGGTCCGCCCGCGAGATGGGGCTGCGGTGCAGCAGGGCTTCGAAAACGCTCCGTCGCGACAGCTGGCGGGTCACGCTGGTTATCGGTGGGGAAGGCATAGGAGTACTCATTTGATTCGTCATCTCTCCGAACAATCATAGCCGCATTAGCCGGTAAAGCCACCTATACTTGACGAAAAGCGCGCAGCATGCGAGATTGATTCGTCAATCGACCGAATAAATAGAAACTGCTAGGGGCACAGATGAGCGGGCATCGGTCATGGGGTCGACAAGCGGGGATCTCCGACGGCGCCATTTTCCGCGGCGGATGTCGATGGCGCGTGAAGCTGAATGACGCTAGCAATTTGTGCATTTTTGCCACTGGCGATCCACGCAATGGCCAATGGGTGCGGGAGCGAATGGCATTTTCGAAATAGGCAACGCGGAACACGCAGCGTAGGGGCATCTGAGATCCGGAAGATAACAATCTAGAGGGAAAGGCCGTGTCAAACCTATATCGCAAGCACCCCCTGTCAATTGCCGTATCCATGGCGTTGCTCGCCGCTGCGGCGACGTCAGCCATGGCATCAGAGCACACGAGTGCCCCGGCGGAGAACGCGGGGGCGCAGGACCCTGCGCAACAGGACGCACCGACGATACCATCGCCCGACGCCAAGAAGCCTAAGTCCGGGACCGGCAGCGCCGGATCGGATGCGGGAGCCAAGGATTCGGACGAGTTGACGGAGGTCACCGTAACCGGCGTGCGTGAGTCGCAGATACGCGCGATCGAACTGAAGCGCCTGGCTCCGAATATCCAGGACAGCATCTCGGCGGAGAGCATCGGCCAGTTGCCCGACGTGACCATCACGGACTCTCTTCAGCGCATCACCGGCGTGCAAATCAATCGCGATGCGGGCGTCGGCACCTCGGTGGATGTACGCGGCCTGCCT
>WNFT01003600.1_pt1 | contig 16257 bp, 18 predicted proteins | sample 5400191 | NCBI WGS metagenome assembly WNFT01 (sample SAMN13153359, study PRJNA577476) | soil metagenome | isolation source: 80 cm saprolite under Madrone tree | place: USA:California | collected 2016-06-14 | reverse complement strand
TGTCCGGGGATTGAAGGCGTCCGGTCACGGCCGACGCGATCGGTCCAGGTCGAGGGCCACGTCAGCTCATCCCCGGTGAATCCCGACGCATGAATCTGAACAACGACGTCGTTTATCGCCGCCTGCGGCTCGGGCCGCTGCACCAGCTTCACCCCGGCCATTCCCGCAGCCTGATCCGCCGCCACAATCGCCTTCATCGGTCACCTCCTTGTGTCAATATGAACATCCGTTGGCTCTTCATACCGTGCTCCTTTTTGCTGCCGCTACCGGCTGCAACCTTCTGAGAATCGATTCGTGATTGCATTTCCTCTCTCCTTTGGATTTCCCGCCTACACCTCGATAGATGCTTGGGCCGGATCGCTGATCTGGTCCATAATCGATAAGGCGACTGGTCCACTTTTCGGGCCAAGTTCATCTTTTGGGAACAAGCATTTGGCAAAGAAACCGATTTTTCAGGATCTGCCGCTGATGCCGCAGCGAGCCGGTGAAGAACGGTGGCTCTGGCTGTACGGTCAGTTGCGTGCGGCCATCCTCGACCGCCGTCTCCGGCCAGGTGCGCGAATGCCCTCATCCCGCAACCTGGCGAAGCAACACGGTGTCTCGCGCGGCACGGTCGTGGCCGCGTTTGATCATCTCAGAAGTGAAGGCTACGTCGAGATGCGAGTGGGCGCAGGCGCGTTCGTGGCCACGACCATACCTGACGAAGCTATTGCCGTGACAAAGAGAAAGGTTGGCGACACGCGAAAGCAGACGACACGCGCAACTTTGTCCAAACGAGGACTTCTGAGCGCACAAGACGTGTTGCCGTTGCCGGCTTCGCACTCACTGGGCAAAGCCTTTCGTGCGTGGGAACCGGCCATCGACCTTTTCCCAACCAACCTGTGGTCGCGCATTGCCGGAAGGGTGCTGCGGCGCGCTCCTCGTTCGCTATACGGTCAGGGAGACGCGAAGGGATTCTTGCCACTGCGCAAGGCGATCGCAGAGTACGTTGGCGGAGCGCGCGGAGTGCGTTGCGACGCTGAGCAAATCATCGTCACTTCGGGCGCCCAGCAGGCACTCGATCTGACCTCCAGGCTGCTTCTTGACCCCGGCGATTCGGCTTGGCTCGAAGACCCTGGCTATCCCGAAGCGTTGCGTGCGCTCCAGGCGGCGGGGGCAAAAATCACGCCTGTGCCAGTGGACCACGAGGGGATAGATGTGAAGTGGGGACAGCGGCACGCATCTGGGGCCAGGCTTGCTTACGTAACACCGGCGAACCAGTTCCCCCTGGGAACTGCGATGTCGTTGGAGCGGCGCTTGTCGCTGCTGAACTGCGCGGCGACGGAAGGCTCGTGGATCATCGAGGACGATTACGACTCCGAGTACCGTTATTTTGGACGACCACTGGCGGCGCTTCAAAGCCTGGACCGCGCCGGGTGCGTGATTTATGTCGGCACCTTCACCAAGATGCTTTTTAACGCGTTGCGCCTCGGTTTCCTCGTGCTGCCCCCACCTCTAGTGGAACCGTTTGCAGTTGCCCGCACGCTCACGGACCGGCATCCGCCAACACTGGATCAGGCTATTCTGGCCGAGTTCATCCTCGATGGCCACTTCGGTCATCACGTTCGCCAAATGCGGCAAATCTACGCAGAACGCCTGGAAGTGTTGTGCGACGCTGCGAATCAGCGTTTGGGCGGCATGCTGCAAGTGCAGAAAGCTGCCTCGGGAATGCGCACCATAGCGTGGCTGAAGACAGGCGAAAAGGATGTTGCGGTAGCCGAACGGGCGCGGGCGCGAGGTCTGGAAGTCACGGCCCTCTCACAGTTTTCACAGCGCCACTCTCACCCCGGAGCTTTGTCTCTTGGGTTTGCGGGCTGTACTCCGGCTGAGCTACGCCGTGGAGTCGACGTTCTGGCGACAGTATTAGGTGCTTAGCACACACGGCAAGCGGCCGCAAAACGGGGCGAATTCTAGGTGATGGCTTTTTCATTCTGAGCTGCAAGCCCATATCGTATTGCCGCTTCAAGCGTATCGATGTTTATATCCTTTAGAGCTTTAAACCGAATGCAATATCCGGTCACGCTCGCCTTGCCTAGTTTTTTTCCATTGGACTCGGAGTTGTCGAGGTTGGCATCACAATGTTGATTGCTTTGTGGCCTTGGTCGGCAAAGGCAGTTCCGGCGCAGTGCTAACGTTTCTGACTACGCTCTCATTCTTGTTTTCAACTCCCGGACGGGAACCGAGTCTCGGCGGCTTCCCTGCGCTTTCGGGGTCCGTCGGACGGTTTCTGATAAAAGATGTGGTTCTGCTCAGGGCGGCAATATGGTCTTTAGGCGAAGCCTTGGCCTCGTGAACGCCTTGCCGGGTCTCGAACGGTTTTGAGCCGATCTTGACCACCACACTGGACTCTATCGCGCAGCAACATCCCCGCGTTATTTCTCCACGCAGGTGAGTTATGATGCTGTTTGCCGAGTGAGTAGCGGTTTGCGCTTTCTTACTGGTCCCCGTCCGTAGCGCACGGCTCGAGCATTCTCACTCTGTCCAGCGAAGCCAACACAGTTTGAAGAGGGTTGGAAGTGGCGTTGCCGGATGTTCCCACTGTGTTCGTCATCGATGATGACGCCGACGTACGCGCGTCGATACAGGGCTTATTGAAATCTGCTGGCCTGCGGTCCGAGAGCTTCGAGCGGGCGGAACAGTTCCTACAGAGAAAGCCCCCGGATATCCCCAGCTGCCTGATATTGGATGTGAGCCTTCCTGGAATTAATGGCCTCGATTTCCAGCAGCAACTTAGGAGCGCTGGCCTCCAGATTCCGATCATTTTTCTTACCGGGTATGGCGATATACCGATGTCAGTGAAGGCTATGAAGTCAGGCGCCGTAGAATTTCTGACCAAACCTCTTAAACGCCACACCCTCCTGGACGCCATTCAGCAAGCTCTAGCTCGGGATTCCGTCCGTCGCAAAGAGCAAGCAGACAACGCTCTCTTACAAAAGCGCTCCGACATGTTAAGCCGGCGCCAGCACCAAGTCATGCGTCTTGTGGTGTCGGGACTGCTGAACAAGCAGATCGCATCAGAACTTGGGACAACCCTGGTCACGGTCAAGCTCCATCGCGCTCAAGTCATGCGTAAGATGCAGGCCAGATCTCTCGCCGAGCTGGTCAGAATGGCAGAGAAGCTCCAGCTCTTCCGGTCGACTTAGAAACGCCGGGGCTGACGCCTCTGCGTTGCGTTTCCATCTCGAATCGTGCGATCGGCAGGAACGTTTCCACAGTAGTTCGTTCTAACGCTGTCAATCCTCTGCTTTTCCACGGTCCGTCGGATAATTCCGTTCTCACATGGCGGCCTGATCGCCACGGGCCAACTCATCTGCCCTCTCGCGTAAAAAGACGATCCGACTTACAGGGGTTATGTACCCAGATCTTCAACCGCGCCGACGATTGTGCCACCTAGACCAAGGTATAGGTTGCGCTTTGTTTTGCACGGGTTATCTTTGCAGCGTGGCTTCCGAGGAGAAACCAACAGTGGTTGCGATTGTGGACGATGACGAGTTGATCCGAGACGCACTGCACGGCCTTGTGAAGGCGGCTGGCTTCCGGTCTCTGGCGTTTGCATCTGGCGAAGAATTCCTGAGGTCCGCCGAATTGGACCGCGTCGCATGTTTGATCGCGGATATCCGTATGCCGGGAATGTCAGGTTTGGAGCTCCAATCAGAGCTAAAGAAAGTTCACCATAGAATTCCTATCATTTTTATCACGGCACAAGGTGACGAGAAAATTCGCATGCAAGCTTTAAGGGCAGGAGCAGTGAAGTTTCTGACTAAACCTTTAGACAGGGGAGTATTACTCGACAGCGTCCGCACAGCACTGGATACCTAAGCTCCCCGCCTTAGGTAGGAAGGTCGTCTGTGAAAGATGTCAAGACAGTTCGGTCATCAGAGGATGGTCGTCCCGAGAATGGATTTGACGAAATTATCGGCAACAGCCCTGCTCTGGAGTTCGTTCTCGCCGAGGTGGAACGGGTGGCGCCGACGGATTCCACCGTCGTAGTGCTCGGGGAGACGGGTACGGGCAAGGAGTTAATCGCCCGTGCCATTCACAACATCAGCGCACGCTGCGGTCGCCCCTTTGTGAAGCTGAATTGCTCCGCCATTCCCTTTGACCTGTTGGAAAGCGAACTCTTCGGCCACGAAAAGGGCGCCTTCACCGGCGCCATCGCGCAGAAAATTGGCCGCTTCGAAATGGCCGATACCGGGACCCTCTTCCTGGATGAAATCGGAGATCTGCCCCTGGCGTTGCAGCCCAAGCTGCTGCGGGTTTTGCAAGAGCAGGAGTTCGAGCGTCTGGGAAGTGGCCGGACGCATCGCATCAACGTTCGTCTGGTGGCGGCAACACATCGAGATCTAGCGGAGATGGTCGCGAAGAAGGAGTTCCGCAGTGATCTGTACTACCGTCTAAACGTATTTCCTGTGGCGCTGCCACCCCTGCGCGAGCGCCGCGAAGATATTCCCCAATTAGCCACGCATTTTGTGGAGGTTTTTGCCCGGCGAATGGGCAAGCGGATTGGTCCTATACCGCAGGACATACTGGATGCGTTCATCTCCTATTCCTGGCCGGGGAACGTGCGAGAGCTTCAGAACCTGATCGAACGAGCGGTAATCCGGTCGGACAACGGAGTGCTTCCCAACCCCTTACCGGACAAGAATCCCGTAACGGTGACTCATTCGGAGAATAGGTTCAGGGATTCCACGCGAGCGCTGATCTTGGACGCGTTGCGAGAGGCGGGTTGGGTTATCGGAGGACCCGCTGGCGCCGCCGCCCGGCTGGGACTGTTGCGGACCACGCTGATTGCCAAGATGAAGAAGCTGGGGATCTCACGACCGGCAGACCAAACCGAGACAACTGACCCCGGCGAAAACGTCGAAGGTGGGGAAGTGGCAATCGCCGAGTAAATTAGAACTTGTCCGCTGACTGCCGTTTACCTGGGCCGATTACGCAGACTGGCATGCAGCGGCTTCGACAGGCAAGGTGAATTGAAAGGTTGCGCCTGGCCCGGAGTTGGAGGTGCCCCATAACCGACCGCCGTGCGATTCGATAATCGACCGGCTAATCGGCAATCCCATGCCGATGCCTTGGGGTTTGGAGGTAAAGAACGCATTGAAGATTTGCTCCGCCTGTCCTGGCGGTAGCCCCACCCCTGAATCGGTTACCGAGACGAGGAGTTGACGATTCTCGTCCTGCCGCGTCGTGATCGTAAGTCTCCCGGGACCGTCCATTTCCTTGATCGCTTCGATAGCATTCACCATCAGGTTCATCAGGACCTGTTGCAATGCCACCCGGTCCGCCATGATGTCGGGTAGACCTTCCGTAAGCTGGGAGTGGATGGAAACTGAATATCGGTTCGACTCGCTGCGCAGCAGGGCGATCACCTCTTGAATGACTCCATTTACGTCAACTAACTCGCGTTGCGGAACGTCCTTCTTGAATAGCGTAACAATCCGATTGATGATGTCAGACGCGCGGGTGACGTCCTTCATGAGTCTTAGGGCGGCTTCTTGCGCCTCTGCCACGTCGGGCTGATCACGCACAAGCCACTGCAAGCAGGTTTCAGCATCCGCTGCCGCCGCGAACATTGGCTGCTTAATTTCGTGCGCCAGCGATGCGGTGAGCTCCCCCATCGTGCTCACCCGGTTTAGGCGCGCAAGATCCGCCTGTGCCTGGCGTAATCTCTCATGTTCCTCCTCGGCCCGCTTGCGCTCAGTGATGTCCATTACGAAAGCCACACCCTCATTCCCGCCTGCTTCGAAGAGAGCGGCGCCGATCAGCACGGGCACGCGGCTGCCGTTTTTCCGGAAGTACTCCTTCTCGAACGGTTGGATGGCTCCGGTCGCCTTTGCCTCTGCGATGGCCCGTTCGTCGCGGTCACGCCATTCCGCCGGAGTCAGGTCCGTCCAGCGCAGGCGACCCGAGACGAGATCTTCACGGCCGTATTGCACCATGTGGAGAAACGCTTCATTGGCGTCGATAATCTCACCTTCCGAGTTCCAGATGACGATCCCCATGATATTGGCGTCGACTAAGCTGCGGATCCTGGCTTCCAACCCATTGGCTAGTTTACGCACCGCTGCTTCCGCTTTTTCGCGCTCGGCCACTTGAAATTTAAGGTCTTCTATGTGTACCAGCGCTTGATAGGCTGAAGAAGAAAATTTCCCTAGAGAGGCCATGACCCGGTCATCTTCTGCATCGAACTTGCGACGATCGCTGTGCATGATCGCCCAGATCGTTCCGACGGCTTTGCCGTCGACGTAAAACGGGACCAGCAAGCATTCTTCGGCTGCCGGAATGACTGGCATCAAATAGGGATAACGCCGTTCGAAATGTCTGAACAGCAAGGTACGATTTTGATCGAGCACGTCTCCGCAGGGCCCGAAGTTCCGCGGGGTTCCCCCTCCGACATGGGGGTTCCACATGCCGGCGATAGCTGGCCAATAGAACCTTTTGCCGCAAACGTCCGGTCTTTTTCCATCGCTCGTCAGCAGGCTAAGGCCAGCAGAGTCACACTGGGTAATATCCAGAATCGTTTCAGCCACCTTCTGAAAAATGGTGCTTGGTGAATCGGCCAGCACGCTCATCAGTGCCACGAGCGCGCAGTTCTCCTTTTCATAATCGGTAGGACGCGATGGGCGGCGCTGCAACTCCTCCGTGCAGAGGATCGACTCTAGGGAAGCCCCGGCTACAGGAATTGAATCTTCCAATAGGATGTTCGCTCGTGACGTGGAAGCTGAACTCATATTTCTACCCTCAACAGCTGCGCGATTTCACGCGTCTTAGGGTCTTCCTATCAGTTGCCTAGCAGTGACACAGACCATCATCGTCCGTCGTTCTGTTGCAACGCCAAGTCTACGGCACTGAGTAAAGCTTCGCGGCGTACCGGCTTACAGAGAACATCCACCGCGCCGCCCTTCAATGCCCGCTGGCGCGTGGCTCTAGAGGGACACTGTGACCGAAACTAACAAAAATTTCCCCCGACAACACTTGCGCTCGGCTAGAGACAGCACACCCGGCTGTCGGCAGAGCCTCAATATCCGCCCGCCTTTTCCGCCTGTCAACAACATAAATTAGCTCGGCTCAGCACAAGTAGTTGCGCATGTCTACCTAGATTTTTCGGAACGCGGAAGTGGAAGCGGGTCCCGCACTCATAGATCATATTTTTTGGATGAGATATCTTAACGAAGCAACGGCAAGAGCGTGGTGCGTATGGCCGCGGAGAATACGTTTCGCGAAAAGACCACGAGGATTAGCAGCCCCAAAGTGTGAATGTACAGTGTTGCTAGAATTTGCACAGAGCGTCGTGTCGATGGCGCCGCAGAGACCATCTCTTTCGTTTCACAGATACGTTGAGAGCCCAAGTTGCCTCATGTTTCTACGCTTTTTCAGCGTTTTCCGAAGCTGAATGCCGGGTAGCCCCCCGTAGATTGGTACTTTTGGTCTCCGCCGAGAATCTAGAACTGGTGCGAGTAGCATGCGCAGCCGCTGTCGCGCTCGAAACAGCCTGGCCTTCAGAGTCCCGATCCTTACGCCCAGAATCGCTGCCGCCTGTTCAAAGGTTAGGTCTTCAAGTCGGAGAAAGAGGGCAGTCCGCGATTCCGAATTCAACTGATTTATCGCTTGGGACAGAATTCGTTCCTTCTCATGCTTTTCGTACTCCTCAGCCGGCGTCTGATCATTATCTGCAATCTCCGCCGGGGACGCAGTTTCGCGATCTGGTTTCATGTCATCAAGAGAGACTTCCTTTAGAGTTCGATTCTTCCGCAGAAACATAAGAGCTTCGTTTGTTACAATGCTTGTCAGCCAGGTGGACAGAGACGATCGCCCTTGGAAGGTATCGAGATGCATGAACGCTTTGTAAAAGCTCTGCTGCACGACGTCCTGAGCATCCTCTCGGTTGCGGGTTATTCTGAAAGCTATCGCGAAAAGCTTTGTTTCGTGTCGATGCACCAGAAATTCGAATGCTCGGCTCTCGCCATTCTTTGTGGCGGTAACTAGCATCGAGTCAGATTCTTCCCAAAGCATTCCGCTCATTGGTGCACTTCTCACGCTTCCATTCCTTCCGTCAAACACTCAGAAGTTCATCTCACGTCGAGCTTCTTGCGAGGATGTTTGTCGCTCTGCGGTATCTCTTGGAGAGTGCATCTGCGATGCCAATCTCATTGTCTCGATCGGTAGGATCAAACGTCTGGTTTTCTGAGGGGATTCCTGGGCAAAGGATTCTGAAGGGCCTCGATTCCGGAGGACCCGTTTTCTACTGACACAGGACGTATCTAAGCCGGTCCTGGTACCACGTGAAGCCACCACGGCGCGAGATTGGTAGTGGTCCTGCACCGCATTCACCCTGTCGTTATTGCACCGCACGGAGACCTCGGGGCGACATCCGCGTTGACACTTCCTGCGCGATCCTCCGAGTTAAAGCGCGGTTTCCCGGAAGAAAGAAGGGCTTTCGATACTGGCCCGGTGCTTGCAATGGCTAAGAGCGAAATGAAAATTACACGAAAACTTGACGGATCTCGCCCGAACCGGCGGTTCGAAAGCATCACCCGAGACCTCCCGAGCAGTGAGACACACAGACTTTATGTCAATGACGTAGCGGTGACCTTTGCCGCGGCAGCCATGCAAGTCGGCAGATCGGAGGAATCTTTATGAGTGTCCGTATCGCAATGGTCGTTCTCACGCTCCTGATTTTGGCCGCATATCAGGAAGTCAAATCACAAACCAACAATAGCTACAACGGTTTGGATCTGGTTGACAAGGCCGGAAACATTCGCAAGCCAAGCGACTACCGAGACCGCTACCAGGCCCTTGGAACGTATGCGGTGGTCGATCTCAACGGCAACACCGAGATGCACTACACGTACGCGTCGCCGGGCACGGCTGAGTATTACCGCAAGACTGGAAAGTTCGCGGATGGAACCGTATTGGTGAAAGAGGTCCTTGCGACTGATCACGCGCAAATGACGACCGGAGACGCACATTGGGCTACGGGAGTGAAGGTCTGGTTCGTGATGATCAAAGACCAAAAAGGACGCTATCCCGGCAACCCGCTGTGGGGCGATGGATGGGGATGGGCGCTTTTCAAGTCCGACGCGCCCGATAAGCAAGTCGCAACTGACTACAAAAAAGACTGCCTGGGCTGCCACATCCCCGCAAAGACGACGGACTGGGTCTACGTGCAAGGCTATCCAGTTCTCGCCTCAAAGTAAGTAACACCATGCGGCGAAGCTGATTTTCGAAAACGACTCAAAGGAGGCTGTGCAATGCAAAAGTATCTGGGTGTATTGGTGCTCGTCTCGGGTGTGGGCCTAGTAGCTGGGACCGCGTCCCGTTCCAACGTAAGCCGGGTTGCGGCTGAGACGCAACAATCGGCGGCGGTGTTCGATTCTGATGGCAAGTTGAAGTTGCCAAAGCCAGCCACCTTTCGCAGGTGGGTTCTTGTGGGCGCTCCCTTGACGCCCGAAGGCCTCAACAATAACAAGGCAGGTTTCCCCGAATATCACAACGTATACATCGAACAGAAAAATGTTGATGCGTATCTGAAGACGGGCTCCTTTCCCGAAGGAACCGTTATTGTCAAAGAACTGGCTCTCGTTCTAAAACCGACTTTCCCAGACGGCTCTCGTACGGAACCATCCGGACGGGGATATTTCAACGGCGCGTTCAACGGCATCGATCTAACGGTGAAAGACAGCAAGCGTTTTGCTAAGACCAACGGCTGGGGCTTCTTCACCTTCGGGCATCATCCATTGCCATACGCGGAGACCGCCGCGGAATCGTCTGTGACCGAATGCGCAGGATGCCATATCGCGAATGTCGCCAAAACCGACATGACGTGGATTCAGTTCTATCCGATACTTCGTGACAAAGACCCACAACAGTGAAGTACGGGTAACCTGTTAAATTTTTTGTCCAATGAAAAGCGTGGGCAAGTATAGCCCTCGACGTTGATGTTGATTTCCCACGCGTGGCATTGCATCAGGCGGCTTGAGCAGCCTACACGAAGGAAGGTAATTATGAGTCTGGTTCTATCAGGGCAAGCAATTAACGCGGACAAACAAGACCTCTCAAAAGACGCCAAAAGCAATTTAACCAAACTGGCTGCATGGATAAACGATCGTAATATCCCTTTTCTGATCATCAGTATCGGCATGGTTGTTATGCTTCTCTGGGCAGGGTCTTTTAAGATGACTGCTCCCGGAGCCGAAGGGATAGTTCCATTGGTTTCTAACAGCCCGCTGATCTGGTGGCACTTTAAATTATTCGGCCCTTATATCGGCTCCGATATCATCGGCCTTACCGAGTGGGTTGCAGCGATATTGATTATCGCAGGCTATATGAGGCCTAAAGCCGGTATCGTAGGCGGGTTCATCGCAACACTAATGTTCTTTACAACTAGCTCAATGCTGATAACTACCCCCGGCGCGATTATTTCCGTTCCTGGAATCCACCATATGAGGTTCATGAGCAATTTGGGCCTGTTCCTTTTCAAGGATGTCATATCGCTCGGAGCATGCTTTTACCTGATCAGCTACTTCGGCCGAAAAGCCATTCTTTCGGAAAATCAAAGTCAATAACGAAGACAGAAGATACCTTGGGAATTTCCATGTTCGTTGGTAGTGTCCGGTATTTTTCGCACTCTTGTTGGAGAGGCGCCGACCAGACGCGCAAGCGTGGCAACAACTGGTGTCTCACCCGTGCGAACGATTTCATGTAAATGCGAAGACGGAGGGCAGAATCCTCGAACATGGCGGAAATGTAACTGGAGATGCGAATGGTAGTCAAGCTGGAGTCAGCTTCGAATTGCTCAGACGGTCCGAACAGCCGACCGCAGTTGTTCATGAAACCATTTGTGAGCAGGTTCTTTGTTGAGTCGCGGATGCCATGCCATGAAAAACGAAAAGGACTCGATCTCACGAGGCGCTTCCACGACGCGTACACCAGCCATGACCGCAGTGGCCTTTGCCAATTTGCGCGGCACGGTGAGAATCAAGTCAGTCTGTGCGATGGCAAAGATCGCTGGCACAAAGAATGGCACAGTACGCGCGACACGCCGCTTTGCGCCAAGCCGCGACAGAGCGCGATCCACTAAAGCCTGTTGCCCCTCCCGTATCTCGACCAGGACGGAGAAGGAGAAACACATGATCCGTACTAACGTTTGGATGAAGCTACTCACAAGTGTTCTTTTGACGGCAGTCCCCGCCTTCCCTCAGTCGTCAGATCGATTGCCGGTGACCGACGCAGAGAAGATCGCGGACGCATTGCGCGCCGGTCCCGCCTTCATCACCAAGGACGCGACTGTGCTCGATTGGCCATCGGCGCCTGGAGGTGAATACCGGCTTCTTCGCAGAGGATCGAACGAATGGACCTGTCTCCCGGCTATTCTTGGGTATCCGCACGATGCAATCGACGCCGCATTCAAGAGAGAGCCAGGATGCTACGACCCGGTATTTCTGCGCTGGATGCAGGACAGCCTTGCCGGCCGCACGCCGCACATTGATCGCATTGGCATCTCGTACATGTATCTCGGCCTCTGGAAACCGGCGAAAGATGGGTTCCCTGGCCATGAGTTCCACGTTGGCCCACACCTGATGGTTGTCGGTCCCAATCAAGACGAATTTCAAGGATTCAATCGTGACGCAACGAACGGAATGCCCTACGTGACGCATTTGCCGAATCGCACGGAGCTATTCCTGGTTATGCCAGTGCGGCAATGGAACGAATGAGAGGCTGGCTACAGAGATCTCGCGACATGTGCTTGAGAGAGTGAAGGCCCATGCTGCGAGCGAAGCTTAAAGAGAGTGTTGAGCAGGCACGCAATTCGATGAAAGGAGCAGCGACTATGGGCGACAATCAGTCAACACAGTCTCTCGTGATTGAACCGATTCCCCAGACCACAAGCAAGGGCGCCGGACTCGCTGAAATTGTGGTGTTCACTGACGGCCGAAAGGAAGCGTCGAGAATTTTGGAGTTCGCCGGTCTGCTTGCCGAAGAGAATCGCGCCCGTCTGATCAGCATATTTCTGCAGCAAGAGCCAACACCTACCACGGCTCAGGAATTCGCGCTTGGCAAAGGCATACGAGAAGTGATGGAGGTCCACGAGAAAGAAATCGACAGGATCGAAGCGCACCAGCGGGCCGTATTCGAGGATATTGTGCATCGTCACGGAGTTCAGTCGGGATCGGAGTGGAGATCGTTGTCTCATTGGAGCAGCGAGGTGGCCGTGCATGCGTACTATGCAGACCTTGTGGTTGTTGCGCGGCCAGAGCGCCCTGGCCCAATGCCCGATCCTCCGGGCCTCGCGCAATCCCTGGTATTGAGTTCCGGGCGGCCAGTCGTCCTGTTTCCACCAAATAGCACGGCGTCTCGGGTCCGGCGCGTCCTCGTAGCTTGGAACGCAACGCGCGAGGCCATCAGAGCCGTAAAGGATGCCTTGCCCCTGCTTGGGCGCGCAGCAGCTGTGGAGGTCTTGATTGTTGACCATCAGCGCCAGCGAGAACGTCACGGCCAGGAGCCGGGAGCAGACCTCGTGCGCCACCTGGCGCGTCGTGGCGCGCAAGTAGAAGTGCGGTGTCTGTCTTCCGAAGGAAAAGACGTAGGTCATCTTCTGCTGTCGCAGGCAGTCGCCTTTCGTGCCGATCTACTCGTCATGGGCGCCTATGGCCACTCCACGGTGCGCGAGTGGATGTTTGGTGGGGTCACACGGACGGTCCTGTATGAGGCGGGCCTCCCGGTTCTGATGTCTCGATGAGCACTGAGGAATTGCTGGAAATGCTCAGAGCGTAGAGAACGAAGGAGCACTGCAATGCTACTGAAAGTCATGGACGAGATCGACGCCGTGCAAGCTCAGGTTGCCTCGCTCAATGCTAGAACAGCAAAAGACGAGGCCCTTGTCCTCGCGGCCAAAAGCGCCGCCAATTCGGCGCTGAGGGGATTGGCGAGTATCTGGAGCATAAGACGATCGCGATGTGATCTAAAGAGGTCTAGATAGTGATTTGTAGCTGCTAATAGACATGCCGGACAGGTGGGGTATTCTCTCAGCCCACCGCAGGAGGTTCGGCATGAAGAATCCAGTCCACGAGCAGATCCAAGCGAGGAAGTTGAAGGCCAGGCTGCGCATGCTGCAGCATGCGCAGCGCGTGAGCGGCAACGTCAGTCAGACCTGTCGCTTCTTCGGGGTGTCCAGAGCGCTTTTCTACATCTGGAAGAAACGCTATGAAAAGAATGGCTTAACCGGTCTTCGGGATCAGCCACGAAGACCGCACCACATCCGGTATCGCATTCGACGGCGATGCGGTCATCCTAAAATGCCCGTACAAAACGGTTGGCCAGTTGGCCAATTCCAGCCCAATGTGAATTTTATAACTGACGCCAAAGCAACGACTTAACTTTTCTTACCTGCGGCTGTTAACCGAAGGGTTGCAGTCGTCCTCTGATCTGATCTGCTTTTCTCAAGCGCGAACGTTCCACCAGCATTTCACCCCTCGCTCGAAGAAGCAGAAGAAGTCTCGCCGTCAACACTCTTGTTGAATCGTTGCCTGTTCACACCAGGGTGGTGTCGGGAGTGCCTGCGACCGTTCTCGGGAGATGGAATCTGCGGTCCCTCATCGAGTTCGTGTTGCAGCTTCCTCTCGAGTCCCACCAGATCTAGCCGCCACTGCCCCACCAGCATCCTTGTCTTGGCTGCGTTGTACCCGAGTAGCCGTGCTAGGTCGCAGATCGTTGCACACAGCTCTGCATTCCCAGGGGATCGAATGATCACACCGGTTTGCTCTTCCGGAAGGTTCTTGTTCTGCGGATAGAACTCATCCGCAATCTCTGGGGCGCGTTCCACCTCACTTTCCCGCACAACAAAAGGCGCTCGCTGGGCACTCGCACAACCAGGTTGCGCCTCGACGAGGAGCTTCGCGGGCTCGGCCGTATCAGTGCCAAGGCTTTTCAAAGTTGTCCCTCCAATCTCAAGGCTCAGAATGGGGACAACGGAACTTTCCCACTCTCCGAATTGCCCCGGATGCCAGCGAAGCTGGGGCGTGACTTTGAGAATAGCTTTGACCCACTTCAATCGGCCCCCATTCCAACTGTGGAGTTGAGCCACGGCGTTCGACAAGTTGGGGACCGAGGTCTTGCTCCCCGTATGCAATCGGCAGATGGCGCCCAAGCTGGGAAATTTTTCCAGGATGAAATAAAGATCTGCCGAGGGGCCACACTTGCCACTCTCGAGTTCGGGGCAGCCTTCACCACAACCCTCGATTGGCTGGCTCTTCATCGGTCCGTCCACATACTTGTGATTACCCGGCCAGGGCTCTCCCTCCGGGTGCTCTGTTGTCCTCCGGATTGCCTGCATTTCGTAACGCGGCGCGTTGCCGTTGGTGATCTGTACAAGCTCTCCGTGACATAAGCGGCCCTTCCTCGTCCACAGGGCATATTCCGATGGGCATACCTCTCGCGGGTCATCATGAAGAAAGATCACTGCCAATTCCGTAGGCTTGTCTCCAAAGACCTCTGCGATATCCGGCGCGGGTTCCCAAAACACCATTTGTCCCCGCATGGTTCTCCGCTTGAAAACGAAATGAAATAGCGCCCGCGGGCTACCATTTTCATCATCGGGCGTCGGCCCTTCCCCGATGGCGACTTTGATCGTCACTGGCAGCTTCTCGAGGGCCGCGCCGTTCTCGTCATGTGTTAGTCCGAGAATGCCCATAGCCCCCTCCTTTTTTGTTGTCCGGTTGGATTGTCTCTGGCTCGGTATGACTCGTGTCTTTTCAACTGACTCAGAACAACGTCAGTTGTTCGCCTGGCATCGCCGAAGTTGATGGCGGGGAATTTCTCCGCCCAGGTGATTCCAATGGCGACTTCAGAGCACGCCACTGGTCGACTTGAGTCGAACCCGGCTCGATGAGCTGGATTGCAGCGACGCTTTGCTCGGCCACAGCCTCCGAATCTTCCTTCGCTCGTGTGCCAAGTGTGTCTTCTTGCTGTTTCTGAAGCGTGGCCCAGACGGCATCGGCTCGCTCCCCGATCCCCTTCTCTGTCACGAGTTCGCGGGCCATCGCCATCAAGATGTCATCCTCGTCGTTGATCGCTTGCAATCCTTCCGAACAGAACTTCCCTTCCATGGCTAGAGAGACGAGCAGCTTCTTTCCCATCAGCCGAACGCAGCTCTCCTGCATCGTCTCGGCGTAGTGCAGGTATTTCACCTTCACCGGGAGACGCTGCCCGATTCGCCAGCTTCTTCGGCTTGCTTGCCGAAGTACGTAGATCGAATATCCCGTCTCGTAAAACAAGATCGTTGGAAAGGCGATCAGGTCGAGCCCGGTCTGCACCAATTTTGGGTGGCAGATCACAGCCTGTACCCCAGCGCGAAGTTGGCGCTCATACCAGCCCTCGCGCGTTTCAGGAGGTACATCGGTGGTCAGCACAGCGACTCGGATTCCCTCGTTCAAGAGGATCTGTTCCAGTCTTCGAGTCACGTCTCGCTTTTGTGTGTATACCGCATAGATCTGGCACCGGCGCCCACGCGTCAGCTCTGCTTTCACCTCTTCAACCAAGCGGCGCTCCTTAGCATAGACTTGGTCCTCGCTCAAATCTGGCGTTGCGGATATGAGGAACTTTTCCCGCCGTTGAGTTTCAGGGTCAAATTCCCATCCATGCAGATTCCCGAGGTGAAACGGCCGGTCGGGATAAAGCAGCAAGGCGTTCAGGGCTACACTCATCACCGACTGATTCCCGCGGTGCTCCTTCAGTGCGGTCTTCACGTCCTCTTCAAGTTTCTTGTAGGCTTCTTTCAAGGGAGGGTCCATCTCGATGCTAACGACCTCCTCCCGGTAGGGGGGCAACGCCTCGGAAATATCTTCGAGCGAAATGAACGCTCCCAGGCTCATCAGAAAACGGCCAAAGAGCAGCGGTGACGCCCCAGGGAGACGACGAACACGTTTCGTGACACGCGCTTCGGAGCAAGCGTTATCCGCTGGCTCAATTACGGTGATCTTTTCGAGCAGCCCGTAGGTTTCCGTGAACATCCGCACCCCGGCTTCTCCATACTCAAACCCCTCTTGCACCATCCTGGCCGGATGCATGCGGAAGAGGATGTTGAATACTTCATCGGCGTAGCCTCCGAGGAGCGTCCCGGTAAGGATGACCGTATGTTGCGCACATCCAGCCAGCGTCCCGAGCGCGTTTCCCTGGGCAGTATCTCCTTTCAACTCGTGCACCTCATCCGCAATGGCGTAG
>WNFT01005569.1_pt1 | contig 16261 bp, 15 predicted proteins | sample 5400191 | NCBI WGS metagenome assembly WNFT01 (sample SAMN13153359, study PRJNA577476) | soil metagenome | isolation source: 80 cm saprolite under Madrone tree | place: USA:California | collected 2016-06-14 | reverse complement strand
GAACGGCTACGCGGCGAAGTTCTCCGCGCCCTGGTGCATCGCGGCGGGCCTCGTCCACGGCAGCCTCGCGCTCGACGCCTTCGCGGACGCGGCCGTCGCGGACCCGCGCGTGCGCGCGCTCGCAGCGAAGGTCCGCTACGAGGTCGATCCCGCGAACCCGTATCCGTTCGAGTACACCGGCCAGCTTCGCCTCCGCCTCAAAGGCGGCGCCGTGCTCGAGGAACGACAGCCGCACCTGCGCGGCGGCGCCCGGGAGCCGCTCGCGCGCGCCGACCTGGAGGAGAAGCTCCGTGGCAACGCGCGCGCGGGCGGTTGGCCCGACGATCGGGTCGCCGCGGCGCTCGCCCTGGCGCGCACTTTGTGGGACGGTGCCGTCGACCTGACGGTCCTGCGAGGGTAGAGGCTTTCGCGATGAGCAAAGAGCTTGCCGGCCGGGTGGCCATGGTGACGGGGGCTGGGCGCAACATCGGCCGGGCGATCGCGCTCGCGCTGGCCGACGCCGGAGCCGCCGTGGCCGTGAACGGCCGCGCCGACCGCGCCGCCGTGGATGCCGTGGTTGCCGAGGTCGAGTCTCGCGGCAGCAAGGCGCTGGCGGTCATGGCCGACGTCTCCGACGAAGCCGCCGTCCAGCGCATGACCGCCTCCGCCGTCGAGCGCCTGGGCCGCATCGACATCCTGGTGAACAACGCCGCAGTCCGTCCGGAGAAGCCGTTCGAGTCTTTGTCCTTGTCCGACTGGCGCGCCGTCCATTCCGTCATCCTCGACGGCGCCTTCCTGACGGTGAAGGCGGCGCTTCCCCATCTCCAGACCAGCGGCTCCGGCGCGATCGTCAACATCGGCGGCATGAGCTCGTACACCGGCGCGAAGCACCGGGCTCACGTGCTCGCGGCCAAGTCGGGATTGATCGGATTCACCAAGGCGCTGGCGCACGACCTGGCGGATTCAAGGATCACGGCGAACTGCGTGGTCCCCGGCTTGATCGACACGGTGCGCGCTCGGGGGACCAAGCCCCCGCAGCATCACCAATCCAGCAAGACCCTTACCGGCCGATTCGGCACTCCGGAAGACATCGCCGCGGCGGTCCGCTTCCTCGCCGGTCCGGCGGCCCGCTACATCACGGGCCAGGTGCTGCACGTCAACGGCGGCGCGTACCTGGGTTAGCGGAGATCCGGGGACGCCTGGACTCGCGCTCCCAAGACTTCGACCAGCTCAGCGACGATCACGAGCTCTCCGGCGTCGCGGCCGCTGAACCGGAGCGGCCGATACCTTCGAGACGAGCTCGCCGGCTTCAGCCTGATCTCGGCGCCGCGGGCCTCGTACTGCTTCACCGTGTATTGACCGCCGTGCTCGGGGTCGTGAACCGCGCGGTGTTGAGCGAGCACGATCTTGCCCTGCAGGGGAAAGAGCGGCGGAGCGCGGAAGATGCAAAACGATCCGCTTGGAATCCTGCGATTCATCGACTCCCCGACGACCTGCGCGATGAAGAGGCCCTTGGCAGGGCGTGTGCGCCCTCGGGGCGCGACCCAGTCCTCGGGCTCCACTTCCTGGAACGCGCCAAAGCGGCCCGCGACGGCCTTCAGGGAATACAGGGGGAGCGCGTTGCGAAACGGGCGCTCCGTCCCGGGCTCGAGGCGCTCGAACGCCTCCGCAGGCGAGTCGTCTGCGAGGATCGACTCGAGGGGCAGCCCGTAGCCCAGCGCGCAAGCCACCAGGGTCGCCAAGGTGGCATTTGCCGTTCCTCGTTCGAGCCGCTGCAGGTGCTTGACATGGAGGCCGGTTCGTTCCGCGGCCGCCTCTTGCGTCAGCCCCGCCCTCTCGCGCAACGCCCGCAGCCGCAGTCCGACGCGCTTCCGCTCGCGCGCCACCTCCCTCATGACCGCGGGTCGCGCCTTGATCTCGGACTTGCCGTGCGAGTGCGGCGAAGAGGGGCCCCGGGCCATCCGGTGCCCACGTACAGGATGGAACTCTTGAGTTACACAACTCTTGAGTTCCCTCCACGATTCCGTCTATCCTGTCACGTACGATGAAAAGGATTCTGCTCGTCGACGACCAACCGGACGTCCTGCGGGGAATCCGCCGTCTCCTGCACGGCCACTTCCATGTCGACGTCGCCGGCGATGCCGAGACGGCAGCGGAGTTGCTGGAACGGCGTGCTTACGATGCCGTGCTCACGGATTTCAACCTTCCCGGCCGGGACGGCCTCTGGCTGCTCCAGCGCACGAAAGAACGGCGTCCCGCTGCCCGGCGTGTCCTGATTTCGGGGCGTCCAGAGAGCGAATTCGACGGAGTACAGGTGCTCGATAGATTCCTGCGGAAGCCCGCGACCAAGGAAGAGCTTCTCGCCGCCTTGGAGAGCTGACTCAGACGTGGACGCGGACCCAGAACATCGGCGCTAGATGATGCGGATACGGATGGTGTCGACTCCGTCCACCCCGCCGTGCAGCTCGTCCCCCCGCTGGACGAAGCCCACCCCCGCCGGCGTGCCCGTATAGATCACGTCGCCGGATCCGCCGGACCGGAAAGAGCGCGTCTGTGCCGCTCACCCGGAACGGCGGGAAGGTCCCAGGACGGAATCACGTAGCGGGCCATCAGGCGATGACCTCCTCGCGCCAGAGACCGAGCGCCTTCTGCACAGGGCGATCGGAGAAGCTGAACAGCACGGCATCCTCGCTCGCCTGGTGGGAGATGGCGTTCCAGGACGGCGCGACGAAGATGTCCCGCGGTCCCCAATCGAAACCCTGCTCGCCCACCGTGCTCCGGCCCCGCCCTTCCACCACTGCGTAGACGGTGCCGTCGGTCGAGCGCGACGGCTTGCCCCGGAAACCCTTCGGGAGGAGCTGGATGAACGCGGCGATGGTCGGCATCGGGTAGCCGCCCGTCGCAGGGTTCACGTACTGCATCTTCGCGCCGTGGCAGGGGTGGATCGGCCCGTTCCGGGTGAGCTCGCCGAGCGCGGCGCGCGTCTGCTCGTACGGGTAGCTGAAGATGGGCGACGAACGCGACCGGGACGCATACTCGAGCGGCAGCAAGTTCGACCCGTAGCGGGCGATCGAATCCCGCTCGGGCCTGGCGACCGGCTGGACCTCCTCCGGATGGCGCTCGCCGAAGCCCGCGTCGAAGAAGGCGACGATGGGAATGTCGAGCCCGTCCAGCCAGATGACCGGCTCCGCTCCCGGGTTGCCGTGGTCGTGGAAGGTCCACGAGGGCGTGAGGATGAAGTCCCCCGGGCGCATGGTGGTGCGCTCGCCGTCCACCGCGGTATAGGCGCCGGTGCCTTCCAGCACGAATCGGAGCGCCGACTGCGCGTGGCGGTGGCTGGGCGCGATCTCGCCGGGCAGGATGAGCTGCAGACCGGCGTAGAGCGAGTGCGTGATCGACGAGGCGCCCCGCAGGCCAGGGTTCTCCAGCACCAGGACGCGGCGTTCGGCCTCCCTCGCGGTGATGAGCCTTCCCGCTTCCATGAGGTGCGCGCGCGCCGTCTCGTATCGCCACAGCGCCGGGACGCAGGGTGTCCGCGGCCGAGGCGGCACCAGGTCCCCCAGCACTTCCCAGAGCGGCGTCAGGTTCTCGCGGTCGATGCGCCGGTAGTACGCCTCGCGTTCGGCTGTCCGTTCGGGGGCGGCGAAGATCATGGGATGGAGGCTCCCGTTTGCAAAGCGCGCGCGCCCTCCGGTGCGCGGCGCAAGAAGGAGATGCCGAGGGAGGCGAGCGACGCGATCAGCACCGGGATCGCGGCGACCAGGAAGATCTGGCGCGTCGGCCAGTGCAGCGAGAGGAGCAGGCCGCCGATCATCGGCCCGATGATCGACCCGATCCTTCCGATGCCGAGGGCCCAGCCCACTCCCGTCGATCGGATCGCCGTGGGATACGAATTCGCCGTCAGGGCGTTGGCGCCGATCTGCCCGCCCACCACGCAGAACCCTGCGCCGAAGACGGTGAGGACCAATGCGCCGATCGAGGTCCCGGTGGTCCCGATCAAGAGCACGAATACGCTCGCGGTGAGATAGGTGAGCGCGAGCATGAAGAAGGGCGAGAACCGATCGAAGAGGCGCCCCAGCAGCAGCGTGCCGATGGTCCCGCCTACCTGGTACATGGCGGTGATCAGCGCCGCCCGGCCCACCGGGACGCCCGCGTCATGGATGATGGTCGGCAGCCAGTTCGTGATGAAGAACAGATCCAGCAGGCTCATGAAGAACAAGACCCAGATGAGCAGCGTGAACGCCGCACGCCCTTGGGCGAAGAGCTGCCGCACGACGAAGCCCTTCGCCTTGTGCTCTTCCACCGTGAAGCCGGCATCGGCGGGAACGGTGGCCGACGGGTCGATGCCCTGGAGGATCGCGGCGACCCTCTCGCCCCTGCCGCCCTGCACGACCAGGTAACGGATCGATTCCGGCACCATCGTCGCCAGCAGCGGGAACACCAGGCACGGCACCGCGCCTCCCAGCACGAACACCGACTTCCAACCGAATCGGCTGATGAGGCCCGCGGCGGCGACCCCGCCCAGCGCAGCGCCCAGCGAGAAGCCGCAGAACATGATCATCACGGCGGTGGCGCGGATGCGCTTGGGGGCGTACTCCGTGGTGAGGGCGATCGAGTTCGGCATGGCGCCGCCCAGTCCCAGCCCGGTGAGGAAGCGCAGCGCGATCAAAGAGCTCACCGAATCGGCGGTGACGGTCAAGAGCGACATCAGGCCGAAGAACAGGGTGCAGAGGAGGAGCACCGGCTTGCGACCGAACCGATCGGCGATGGGCCCGAACGAGAGCGCGCCGATCATGAGGCCGAACAGGCCGGCGGAGAACACCGGCGTCAGCGCGGCGCGATCCACGTGCCAGGAGCGGACGATGGCCGGCGCCACGTAACCGATCGCCTGGGTGTCGAAGCCGTCGATGAGCACGATCAGCGCGCAGAGCGCGAACACCCTGACCTGGAATCCGCTCAGCTTCCTGCCGTCGATGAATTCCTGGACGTTGACGGTGGCCATCAACCTCCTCCGTCGCGGGCTGCGCTGCCGAGCGACTCGCGGTCGTATCCGGCCACACGCTTGTACCCCTCGGAGATGGCCTTCAGCTCGTCGAGGCCGATCACATCCTCGATCCGCTCGAAGGGCCGGTCACCGCTGCGGAGGAAGACCTCGCGCAGGATCGCGTCGGGCGGGTTCTTCCGGTTCATGCGCACCACGGTGGCGGTCGCGTCGCGTCGCTTCGCCTCGTATTGCTGGAGCCCCTCGGCNNNNCCGGGTGGGCGTGCGCGACGAGCGCGTCGGCGAGCGCGCGCGCGTCGAGGATGGCCTGGCCCGCTCCATTCGAGCCCCGCGGCACCATGGGATGCGCCGCGTCGCCGAGCAGCGTGACCCGCCCTTGGGTCCACCACGGCAGCGGGTCCTGATCCACCATCGGAAACTCGAGCACCTGGTCCGCGGCGCGGATGAACGCCGGAACGTCGAGCCAGTCGAAGCGCCAGTCCTCGAACGCGCCGATGAAGTCCTCCAGCCTGCCCCGCCGGTTCCAGTCGCGCTGCAGGTGCCGGGGCGTCTCGATCTCCGCGACCCAATTGACGAGCTGCCTCCCCTCGGAGTCGATGCCTTCGCGGATCGGGTAGATGACCATCTTGCCCCGCGTCAGCCACCCTGCGCGCACCATGCTGGCGCCGGAGAGGAACGGAGGCCAGCGCGTGACGCCCCGCCACATGTTCACTCCCGAGTAGAGCGGCTCGCCTTCGCCGGGGTGGAGCTGCTTGCGGATGACGGAGTGGATGCCCTCGCACGCGACCACCACCGTGCCACGCTGCGGCGGGAGCTCCTCGCCGGTGACGGTGCTCTTGAACAGCGCCGACGCGCGGGTCGAGTCCTGCTCGAATCCGACGCACTTCCAGCCGGCGCGGACACGATCGTCGCCCAGGCGCCGGCGGACTGCGTCCAGCAGGACCGTCTGTAGATCGCCGCGGTGGATCGAGAACTGCGGCCAGTCGTATCCGGCCGAGCATCCGAGCGGCTCGCGGTAGATGAGCTGGCCGAAACGATTGAAGAAGACCGCCTCGCGGGTCTTCACGGCGACCCGCGCCAGGTCGGCCTCCAGGCCGAGCCGGACCAGCTCCTTGGTCGCATGCGGAAGGAGGTTGATGCCGACGCCGACCGGCTTGATCTCGGGCGACGATTCGAAGACCCGCGAGCGGATGCCCGCTTTGTCGAGCGTCAGCGCCAACGTGAGGCCGCCGATCCCTGCGCCGACAATCACGACTTCCATCGCGCGCCCCCAGCGCCCCGTTCATAGGCATCCGCCTGACGCTCCGTCAACGGAGGCCGTTGACGCGCCGCCACTGGGCCGGTAAGCCGGTGACGAGATGAAGCTGTACGAAGCGATCCGCTCGTCCGCGTCGTTCCGCGTGCGCATCGCGCTGAACTTGAAGGGCCTTCCCTACGAGTCGCAGGTCCTCGATCTGCGCGCCGGCGATCACCTCCGGGACGCGTACGCGCGAGTCAACCCGCAACGCGCCGTGCCGGCGCTCGTCGACGGCGAGCGCACGCTCGTCCAGTCGATGGCGATCGTCGAGTACCTCGAGGAGACCCATCCCGATCCGCCGCTCTTGCCCCGCTCGCCGGCGGAGCGCGCGCGGGTGCGCGCGATGGCGCAGCTCGTCGCCTGCGAGATGCACCCGCTCAACAATCTCCGGGTGCTCGGCTACCTCGAACGGGAGCTACGTCTGTCGGAAAAAGCGCGCGACGGTTGGTACGCGCACTGGGTGCGTGAGGGGTTCCGCTCGCTCGAGCCCATGCTCGCCGATCGTCAGACTGGACGCTTCTGCCACGGCGACGCGCCGACCGTCGCCGACGTCTACCTGGTCCCCCAGGTGGTCAACGCGCAGCGCTTCAAGGTGGAGCTCGCGGACTTCCCGCGCGTCGTGGCAATCTTCGAGCGATGCATGAAGCTCCCGGCTTTCGAGCGCGCCCATCCGGCGAGGCATCCGGCCGGGACGTAATCCGAGAAGAGCTCCGTCAGCGAACCGCCAGTTGGGGGTAGTCGGGTCGGGCGCGGAAGTGCCGCTCCAGCGCAGCCATCACGGTGAGCACCACGTCCTCGCGCCAGGGTCGTCCCGCGACCTGCACACCGACCGGCAGGCCCGCGCTCCCGGCCTCCACCTTGGCGGCCGCGCGCTCCACGATGTCGGGGCTCGGAGCCCGGTCGCTCTCTTCGCCAGGGCGCACGCGGGTCGCCGCGACGACTCCCGCCGGCAGCCCGAGCAGGTTGAAGAGCATCGCGTAGCTCGCGGCGGTCGAGAGGAAATAGCTCGCACCATGGCGCAACGCCGGCAACGCATGGGGCGGGCACAGGATGGCGTCGAAACGGCCTCGGTCCAGCACCTCGAAAAAGCGCACCTTGTAGCGCTCGCGCTGCTCGAGGAGGGCCGGGTAGCGCTCGCGCGGGATCCGCCGGATGGAGCCCATCGCCGCCGCGAGCCGCGCCTGGCCGAACAGCCTGGCGGCCCTGGCGGCCGCGGGACGCACCACGGCAGGCAACTTTGCGACCTGCAGGAGCCCCGACACGCGCCGGTCGCGGCGGCCCCCCTCCAGCGCCTGCTCGAGGCCTTCCCCTCCGTCCGCGCTGAGGATGCCCAAGAAGATTCCGATCGCCTCGCCCGTCGCCGGTGGCGTGAGCTCCTCCACGATGGCGCCTTCCGCACGGAGCGCCTCGGCCGCCTCGCGCGTGGCACGGCGAAGCGCCGGCGCCGCGGGAAAGAAGCCGTCGTCCACGTAGGTCGCGACGCGCAACCCCCGCACCGGGATCGCCGTCGGATCGCGAGTCGCAACGTCCGACGCCGCCGGCCCCTGCCCCTCCGCCGCGACGAGGACGCGCAGCGCCAGCGCCAGGTCCGCCACGGTGCGCGCGAGTGGCCCGGGCTGGGCGAGGAGCTCTCCCTTGTCGCCGAAGAGCCACCCGTCTGCCTCACCCTCGAGCGACAGCCGTCCCGTCGTCGGCTTCAGCGCGCAAATGCCGCAGGCGTGCGCCGGCTCGCGGACGCTGCCGCCGATGTCGCTTCCCATCCCGAGCGCGGAACCGCCGGCGGCGACGATCGCGCCCTCGCCGCCGCTCGATCCTCCCGGCCCCCGGTCGTCGGCCCAGGGATTCGAGGTGCGCCCATACACCGGGTTGTCGGCCTCGTTGTAGAGCAGGAGCTGCGACACGTTCGTCTTTCCGATGACGATGGCCCCTGCCTCGCGAAGGCGCCGCACGACCGCGGAATCCTTGGCGGCGAGGCGGCCCGCGCGGGCCGGGACGCCGGCCGTCGTCGGCGTTCCCTCGACGTCGTAGCTCTCCTTCACCGTGACGGGAACGCCATGGAGCGGTCCGAGCGAATCCCCTCTGCGGCGGCGCTCGTCGGCAACGGCAGCCTCCGCGAGGGCTCGTTCGAACAGCGGCACCACCACGGCATTGAGGCGGGTGTTCACTGCCCGGATGCGTTCGATGTGGGCCGCGACTGCCTCGCGCGCGGACGTCTCGCCCGCCGCGATCCGGCGCGCAAGATGGGCTGCGCCGTCCCCGCTTTTCACTTCTTCTCGCCGGCCGCGGTATCCCCCCGCTTCCTCACCAGCGCCTCGGCATCCTTCCACACCGTGCGATCGGTGAGCTGCTCGTAGGTGGCCGGCGTCTTGCCCGGCTTGATGCTGCCGAGCTCCTTCTCCACCGCCACCACGGACTCCAGATTCGCGCGGGGAAGTCCGTCGTGCCCGACGGGCCACAGCTCCATCTTGGCGAACCGCGGCAGCGCCTCCTTCGCGATCTTCTCGCTGCGGCCGGTCACCGCCGCGATCTTCGCGACGCGATCGACGTTCGCGGGATTCAGCGCATACCGGGTGGCGTCGATGATGGCCGCGAGCGTGCGCACGTAGGCGTCGCGCTTCTGACCGAGCTTGGCGCGGGTGCTCACCAGCGACAGGTAGTGGCTGCGCTGGTTGACGTCCTGGAAAGACTGGACCACGGTGAGCGGACGCCCGAGCTGCTCCTCGAGCACCGGGACGTCGTCCTGGTGGAGGACGCCGAACTTGAGCTGCCCCGCGACCATCGCCGCGCCGACGTTGGTGCTCAGGCTGACGAGCTTGACGCGATCCAGCTTCAGCCCGCAGGGCCGGATGAGCTGCTCCAGGGCGGCCGCGCGCGCCCCGCCGATCGAATCGACGCCCACCGACTGGCCGTCGACGTCCTTGCACTTGTTCAGGGCCGCATCAGTGGATCCGAGCAGCCAGTCGGGATTCTGCATCCCGTAGATGGCGACGAGATCGACTCCGGCGTTGGAGACCATCCTCACCACCACCGGCGTGGGCGAGAGCGAGGCGTCGATGTCGCCGGCCACCACGGCCTGCGCGGCGGCGGCGCCCGAGTCGAAGCTGCGCACCTCGACGTCCACGCCGTACTTCTTGAAGAAGCCTTCGTCGCGGGCGACGTAGGTGACCACGCTTCCGAACACGGGAGGCACGCCCGGCATCGCGATCTTCAGCCGCTCCTCGGCGAGGGCCGCGCGCCCGCGAAGAGCGACCGCCATCGCCACTACCGCCAGAAGCCGCCCGACCCCCGGTGATTTCGTCATCTGCGCACCTCCAGCCCGTCGCCGACCGGCACGTTCTCGGGCTGCAGCGGCAGGTGCGCCGCCTTGGCCTCGAGCTCCAGCAGAGCGGCGAAATCGCAGTCGAGATAGCCGTTGCCGATCAGCCCCTGCACGATCTCGCGCACCGCCGCCGCCAGCGGCATGGGCACGTCCAGGTTGCGGGCGGCGGCGAGGCCCAGGTCGAGGTCCTTGCGCAGGAGCACCGGAGTGAAGGTGGGCGCGAAGTCGAGGTTGACGAAGGCCGGCGTCTTGTAGCGCGTGAAGGTGGAGCCGAGGACGCTCTTGTTGATGAAATCGAGAAACGCGTGCCGCGGCACGCCGGCCTTCTCGGCGAGCACGGTGACCTCGGCGAGCGATTGGGCGATCACGCCGAGAAAGACGTTGTGGCAGATCTTGACCGTGCGCGCGAGCTCGCCTTCGCCCACGTAGCTCACCCCTTCGCCCAGGGATTGCAGGTAGGGAAGCGCCTCGTCATACGCGCTGCGCGATCCGGACACTACCAGGCTGAGGCGGCCTGCCTTGACCACCTTGCCGTTGCCGCTGACCGGCGCCGCCAGGAGCGCGCAGCCCGCTTCCGCCGCCGCGGCCCGGGCCTTCGCCGAGGCCTCCTGCGAGACCGTCGAGCAATCGACGATGACGCGCGGGGCGCGCCCCGGGCGCGAGAGCAAGCCCGACGGTCCAGTGACGACGTCCAGCAAATCCTGCGAGCCGGACACCATGGTGAAGACGATTTCGCGGTCGGCGAGCGCCGCGGGGGAGTCCGCGATCCGCGCGCCCTGGGCGGCCAACGGCTCGGCCTTGGCGCGCGTGCGGTTGTACACCGCGACGTCGCAGCCCTTCTTGAGGAGTCGATCCGCCATGGGAAAGCCCATGCGGCCGATGCCGATCCACCCCAGCCTGTGCTTCTTCAGATTCTGGTCACCCATCGGGTCCACCTTTAACGCAGAGTGATCGATTCAAGAAAGGGACGGGTCCGCCAGCGCGGCCGACCAGTCCTCGCCTTCGATGATCTCCTTGAGGCGGTGCAGGAATGCGGCCGAGTAGGCGCCGTCGAACGCGCGGTGATCGAAAGACTGCGCCAGGACGCCGACCGGGCGCACGACGATGCTCTCGCCCCTCGCCACCGGCTTGTCCACCACCGCGTCGAGGGAGAGGATCGCCACCTGCGGCGGAAGGATGATGGGAGCCGTCAGGAACGTCCCGAAGCGGCCGGAGTTCGAGATGGTGTAGGTGCCCTCGGTGACGTCGTCGGGCCTCAGCTTGCGCGCGCGCGCCTTCTCGGCGAGCGCCTGGATGGCGCGCGCCAGATCGGGCAGCGACCTCGCCGCCGCGTCCTTCACCACCGGGACGATCAGGCCGTCCGCGCCTAGATCGACGGCGATGCCGAGATGGATGCGGCGGTGCACCACGAGCGCGTCGCCGTCCACCGAGGCATTGACCAGGGGAAACGAGGCGATGGCCTCGCAGACGGCCCGGGCGACGAAAGGCAGGTACGTGAGCCCGGCCTGGGACGCGCGAGCCGATTCCACCGCATGAAAATCGACCTCCACCGCCTGCAGCACGTGGGGAATGGTCCGCCACGCCTGCGCGGTCTGCTCCGCCGTGCGCTTGCGAATGGGGCCGAGCGGCAGCCGCTCGTCCCCGGCGGGCGCGGGCCCCGCCGGCTTGCGGCGCTCGACGTAGTCGAGCACGTCGCGCCGGGTGATCCGTCCCTCCGCACCAGTGCCCGCGATGTCGCGCGCCTGCAGCCCGTGCTCGGCGAGCAGCTTGCGCACCACGGGCGAAAGACGCTCCTCGGCGGGGGTGGGCGGGGGCGCGCTCTGCGCCTGCCCCGCCTCTCCGATGGTAGCGAGCGCCTCGCCCACCTTCACCGTCGTGCCTTCGGAGACCAGGATCGCCGTGAGCACCCCGGATGCCGGCGCAGGCACCTCGGTCTCCACTTTGTCGGTGGAGACGTCGAACAGCGCCTCGCCCGCCTCGACGCGCTCTCCCACCTTCTTGCGCCAGGCCGTGACGGTCCCTTCGGCCACCGTCTCGCCCAGCTGAGGCATGACCACCTGCATCAGCCGGCGGTCCCCGCCACGGTCCGGACGATGCGCTCCACGGTGGGCACCGCGTTGTCTTCGAGGGCGTCGGCGGCCGGAAGCGGCACGTGCGGCGTGGTGATGCGCACGACGGGACCGTCGAGATCGTAGAAGCACTCCTCCGCGACGATGGAGGCGATCTCCGCTCCCCAGCCGCACAGGCGCGGGTTTTCCTCCACCGTGTAGAGGCGGCCGGTCCTCGCCGTCTCGGCGAGCAGCGTGCGCGTGTCGAGCGGCACCAGCGAGCGCAGGTCGACGACGGTCGCCGAGATGCCGTGCTCGTCCTGCAGCCGCGAGGCGGCCTGCAGCGCGCGCGGCACCATGGCGGCGAGCGCGACCAGCGTGACGTCCTTGCCCTGTCGAAGGACCTTGGCGGTGCCGAGGCGATCCACCAGCTCGCCCTCGGGGACCTCGCCCTTGGTGGCGTAGAGCCCCTTGTGCTCGAAGAAGATCACCGGATCGGGATCGCGCACCGCCGCCGCGAGCAGGCCCTTCACGTCCGCCGGAGTGGAAGGGGCCACCACTTTCAGCCCCGGAACGGCCATCGCCCAGTTCTCCACGCTCTGGGAATGCTGCGCGCCGAATCGCGACCCGGCGCCGTTGGCGGTGCGGATCACGAGCGGCAACGACATCTGGCCCGCGGACATGTAGCGGGCCTTGGCGATCTCGTTCGCCACCATGTCCCAGCAGACAGCGAGGAAATCGGAGAACATGATCTCCGCGATGGGCCGCAGCCCCGTCATCGCGGCACCCATCGCGGCGCCGATGATCGCCTGCTCGGAGATGGGCGTGTCGCGCACGCGGGTGGGCCCGAAGCGCTCGAGAAGCCCGACGGTGCTCTTGAACACGCCCCCGGCCGCGCCCACGTCCTCGCCGAGGAAGACGACGCGGTCGTCGCGCTCCATCTCCTGGGCGATGCCGGCCGCCACCGCGTCGCGATAGGTCAGTTCCGCCACGACGAGCCTCCGTCGTCCCAGACGTCGCGCTCGATCACCTCGAGCGGAGCGGGCGGGGATTGCCTGGCGGCCTCGGTGGCCTCGTCCACCGCGCGCTGCACGGCCCGCTCCACGTCCCGCAGGGGACCCTCGCCGAAGTCCAGCTCGAGCAGCCGCTTGCGGTAGAGCGCGAGCGGGTCGCGCTTCATCCATTCTTCGAGCTCGCCGGCGGGCCGGTACTTGCCGGGGTCGGCGCGAGAATGCCCGCTGTGCCGGTAGGTCTTGGCCTCGATCAGCGAAGGTCCGCCGCCCTGGCGCGCCTTGGCGATGGAAGCGCGCGCCACGCGGTACACGGCGTCGGCGTCGTTTCCGTCGACGATCACCGGATCCAGCCCGTAGGCCCGCGCGCGGTCCGCGGCGGGATGCTCCACCGCCGTGACGCTGCGGATCGGCGTGTATTCCATGTAGAGGTTGTTCTCGCAGACGAAGACGGCGGGCAGCTTCCACACCGCCGCCAGGTTGAGCGCCTCGTGGAAGGCGCCGATGTTGGTGGCCCCGTCTCCGAAGAAACAGACCGCCACCTGGCCGGTGCCGCGCAACTGCGCGGACCAGGCGGCGCCGGCGGCTACCGGCAGGTTCGCTCCGACGATCGCGTACGAGCCCATCGCCCCGTGCTCGACGCTGGTCAGGTGCATCGAGCCGCCCTTGCCGCGCATCAGCCCGCAGTTGCGGCCCATCAGCTCGCCGAGGACTCCCACCATCGGAGCGCCCCGCGCCAGGGTATGCGCGTGACCCCGGTAGGTGCAGTAGGTGTAGTCGTCCTTCCGCATCGCCACCGCGAACCCGGCCGCCACCGCTTCCTGCCCCAGCGACAGATGGCTCGTGCCCTTGACCAGGTTCTGCAGGAACAAGTCGTACGCGCGCTTCTCCAGCAGCCGGATCTCGAGCTGCGACCGGTACAGCGCGAGCCGGGTGCTGCGATCGATGTCGTTTCCGCTGTCAGTAGGCATTGGCGACGAACAGCTCCTTGGCGGGGAACAGCGTGATCACCCTGCAGCCCTCCCGGGTGACCACCACCTCTTCCTCGATGCGGGCGGCGGAGTGACCGTCGCTGGCGGGACAGTAGGTCTCCAGCGCGAAGACCATGCCTTCCTGGATCTCGATCGGGCTGTCGAAGGAGACCAGCCGGCTGATGATCGGCCGCTCGTGCAGCGCGAGGCCGAGGCCGTGCCCGAACTGCAGCGCGAACGCTTCCATCTCGCTGGCGAAGCCGAACTCCTCCGCCTTGGGCCAGAGCGCCGCGATGCGATCGGTGGTGACGCCCGGGCGGACGATCTCGATGGCTGCGTCCATCCACTCGCGCGCCTTGCGGTAGGCGTCCCGCTGCGCGTCGGTGGCGCGGCCCACGTTGAAGGTGCGGTAGTAGCAGGTGCGGTAGCCGGTGAACGACTGGATGATGTCGAAGAACGCCTGGTCCCCGGGCCGGATGATGCGGTCGGTGAAGTTGTGGGGATGCGGGCTGCAGCGCTCGCCGGCGATGGCGTTGATGCCCTCCACGTCGTCGGACCCCATCTGGTAGAGGGTCTTGCTGGCGAGCGCGACGATGTCGCACTCCCGCACGCCGGGCTTCAAGTGCTCGGCGATGACCTGGTAGACGCCGTCCACCATCGCCGCCGACTGGTTGAGCAGGACGATCTCGTCGACGTTCTTGATCTGGCGTGCGTCCAGCATGATCTGCTGGCCGTCGCGCACCTCCAGGCCGGCCTCCCGCAGCGCGGCGATCAGGGGCAGCTCGGCGATGTCGAGCCCGACCGGCATCCCCGCCACGCCCTGTTCCTGGAGGATGGACTTGATCTCCTGGGCGGCGCGCTTGAAGAGGCCCGCCTCGGGCGACACCGAGCCGCGCAGGCCCACCATTCCCGCCAGGCAATGCTCGCGCGGCAGCCAGGGCGCGTACAGTCGGTGGTGCACCGCGGCCGAGCCGAAGTCCCAGAGCCACGGCTCGCCGTTTCCGGTGAGCAGCGCGTAGCGGCACATCTTGTCGCGCGACCACTCGCCGATCACCGTGCTGGTGAGATAGCGGATGTTGTTGTTGTCGAAGCAGAGGATCGAGCCCAGCTCGGAGGCCGCCAGCGCCTGGCGGGCGCGGTTCAAGCGCCAGTCGTGCAGGCGGCGGAAATCGACCCGCTCCTCGAAGTCCACCGCCGAGTGCCCGGGCGCCGGGATCTGGCGCGCCCAGTTGTATCCGGGCTTGAGCGCCTCGGGAGCTAGGACCTTGTCGCGCGAGATGGGCTTGGGCTCGACCGGACGATTGGCCATGGATCCTCCCGCTGTGGTGCGAGCGCCTGAGCGGCCCTCACTGGACCGCGTTCGGCGCTCCGTCCATCAGCGTCCTCCAGACGTGCTCGCGGAGCTGGGCGAACCGCGGCGAGGCGAGCGTCTCGCGGGTGCGCGGACGCGGCAGATCCACGTCGACGATCTCCACTACCCGGCTCGGCCGGCCCTTCAGCACGACGACGCGGTCGCCCATCAACACCGCCTCCTCGATGGAGTGGGTCACGAACACCATCGAGGTGGGCCGCAGCGACCACAGCCGCAGCAGCTCGAACTGCAAGATCTCGCGGGTCTGCGCGTCGAGGGCGCCGAACGGCTCGTCCATCAGCAGCACGTCCGGGTCCAACGCCAGCGCGCGCGCGAGCCCGCAGCGCTGCTGCATGCCGCCCGAGAGCTGGTAGGGGAAGGCATCCTCGAACCCGTCCAGCCCGACCAGGTGGATGAAGTGGGGAACACGCTCCCGGATCTCCGCCCGCGGCATGCCCGCGAGCTTCAGGCCGTAGGCCACGTTTCCGTAGACGGTCTTCCAGGGGAACAGCCCGAAGCCCTGGAACACCATCGCGACCTTGGGGAGCGGGCCCGTCACCGTCTTGCCGTCGACGCGGATCTCGCCTTCGCTGGCGGGGATCAATCCGTCGAGGCAGCGCAGGAACGTGGTCTTGCCGCAGCCCGACGGCCCCACCAGCATGAGGATCTCGCGACGCCCCACGGTGAGGTTGATGTCGCGGAAGACCTCCAGGCCGTCGTAGCGCCTTCCGGCTCCGGTGACCGTGATGCGCGGGGTTTCCATCCGGCCGCTACTTCCGCCCCGCGGGCTGCCTCGCCCAGTAGTCTGCCGATTCCCTGGCGCGAGCCAGGGACTCTGCCGTTTCGGTGCCCGGGGCCATCGAGGCGGAGGTGCCGGCCAACACTTGATGATGCTCGATGTTCAACGTCTTGAGCCAGCGCTGTTGCCCCATGGTGATGGCGACGAAGTAGCCCAGCTCGACCAGCTCCGGCTCGGTGAAATGGGCGTGCAGCCGCGCCCAGAGCGCGTCGTCGGTGGGAAGGTCCCAGGTGATGGCTTCGGTGTACGCCAGCGCCGCCTTCTCGCGGGGCGTGAACCGGGTCGAAGTCTCGAACTCCAGCAGGTCGAGATATTGGTCCTCCACGAGCCCCGCGCGCGCCGCCTTCATCGACCGCTGGTTGCCGCAGTACTCGCACTTCACCGTCTTCGAGACATAGACGCGGCACAGCTCCTTGAGCGCGTGATCGGCGACGCCCCCGTGGAACACGTCGCGCCAGGTGTTGGCGAACGACCAGAACACGGCG
>WNFT01002333.1_pt1 | contig 16282 bp, 14 predicted proteins | sample 5400191 | NCBI WGS metagenome assembly WNFT01 (sample SAMN13153359, study PRJNA577476) | soil metagenome | isolation source: 80 cm saprolite under Madrone tree | place: USA:California | collected 2016-06-14 | reverse complement strand
CATGAGCTGAGTCTCGAGAGGTTCGCGACAGGGCCGCGGTCTGCGGGGACCTCCCCGAGCCGCGGCTTTGGCCGCCCATCCGGAACGTCGGGGACGAATGGATCGCGGAAGGTCCGATGGGCCAGGTCAAAGTGCGCTGCGCGGAGTAGCGGCGCGCTTCAAGGTTTGTCGCGGGGTCCAGCCAGGCCGCCGCGCGGATCGAGCAGCCGGTAGAGCCCGGGCACGAGCAGGAGAACGGCCGGCCCGGAGAGCAGGAATCCTCCGATCACCGCGATGGCAAGCGGTTGCATGAGTTGCGCCCCCGCGCCCAAGGCGAGCGCCAGGGGCAGGAGCGCGAGCGCGGTCGCGAGGATGGTCATCGCGATCGGACGCAGGCGCCGCCGGGCGGCGGCCTCCCAGGCTTCGTCCACCGACATGCCGTTGCGCAGCTCGAGACGCGCCTCCTGCAACACGAAGATCGCGTTCTCACCCACGATCCCCACCATCATGATGGCGCCCACGTAGCTGGAGATGTTCAAGGTCATGCCGGTCAGCCTGAGCGCGACGAAGACGCCCGCGAGCACGGAGAGCGACACGATCGACGTGACCAGCGGCGCTCGCCAGTCGCCGAACTCGAACAGGACGACGGTCGCGACCAGGGCCAGGCCGCCAAGGAGCACCAGAAGCAACCCCCGGAACGACTGCTGCTGCTGCTCGTAGAGTCCACCGTAGCTCACCGAGATTCCCGGAGTGGCGGCCACGATGCCCTCGACGCGCGCGCGGATGTCGGCCATGGCCTCGCCCAGGCTGCGGCCCCCGAGCCGCGCCGTTACGCCCACGAACGTTTTCAGATTTTCCCGGTCGATCTCCGCCTCCGGCTGGCCGGTTTCGACTCGCGCGAGACCGCTTACGGGGATCAGGGCCCCGGAGGGGGTGCGCACCGGCAGGGCAGCGAGCGGCTGGTCGCTCCTGGCCAGTACCCGCAGATCGTACATGCGCTCTCCCACGCGCACCTGCCCGGCGACGCTGCCCGTCACGGCGGGCTCGATGGCGGAATGGAGCGCGTCGGTGGTGACTCCGAAGCGCGCGGCTGCGACCGGATCGAGATGAACCTGCAGCGCGGGGCCGGCGATCACGATCCCATTGAACACGTCCTCGACGCCGGGCACCTGCGCGATGCTCTGGGCAATGGCGCGAGCCTTCTGCTCCAGGAGGGCCTGATCGTCTCCGAACAGCTTCACGTCGATGGGTTGAGGGGCGCCTCCCGTGAGGTCGCCGATGTTGTCCTCGAGGAGTTGGCCGAAATCGGTATGGATTGCCGGCTCGCGTGCGGCGATCCGGGTGCGGAGATCGGAGATCACGTCGTCGATCGGCCGGCGCTGGCCGAGGGGCTTCAGGCGGATGACGTAGTCGCCGCGATTCGGCTCGGTCAAGGAGAAGCCGAGCTGCGCCCCCGTCCGGCGGGAGTAGGCGGCCACGTCGGGAAGAGAGGCGATCACCTTCTCGGCCTCGACGAGCATTTGATCCGTATCGGTGAGCGAGGTCCCTGGCGGCGTCCAGTAATCCAGGATGATGGAGCCTTCGTCCATGCTGGGAAGGAAGTCCGTGCCGATGGAGCGGTAGAGGAGAAAGGAACCGGCGAAGAGCAGCGCGACGGAAGCCACCGCGGCAACCCCGTGGCGCACGAAGAAGCGAACCGCGGCCGCGTAGGCGCGATCCGTGCGAACAGAGATCCAGCGCCAAGGTCGGCCCAGAGCGGCGGCGATGCGGCCCTGTCCGGAGCCGGCGGACCGGCTGGGCGCATCACGCTCGCCAAGGAGCGACACCGAGACGGGCACGGCGAAGAGTGCGAGGCAGAACGAGACCGTGAGAGTGATGGCCATGGTCAGCGCGAGCGGCTTGAAGAAGGCGCCGACGACCCCTGTAAGCAAGGCGAAGGGGATGAAGATGACGATGGTCGAGAGGCTCGAGCCGGCGAGGGCCGGGAGGATCTCGCGCAGCCCGCTCTCGGCCGGGTCCGGCGAGAGGCGCCGCTCGCGATGGCGGTGGATGTTCTCGATGACCACGATGGCGTCGTCGGCGATGAGCCCCAGCGCCGCCGCGATCCCCGCCAGCGTCATGAGGTTGATGGTCTGGCCGAAGACGCCGAGCCCGAGGCCGACGATGCTCACGCACACCGGGAGCGCGACGACCGCGACCAGCGTGAGCCGGAAGCTGCGCAGGAAGATCAGCAGCACGAGCGCGGCGAGAGCGACGCCGATCAAGATCGCGTCGCGCACGCCGGCGACCGAGTCCGAGACGTATCTCGCCTGGTCATAGAACGTGGTCCACCGGACGCCTTTGGGCAACAGGTCGGGCTGGGACTGGAACAGCTCGTCGATGGCTCGCGCGATCTGGACGGTGTTCGCGGAGGGCTGACGGATGACGTTCACCAGGACGGCGGGATGCGCGTCGGCGGTGGTGCGGACGTACGAGACCTCGTCCGCGACCTGCACCTTGCCCAGCTCGCCCAGGGTCGCCGGGATTCCCCCGGCGACGGGCACCGACACGCGCTCGAGGGCGTGCAGGCCATCGACCCGCCCGTTCACCAGCGTGAGGTACAGCTCGTGGTTGCCTTCGGTGAAGCCGGCGGAGAGCACCTGATTGTCCTTCTGCAAGGCAGAGACGACATCCGCCGCCGCGAGGTGTCGTGCGTCCAACGCGGCGCGGTCGAGCTGCACCTCGAACTCGCGCTTGCGTCCTCCGATCACGAAGACCTGCGAGACCCCGGGAATCCGGAAGAGGGCGGGCTTGAGCTTGTAGTCCGCCAGCTCGCGCAGCTCGGCTTGCGGTCGCGTGTCCGAGGTCAGCGCGTAGCCCTGGATGGGGAACACCGCCGGGTTCATCCATTGGACGTCGATCTTCGTCTGGGGCGGCAGATCGGGACGCACTCGTTGCGTCTCCGCTTCGACCCGCTGGAGCGCCGCCTGCATGTCCGTGCCCCAGCTGAACTGCGCGGTCAGCTCCGCCGAGCCGCGCGAGGTGATCGAGCGCACCAGCTGGATGCCGGGTACTCGCAAGACGGCTTCCTCCAAGGGGCGCGTCACCGTCGGCATCACGTGAGCCGCCGGCTCTTCTCCCGCGTCGGCGATCACCTTGACGAGCGGGAAGGTGACCGACGGAAAGATCGACGCGGGCATCCGGAGCGCCTCGAAGATGCCGGCCGCCGCGAGCAGGGCGAGAAGCAGGTAGATGGCGACGGCGTGCCGCCGCGAGCTTGCGACCATCGTCATGGCTCGACGTGCACCGGCGCGCCGTCGGGAAGACCGACCTGCCCCTGCACGATCACTTGCGTGCCGGGCTGCAAGGCGGGCTGGCTGATCTCTACGCGGCCTCCCTGCGCGAGGCCTGTCGTGACGGGCTGCCAGAGCAGTTTTTCCCTCGATACCAGGGCGACCTGCGACAGTCCGGTGATGTCGTCGCGCAGCACGGCCTGGGCCGGCACGACGGCCACATCCTGCCGCATTCCTACGGTGATGGTCGCCGTGCCGAACAGTCCGAGGCGCTCGGGGAACGCGGAGGAGCTGACGTCGATGCGAACCGGCGCGGTGAGGTCGTTGGCGGAGGCGGCGGGCAGGATCCCATGGACGGTTCCTGAAAACGTCGAGGAGCCCGTAGCGAGATGTACCTCGGCTGGTTGGCCGGCGCGGATATTCCCCAGATCCGTCTGCACGATGTCGGCGCGGAACACGAACGAACCGCCGGCGGCCATGCTCACCAGATCCTGTGCCTCGGCAACGAGCGAGCCTACATCGGCTCCGTGGGAGACGATGACCCCCGTTTCCGGCGCGCGAAGGTAGGCGGGCACGAGCCCGAGCTGCGCCAATTGCAGTGCCCGCCGGGCATCGCCTTCTTCCTCTGGAGTCCGGGCGGCGCGCAACAGCGCCCCGGCGCCGCTCAGCGCCGCCTGGCTCTCTTGCGAGACGAGGACGGCGAGGATCTGTCCCTTGCGCACGCGATCCCCGTCCGCCACGCGAAGCTCGCGCAGGATGCCCTTGAACGGCGCGCGGATCTTCTGCTGCTCGAGAGCGTCGGTGCGTCCCGGCCCGCTGACGGTCAGCGCCAGCGTCGCGCGCTCCACGGCAGCGACTTTCACGGGCGTGCCGGGGTCCGCAGGCGCCGGGTCAGGCGGATGCGGAGCGGCTTCGGCTCCACCCGCGGGACGCGCGCAACTCGAGGCTGGTATTGCAATCGACAAGGCGATCGCTGCGAGAGCGTGCGCGCGACTCATGGCGTTCCCCAACGCAGCAACATGGCCTCGGCCACGTGGTAGGAAAGAAGGGCGTCCGTATAGGACTGGGACGCGGCGATGAGGCTCGAGAATGCATCCAGCACCTCGAGCGCCGTGCCGCTGCCTCCGCGATAGAGGCTCTCCGCGACCAGATACGCATCGCGTGCGAGCGGCAGCGCCCGCTGGCGAAGTTGCACCTGGCGGTACCATTGCGCGATGTCCTCGCGCGCTGCTTCCCACCGCAGGCGGGTCTCGCGGCTCTGCATGACTACGCGTCTGTGTGTCTGCTCGGCGCGCGCCTGCGCCTGGCCGACCTGCCCGTCGTAGATGCCGAAATCCAGGAAGGGCCAGGAAATCGACAGCGTCAGCGACGCTCCCAGATCGTTCCGCAGCCGGCCACCCAGGCTGCTGGAGGGAACGTCATTGGCGAATCCCCCGCCGTGGAGCCCCGCATCGGCGAGGACGTCGAGATGCGGCCGGCGGCCGGCGCGTGCCACGCCGACGTTCGCTTCTGCCACGGCCTGATCGGCCTTGACCAGCGCGAGGTCGGGTACCTGCTGCCACGGTTCCGTCTGCAGGAGCGGCGGCGGTTGCGGAGCCGGCAATGAAGCGGCAACCAGCGGAGCCTCCGGATCGCGGCCGAGGAGATCGTTGAGTTGCAACTGCGCCGTGCGAAGCTTCCGGCGCGCTTCCTCCGCATCCGCCTGCTCGCCGGCGAGCCGGGTCTCCGTCTTGAGAAGGTCCGCCTGCAGGCCTTCTCCCGCCGCTTTCCGCTGGCGGATGATCGCGAGGTATGAGCGCAGCCGATCGAGGCCCTGCTCGCGGGAAGCGAGGTCGTCCTGTGTCTTGAGCAGCTCGCTGAATCGCGTGCGCACCTCGAGCTCGAGGTCCTTCTGGGCAACGCGAAACGCCGCGCGCGAGGAACGGACTTGTGACTCCGCCCCGGTGACTCCAGCGCGGAGCGCCCCTCCATCATAGAGGGTCTGCCGGCCAACGATCTGCAGCCGCTCCTCGCCGGCGAAGGAGGAAGCGCCGCCCGTGCCGTAGCTGAGATCCGGCGGAGCGACTTGCAGGGTGCTCTCGACCGAGAGTCGCGGTAGCCGCGCGCCGCGGGCGGCGACCAGCTGTTGCTGCGAGGCAGCGACGTCCATTTCGGAAACGGGGAGACGCGCGTTGCGCGCGGCCGCCTCCGCAAGCGCCTGCTCGAGCGTGAGCGGAGGCTCCGCGCGAGCGCCCCGAGAGAGGATGGCGAGCAGGGCGAGGACCGCCGGGGCGGTCTTGCGCGCCAGCCGCGAGAACCAGTGCATCAGGCGTGCTCTGCCACCTCGGCCTCCGGCGTCTCGTGCGCGACCGAGACCACCTGGCCGGAACCGGCGTCGATCTGGACCTCGTCGATCCCGGAAAGCCCGGTCCGCTCGACGTCGAACGAATAGACGAGCTTCCCCTTCTCTTCTTCCAGCTCGGCAGAGCGGATCCGCATCTTCGTCTTTCCGAGCGCCGCGAGCGCTGCTTTGCGGGCCTCGGCACAGGACACCTTCGCTCGCCGGGCGAGGCCCTTGCGGGCTTCTTTGCAGGACGAGTCTGCTGCGTGCGCGGCGGTGCCGAGAAGCAAAGCGAGGGAAAAGGAAAGGATGTGCTTCACGAGTCGTTCCTCCTTGGGTGCAGAGATATACGCAGCAGGAGATGAATGCCGCCTGAGCGTGGGATTAGAAATGTCTCATCAACCGCCATCCCGGCGCGGACGTGCTATCGACCTTTCCATGCGGCTTCTGCTGGCAGAGGACGAGCGCCGCGTGCGCGCGTTCGTCGCGCGCGGCCTGTCGGAAGAAGGCTTCCAGGTCCGCGAAACGGGCGATGGCGCCGAGGCGCTGGATCTGCTCGAGGCCGAGCAGTTCGATCTGCTGCTCCTGGACTGGATGCTGCCCCGGCGTTCCGGTCTGGAGGTGCTGCGCACGCTGCGCGGCCGCAACGACGTCATTCCCATCATCATGCTCACGGCACGCGACGCGGTGTCGGACCGGACGCTCGCGCTGAACGAAGGCGCCGACGACTACGTGGTGAAGCCGTTCGCGTTCGAGGAGCTCCTGGCGCGCGTCCGCGCGGTGCTGCGGCGCGTATCGGGGCGGGCGTCCGGCATTCTCTCCTACGCGGATCTGACGCTCGACCCGGCAACCCGCAAGGTGGTCCGGCAGGGGAAAGAGATCCGGCTGACCGCGCGGGAGTTCGCGCTTCTGACGTTCCTGCTCGAGCACGCCGGTGAAGTCGTCTCGCGCTCGCGCATCGTCGAGGCGGTCTGGGAGCACGACTTCGAGACCTTCTCGAACGTGGTGGAGGTCTACATCCGTTATCTCCGCGCGAAGATCGACGAGCCGTTCCCTCGCAAGCTCATCCAGACCGTGCGCGGGGTGGGTTACTCCCTGCGAGATGAATCGTGAAGAGAAGCCTCCGCACCCACCTCGCCATCATGTTCGCTGCCGCCGTCGCCATCGCTCTGATGGCGGCGGGAGGTGCGGTCATCGGCGTGCTGGTGCTCCAGGCGAGAGCTGAGCGGGCCAGCGAATTGAGCCATGGCCTCCAGCCCGAGGAGGACGAGTTCGTCGCCGTGCGAAAAGCGGCTGCGGCCATGGCCATCGTCGCGCCGCTCGCGATCGCCGGTGCAGCGTTTCTTGGGCTCGTTCTCGCCCGGCGCGCTCTCGCACCGATGCGAGAAGCGGGTCGCCGGGCCGCTGCGGCGCGCGCCTCCGACTTGAACCTGACGCTACCCAAGACCGGGGCGGATGATGAATGGGACGAGCTCGCCGGCACGCTGAACGCGCTCCTCGAGGATGCCCGCGGTTCGCTGTTGCGCATGAGGCGCTTCACCGCGGACGCGGCGCACGAGCTTCGCACACCCGTCACCACCATCATCGGCGAGGCCGAAGTGGCGCTCCGTCGGGATCGGAGCGTGGAGGAGCTGCGTTCGGCGCTCGCGACCGTCAGAACCGAGGGAGAACGGCTGGCGACGCTTCTAGAGGCCCTGCTCGCGCTGGCGCGCGCGGATGCGGGTACGCTCCTGGCCAGCAAGACCGTGGCCCGCCTCGACGAGATCGTCGCTCGGAGCGTGGAGCGCGCCAGGCGCCGTGCCTTCGAAAGCGGCCGGGCGTCGCTGCAGCTCGAATGCGTCGGCTCGAATGCCGTCGTCGAGGGAAATCCAGTGCTGCTTTCCCGCGCGGTCGAGAACCTGCTCGACAACGCCATCCGCTACGCCCGCCGTCGCGTGACTGTCACGCTCGGCGGGGACGAGAAGGTTGCTCGGCTGTCCGTGGCTGACGATGGACCGGGCGTCGCGCCGGAGTTGATCCCCGACCTGTTCCAGCGCTTCGTCCGCGGTGACGCGGCGCGGACCGGTGAGGGTTTCGGCCTCGGGCTGGCCATCTCGCGCGCGATCGCCGAGGCGCATCATGGAAGCCTGGATTTTCGCCCTTCCACGACCGGAGCGGTGTTCGAATTGAAGTTGCCCGCAAAGAGCCCGGATGAGTAGCTCGGCCGCCGGTCCGGCATCCGCGCAGGTCCGAGCTGCGCGCACGCGGGTGGCCAGGTCCGCAGATGGTTGGTAGCTCCTCGCGTAGGACGATCCCTCCTCGGTGAGGTGAAGACGGCCCATGCCGGAACCAGCACTGGTCGAGCGCTTGGCTCTAGCGTGCGCGGATGCCCAGCGTATTGCCGAGCAGCGCCGCCCGCACGCGCTGTGCCCGCTCGCGTGCGACGGGCACGCGCAATCCAGCGGCGGGGCCGGCAGGGACGCCGAGGCGCAGCTCGGTCTCGCTGCCGGCGCCTTCCAGCTCGTATACGTACTCGGTGTTCACCAGCCACTTCCGATGCACGCGCAAGAGGGTCCGGCCGAAGGAAGCCTCGACGGCGGAGAGCGAGAGGTCGACGTCGAACCGCCCGCGCGAGGTATGGACGTAGGCGAGGCGTTCGGCCGCCTCGAATGCCCATACCTCCTCGAGGCGAATGAAGACCAGCGCCCGCTTCCTGCGGGCGACGATGCGCGACGGCGTGCCCGCGGCGTCCGGCTCCAGCCCCGGACGCCGGTCGCGCAGCCGCTCGAGGCATTGCGCCACGCGCGCCTCGGTGAACGGCTTGAGCAGGTAGTCGACGACGCCGAGATCGAACGCCTCGAGCGCATGCTGGCGCGAGGCGGTGGCGAGGACGAACAAGGGCGCGGCGGCCCGCTTCGCGTGGGCCCGCACAAGCTCGAGGCCCTCGTCGTCCACCTCGCTGCCTATCAGCTGCACGTCGACGAAGGCGACGTCGATGGCGACATCGGCGGGCGGCGAATCGAGGACCTTCCGCGCATCGTCCGCGGTTGCTACCGCGCCGAGGACCTCCGCGGCGCCGGACGCTTGCAGGAGCTCGACGAGATGGTTGCGCGTCGCCCACTCGTCTTCGACGACCAGCGCGCGCAGCGTCACGGCAAGGCCTCCGCCGGAATCTCGACGATCGAGCGCGTGCGCCCGTCGAGCGTTTCCAGCCGGAAGGCGGCCACGCCCGAGTAGAGGAGCGCCAGCCGTCGCCTCACCAGCTCGAGGCCACGCGCGCCCTGCCGTGGCGCGCGTGCGCCGGGGCCGGGGCCGTTGTCCTCGACGATGCAGGTCAGGCGGCCGGTGGCTCCCGGCTCGAGCGTCGCCCGTACTGCCACTTCGGCGCCTTCGCGCCGCCGGAGCGCGCCGTGCTTCACCGCGTTCTCGAGAAGCGGCTGGAGCAAGAGCCGCGGGATGCGGACCTTGCGCGTCGTCTCCGCGATCTCCCAGCGAAAGGTGATCGACCCGCGGTGGCGCGTCTCCAATATCTCCGCGTATCTCTTGAGCCACGTCACCTCGTCATCGAGGGTCTGCATTTCGCCCTTGTCCTCGAACGAGTCGCGCAGGAGGTCGCCGAGCGCCCCGATCAGATTTCGCGCCTCGCGCGGCGCTTCGACGACGAGGCCCGCGATGGTGCTGAGCGTGTTGAAGAGGAAGTGCGGCTGCAGGTTCGCCCGCAGCCGCGCCAGCTCGGCGGCCGTGCGCAGCTGTTCGGCTTCGAGGGTGCGGGCCCTTGCGTCGCGGACGGCGAAGGGCACCATCACCGCCACCGCCCAAAGCCCCAGCGCGACGAGGCCGTCGAAAGCGCCCAGCTGCGCGATGATCCCCGGCCTGAAGGCGTGCATGTGGCCGAGGAGGGGGACGTCGGCTACATCGGATACGCGGGACGAAATGCCTGGGTGCGCTTCTTCGCCATGAGCACCGGTGAGTACTTTGCCAATCGCATGAGCGAAACCAGCGACGGCTGGTCGTGGAAATACATCAGCTTCTTCAAGACCGAGAAACCGGAATCGCCAGAGGTCGACGCCACGTTCACGAAGAAGTCGGAACGCGAATACGAGCTGGACGGGCCCAGCTATCCCGAAAATGGCACGATCGTCAGGGAGCACCACGTCTGCAAGAAACAGTGACGGACGAGCCTCCGAGCGAGAAACGCTGGGAAACGTGGCGATCTTCGGGACTACTTCCCGGCATTCGAGAGCAAGCGCGCCGCCTCGTCGTGGTGGTTCTTCAATGCCAGATCGCGCGGCGTGCCGAACTGCGCGCTGGCCGCGCTCGCATCGGCGCCTGCTGCCAGCAGCATGCGGATGATCTTGCTTACGGCAAAGTTCCGATCTTGCCGAGATGCGAGGAAAGCGGGCAGTCGAAACAGCCTTGGAGCATCTCGGTTGGTTGCAGCGCCGAGGACGCGTCTTGATTCCCGGCCGGTGGGAACTGCGAGGGGCCAGAGCGTGGCGCGTGCACCAGTTGGAGTGCTGGCCGCGGAGCAGTGATCCTGGGCGGGGACGCGGCTGCGATCGTCAGGGCGACCGTTGTCGCTGCGACAAGCCCGATGACGGCGTATGTCCGTTTTCGCGTACCGGCTTCAAGGTTGGGCATCGAAGTCCATCACCCTTGCAGCCCGCGCGCCAATGGCCAGCGTGGTCCGATCGGCTTCCGGCGCGCGAGAAGGCTCGGGGCACGCCAGAGTTCTGTCGTACGCACTGTCCAGTCGCTCGACAGTCAAACCGTCGCGAATCGATCAGCAGTCGCGAGCAGCCGAGCTCGGAGGAGAAGCTTCAGCGCAACGAGCTGGTGCGTCTCAAGTCGATCGCCGCCTGTCCCCCTGGCGTGAGTGGGCCGTGGCGAACGACGACTACTTCTGGGTTCCCGCCGATACCGGCTTCGTCGCTGACCGGCCGCGCCACGTCCTTGACCAGCGCCTGGAAGTCCTTGCCTTCGATTCCGGTCTGGAAGTGTGCAAACCAGTTCGCCGCATCGGCGGCTGAGTCCGCCATGCAGTGATGGTAGAGGGTGTCGCCGTAACGCCGGACTCCGAATTCGCGCATGCTTCGCTCCTCACGCCGGTGCGCCCCAAAGATAGGCATCGAGCAGGCTTGCATCTCGCCGGTCAAGATGGAGACTGCCAAGCCTACGCCCTCAAGGGCGATCGCGCTGTTCGCCGATGCGTCAGTGCGCGTCTCGGATGGAGGCGGCTCTCCACCAGCCTTCACTGTTGCAATGCTCGCATTGACCCCAGACGCGGTCGATGTTCATCCGCTTTCCGTCGCGCTCTTCGATGTGGCTCGGGTGGCGGCTGGTCTCGGTCACTCTTCCGGCGCATCGGGCGCAGTTCGCGATGCCGTGCTCGTCGACGTGACAGTGCGTGGGATCCACAAAGGCCAGTATATCACGCGGGCTTCACAATCTGCCGGGCGCCGGCTCATTCGGGCGGCGCACCTACCTGAACCCATGGCTGCACACGCGAGCTGACGTCGTCGCTCAGCGGTGCGACGGGCCTTTCCAATCCCGGCGGCGGTGTCGACATTCCGAAAAAACGCGGAGGACCGATGCGCGTTTGCGTGCTGCTTTGCGCTCTCCTGGCTGCTTGCGGACCGGTCAGCTCCTCCGGCACCGGCTCGATCGGCAGCTCTTCGACCGATGCCGGGCCGCCGCCGGACACCGACGGCGGTACTGTGCAAGGAGGAATCGACGCTGGACGTCCTGTACGGCTGTTTGGTCTGCGCATCACGGTAAACGGCCAGGGCTCGATCCAGTCCAGCCCCGCAGGCATCAACTGCGGGCGGGTCTGTGCGGCGTCGTTCGACCAAGGAACCTCGGTTGCGCTCACCGCGGCTCCCGCGAACGGCTTCCGCTTCGATAGCTGGGGCGGCGCCTGCAGCGGACCCGGCGGGTGCACGGTGACGATGCAGGGCGAAACCCAGGTCTGGGCCACCTTCGCAGCGATCCCGCCCACCCAGCACTCGATGACCGTCATTCTCACGGGAACAGGCAGCGGAACTGTCTCTTCCCAGCCGAACGGCATCGATTGCGGAACCGCGTGCTCGGCGACGTTCGATGAAGGCGTCGGCGTGACTCTCACTCCGGCGGCCGCCGCCGGCTCCCAGTTCGATGGATGGGGAGGCGCCTGCACCGGAGCGGGAAGTTGCGCGGTGACCATGAATCGCGAGCAGATCGTCGCGGCGCGCTTCCAGCCTGTCGCACCGCCGCCCCAGAAGCTCGCCTACTCGATTACCGAGGTCCCCGCTGTCGAGGGGAGCACTTCTCTCCTAGCGACCGCGATCGACGGCCGCGGCGACATCGTCGGCACCTATTACGTCCCGAACAAGAGCGGCGATGTCGACGCGCGCGCTTTCCTCTACGATGCGAGCAAGGGCACCACCCAGCGGATCGGGGGCAACGACGGCAGCACCATCCAGATGGCGAACGGCGTCAACGATTCGTTGGCCGTGGCGCTCTCGACGGACGCGCGGCCCGGACTCCACCAGCACGGGTTCCTCTGGCACGACATCGGCCAGACGGATATCGGCGCGCTTCCGCCCGGGCCGAACGGTGCGCAGACGGCTGCCACCGCCATCAACCAGCGCGGCTGGATCACGGGATGGTCCTTGGGCGCGAAGAACCTCCAGCGCGCGATCCTCTGGGACGGGTCGAGTCTCCGCGATCTCGGTTCCGCGGACGGCAACTGGAGCTACGGGTACGCCATCAACATCGACGGTGTCGTCGCCGGCGCGACCACCGTGCCGAATGACGCGTACCATCAGCATGCCGCGGTCTTCCAGGGGGGCGCCGTGAAGGACCTCGGCACGCTCGGCGCGTACACGGCCACCGCCTTCGGCATCAACGACCGCGGCCGGGTCGTCGGCAGCGGCCTCGCGGGCACCTCGAGCCAGCTCCACGCCTTCGTCTACGATCTGCCCAACGGCCCGATGCGCGACGTCTCACCGAAAGCGTTCTGCTGGCTGAACGGTGTCAACAACAGCGGGGACGCGGTCGGCGCCTGCAGGCCCGGCGACCACAACCACGCTTTCATCTGGACCAATGGCGCCTTCATCGACCTGAACGACACCATCAGCGATCCCTCCTGGTTGCTGACGACGGCGACGGCGATCAACGACCGCGGGCAGATCGCCGCAACGGCATCCCACAACGGCGGCCCGTTCCAGGCGGTCTTGCTCACGCCGCGCTGAACGCGAATGGCCAGATCCCGGACCGGTTGCTCCGTCGTGGCTCAGTCGTGATCGAATTCAAAGATGAATCGCACCAGCACGCCCATCGAGGCATCGCCGTACTGGGACTGTGGAGTCCAGGGCACGGCAATACCGAGGTCAAAGGGGACGTGAAGGGTAGCCCCGCGCAAGATGAGGTTCGCCGCCACCGTCAGCGGGGTGCGCCGGGCCCAGTCCGTATCCACCTCGAAGCCTGCAAAGCCGAGGCGACCTTTCCCTCCGAACTCAGCGAGCACCGCAGCCTGCGCCCGCAGCGGGACTGCATGCGCGGAGTGGCTGCCGGCGCCAGCGCCGAGGAACGTGCGCACCGTGAGCCACCCGGTACGGATGCCGAATCGCAATCCGCCTGACAGTGGCATTGCTGCCTCACCCGGATCCTGCACGTCCTCGGTGGCGTCGCCCGAAATATGAGCGCTCACCTCGGCCATCAGATGGCAGTCGAGGGGCTGCGAGTGCATCAATACCCAACTCGCGGCCGGACGCACGCTGATGGCCGGACTCCTCGCGCTGTCGAGAACGCGGCCTACGCCAAGGTCCAGCGCAAGGCCCAAGCGCTCCAACGCCCGCCACTCGACCTCGACACTGCTCTGCCATTGTCCTGGTCCGTTTGCGCGACGTAACGCCGATGCGCTGACGTCGATCTCGACCTCGCCCGCCAGTGTGCCGTCGAGGTCGGTGATGCTCTCGGTGAGCAGGGGCTCGGGCATCCTCGCGCGTACCGGGCTGGGGAGCGTCGTCTGCACTTCGCCTCGCAGAGGCGGACCAAACGCCGCGAGCAGCATCGCGATTCGGGCGACGGCAACCTTCATGCTCGTTCGCACGCTACCAGCAGCATCTCTCGCGCGCGCGATTACGACGCACTCGCAGGTTGTCGGTCTGCTCGCGAAGGCGATTCTATAGGTAGCGGCGCACGCGGGACTTGTATCGCGAGTAGGGCTCGCCGAACTGCTCCTGCAAGTACCGCTCCTCGGGCAGCACAGCGGTGAAGTGCACGACGGCGAGCGCGGCCAGCGCGAGAAGCATCATCGCGGCGCGGTCACAGGCGAGGCCGATTCCGCAAGCGATCATCGCCATGCTGACGTACATGGGATTGCGCGAGAACCGGTAGGGGCCGTGGAAGATCAGCTCCGGCGATGGCGTCCAAGGGCGGGGATCCTGACCCGTCTTGCGGAACCGCCCGATGGCCGAAACCCCCATACCAAGACCGGCGATGACGAGGATTCCGCCGAGCGTCAGGCGCGCTCCAAGCGGCAGGCCGAGGCGCGGCGGCAGGAAGAAGCCCGCCGCGAGCGCCGCAGCGAAGACCAGCGGCGGAGGCAACCGCACGCGGGCGCCACCCTTCCTGCTGCGCACGTCGCTCATCGTTGGCTGGCCCTCACTCCCCTTTGTAGTACAGGTAAATCTCCTGTCGGTACGGTGGCAGCGCCGGGCGGTGTGGCAGCAGCGGTTCGAGCTCGTAAGACGCTGCTCGCAGCCGCTCGTACCCCGCCCGCTCGAGCTCGGCCCCGCCGATGGCGTGGAATTGCGGCCCCGTGTGCGTATCCCAGAAGACGAGCGTCCCCGGCGGCGAGGCGCGGAGAATCTGCACGTTCTCCTCCGGGTCCGTTCCCAGATTCGGTTGCTCGGCCAGATCCCGTCCGAACCGGATCGACATGTACGCCTGACTGAAAACGAGCCGCTTCACCGGCCGCGGATGGGCCAGGAACCAAGCGTGCATGTCGTCCACCGCCCGGGCGTCGCGCGAGGATCCATACGCGTCTGCCTGGCTCAGGCAGACCCAGGCCGCCCAGAGGAGCACCGCCGCGCCGGCCGTGAGCCGCAGCAGCGGCGGCACCTTCCGCGCCCAGCCGGCCAGGAGGTTCCAGCCCGCTAGCATCGCCAGCGCTGAGGGGGGCGCCACGCACACCAGGTAGCGCGCGTAGCCGGCCGAGCCGAAGTACCCGAACCGAAACAATACCGAGTGGAGCGCCGCGACCGCCAACACCGTAGCCAATGGCAGCAGGGCGCGCTGCGAGACAACCAGGGCCACCAGGCCCAGGCCGAAGAGCATCTGGAGGACCGATCCGGCCACGAGCTGGTCGCGTATGAGCCAGTACTGCAGTAGGGAGCCGGTGCCGTTGTTGGCGCCCACCGCCCAGTTCGGCGGCCAGTTGTGCACGATGAAGCGCGGGTCCCCGGTGAGCACGGTCGAGGCCAGCCACCACGCTGCAACCCCGGCGGCGAGCCGGATGGTCGAGAGGGCGCGCAGGAGCAACGTCCTGTCCGCGTGCGGATCGAGGGCCACGGACGCGGCCCACAAGAGCGCCACGAAGAATCCCTCCGGCCGGGCCAGCGGCAGCAGCGCCGCCACCCACATACTCGCCCGGATCCGACCGGCTTGGTGGAGCCGCAGCGCCACCACCAACACGAGCGCGAAGAGCGGCTCGGTCATGGTGTCGGAGCAGATCAGCAGGAAGGAGGGCTGGAGAAACAGGAGTGGGACGGCCAGTTCGGCGCGTTCCAGACCGTGTGCGCGCGCGAGCTTCGCGGTGTTCCAGGCCGTGGCCAGCGAGACCGCCACCGTCAGGAGCTTCGCGAAGGGGTAGCCGAGCCGCGCCGGGAACGCGTACAGCGCAGTGAACAGCGGTCGCCCCCAGACGTCGACCAGAAAGCGCGGGTGCTCGAGTGACCAGCGCGCGAAGAGGAAGTGGAAGCCGCCGTCCTGCTGATAGCTGTCCGGGTAGAGACGGACCAGGAGCGCCCCCGCCACCACGAACGGGAGGAGCCAGAGGGCGAGGCGGAGAGCCCGGCTAGGCTCCGCCGCCGCCTCGGCGCGGTGAAGGGGCACGGCCTGGAAAACGAAGGACATAGGGCGCAGTCTCTAGCACGCTCACCACGCGCGCCGCGGTGGACGTTCGCCCGGCACGCACGCCGGCGTATCGCGGACGTCAAGCGACAACCCCCTCGACCTGGCGAGCCTCGTCAGCGCTGCGTGCGCGCGGTCGGCCTGCGGACGGCGCGCACCTTGCCGCTCGTGGCACTGCCGCAGAAGAACAGGTCCTTACCGTCGGCTTCGAGCCCGCTGACGGTGATGCCCGCGGGCATCTCCAGGCGCTCGAGGACCTCGCCGTTTTCCGGATCGACGCGTCGGATCTCGCTCCTTTCGGCCTCCATCGTGCCGTGCCAGAGCTCGCCGTCGACCCAGGAAACGCCGGTGACGAAGCGATCCGACTCGATCGTCTTGAGGATGGCGCCGGTCTCGGCGTCGATCTGGTGGATCTTGCGCGCCCGGTATTCGCCGACCCAAAGAGTACCCTCGGCCCACGTCAGCCCCGAGTCGCGTCCTTGTGCCGGCGCGGGAATGCTGCCCAGCACGCGGCCCGTCTTGGGGTCCACCTTCTGGATCCGGTCTTCGGCGATCTGCCAGAGATGTTTGCCGTCGAAAGCGGTCCCGGCGTCGGCCGCGACGTCGAGCTGGCGCA
>WNFT01003132.1_pt1 | contig 16288 bp, 15 predicted proteins | sample 5400191 | NCBI WGS metagenome assembly WNFT01 (sample SAMN13153359, study PRJNA577476) | soil metagenome | isolation source: 80 cm saprolite under Madrone tree | place: USA:California | collected 2016-06-14 | reverse complement strand
TCTGGGCGTCCCCCGCGCGCCGGGCGATGGGCTCGAGCCGGGTGAACAGCTCCTCCTTGCAGTGGAAGCACCGATCGGGCCCGTTGCGCGCGTACTCCGGCCGGTCCAGCTCACGCGTCTGGATCACCTCGTGGCGCATGCCGAGCAGGCCGGCGAGCCGGCGAGTCTCCTCGAGCTCGGCGGTCGGATAGGTCTCGGAGTCGGCGGTGACCAGCAGCGCGCCGTCGCCGAGCGCCTCCTTGGCGGCCCGGGCCAGGAAGGTCGAGTCGACCCCGCCGGAGAAGGCCACGATCACGCGGCCCATCCCGCGGAGCAGCTCCAGGAGCCGATCGTACTTGGGCGCGAGGGCGGCGACGTCGGTCACGCCGGTCATCCCAGCACCGCCGTGGCCAGCTCGGTCAGCGACACCATCGGCCGCGCGCCCACGTGGGCGATGACCTCGGCGGCGGCGAGAGAGCCGAGCCGCCCGCAGGTCGGCAGATCGAGCCCTTGGGCGAGCCCGTAGAGCACGCCCGAGGCGTAGAGGTCTCCCGCCCCGGTGGTGTCCACCACCGCGTTGACCGGATGCGCCTGGACCGCGTGCACCCGGTCCCCCTGCACCAGCACCGAGCCCTTGGCGCTCCGGGTCAGCGCGGCCAGCTCGCAGTGCCCGCGCACGTGGGGCAGCGCGGCGTCGAAGTCGTGCACCTGGTAGAGCGCGCAGATCTCGGCCTCGTTCGCGAACAGGATGTCGACGTGGTGCTGGACCAGGTCGAGGAAGGCGGCGCGGTGCCGTTCCACGCAGAACGGGTCGGAGAGGGTGAGCGCCACCCTGCGCCCGGCCGCGTGCGCGATGGCGGCCGCCACCCGGAACGCCTCCTGCGCGTCCGGCGGGTCGAACAGATAGCCCTCCAGGTAGAGGATCTTTCCGCGCGCGATCAGCCCACGGTCCACGTCGGCGGGACCGAGGCGTACCGAGGCGCCGAGAAACGTGCTCATGGTGCGCTGCGCGTCCGGCGTGACCAGGATGAGGCAGCGTCCGGTGGGCGGCCCGCTGGTCGCCCGCGGGGTGTCGTAGCCGACGCCGGTCGCGCGCAGGTCGTGCCCGAACACGTCGCCGAGCTGATCGTCGCGGACCTTGCCCACGTAGTGCGCCCGTCCGCCGAAGGAGGCGACGCCCACCACGGTGTTGGCCGCGGAGCCGCCCGACATCTCCACCCCGGGGCCCATCGCCTCGTAGAGCGCGCGGGCGCGGGCCTCGTCCACCAGGCGCATCGTGCCTTTCGCGAGGCCCTGCCGGACGATCAGGTCCTCGTCGGCGTGGCTCAGCACGTCCACCAGCGCGTTGCCGATGCCGATCACGTCGAGCTGGCCGCTAGCCACGGCGGCGCCCCCGGGCGGCGGCCGGCCGGGGCGCCGCCGGCCGCGGCGCAGCCCCGAAGTAGCGATCGAGGAGCAGGGCCAGGCTCTTGCGCGTGCGCGGGGGAAAGAGCTTCGGGCTCGTGATGACCGCGCTCGCCAGCGCGTCCTCGCAGCCCGCCTCGCACGGCTTCCCCACCCGCGGGATCATCCGGCGCAGCACCACCTTGGCGGTCGCCACGTTCTTCAGCAGGTTGGCCACCACCGCCTCCACCGTGACCGCGGCGTGGCTCTCGTGCCAGACGTCGTAGTCGGTGGCCAGCGCGAGCGTCGCGTAGCAGAGCTCGGCCTCGCGGGCGAGCTTGGCCTCGGGCATGTTGGTCATGCCGATGACCGAGACGCCCCAGCGGCGGTAGATCTGCGACTCGCCCTTGGTGGAGAACTGCGGGCCCTCGATGCAGATGTAGGTTCCCCCGCGGTGCACCCGCGCCCCCGCCTCGCGGCCGGCGGTCTCGAGCAGGTCGCCGAGGCCCGGGCACACCGGATCGGCCATTCCCACGTGCCCCACGATGCCGCCGCCGAAGAAGGTCGAGATGCGGCGGCGGGTGTGATCGTAGAACTGGTCGGGGATCACCAGGTCGAGCGGGTGGATATCCTCCTTCATGCTGCCCACCGCGCTCACCGAGACGACCCAGCGGGCGCCGAGGGGCAGGAAGATGACGCGTCGGTCCCCGAGCCGCCCGGTGCCGAATTGATCGGACGCCTCTCCGAAGGGCGTGCGCACCCGGACCCAGCGGAGGTCCTCGATGCCCTCCATCTCGTAGAGCCCGCTGCCGCCGATGATCCCGAGGGCGGGCTCGGGCGCCGCCGCCGCGCGCCGGGCGCTCACGCGGGTACCTCGAGGAGGCGCCCGTACGTCCGCTCGCCGCGGACCTCGGCGATCTCCACCGTCGCCATGCGCCGTCCGAGGCCGTCCGGGCCCGGGAACAGCACCTCGACGTAGTTGGACGTGAGCCCGGAGAGGAGCCCGGTCTGGTGGTCGCGCGCCTCCAGCACCAGGACCTCGCGTGCCGAGCCGACGAGCGCGCGCCGGAAGTCGTGGCTCTTTTCCCGGCCGAGGCGCCGCAACCGCCGGCTGCGCTCGCGGATCGCCGCGGCCGGCACGTGGTCCGGGCGCCGGGCGGCCTCGGTGCCCTCGCGGTCCGAGTAGGCGAAGACGTGCAGGTAGGAGAACGGCAGCGAGTCGACGAGCGCGAGCGTCGCCTCGAAGTCCTCCTCGGTCTCGCCCGGGTGCCCGACGATGACGTCGGCGCCGAGCCCGAGGCCGGGCATGGCGGCGGCCAGCCGATCCACCAGGGTGCGGTACATCCCGGTGTGGTACGGCCGCCGCATCAGGCGCAGCACGCGGTCGCTCCCGCTCTGGAGCGGCAGGTGCAGGTGCGGCGCCACCACCGGCAGCGTGGTGACCGCGTCGACGAGATCGGCGGTGAAGTAGGACGGCAACACCGAGGAGAGGCGGAGCCAGCGCAGGCCCGGGACGCCGGCGAGGCTTCGCACCAGGGCCGCGAGCGACGTCCGCGGGTACAGATCCCAGCCGTAGTGGCCGATGTCGACGCCGGTCAGGGTGACGTCCGGATACCCGGCCTCCGCGAGCGTGCGTACCTGGTCGAGCACGACCTTCGGCTCCTGGCTCCGACTCCCCCCGCGGGCGGCGGGCACGATGCAGAAGGCGCAGCGATGCTGGCAGCCGTCCTGGATCTTCACGAAGGGGCGCGACCGGCCGGTCATCCGCGCGACCGACGCGACCGGGACCGCGCGGGCCTCGCGGATGTCGGCCACCGCCACCGCGGGCCGCGCGCGCTTGACCAGCGAGTCGAGCAGGTCGGGCAGCCGGTACTTCTCCTGATTGCCCACCACCAGGTCCACGCCGGCCAAGGAGGCCACCGTGTCCGGATCGGTCTGGGCATAGCAGCCGGTCACCACCAGGAAGGCCCCCGGATCCTCGCGGGTGATGCGCCGGATGGCCTGACGGTCGGAGAAGTCGGCGGCTCCGGTCACCGTGCACGTGTTCACCACGTGGACCCGCGCACGGCTGCCCGCGGGCACGACCCGGAAGCCCCGCCCCTCGAGGAGCGCTCCCATCTCCTGCGACTCGACCTGGTTGAGCCGGCAGCCGAGGGTGGTGAGGGCCACCGTCACCGGCTCGCTCATGCCGGCACCACCTCGCGGAGCTGGCCGCAGGCCGCCCCGATGTCCTCGCCCTTGCTCCAGCGGATGGTCGCGGTGATGCCGTGCTCGAGCAGCACCGCCTGGAACGCGAGGATGCGCGGCAGCGGGGGCCGCGCGAAGCTCGAGCCTTCCCAGTCGTTGAACGGGATCAGGTTGATCTTGCCGCGGATCCCCTTCAGCAGCTTCACGAGCCGCCGGGCGTCCTCGACCGCGTCGTTGATGCCGTCGAGCAGCACGTACTCGAAGGTCATCCGCTGGCGGAACGGCAGCGGGAAGCGTCGGCAGGCCGCGAGCAGCTCCTCGATGGCGAAGCCGCGATTGACCGGCATGATCCGGTCGCGGATCTCGTTGCTGGTGGCGTGCAGCGAGATGGCCAGGTTGACCTTGAGGGTCTCCTTGGCCAGCCGCTCGATGCCGCTCACGAGCCCCACCGTCGACACCGTGATGCGTCGGGGCGAGAAGGCGAAGGCCTGGGGATCGGTGAGCAGGCGCAGGGACTTCACGGTGGCCGAGTAGTTGGCGAGGGGCTCCCCCATCCCCATGTAGACGATGTGGGTGATCCTCTCGCCCGGCCCGAGTCCCTGGCGGGCCACCAGCACCTGCGCCACGATCTCGCCCGCGCTCAGATTGCGCTCGAGGCCCATGGTCCCGGTGAAGCAGAAGGCGCAGGCGAAGCCGCAGCCGACCTGGGTGGAGACGCACAGGGTGAGCCGGTCGCCGTCCGGCATCAGCACCGCCTGGACGCGCGCGCCGTCCCCATAGCGGAGGACGAGCTTGTGGCTACCGTCCTGCGAGGGGGTCCGGCGCTCGACCTCGGGCACGTCCACCGTCGCGCGGGCGGCCAGCGCCGCGCGAAAGTCCCGCGGCAGGTCGGTCATCGCCTCGAGATCCACCACGCCCCGGGCGAAGATCCACCGTGCCAGCTGTCGCCCACGATACCGGGGGACCCCCAGCAACTCGGCCAGCGCTTCCATCTCGGCGGGCGAGCAATCGAGCAGGTTCGTCAAAGACATACGCGTCGGATAGTAGCACAGGGATGGAGGGCTCACCGGGCGCGGCCCGCCGCTCGCGCGGGCGGCGCCGGACGGAGGCTAGTCGTCGCCCAGCGTGAAGGCGGAGGCGCAGAGAAATCCGAACGCGAACACCACGACCACCACGAGGTACGTCCACACGAAGCGCATGGGTCACGGTCCTCCGACGCGGAGTATTCTCCGGTGACTCGCGTCCCGGGCCGGCACAAAAAAACCCGGCTCCCTCGGCCCCACCCCTAGTGGTGGCGTGCCGCGAGATCGACCACATGGACGGAGGAGCCGAATCGGCCCAGAGCTGGCGTCTTACGTATCGGCGCGAGTCGGAACCCGACGAGCCGGTGACGCCGCTCGAGGAGTGATCCGGGCCTTTCGCGCCTCGTCGGCCGCGGCCCTCAGCTCGCCGCTCCGCCGCTCGAGGGCCGCGAGCGCCTGACGTATGGCGGCCACCCGTCGCTCCGCGGCCTGAGCCGCCCGCTCGGCTCGATCGGCCCGCCGAGCCAGGGACCGATCCGCGCGTGCGGCCTGGTCCGCGGCGCGGGCCTGCTCGCGGGCCACGCGGCGAGCCTCGGCCGCATCCGGCGCCGGCGTGGGAGCGGGCTCGGCAGGAGCTGCGGATTGCTTCTTGGGTGGCCGCTCGCGGAGGAACCCGGCCGGAATCGGACCCCGCGAGAGGACCGCGAAGCCCGGGTCGGCGTGCTCGTCAGACAGGCGCCCCGCCTCCAGATCGGCCCGAAGGCCTCGATCGGTGACCGCGGCCAGGAGCGTGCTCCGGAGCCGGCGGTCGAGCGCGGCCGACGCTCCCGTCCCGGCCTCCTTCAGCGCCTGGTTCGCGCCGCGCACGAGCGGCTCGAACGCGGCCCGATACCGCTCCATCGCCGCGCGGAGGTCACCTCCTCCGAGCTGGGCGCGGCGGAGCCGGTCCACCGCGTCGAGCAGCGTGCCGAGCTCGCGCGGCCGGGCGGCCGAGGCTCGGTTGAGTGCCCAGGCGACCGGGCTCGGACGTCTGAGCCGCGCGACCTGGCGCGCCTCGGCCGCCTTCCCGCGCTTCGCGAGCTGCGCGGCGAGCGCATTCCGGGCGCCGACGAACTCGCGGGGCGGAACCGCGCGCAGCGCGTCGGTCGGGCTCGCCTTCGGTTTCATCGCGGCCGCCAGTCCTCGGCGAGCAATGCCCAGCGCTCGTGATCCGCCCAGCGCCCCGCGATCTCGAGATACCGGGGCGAGTACCCTTCCCGGCGGAATCCCGCGCGCCGGACCAGGGCGAGCGAGGCCCGATTGACCGGCAGGATGTTCGCCTCGACCCGATGCAGGCGCAGGGTCCGGAAGGCGTGGCGAAGGGCGAGCGGCAGCGCTTCCGTCATGTAGCCTTGCCTCGCGTGGCGGACCCCGATCCAGTAGCCCAGGTACGCGCTCTGCGCGGGGCCGCGAACGATCTCGTTCAGGTTGATGGCGCCGAGGATGGCCTCGTCGTCGAGCCGACAGATCAGGAGCTTCTCGTGTCGGCCGTCCCGGGCCGACGCCATCCAGTCGGTGAATTGCCGGCTCGGGGTGCGCGTGGCGGGCGGACGCGGCTCCCACCGCGCGAGGAACCGGACGCTGTCTCGCCGGAGGGCGAGGTACTCCTCCCGGTCACGGACGGCCGGCTTCCGCAGGAACACACGCTCACCCACCGCGATCCGGATCGGCATTCGAGGCATGCGAGTGCCCGCGTACTACTCGATCACCTGGTCCGCCCTCTGGAGGAGCGCCGGCGGGATCGTAAGGCCGAGGGTCTTGGCGGTCTTGAGGTTGATCACGAGCTCGGGGTGCTCGTAGGCCTCGATCGGAAGGTCGGCGGGCTTGGCTCCCTTGAGGATCTTGTCCACGTAGCGGCCCGCCGCCGCCCGCCCGACCTCGCGGATGCTTTCCGCGTAGGAGAAGAGCGCGCCCTGCTCCACCCACTCCTTGCGGTGACCCGCCACCGGCAGGTGCTGCTCGGAGGCGAGGCGAAGGATGAGCGAGTGGAACTTCACTCGCAGGTTCAGCGAGGCGATGAACACCCCGTCGACGGCGCCGTGAGAGAGCGAGGCGAACACGCGCTCGATGTCGGTCTGCGATCGGACGTCACGCTCGACCAGCTGAAACTTGAGCGCGACCCCTACCTGGTGGACCTGCCGACGATGCAGCGGCCCGCCCGGATCATCCGGGTCGCTCAGCACGAGGAGGCGGCGGTGACCGGGCACGAGCTGCTTGAACAGCTCCGCCTCCTTCGACGGCGCGTTCCCGAGCGCGATGAAGCGGGTCATGTTCCGGCCCGGATGGGCGAGGCTCACCGCCACCCCGGCCGCCACCGGGTCGGTCACGTGGAGGAAGACCACCGGGATCTGGCTGGTCGCCGCCTTCGCGGCGCGGAGCGTCTGGTTCTCGAACGCCACGAGCAGATCCGAGCGTGCTCGGGCCAGGTCCGCTGCCGCGACGCGCGCCGCAGCCTCGTCGGCGACGTTGCGGAAGTCCAGCTGGAGGTTCTTCCCTTCCTCGTAGCCCAGCGCCTTCAGGCCGTCCCGGAGGCCATCGAGGGAGGGCGGCACGTGGTCGAGACCGACATGGAACCGCACGATCCGCGACGCCTTCACCACCGTCTGCGCGCCGGCCGCGCGCGGCCTGGCGAGGAGGCTGCCCGCGATGACCGCCATGAAGGTACGGTGCGGCATTCCTGGCGAGCGACTGACGTTCATCTGGTCGTCCTCCGGATCTGACCGGCGCTTGGCAAGGAGGTCGAATGCACAAAATCCGTGGGCGGCCCGTGGATAAGTCGGTGGGCTCGCGCCGCTCCGGCCCGCGATTTCGCGTACTAGGAGCAAGTCGCCTGGTTTCTGAGCAATCCTCGCTGAACCGCCGTTCGCCGGTCCGGGTGGCCGGCTACTTGACGGTCACCTCGTGCAGCGGCATCCACTGGTCACCGCGCGGCGTCCACGTCACGCGGTCGCGAGCCGCGTAGATGTCGACCTGCTGCATCAGGAAGACCCACGTGGCGTCCTCGACCATGGCCCGGGCCAGCTCCGCGTAGATCTTCCTCCGCTTCGCGGGATCCATGGCGGTGCGGCCCGCGTCGAAGAGCGCGTCCACCTTGTCGTTCTTGTAGTAGAGGCCGCGGCCCTTCGACGAGACCAGGTTGTAGAGCTCGTCGCCGTCCTGCATGGGGCCGCCCAGGCCGAGCAGGTAGGCGTCCTGGAACTGCTTGCCGAGGTAGCGCTTGAAGTAGGCGCCCCACTCGGCCACCTGCACGCGCGGCTTGAAGCCCGCCTTCTGCCACTGGCCGCCGAGCGCCTCCGCGATCTCCTTGTCGCCCTGATAGCGTCCCGCCGGCGCCTCCAGCGTGATCTCGAGACCGTCCGGATATCCGGCCTCGGCCAGCAGCCGGCGGGCCCGGGCCGGATCGGGCGCGTAGCCCCTCACCGACGGATCGAAGCCGAACATCTGCGGGGTGAACGGGCCGTCCATGCGGCGGGCGTTGCCGTCGAGCACGCTCTTGACGAGCGCGTCCGCGTCGGTCGCGTAGTTGAGGGCCTGGCGCACCCGCACGTCGGAGAGCGGCTTCTTGAGGGCGTTGAGCCCGAGATAGATGATCCAGGTGCTGGGCACGCGCTGGACCCGGATCCCGCCCGCCCGCTCCAGCTCGGACGCCAGGTTGGGCGGCACCGTGTCGATCAGGTCGACCTCGTTGTTGCGCAGGGCGGCCGCGCGGGTGAACGGCTCCGGGATCGGCTTGTAGACGATGCGCCGGACCTTCGGAGCCCCGCGCCAGTGCCGGTCGAAGGCCTCCACGATCAGGTGATCGTCCTTCACCAGCTCCACGAAGCGGAACGGGCCGGTGCCCACCGGGCGCAGAGCCAGGCCCTGGTTGCCCTTCTCGGCGGTGTACTTCGGTGGGACGATCGGGAAGTCGATGAGCCGGTTGAGGAGCGGCGCGTAGGGCTGGCGCAGCACCAGGTTGACCGTGTAGTCGTCCACCACCTCGACCCGCGACAGCTCGCCCACGTTCGCCCGGTTGGGCGACTTCTGGCCGGGGTCGAGCACGCGCTCGAAGGTGAAGCGCACCGCGTCCGCGTTGAAGGGCTCGCCGTTGTGGAATATGACGCCGTGGCGCAGCTTGAGCTGCCAGGTCACGTCGTCGAGCGCCCTCCAGGACTCCGCGAGCTGGGGAACGAGCTTGTTCTCCGCGTCGCGGCCCACCAGCGAATCGAAGAGGCTCACGCCCACCTTCGCGCGGATGGACGAGAGGTTCATGGTCGGATCGAGGTTCTCGGGGGTCCACGGCAGGGCCACCCGGATCTCGCCCGCCGCCTGGGCCCCCGCCGGCACCGGCGCGGTCCAGGTCACGGCGAGCGCGAGGGCGGCGAGGGCCAGGGCGCGCCTCATGCGGCCGCCTTCACCGCCGCCACCACCGCGGCCAGGTGCGCGTCCGGGGTGGCGAGCGGCAGCACGCAGCCGGGCCCGAGGATCACCCCGCGCCCGCCGGTCTGCGCGATCGCGTCGCGCACCTCGGCGGCCACCGCGTCCGGCGGCCCGGCCTGGAGCGTCCGGTGCTCGCTGAGCCCGCCCACCACCGCGCCCGCGAACCGGCGGTGGCCGTCGCCGAGCGTCGGCGTGCTCAGCCGATCGTGCCAGTTCATCGCGTGGACCGGCAGGGCCGCCGCCTGGTCGAAGTAGACGTCGCGCCCGTGCACGTGCAGGAGCGTCAGGGCCGAGCGCCCGGCGATTGCGTCGAGGATGCGCCGCATGCGCGGCAGCTCGACCCGGGTCGCCTCCTCGACGGTGATGACCTCGGGCGCGGCGGTCTGGGTGGCGAAGAAGAATCCGTCGGCGCCCGCTTCGAGGGCGGCGCGCGCGTGGCGGGCCATCGTGTCGGTGATGGCGTCGAGCGCCGGCTCGACCGCGGCCGGCTCGGCGCGGAGGTCCTCGACGAGCCGGTCCCCCGCGAGCTTGCGGGCCACCGTGAGCGGCGAGAAGAGGGTGTGCAGGATGGGCGCGTCGTCCGCCCGCCCCCGCGCGATCAGCCGCACCGCCTCGAGCTCGCGGCCGAGCGCGCCCGCTCCCTCGTCGAGGGGCGCGATGCGGGCCCAGTCGGCCCGGCTCCGCACCGCGTGCTCGGTGCACTGCTTGGCCCCGTTGGGGGAGCCCTGGTAGGCGACCCGGCAGCCCCAGTCCTCCACGCAGTACACGCCGCTCGACATCACCTTGACGAAGTCCAGGTCCCAGCGGCGCTGGAAGGCCAACATCGCCTCCGCCAGGCCGGCCGCGGTGTGATCGACGTCGGGTACGTGACGCCAGAAGGACACGGGAGGACGATCCACCGGCCCTCGCCGGGCCGCGGACAAGACCCGCTCGCGCTTGGTCATGATGTCGCGGAGTCTACCATGTCGATTCGAGGCCCTTCCCGGCCGGGCCATCGCCGGCATTTCTACGCGGGAACTTCCCGGCCGCGGTATGGTCTTACCGTGCGAGAGGCGGAGGCAGGCGACGCGCCGCACTTCCTTGACCGGCTGCGCGCCGGCGAGACTGTCGCCTTCGAGGAGCTGGTGATCACGTACCAGCATCGCGTGTTCGGGGTGGCGGTGCGGATGCTGGGCAACGCCGCCGAGGCTCAGGAAGTGGCCCAGGAGGCCTTCCTCCGGGCCCATCGCGGCCTGGCCGAGTTCCGCGGGGACGCCAAGCTCTCGACCTGGCTCTACGCCATCACCTCGCGGCTCTGCCTGAACCGGCTCGCGACCGCCGAGCGGCGGCTCCACCGGCAGGGTGAGGAGACGCTGCTGCGGCTGGCCGGCGGCGAGTGGCCGGATGCCGCGGTCGAGCGGGGCGAGGTCGAGGCGGCGCTCCACCGCGCGATCGCGGAGCTGCCCGAGGATCGCCGCATCGTGGTGGTACTGCGCGACCTCGAGGGCCTCTCGTACGAGGAGATCGCGGAGGTGCTCGATCTCGAGCTGGGGACGGTCCGCTCCCGCCTGCACCGGGCGCGCGCGGACCTGAAGGAGAAGCTGGAGCGCTTTCTGCCATGACCTGTCACGACGCTCGCGAATCGCTCTCCGCCTTCCTGGACGAGGCGCTCGCTCCTGACGAGCGGCGACAGGTTGCCGCTCACCTCGAGGGCTGCCCGGACTGCCGGCGCGAGCTCGCGCGCCTGGAGCAGACGGTGGCCCTCCTTCGCCGCGTCGAGCCCACGCGCGCGCCGGTGGGCTTCGTGGATCGCGTCCTCGAAGCGGCCCGGCCCCGACCCTGGTACCGGCGCGCGGCCGCCGCGGTCTTCCTGCCGTTCTCGGTGAAGCTGCCCGCCGAGGCCACCGCGCTCGTGATGGTTGCCCTGCTCGCGGTGTACGTGTTCGAGCGCACGCCCGCCTTGCAAGAGTCGGCGCGGCCGGAGCCGATCCCCCGGGAGGCGGCGCGCGAAAAGGCCGGGGGGGCCGAGTCGCCGGCCGCGCTGGCGGACCGCGCCGCCCGCGAGGCCTACGCCAAGGCGCGCGCCGCCCAGAGCCAGGAGCCCGTCACGAGAAAGCAAGAGCAGGACCGTGCCGACGCGGCGTCCGTCCGGGGCGCCGCCCAGCCCGCGCCGCCCGATGCGAAGCCGGAGGGGGCGCGTGAGCAGGCCTACTCGCGCTCCGAGTCCGCGCCGGCGGCGGTCCCGCCCCCGGTCGCCTCGGCGCCCGCGGCGCCGGCGCCCGGCGGAAAAGTCGAGGAGGAGAGACGCGCGGCGGAGAATCGCCAGTCCGCGCGCGAGCCCAGCGCGGATGCCACGCGCGGGGCGCCCGCGGCTCCCCGGCTGGCCGCCAAGCGGGCCGCGCCGAGCGACGTGGTGGCGGGCATCGCGGTGCGGGATCGCGACGCGGCGGAGCGCGATCTCGCCGAGCTGATCGCCCGCGTGGGCGGGCGGGAGACGGGGCGCCGGCGCGAGCAGGAGGCCACCGTCGTCGAGGCGGTCGTCCCGCAGGCGCGCTACGCCGAGTTCACGCAGAGCCTCGGACGGCTGGGGGCCTGGCGGGTGGAGGCCGAGCGGCCCGATCTGCCCGCCCAGGTCCACGTGATCCTGCGCCTGCAGTAGCCGGAACTTTCTCCCGGGTCTTCGGTCTAACCGGATAGCCACACCGAATCCGGAACCCGGAGGACACCGATGACCACGCTTCGCACCCGCTCGATCGCCCTGGCCCTCGCCGGCTTGCTCGGCTTACCCCACGTGGCGGCCGCCGCCCCCGTCAGCATCACCGCGGCCGACCAGCGCGACGTCATGATCACGATCTACAACGGCAATCTGGGTCTCGTGAAGGAGACGCGCGAGGTGCGCCTCGACTCGGGGCTCGTGGAGGCGCGCTACGCCGACGTGGCCGCCCAGATCGACCCGACCTCGGTGCACCTGCGCTCGCTCACCGAGCCCGCCGCGCTCCGCATCCTGGAGCAGAACTACGAGTACGACCTGCTGTCGAGCGAGAAGCTCATGGAGAAGTACATCGGCCGCACGGTGCGGCTCTACCAGGGCAACGGCTCCTACCAGGAGGCGGTGCTGCTCTCGACGCGGGGGCCGGTCTACGACATCAACGGCCAGATCCACATGGGCCACGCGGGCCAGGTGGTGCTCCCGGCCCTGCCCGAGAACCTGGTGTCCAAGCCCACGCTGGCGTGGCTCCTGCGGAACACGCGGCCGGCCCCGCAGCGGGTGGAGGCCTCGTACCTCACCGGCGGGATCAGCTGGAAGTCGGACTACGTGATGCTGATCAACGCGAGCGACACCCGCACCGATCTCACCTCGTGGGTGACCATCACCAATCAGAGCGGCGGGACCTATCGCGACGCCGCGCTCAAGCTGGTCGCGGGCGACATCAACCGCGCGGTGAGCCGCGAGGAGGCGCGGCGCGCGCTCGAGATGTCGGTCAAGGCGGCCTCACCGGCCATGGCCGACCGCGACTTCAAGTCGGAGGGCTTCTTCGAGTACCACCTCTACACGCTCGACGGCCGGACGACGATCAAGGACAACCAGACCAAGCAGATCACCCTGCTCTCCGCCGCGGACGTTCCGGTGGAGAAGCGGTACATATTCTACGGGGCCGCCAACTACTACCGCAGCCAGTACGGGGTCCCCTTCTCCAACCAGAAGGTGGGCGTCTACCTCGACCTCCGCAACAGCAAGGAGAACCGGCTCGGGGTCCCGCTGCCCAAGGGCAAGATCCGGGTGTACAAGGCCGACGCGTCGGGCAGCCAGGAGCTCATCGGCGAGGACTGGATCGACCACACCCCGAAGGACGAGCAGGTCCGGATCAAGATGGGCGAGGCTTTCGACGTGGTGGGCGATCGCGTCCAGAAGGACTGGAAGCGGATCGGATCGAATCTCTACGAGGTCGAGTGGGAGATTACCCTCCGCAACCACAAGAAGGAAGCGGTCACCGTCGAGGTGGTCGAGCCCATGCCGGGCGACTGGGAGATGATGCGGGCCACCCACCCGCACGACAAGATCCAGGCCTCCACCGCCCGCTTCGCGCTCGCGGTGCCCAAGGAGGGCGCGACCACCCTCGCCTACCGGGTGCGCGTGCGCTTCTAGCCGGGCGAGCGCGCCCCGCAGTTGACAGGCCCCGTGCCTCGGGGGACCCTGGGCACGGGGCCTATTTCATGCGTGCTCGTCCAGCTCTCGTCGCGCTGCTGCTGCTCGGGGGCGGCCTGCCCGTCGCCGGGGCCGACGATGCGCAGCTCGCCCGCGGGCTCCAGGCGATCCAGCGCATGACGGGCTGCTTCCTGGTGGACTACAGCTACGTCGAGGTGCAGGCGCTCAAGCCGGGCTACGTCCGCGACCCGCGGGTCTACGACGTCAACCGGGACAAGTCGGCGAAGGAATGGATCGTCGCCGAGACGATCTCGCCCCGGCGGATCCGGCTGCAGCGCGTCCTGTTCCTGGCCGACCTGGCCGGCGCCCTGCGGCCGGGCACCGAGGTGCGTCACCAGTCGGAGGACTGGGAGTACGACGCCCCGTTCCTCTACGACTTCGTGGCTCCGCTCCACTGGCAGCCGCGCGACCTGCGCCCGACGCCCGGTCTGTGGACTCGCCGCGTGACCAACCTCGACGACGGGCTGCGCTACCAGTGCGCGGCGCGCTGGAGCGAGGACACCGCCTATCCGGAGTGGGCGTGCCCGAGCAACTACGCGCCGATCCCGGGGCGGGAGACGCGCGACATGGGACGCTCCGACTACCAGGCGCTCGATCGATCGACCCGCATCGTGGTCTACGGGGCGTCCCAGGGCGGCAGCTGGCTCGAGCGCCAGGACAACGTCAAGACCATCCACGGCGACGGCGGCCGGGTCCCCCTGGTGCGCGAGCTGGGGAAGAACTGGTACGTGCGGCTGCCCGACTCCGAGTGCGCGGGCGGGCGAGCCTTCGCGGAGCGCCGCCGGGCCTTCTGGACCCTGCTGCGCGAGACGTGGGACGGGCTGCTGGACGGCTCCGGCCCCTTCGTCGAGCGCACGCCGCCCGGGCAGCCGCCGCGCTTCGCGAAGATGTTCGACCTCGAGGATTCCGTGCTCGGGCGCGACCTGTCGGATGAGGCGACGCGGCAGGAGACCCGCCGCCGCATCCTCGACCTCATCCAGCAATACCGCGCGCCCTAGCCGCCGCCGGGCGGGGCTCCGACTAGCAGGAGGTAGAGGTCGAGGAGGTTGGTGTTGGTGGGGCCGGTGACCACCAGGTCGCCGATGGCCGCGAGCACCGGGTTCGAGTCGTTGGCGTGGAGGCGCTCTCGCGGATCGTGACCCCGCTCGCGGGCCCGCCGGGCGCTGCCGCCGTCCACCACCGCCCCCGCCGCGTCGGTCGGCCCGTCGGTGCCGTCGGTGCCCGCCGCGAGGGCCACGATGCCGTCCTGGCCCTCGAGCGCGAGAGCCGCCGCGAGGCCGAACTCCTGGCACCGCCCTCCCGTCCCCTGACCCTGCACGGTGACGGTGGTCTCGCCGCCCGCGATCACGCAGGCGGGCGCGGCCACCGGCCCCTGGCCGTCACGGATCCGGCGCGCCAGCGCGACCAGCCGCTCCGCCACCTCGCGCGCCTCGCCCTCGAGCGACCGGGTCAGCACGTGCGGGGTGAAGCCGAGCTCGCGCGCGCGGGCGGCCGCCGCGTCGACGACCAGGGCGTTGTTGCCGATGACGGTGTTGGTGACGTGGCGGAAGACGGGGTCGTCCGCCTTGGGCGTCTCCGGGATCAGGCCCCGGGCCCCGCGCTCGAGCCGGTCGGTGATCGAAGCGGGAGCACGGGTCCACAGGTCGAAGCGCTCGAGAATCGCCCGCGCGTCGGCGAAGGTGGAGGCGTCCGGCGCGGTGGGCCCGGAAGCGATGACGTCGAGCGGGTCGCCGATGACGTCCGAGAGCAGCAGCGCGTGCACGCGGGCCGGCGCGGCGGCGCGCGCGAGCTGGCCTCCCTTCAGCAGGGAGCAGTGCTTTCGCACCGCGTTCAGCTGGTTGATGTTCGCGCCCGCGGCCAGCAGCAGGCGGGTCATCGCCTGCTTGTCGCCGAGGGTGATGGGGGGCACCGGCGCCGGGGTCAGGGCCGAACCGCCACCCGAGACCAGGACCAGGAGCAGGTCATCCGGGCCAGCGGCCTCCGCGAGCGCGCGGATCCGGCGCGCCGCCGCCTCGCCGCGGGCGTCGGGCACCGGGTGGCCGGCCTCCACGAGGCGGATGCGACGGGTGGCCGTCCGGTAGCCGTCCTTCACCACCACCAGCCCGTCGGCGATGACGTCGCCCAGCGCGGCCTCGGCCGCGGTGGCCATCGCCCCCGAGGCCTTGCCCGCGCCCACCACCCGCACGCGGCCGGACGGGGCGAGGCGGACGTCGGCGAGCGCGCGGCGGACCAGCGGATCGACGTCGGCGGCCGCGAGCCCGGCCTCGAAGACCGAGCGCGCCGTCTCGCGGAGGGTCAACGGGCGAGCTTCTGCAGCCGGCGTCCCGCCTCGATCAACAGGTCGTCCGTCTTCGGGAAGCAGAAGCGGATCTTGGTCCGGCCGAGCTCGCGGTGGGCGTAGAAGGACGAGCCCGGCACGGTGGCGACCCCGATCTCGCGGATGAGATGGAGCGCGAACTCGTGGTCGTCGCGGCAGTGATAGCGCTCGAGGAAGTGGGCGGCCTCGGTGAGGATGTAGTACGCGCCGCGGGGCTTGAAGGCGATGAAGCCGGCCTCCTCCACCTTGCCCAGCAGCAGGTCGCGCCGGGCCTGGTAGCTCTCCCGCAGATGCACGTAGTACGAGGCGGGCAGGCCGAGCGCGGTGACCGCCGCCTCCTGCAGCGGGTGCGGCGCGCCCACGGTGATGAAGTCGTGGGCGCGCCGGATGCCGAGCGACAGCTCCGGGCTCGCCACCGCGTAGCCGACCCGCCAGCCGGTGACCGAGTAGGACTTGGAGATGCCGGAGATGGTCACGGTGCGGTCGGCCATGCCGGGCAGGGTCGCGATCGGGACGTGCCCGAGGCCGTCGTAGACGATGTGCTCGTAGATCTCGTCGGTGATGGCCAGCAGATCGTGCTTGAGGCAGAGATCGGCGATCACCTGCAGCTCGGCCCGCGAGAAGACCTTGCCGGAGGGGTTGTTCGGGCTGTTGAACACGACCGCGCGGGTCCGCGCGGTGACCGCGCGGGCCAGCCGGTCCGGGTCGAACGTGAAGTCCGGCGGCTCGAGCGGCACGAAGACCGGCTCGGCCCCC
>WNFT01002330.1_pt1 | contig 16289 bp, 12 predicted proteins | sample 5400191 | NCBI WGS metagenome assembly WNFT01 (sample SAMN13153359, study PRJNA577476) | soil metagenome | isolation source: 80 cm saprolite under Madrone tree | place: USA:California | collected 2016-06-14 | reverse complement strand
GACATGAAGATGACCGCGGCCGAGCTCCTTCAATCGAAGCGCCACGCCTGCCATTGTGCCCATGAACGTAGAATCCATCATCGCGCAATTGGCCAGATCAATCACAAATTCGCGGTAACCGCGATCGACCATTTCGCGAGCGAATTCCTTCAAGTTTCCGCTATTTAGAAAACTTCCCTTACCTTCTACCTTCACCCACACGGCTGGACCGTTCACCCCTACTTGAATCGATGACTCCACGGCTGATTGATTAAGATACAGGATCGACAAGCAGGCTGTCAAACTTCGGCCCGACACCGGGGCAGGTCCGACTCGAAATGCATCGTAAAGACTTACCTTCAAAGCCGGCGTTCAGTGCGGCTCATTCCCACAAATAGGACCGGTTTTCCGCCACAACCTGGCCATTTTCGATCAACAAGCACCGCCACGCGATCACGCGTCCATCGTCGAAATAATCGTCACCGATTACTTTGAACTCCGTTTTATGATTACCGTGAACATTCGAATATGAAATCTCCTGCGCCTGAACAAGGGCGTGCAGCTTCTCCTGCCGGTACTCGAGGCGCACGGTCAGATCGGCCGGCCGTTTGGCGCGCCAAAAAAAATCGAAATAGTTACCAAAACGCTGATGTTGATCGAGCTGAGTCACCGCGCCGAAGAGGCGATACTGTCGTTCGAACGCAATCGAAGAATCCTGACTCACGATGGTTCTCTGCGGCGCCGTGCTCGAGAGCGCTCCCGGCGAAAGACTGCTCGCTTTCTTCTGCGCCGCTTGTTTCGGCGCTTTCTCGCTGAGCAAATAAAGCTGCGTCTTTCGAAACTCGAAATCTTTATTCAAGGCGACCGGCAGCGGCGTCACTTTGGCGAGCAACTTCGGCTCCTCGGCGGCGGCAACCAGAGCGCCTAGGCAAAAGATTAAACCCACCGATGCAGCGCCAAACTTCATTGGCCCAATGAAAACGGTTCCCGCGCGGCTTGTCAATGCAGGCCGATTGTCGGTAGTGGCTCAGTTTCAATCGAGCAGGGCGATCAATTCATCAAGTGACCAAACATGATCGTTAAGAGGCTTTCCGCTCCTGCAGGACGGGCTTGACCGCACAGGCTTTGGCAAGATTTCAGAATTTCAAACTGAGCCACTACCCGATTGTCGATGAAACAATGTTTCGCTCCATTAACATCCGCGCATAAATTTTCGCGTGATGGATGTTCGTTATGAGCGCGGCGTTTATTTACCGAAACACGATTTATGGCTCGACCCGTGGGATGTGAAGCGTTTTGCCTTCGTTTCACACGCGCACAGCGATCACATCGCGCCGCATGCCGAAATCATCCTCTCCGAAGGCACCGCCCACTTAATGCAGGTGCGTCTTCCCGGGAAGCGAAAGGAGCACATTCTGCCTTTTGGCGAACAACGGCGTGTGCGCGATGTCGATCTTATGCTCTTGCCGGCCGGACATATCTTTGGTTCCGCGCAAATTTTTCTACAGACCGAAAACGAATCGCTCCTTTACACCGGCGACTTCAAATTGCGCCGCGGAAAATCCGCCGAAGCGACGGAATGGGCGTGCGCCGACACACTCATCATGGAAACGACCTTCGGCCGGCCGCGCTACCGTTTTCCACCGACCGAACAGGTTGTCGATCAAATCGTTGCCTTCTGTCGAGAAACGATCGGCGATGGCGGAGTGCCCGTCCTGCTCGGCTATTCGTTAGGCAAAGCGCAGGAAATTCTTTGTGCGCTCGAAGGCGCAGGTCTCATGCCGATGCTGCACGGCACAGTCTTTCAAATGACTCGCATTTACGAGCAGTTCGGCCAGTCGTTTTGTAAATACCTGCGCTACGATGCGAATGAAGTCGCCGGCAAAGTTCTCATTTGCCCGCCGAGCGCAAACCGGTCGCGCATGCTGGAGAAAATCGCGCACAAACGTGTCGCCATGATCAGCGGCTGGGCGATCAATCCGAATGCGATTTATCGCTATCAAGTTGACGCCGTATTTCCTCTTTCGGATCACGCCGATTACGACGATCTCATTCGTTATGTCGATCTTGTGCAACCAAAACGCGTGCTCACGCTCCACGGCTTCGCGGCCGAGTTTGCGCGCGATCTGCGAGAAAAAATCGGCGTCGAGGCATGGGCGCTGAGCGAAGAAAATCAACTCGAATTAACTCTCGAAACTTTCCGCGCGACTAAGCGGGAGGGCGGGGCTCCTGCCGAGCCGGACAGCAATACTTTCAATACTGGCGACTTAGCGGGAGCTTCGCCGTCCCAACCGCCAATCGATTCGGAGTTTCGAGCCTTCGCAGAGATTGGCGAAGCGGTCGCTGCGACACCGGCGAAGTTGGAAAAGCTTCGGCTGCTCGCAGACTATTTACGCACGCTTCATTCGGATCAACTTCCGATCGCGACGACGTATTTGACGGGAAATCCATTTGCGCAAAGCGATCTGCGCACCCTACAGATCGGAGGCTCGATCATTTATCGCGCCATCATGAGTGCAGCGAAATTGAGCGAAGCGGAATTTCGCCGCATCGCACACAGCCACGGCGACGCCGGCAAGACGGCGTTCGAGGCGCTCGATGGCCGCACGCAGTCGGAATCGTTCACGATTTTGCAATCGAAAGAATTTTTTGAGCAACTCCAAAAGGCGCGTGGACCGATCGCCAAGACCGAATTGCTACAAAAGCGATTGTCGATTTTGTCCGCGCGCGAAGGTCAATACGTCGTCAAGATTTTGACAGGCGATCTGCGAATCGGATTGCGCGAAGGCTTGGTCGAGGAAGCAATCGCCAGGGCGTTCGAAGCTCCGCTCGACGATGTGAAGGAAGGGAACATGCTTCTGGGCGACATCGGCGCGACCGCCCTGCTTGCCTCGCAAAACGAATTGTATCGCGCCGAGTTGTCGATCTTTCGACCGATTAAATGCATGTTGGCAAGTCCCGAGCCGACTGCGGAAGCGATTTGGAAAAGATTTGTCGCTGCTAAAGATCCTGCCGTCAAGACGGCGGCCACTACCGTTTATGTGGAAGATAAGTTCGACGGCATTCGAGCGCAGTTGCATCGCGATTCGAAGCGGGTGGAGATTTTCTCGCGCGATCTGAAGCGCATCACCGACCAATTTCCGGAGCTGACTGAGCAGACACGGAAGTTCGATGTCGATCTTATCCTCGATGGCGAAATCGTCGCGCTAGCACATGGACGCAAATTGACCTTCTTTGATCTGCAAAAACGGCTCGGCCGGAAAATCGAGGGCGCGGATTTGTTTCCCGGTGCCTCGGCCGATGTTCCGGTCATGTTCATCGCCTTCGATCTTCTTTGGCTTGATGGCCGTTCGTTATTAAAAATCCCGCTGCGCGAGCGGCGCGAACTTCTGCGTCAATTGCGATTGCCTTCGCAATTTCAAGTAGCCGGAACTTTTCCGGCCCAGTCGGCGAAAGAAATCGAACAGATTTTCGAGCAAGCGCGAAAACGTTCAAATGAAGGATTAATGGTCAAGGACCCGGAGAGTTTTTACACGCCTGGACGACGCGGTTTGTTCTGGTTCAAATTAAAGAAAGAGCTGGCCACGCTGGACGTGGTGGTCGTCGCGGCCGAGCTCGGTCATGGCAAACGCAACCAAGTCTTGAGTGATTACACGTTTGCGGTGCGCGACGAAACAAGCGGCGAACTTTTGCCGATCGGAAAAGCCTACAGTGGGCTGACCGACGTCGAGATCGCGGAGTTGACCGAGCATTTCAAACAAAACACGATTGTCGATCGTGGCCGCTATCGCGAAGTGAAACCGGAGATCGTGCTCGAGGTCGCATTCGATTCCATTCAATCGAGCACGCGTCATGCAAGCGGACTGGCGCTGCGTTTTCCACGGATCAAAGCGATCAGGCGCGACAAAAATGTCGATGCGATCGACACGCTCGCGTACGCGCGCGAACTGGCCACGCAACATTCCGGCGCGCAGCAAGAAAACAGTCCTAAGGCGAAGCGGTCGCGCTAGAGATCGGCGATGTTTCGGCTTCGCCGGGTCGCTTCTTCTTTTTGTCTTGCTTGCCCGACGGTTCGGCCGCCGCGACCGATGGAGAGACGGAAGCTGCTGGAGTTGCCGTCGCAGTAGGAGTTGGCTTCGCGGCTTCGAATTGCTCCCTTTTGCGTTCGGCGCGTTCCTGCTTTCGCAATTCTTTTTGCGCGCGGCGTTCTTGTTTTGTATCAGCGGGCCCAACTCCGAGCGGCGCGGGCGGCGTAGCGGAAAACCCCGGACTGGGAGATGTCGCGGGTGAAAACTGCTGCGGCAGAGCGCGCGGCGTAAAAGTCGGATGTGGCGTGGCAGTGAGTGTGAGCCGAGGAGACGGTGTCGGAGTGGCGGCGGGGGTTGCCGTTTGCATCGGTGTGCTCACCGGAGTAGCCGTTGCACGCACTGGTCGAGCCGGTGTAGCTCGCGGCGATGCAGCGACGGTGGGAGTCGCAGTTGGCAGTGCCCGGTCCACCTTAGGCAGATCCGGTGGCACTGTTCGAGTCACCGTAATAGTCGGCGCTGTAGCGCGTGGAGACTCAGAAACGACGTCCGGTTGACCTGCGGCCTGCGAAGGTTTCACAAAAGTTCTCGGCGGTGCATTCGGCGGTGGCGTTGATTCGGACTTCATTTTGGCGCGTGCTTTTTCGGCCGCTTGACGATCGGCGATTGCTTCCCAACCATGATCGACGACCGTCTGCGCGACTGTTTCCACGACGTTGCGCGGGCGCTCGACTGCCTGCGCCCGCGCGATCACTGGTGCGGACATTTCCACGACCTGCCCTCGGACAACCGAACGCGGATTTTCCGTTTCGACATTCACTGTCACATTGCGCTCGAGCCGGAGCCGTTCGATCGGCTGCTGAGTTTGTGAGCGGAGTTCGTCGTAACTCGGGCCGCCATTGACAATCGTGGTGTTGTTGTAAGTAATGTTGGTCACGTTGGTCGTCTGATTGACGATCGTGAGGTTGCGTTCGGCCGGAACGACCACGCGCTCGGTGCGCTGCGTTCCGAAGTCTCTTGTCGGGACGAAACAATATTGTTCCGGGCCGATGTCGTAATAATTATCAGCCCAATTCTGAATTCCGGTGCCGCGATCGAAATGCGCTTCTGGAGGAAGCGGCGCCCAGCCGACGTAATCATTACCCTTGCGCCACGACACCCAGGCCGGAGCCCATTCGTCGCCCGGGACCCAGACCCAGCCGATGTTACGCAAGCGCGCCCATCGCCCGTAATGATAAGTCGCCCAGCCGAATGGTTCTTCCGAAATCCATGTCCAGCCTGCATCGGTATAAACCCAGCGGCCATTTGTGTAAGGACGCCAGGCGCGCGATTGCTCGGCCTCGCGCGGTTGCCAGACATAACCGTAAATGGAGGTGTCGCGCCAAACGCCCAACGGTTCGAGCCTAGTGTAAAACGTTGAATAAGATGCGGCCGGCGGAGTTCGTGAAAGATCGCGCATGTCTCGCCTGATCGGGGCTTGAGGCTGAGGTGTGGTCGTCGCGGCGCTCTCTCTGTTCGCCAACGCCTTTTCACGCGCATCCAGCTCGGCTTGACGCTGGGCCAGCTGTTGTTGTTGCTCGGCTTGATGCTCGGCCTCCAGCCGCTGCTGTACCTGACGCTCGACCTCGGCGTTGCGATCCGCTTCAGTCTGCTGTTTCTGGCAGGTACAAAACAGCGCGAGAACACCGATCGCTAGCAACGCAAAAAGTCTCTTCATGTCAGCATTAGACCGCGATCTTTCTTTGTTATTCGAAAAACGGTCATGGTCCGGCCGGCGAGGGCGAGACGGCTGGAATCACAATAACGTTTTCGGTTTTGTCGCGACGCCATCGCTGCACGTTGGCATAAATCACCAGGAGCGTCATCGCCATAAGAATCACGAGCATGACCAGGAAGGCGCTTTTCGGAACTCGCGACGACGCGGACTCTGCTCGAGACGGAGGCGACAAATTCACTCCCGAAGTATGGATGTCGATCTTCGCCGCGCAAAGCGATTATCGATCTTGCGCGCCGGCAACTCAAGCGCTGCGATTGCGTCCATTACCCGTCCGCTGAGACGCCCGTAAAGATCTCGGCCGCCGGTCTCGAAATCGCTATCGAAAAAACAAATCGGCTCGCCCACGACAATAGTAATTCGGCGCCACAAATGGATTTTGCCGCTGATGGGCCAGGCTTCGAAGGCCCCAAAAATTCGCATTGGCACGACCGGCGCGTGCGTTCTTGCGATCACCAGCCCCAGCCCCGGTAACGCCGGCTGTAAATTTCCGTCCGGTGTGCGCGAGCCTTCCGGAAAGACGAGCACGCCGTCGCCGGCACGCAAGATTCGGATCAGCGCCTTGAGTGCGCTGCGGTCGTTCCCTTCGATCTCGACCGGGATGACGTTGAGTTTCGGCAACAGCCAGCCGAGAACCGGGGTTTTCATCAAAGATTTTTTCGCGAGAAAATAGATGGCGCGATCGCATGCATTTCCCGCCAGCGGTGGATCGAAGAAACTCTGGTGATTCATGGCGAGAATCACTGGGCCGGTTTGAATCATCCGCTCCCGATGAACTATACGGAAGCCGAAGAAGAGTTGCGCAAGCAGGCGTGAAAAGTGGTAACCAAGCCAGTAGTACGGGTTCATTGGTTGAAACAGTTGAGGCGTTAAAGCGGCAGTCCCGTCAGCTTAAGTTGTTCGACGATTTTATCGACGACCTCCTCAATCGTGAGATGGGAAGTGTCGATGACCTGCGCATCGGGAGCGACAGTGAGCGGCGAGACTCGGCGTGAAGAATCGGCACGATCTCGCGCGGCGATTTCATCGCGCTGACCTTCGGCGGCGCGGCGGCGAAAACGCACCTCGGGCGAAGCGTCGATGTAAAACTTGTAGGGCGTATGAGGAAAGACCACAGACCCGATGTCGCGGCCTTCTACGACCACATCGTGAGCGCGCGCATAATTGCGCATTTTCTCAGTAACAATTTTGCGCACCTCTGGAACGGCGCTCACCTGCGAGACGGCTTTGTTTACCGGATCATCGCGCAAATGGTTGATTGGATCGACATCGTCGATGCAAACGCGCGACTCTCTGTTCTTGAGACGACAACTGATCTGCGCCGACTCAACCGTTTGGGCGATGCACCCCCCGTCATCCGGACCGATGCCACGCCGGAGCACATACCAGGTGATGGCGCGGTAGATTGCGCCTGAATTGACGTAGACAAAGCCCAGCCGCCGCGCGACTTCGCGCGCTACGCTGCTCTTTCCGGAAGCAGCCGGGCCGTCAATGGCAATCACGCGATGAAAATCTGCGGGCATGATCGATAGGGTATTTCGATGCGAAGGTTACGCAGATAGGTTCCAGATGCGCGATTGCAAACCCGATGCCTGCGCGACGATTACTCTGGCTCGAGACGGGCCGGCGAGAGCGAACCAATAACCGGCGTGCTCGTGCGCATCCGTTTTGGACTTGTGAACTCTTCGAGTGCGATTTCGAAGCCAGGGTAAGACTCACGGACGCAATCGGCATCCTGAACAATCGTTTCGCCATCAGCGAAAAGACCGGCCACAGCAAACGCCATCGCGATGCGATGATCGCCGAAGCTGGCGACGCGCGCGCCGCGCAAAGGAGCGGGACCATGAATTTCGAGCCCGTCACTCATTTCGATAATCTGCGCGCCCATGGTGCGCAGATTGTGGGCGATGGCAGCTACGCGATCGGTCTCCTTAACGCGCAACTCCTGCGCATGGCGGATGATGGTTGTGCCGTTTGCCAGCGCACCGGCGATCGCCAGCACAGGCAGCTCATCGATGAGCTGCGGCACTTCTTTTCCCTGAATGACCGTGCCTTTGAGCCGGGCGCCCGTGACTTCAACGATTCCGCGGGGTTCAAGTTGATCGACATCCTCGACGGCTTCGCGGACTTGCGCTCCCATTCGCACCAGCACCCCAAGCACCGCCGTGCGCGTGTCATTTAAACCGATATCGCGCACAAGTAGATGACCCCCCGGCTGCGCGGCCGCCGCGACCAGCCAAAAAGCAGCTGAGGAAATATCCCCTGGGATTGCGAAATCGCGCGACTCCGGCACTTGATCGCCGAAAACACTGACGCTGCCGTCGTCATCCTTTGCGGTGCGCACAAGAAAATAATTAAACATCAACTCGGTATGGCTGCGGCTGGCTGACGGCTCATTAACCGTGGTCTTGCCTTTGGCGAAAAGACCCGCCAAAAGCACGGCGCTTTTCACCTGCGCGCTCGCAATTGGCGATTTGTATTTAATACCGCGCAAAGAACGTCCATGAATACGGATCGGAGGCGTTTGTTCGGGTCCCTCGGCTACGATGTCGGCGCCCATCTTTCGAAGGGGCGCAATTATACGATCCATCGGACGCCGATAGAGGGCGGCATCGCCGACGAGGCGACTTTCAAACTTTTGCCCGGCGAGCAGGCCGGCGAGCAGTCGCATGGTCGTACCGGAATTTCCGCAATCGATTTCCTCTTTCGGCGGCGTGAGCACACGTTTCCTTCCGTGCACGACGAGCGTATTCGGGTCCGGCTGTTCGATCCTGATTCCCAAAGCGCGGAGGGCGTTCACCGTGCGCATGCAATCTTCGCTCGGAAGGAAACCGCGCAGTGTGCATGGGCCGTTTGACAGCGCCGCAATAATAACGGCGCGATGGGAAATGCTTTTATCGCCTGGGACGGTGATCTCAGTGTCAATTCGAGGCGCTCGTTTGACTCGCAGTTCCATAAACCAATTTGAAAAAGATTCCGTAGAAACCCGCAGTCGCGCCGCGTTTCATCGGCCGAACCGGCATCAGCATCGGAGATTAGGTGCCGTTGTCCAGTTTTCCTCCACTGGAGGAAAATCAAATTGACGAACCTTTCTCTGATCAGCCTGCAAGGGGACCGTGGGTCTCCGCCCAGCTATGGAACGAGAAAAATTTTGCCGGTGTATGGATCCTTCACTTCCGTACCGGGCGGGAATCCCTCTACATCGACATATTTGCCAGGCGAAAAAGGACTCTCGACCACGTGTGCTTTGCCGGGAACAGGAATTCCGTAGGGATGGTCCCCTTTTTCAGTTTTGGCGGGCATGGCCGTTGGCGCCGGTGCAGCTGAAGCCTCTTCGCGGGCCACGTTCTCTGGCGGCGGCGCATTCGGGTTGAAGGGCTGCTGTTGAGGTGGGTATTCCTCGTGCCCCGCGGCCGGATACCTGGCAACGTTATGACGGACTCGCGACGGCGGCTCATCGACGTCGGAACACGATGAGAAAAACAAGGCAGTTAACAACGCGAGCGACAGCGGAAATTTCATAGAAGCTGGTTCGACGACACTATCTCGATTCTAATTCATTGCCAATCACAAATCATCTCAACGAGTGGCAGGTAGGGCTGAAATCAGAACAAGCCAAAGAGACGTCCTGGTTTCGCGCCACCAGCACAATCCAACGCACCCGCGACACCAATCGCAAAGATCGACATCCATACGATAGCAGGCCGTACTTGCTCCGAATCCAAGAAGAGATGCTGAAGAAATCCGACGGACAGATTTTAGTTGTCGATGATGACGCGGCGAGCCGCAGGATTCTTGTCCGAACACTTTCGTCCGCCGGTTACGACTGTCGCGAATCAGACAGCGGAATCGAGGCGCTGAAACTAGTGCAGCACGAGCAACCCTCGCTTCTTCTGCTCGATTTCGATATGCCGGTGCTCAACGGGGCCGAGGTCCTCAAGCAGTTGCGGTTGAACAACGATCCGGCGGTCGCCCAGATTCCCGCGATCATGTTGACCGGCCACGGCGGCGAAGAAAGCGAGGTGCTCTGCCTCGAAGCCGGGGCAGATGACTTCGTAACCAAACCGATCAATGCCGCGGTCTTGCGCGCACGCATTGAGACTCAACTCAGGCTGCGCTCCATGCGCCGCCAATTGCAGCAACAAAACGATGAGCTTGAAGAGTGGCGACGCAACCTGGAACGCGACCTGGCCGCTGCCCGCCTGACCCAACAATCACTCATTCCACAAAAGCCGCCTGAGCTGGCGGGATGGGAGGTTGCCGACTGTTATCGGCCTGTCATTCAGGTGGGCGGTGACATTTACGGTTGGCTGCGGGGGAGAGACGGCCGGATTTTATTCTGGATTGCTGATGCGACCGGCCATGGGGCGTCCGCCGCGCTTCTCACAGCGCTAGCAAAGCTTCTCTTTCATCACGGCAGCGCCGAACACAATGCGCCGGCCGCGCTTATGAAAGCGGTGAATGACGATTTCCGCAGTATCTTTGGTGCGCGCTCCTTCATGACGGCAATGTGCGTGGCACTGGATCCGGCAACCGGACGCGCGAGCGTGGCCGGCGCGGGACACCCGCCACTCCTGATTTCGCGTCATGACGGCACGAGCGAATCCATTCCTTCGGGGGCGCCGCCTTTGGGTCTGGTGGAACACGCACAATTCAGCGAGACGATTGTCGATCTTGCCCGCGGGGACAGTTTCCTTTTGTACAGCGACGGTTTGTTCGGCGTCCCTCGCGGCGAACAGCGGCGGCTCACGCCAGAGCGATTGGCCGAGATGCTCGACTCCACCGCGCCCAGTGCCGAAGTCCTCTTGACGCGTCTTTTGAAGCGAACGGCATCGGGCCATGACGATCAGATCAAACCGGACGACGTGACAGCGATAGTAGTGCGCCGGACGGCCTAAAAAAATATTTTATTTCATCAAAATTAGTATTGCCCTGTAACGAGCGAAGCATTAATCAGCCTTTATGCCGAAAACCAAAAAGACTCCTTCCAAACGCAAACCGAATCCTGCCTTCATGAGACCGGTCCAACCTGACGACAAGCTTTCTGCCATCGTTGGGTCACAGCCGCTACCGCGTTCCGAGCTTACCAAAAAGCTTTGGAACTATATCAAGAGGCACGGTTGTCAGGACAAAAAGAAAAGAACCATGATCAACGCGGACGACAATCTCAGGCCGGTATTTAACGGCAAGAGCCAGGTCAGCATGTTCGAGATGACGAAACTCGTCTCGGGACATATTCGCTAAATCGCGGAACTGCTTTGAGCCCGGCGCTGTTTAGCGCCGGGATACTGTTATATGCGCGCCGCCGGGGTGGGTCCCCGCGAGGATCGTGTCTTCGCATTCTTGCGCCGGGCGCCGGTTTGGTCGAAGTTGCTGGTGTGAAAAACTATCGATTGATCCTTTTCGGTGCCGCGGCCATCGGTTTTGCCGCTGCCAGCTCCGTGCAAGCTGGGCCGGAATGGCTGACCGATTACAAAAAAGCGCAGCAAGAAGCCAAAACAAGCAACCGCCTGCTGCTGGTTGATTTCACCGGCTCGGATTGGTGCGGCTGGTGCATCAAACTCGACAAAGAAGTTTTCTCCAAACCTGAATTCAAAGACTACGCAAACAAAAACTTGGTGCTGATGGAAGCGGATTTTCCCCGTGCGAAAGCACAGGCTACCGGCCTAAAGAAACAAAACCAAGAACTTGCTCAGCAATATCAGATTCAGGGTTTTCCGACAATCATTGTCTTGAATGGCGATGGCCAGAAAATCGGTGAACTCGGGTATATGGAAGGCGGCGTGGCCAGCTTCATCGCCGAACTGGAAAAATTGCGCAAAGGCTGAGCGCCGATGTCGATCTTAACTCGCTTTGCCGGCTGCGAAGGCGCGTTGAAGCACGTCCGCGAGTTCGCGCCGCGTAAACGGTTTCGGCAAGGCGCCGCGAAATCCGTAGGCCAGGAATTCTGAGAGGGCGGCCTCGTCGGAGTAGCCGCTGCAAATGATTGCTATGACCTGCGGGTCGAGACTGCGCAACCGTTCGATCGTCGCGAGGCCGCCCATGCCTCCACGGATTGTCGCGTCAAGAATCACGGCATGAAAATTTTCACCGCGGCGTAAAGCGCGCTCGTAAAGTTTCACCGCTTCGAGTCCATCCGGTACAGCGGTAACCTCGTAGCCAAGCGTTCCAAGTAACTGAGAAGTGAGTTCGCGAATGGCCGCTTCATCGTCCATCACCAGAACGCGCTGTTGATTAAACAAGGTTTGTTCCGCTGTCGGCGGCCCAGACGTCTCGAACCGTTCGCCATCAGCCGGGAGATAGAAAACAAATGTTGATCCTTCCGGCGAAGAACTCTCCAAATGGAGCAAACCGCCATGTTTTTTTACGATCGAATAGCTGATCGCAAGACCCAAACCACTTGCCATCGGTTTGGTTGTGAAATAGGGATCGAAAATTCTGGTCGTGAGTTCTTCTTCAATGCCAGAACCGCGGTCGGCGATCGTAATTTTGACATAACGTCCGGCCGGCAGCAGGGCACCGGGCTTTTCTTCAGTTTCGCTGTTGCGGGCCGCAATGTTAACGGTGCCGCCATGAGGCATCGCCTCGCGCGCATTGATTACAAGCGCGTTTACGACCTGCTCGATCTGACCTGGATCGACATTCGCCTTCCAAAGATCAGCCGGGATGTCCATCTCAGCGCGCAGATTGGAACCGTAAAGGGAAAATTCAGCGGCGCGGCTAAGCAACTCCGCGACCGAGGCAACCCGTTTGAGCGGAGCGCCGCCTTTTGAGAATGTGAGCAATTGACTCGAAAGACGCGCGGCGTGTTGCGCGGCCTGCCCTGTCTTGGAAAGATACGAGAGCAAACTGTGCGCGTCGCCTGGCGCTTCAGTCTGCGCCAGGCTAATATTTCCCGAGATGACGGTTAAAATATTATTGAGATCATGCGCGATACCGCCAGCGAGCGTCCCAAGAGATTCAAGTTTGCTCGTGGTAAGCCGCTTTTCTTCAATGGATTTGCGCTCACTGACATCGCGTAAAAAGACCGATATGCCTCTCCCGCTCGGATACGCATGCGTCTCAAACCAAACTTTGCCTGAGGCGTCGCTGGCCTCGAATTCTATCGGCACTTGCTCAGTCATGACCCGGCGATAATTCATCTCAAACGGCGACCCAATGAGCTGCGGGAATTCCTTCCAAAGTTCCTTTCCGATCAGCTCGGTGCGGCCGCGTCCGAAGAGAGTCTCCGCTTCCGGGTTCAGATATGTAAAATTCCAGGCGTGATCGACCGCAAAAAATCCATCCATCGTCTTTTCTAAAATCTCGCTCATGGTGCGGGCCGATTCCTCCAGGGCGGCGCGGGCCTGATTGCGTTCAGCCAGCGCTCGGATTCGCCGCTCCGCCACGGAAAGCCGCACGTTCAACAACGCGAGGTCGAGCGGCTTGGTTAGATAATCGTTCGCACCCGCTGCCAGTGCCTGTTCCAAATCCTCGGTATCCTGACGCGCGGTGACCAGGAGAATGAACATTTCATCGCCCCGCGGCTGCGCGCGTATTTCCCGGCAAAGCTCGATCCCGCTCTTGCCAGGCAACATCCAATCCAGAATCAGGAAGGGAAATGTCTGCACCACCAGCGCCTTCTCGGCCTCTTCCACACTGCCGACCGCGACGACCTCGTGGCCGCGCCGCTTGAGCAGGCGTTGCAGACTTTTGCGGCTCTCCTGGTGATCCTCAACGAGTAGTATTTTCATTCCTGGAGCATTTTCCCGAGAGCGGGCTCCCCGTTCACGGTTTTTACAAGGCTGAGCCGAAGCTCAGCCGTCGCCCATCCTTTAGGGCAGCAAGATGACTGCCAACACGTGATGCGATTCGCACCAAAAAGTCTTCGGATGCGTGCCCCATCGCACGCTCATAACCTTGCGTTACGAGCCGCCTCTGCTAAATACACGCATCCCGTTCGCCGCTTCCACTCATGTCAGTTTCGCGTCTGCTCTTCCTCTGTTTACTCGGACTCCTCGCAATACATCGCATCTGCGCGGAAACCACCATCGCAGCCAAAGTTTCCAAAAAAAATAAGCCATCCGCGCCGGCGGAGCCTCCCATTACGTTCAGTTCAGTGCATGTCGATGGACCGTATATCGCGATGACTTTTGACGACGGACCCAGCGCAACGCTCACGTCAAAACTGCTCGATCTTCTCGCAACCCATCACATCAAAGCCACTTTTTTTGTGATTGGTGAAAATGTTGCCGAGCACCCCGAGATCGTTGAGCGCGCGGCACGCGAAGGTCACGAAATTGGAAATCATAGTTGGTCGCATCCGAACTTTGCAAAAATGTCCGATGAAGGCGTGCGTCGGGAACTGCAACGAACGGAAGATGCGATCAAAAGCGCGACCGGGGCACGACCAACTTTGCTGCGGCCGCCCTACGGCTCGCTCACCGCGCGACAAAAACGCTGGATCCACGATGGGTTCGGCTACGAAATTATTTTGTGGGACGTCGATCCGTACGATTGGAAACGACCAGGACCGGCCGTGGTTTGCAATCGTATTCTGAAAGAGACACGCGCTGGTTCGATTATCTTGTCTCACGATATCCATCCCGGAACGATCGAGGCCATGCCGCGGACGTTCGATCAACTCGAGGCGAAAGGTTTCAAATTCGTCACTGTGTCGGAATTGATTCGCATGGCGCTTCCCGAGCCAGCAAAGGAGCGCGCGAAAGTTCCGACGGCCGTCTCTACTCCACAGCCAACGTCGACAATTCCTTTGCCTTCGCCCAGCGGTTAATCTCGCCGGCAGGATCACAAATCATTCTCTGCAGCTTCGGAACCTTCGAGGGGTTTTGCCTCGCGGCTCCGCTAACCGACGATTGGTTATTTCTTCGCGGCGGCCGGCTTTTGCTGCGCGAGCTGCTGTTCGAGCTGTCGCCTGGCGATGACGAAGTTGTTGTTTTCACCGTAGCTGCGCCAGGGCCCCGGCGGCACATCGCGCACTTCGACAAACTGCCAGTCCGTTACATCCGTTGGTGCAAGCCCAAGGTAATCGCGAATCGCCGGAGAAACGTCCAGTCCCGCGCCATGGTTTAGATTCGGCTTTGGACGTTCGTTTTGAAAGACGTATTGAAAGTGGTCGGTGCGGAATGGACCGCAATCTTCCCACTGCGCGTAACACGTTCGATTGCCCTTGCGGATGGCGATCCAGCGATGCTGGCAAACCGAATGCCCCGCCTCAGTGTAGGCCTGCTTAAACCACGGAATGACCAGCGGCGCCTCTGGCTTGAACTGACCGTGCGTGACGTCATTGTAGGGCAGCGCACAGTAAAACGGGTTTTGGCGTGGCACGAAGGCGACCGGGATGTAGTTGCGCCTCGCTGACAAGTCGGGATTGTCGAAGCCGCCGTAATTGCTTGTCCAATTTGCGTCCCACGAGCTTTTGTAATTAGGCACCGGATTGTTTCCGCCCGCCTGTTCTCCGACCCAAAACACCGTGGTTACGATGTTAGTTTTCCACGCGAAACGCGTTGTCGCCGGACGCGAGGACGTTGGAACAAATACCTGCGGCTCTACCTTGAGCAGCGCTTGCTCGCGCAGCCTCATCGCGTACTTGGCAAAATCGGCTGCCGTGGCGTATGGCGACGTCGATTGGTCCTCGGCTCTAACCGCGCCCGCAATCGCGAGAGCGAAACAAAGCGGTAACAGCCTCTTCATAGTGCAAATAGCCCCACCCTTTTATCCGATCAACGCCCAAAGGCAAGGCTTTTCCACGAGGGAAACCATTACCCAGGGCGGGTGACCAACCGTTAAAGCACTCGTTAGCCACGGCTGAGCAGCGTGTCACGCTTGAATTGCCGATCTTCTAGTTCGGGATAATTCAGGGTAAAGTGAAGGCCACGGCTTTCTTTCCGGCTTAACGCCGAATCCACGATCAGCGCCGCTACCGTTGCCAGGTTCCGTAACTCCAGCAGGTCGACCGACACTTTAAAATTCCAATAAAACTCACGGATTTCGCGTTGGAGATTTCGCAAACGCGCGCTCGCCCGCTGCAGCCGCTTGTCTGTCCGCACGATCCCAACGTAGTCCCACATTAGCCGCCGGATTTCGTCCCAGTTATGATAAATCACCACCAGCTCGTCGACATCCTGTACGCCGCCGGATTCCCACTTCGGCAACGAGATTTTTTGTGCCGGATGTGACAGTGGTCGCCCGGACACGGACGCCTCCGCCGCTCGATGCGCAGCCACCAATCCTTCCAGCAACGAGTTGCTGGCCAGGCGATTGGCACCATGCAGCCCGGTGCAACCCACCTCGCCGATCGCATAGAGCCCGGCTAAGCTTGTCGCGCCGTTCACATCGGTCTTGATTCCGCCGCATTGGTAGTGCGCCGCCGGCACAACCGCGATGGGCTGCTTGCATATGTCGATCCCAAACCGCAGGCACGTCTCGTAAATATGCGGAAAGCGCTCCTGAATGAACTCCGGCGGCTTGTGCGTGATATCCAGAAACACGCATTGCGCGCCGGAGCGCTT
>WNFT01005622.1_pt1 | contig 16290 bp, 15 predicted proteins | sample 5400191 | NCBI WGS metagenome assembly WNFT01 (sample SAMN13153359, study PRJNA577476) | soil metagenome | isolation source: 80 cm saprolite under Madrone tree | place: USA:California | collected 2016-06-14 | reverse complement strand
TACGCTCACGAACCGCCGCTGAATGCCCGGATTTCCTGCCAAAATTGGCGTTACGGTAGAGGGTTCCTTGTACTGGGCGAGAGTGGCAATGCATTTGACGCGCAAAGATGGCGAGGACCGGTTTGGGTCCACGGGCGGCGTCCAATCGTGACCATACCTGTTCGCTTAATACCCTCTTTTATTCAAGGACTTGCAACGGTATCGATGGGGGTCAATGTTGGACGCCGACTTACAGCTAGGCGACAAATATCCGCCCTACGACCCCAAAGACCCGGGGCAGAAAGCACGTGCCCGGACGGTAGCAAACCAGATCATCGCGCGATACGGGCTGGACGTTCCAAATCCCCATTGAGCTGATCGTGCCCCGCACGCAATCTCCCTCTTCCAGTTGACCGAAGAGAACCTGCGTGACGGCCCATGAGCTACGACCGGGACGATGTGGCCTGCGACCACTGCTTTGATCACAAGCCCCTGAAACGATGGATACGCGAACACGCGACGCAGCGCGGGCTCTGTCCATGGTGTGGGAAGAAGGGTGCGCTGGTTCGGATTTGTGGACTTGTCGGAGACTTTTCGCGAAGTTGCCGGTCTGTATGAGACGGTCGATGGCCCGGACGCCTACCAGCGCGGAGAGTTCATTAGCACCCTGCTCGACGAGAGTTGGGGTGTGTTCTCCGATCTGCTGCACGACGCGGACAACACTGCACAGGATCTGGCGGTTGCGACCCTCTATGCGGATGTGGACCCGAAGGAACGCGGCGACTATCCCGATTACACTGGATTTTTCGTGAACTCGGCGGTGGGTTCTCTCGAAGCCCATTGGGATGACAGAGCATATGACGTGCTAAGTGGAACGCCCGGTGGCGGATTCGATGCGCAGGCGGTCGCAAAGCTCGAACGCGAGTTTTCCGAAGAATTTCCGCGTCTGGCTGCGGCCTTTGAAGACCTGGCGGTCTCGGTACCTGTCGGGCAGGTCTATTTTCGCGCGCGGTTGCAGGATCGCGGACGAAGGACACGCTACGAGGCGCACGAGTTGAGTGCCCCGCCATCCGAGAAAGCAAAGGCAGGGCGAGCCAACCGCAAGAACGAGCCGGTGTTTTATCTCGCCACCAATCGGTCGACGGCCTTGGCCGAAGTTCGGGCATGGAAGGGTGCGGTCGCAGCGTACGCCGAAGTGCGAGTACGGGAGGAGTTGTCCCTGGTCGATCTAAGCCAGTCTATGAAAATCGATAGCCCGTTCTTCGAGGAGTTCGTGAAATGGAGAATTGAGCTGAGCGGCCTTCTGCGTCGGCTGGCAGCGGATTTGTCGCGGCCGGTGATGGCGTATGAAAAAGACGAGGCGGAAATCATTTATCGTCCGACACAGCTCCTGGCGCTTCTCATTGAGGCGCGGCGCCATGACGGATTCATCTATCCGAGCGCGATGGGATCGGGCAATAACGTCGTTCTATTTGACCCTGCCAAGGCCGAGGTCCAGCCGGTCAGCTACACGCGCATCAAGCGCGTTGCCTATTTCGATGATCCGATGTCGGGATACGAGGACGTGGATGAGGACGGCCCCTATGACTATGCTCTTCCGGACAAGTAAGATTTGTTCATGACCAGCCGGACGCGCCCGGAACGAAGGACAGACCTATCTGGGCGACAATGTCATTTCAGGTGGTCGCAGTTTCGTGCATGGTCCGGATGGGACAACGGAGATGCCAGACCATGGTAACCCGGCTCTTCACAAACGATGAAGCGTCCGATCCTGGCTATCGCAATATTCGCACCGCGACGAAGGGACCGTTGCGGTTCGCCCGGTGGCACTGCGAATATCTCTGGATCAGGTTTCGACAGCACGCGGACAACGAATTTCAGAAGGAGCTGCGCAGCACCTTCGATGCGCGCTATTGGGAAATGTACCTGACCTGCTCCCTCATCTTCGCTGGATACGCGGTGACATGCCCCAAACCGGGTCCGGATGTGGGTATCGAGTACAACGGACGGCGCATCTGGTTCGAGGCGACATCTCCGAGCCCCGGCACGCCTGGCTCCGGCGACTACGCGGGCGGGCCGGTTGAGGGGCCGGTTCCTGAGGAAAAGATCATTCTTCGCTACCTGAACCGCATCTCCACCAAGCACAACGAGCAATATACGAGTTGGCTGAAGAAGGGCACCGTCTCCGAAAAGGACGCCTTCGTCATCGCGATTAATCCGTGGGCGATTCCCTGGGATCACAGGGATGGCGACCCACCCCGCGTCTTGCAGGCGGGATACACGATCGGGACTCCGCAGGGGAAAGTTGAGCGGGAAACATTAAAGCCGGTGGGGATCGGCTATCAGTCGCGCGACAAGATCATGAAGGCGTCGGAGGCATACGTCGACACGGGCGTGTTCCAGCGCGAGGAGTACAAAAGCCTCAGCGGATTGCTCTGCTCCCGCGCCGAGGTAGCGAACCGCCCCAGCGAAATGGGTGGAGACTTTCAGCTCGCCCCCAATCCAAACGCCACCGCGCCCCTTCCTGAAGGCTTCCGGCTTCGGGGCGTCTACTTTGGTGCCAACAAAGCGCCGGATGGCTACCAAGTCAAGCGTCGGTAACGGCGTCTCGGCTCGATAGCTTTTGCATATAGAGCCCGACCGGCGCTTTGCAGGTGCAAAAGCCCTTAGCTTTGCTCCTAACCGCGAAGCTAGGGAAAATGTGGCGCGCTCCGCTGCGCACGGTCGCAAAATTAGCCAGAACCCATGGAGGATTGGTGTATAGTTGCAATTTGCCTGATACCGGGTTGACGAGTTCCGCGTGGAGTGCGGCAGTGCGCCCCAGTAAGCGGACCCTATTCCAGTTGCGTGCGGAATATTTGCACAGCAAACAGCAACCGACACCGGCACGCCCGTTTTTCCTCCCCCCGCGTGAAGTCGAAATTTGAGCGTGCCTCGCCTGTCGCGCGACAATCTGGTTGAGAACGGTGGCGGCAGTCGGAGTGTGAAGCGGCGGCCGGTAGCGAAGTGATGATCGTGTTGATGATCGCGCTTCGCAAGGATTTTTTGTGGTCGCCGCTTTTTGATTGTCGCTGCGTAGCGATGTTGATTGTCGGTGCGCGACAATCAGGCGCTTTCCTTGATTGTCGTTGGCGCCGAAGCTCCGGGGGCTCGACCGCGAGATGCCGTCCAGGGACTCGATCAAGACCGCCCTCGACCTGCTGAAGAATGGCGAAATCCTTTTGATCTTTCCGAGCGGGACGCGGAGCGATCAAAGTATTTCGTTTAAGCGCGGTCGCCAGGCGCTACGAAGAGGTCAAGCAGGGGAAGTGACGGGCCTGCGGATCTTGTTGACGGCGATCGACCAGCTACGCTCGATCCCGCGCACGGGCTCCGCGACCACCGCCTTCAGGGGTGACGAGGCCTAACCCTCGGAAATGTCGGCGGTTCTCACAGCTCCGGAAACAACAGCGCTGAGACCGCACCGGCTGGCTGGGGCGAGAGGATTCGAACCTCCGAGTTGCAGAAACGGCGTCCTTCCAACTGCCGAGTTCGAAGCGAGGGTGCGTTGCCGCCGCGCGCCTCCCGTGACACGGCGAACTTTGACCTTGAGGTCCTGCGGCGCGCGACCCTCCGGATTGAAGTGTGCGCCGGAGATGGGGCCGAAAATCAGGATCAGCACGACAAGGATCGCGCCCGTTGGCAGGGTGTTGCCGACCAGCGCCAGCGCGTCGTTCCCGCCCGAAAGCTTTTGCGCCATGATCCCGGAGCCGACCACGGCCGCGAGCATGAACGCCGTGCCGAGGCCTTCCGCAAAGGCGCGTTGTGAAAGCGACGGCATCAAGTCGGCTCGGCAGCCCGTGCCGTCGCACCCCCCCATCCGGCCGATTTCCTTGAGCTTCGATTGCAGGCTGAGCTGATCGAGACTGCGGATCGGCAGCGCCGTGAACACACCGATGCGCTGATACAGCATGCGATAGGCATCCTTGAACGCCAGCGCGATCTCAGCCGGAGTGCCCTTGGCTTCGGCCGGATGGGTCTATTTTCGGACACCTGACGGATGTTCCGGCTGGCCAAGCGGGAGTAAGGTCGCCTTGCGAAATTCTGAGTGCTCTGGCCAACCAGACGCGCCGCGAGAATCTTGGCGCATCGATGTCCTCTGTTTCCATCCCGGTGGCTCCTGGGAATTGGACGCGCGACCGCGCCTGATAGAACTGAAGGAGCAGCTCAGTCCAACTTACCCAAGGAGACTTCACATGATCCGCAAGGCAAAGGCGGTTTGGCGCGGCACCGGCCGCGCCGGCAGCGGCAATCTTTCCACCGATTCCGGCGTGCTGGCCGAAACCCCCTATTCTTTCAAGACCCGCTTCGAGAACGAGAAGGGCACCAACCCCGAAGAGTTGATCGCTGCCGCCCATGCCGGATGCTTCACCATGGCGCTGGCCTTTGGGCTGCGGGGCGCCGGCTACACCCCCACCGAGCTCAGTACCGAGGCGGCGGTCACTCTTGAGTCAGATGGGCAGGGCTTCCGCATCAGTCGGTCGGCCCTGACTCTGCGCGCCAAAGTGCCGAATCTGGACGAAGCCACCTTCGCTCGGATGGCCGGCGACGCCGAGAAGAACTGCCCGGTTTCCAAGGTCCTCAACGCCGAGATCACACTGGACGCTAAGCTGCTCTGAGGTGTTCATCAGCGCGGCGCACTTCATCTGCAGGCGACGCCGTGTTTCGCTGGACCACCGGGCCCCGGCCGCCGTGCGGACGAAGTTCAAGCAAAGGACGTGACAATGCCAAATGACGAAAGAGCCGTTTGGTTGGCCGCCGGCCTCCGCACGCCTTTCGTTGGCGTCGACGGACCGTTTGCGCACCGTGATTCATTGGCGCTGTCGGTACCCGTGGTACAGGCGATGGCGCCGCAGGTGAGCGGTCCAATCGATTTCGCGGTCTGGGGCTCGGTGGTGCTCAATCTCGCCTATGCCAATCTGGCGCGCGAAGTGTGGCTTGAAAGCAAGCTCGATCCCCATGTTCCAACCTTCACGACGATCATGCAATGCAGTACCAGCATGGTCGGTGCGTTCGAGGCGGCCGGGATGTTGGGGCAGGGCCGCGCGGCGTTGGCATTGGTCGGCGGCGTCGAGAGCATGAGCCGCGTCCAGGTCGCGCTGGGGCAGAATTTGTCGGATTGGCTTCGTCGAATGTTTCAGGCGCGCAGCGCGACCCAACGTATCGGGCTCCTTCGCAAGCTGCGTCCATCCGACATTCGACTTTTTGTGCCCGAGGTGAAGAACCGCGTCACTGGCCGGAGCATGGGTGAACACACGGAGGATATGGCGAAGACATGGAACATTGGCCGTCAGGAGCAGGATGAGCTTGCCCTGCAGGGCCATCAAAGGGCAGTCGCGGCGCAGGATCGCGGCTTCTTTGAGGATTTGATCGTGCCCGTGGATGGAATTACCAAAGATCACTTCCCGCGCCGCGATACGTCGATCGAGAAGCTCGCCAAATTGAGGCCCGTGTTTGATCGAACCAGCGGACGCGGCACGCTCACTGCGGGCAACAGCTCCCCGCTCACGGATGGAGCCGCCGCCATCTGGGTGGCCAGCGACGAAGGCCTGGGGCGATTGCCCGGCGGGCTACCACGCGCGCGCCTCGTGGATTTCGAGATCGCGGCCGTCGATATCTTCAACGAGGGGCTACTGATGGCTCCGGTGTCGGCAATTCCGAGGGTGCTGGCGCGACACGGGCTGAAATTCAACGACATTGCGCTCTGGGAAATCCACGAGGCGTTTTCGGCGCAGGTGCTCTGCCATATCAAAGCGCTCGAGCACAAGGATTTTGTCCGCGAAAAGGCGGGCGTCGAGCAAATGTTCGGGAGCTTTCCGCGCGATCGAATGAACCCCAACGGCGGCAGTGTCGCGCTGGGTCACCCCTTCGCGGCCACTGGAGCGCGTATACTGAGCCAAGCTCTTAAGGAACTTGCCGCACTGCCGAAAGGTAGCCGCGCCATCGTCAGCATCTGCGCCGCCGGCGGCCTCGGCACCGTCGCATTGTTAGAGCATTGAGGAGGCACAGCACTCCGAACGGCACCGCGAACCCAACAATCCCCGACGAGGACTTAGCAGTTGTGGCGTGAGATTCACCTTTTTCAGCTAAACAAGCGGCCGTCATCGGATCTATAGGCCCGCGCTCAGGTGACAAGATCCGCGATGCGGCGCCGCACGAAGCGCCGAGCCCCTTCGCCGGTTCGAGCGGATAGGCGAAGTGCGTTGCTATTCGAGGCTTAACGTGGGCCGACATCAAGTCGGGACCGCGCCTGCAGATCTCACGGTCACCGGCCTCGCCAAGGCGCTGCCCTATCCGTGGGCCGAGCAGGAGAGCAGCGTTGGGTTGCGTATCGCCGGTAGACGGCCTAAGTAGACCTCTGAATTCGGACAGAAATTTTCGCTGCCCTCTTGTAGAATCGACCTTGATTGTGACTGATTCGGCCCATGTCCTAAAGGAAGGGTGTGGAGCGCGCCGTATTTACCGGGAATACAAAAACCTCGAGGATTTGGACGTGAAGGCGCTCCCGCACAAGCGGGTGACGCTCAAGACTTTCACGGCAGAGCAGCAACGGGAATCGTCTTCCGCGACATTAACACGGATGCGGAGAGCCACAAGGCGGTCATGGATACCGTATTCGAGCCAAACTATCAGAGCGTAGTAGTCGGCTTTTTCGCGCGATCGATCGTGCGCGAGCTTCGCCTGGTTGGCGGGTTCGACGTGCTGTTCGGCAAGATCAAGGAGTTCATCGAAACCGAGCTATTTGATAATGCGGTAGACCTCGAAGACCCCAATGTGCTGCGGAACCTCTCCGAACCGGAGGCAACACGCACTCTGGTCGAGATTCTGAAGGAGGGGATCAACGCGCTCACGGTGCAGGATCGGGGCTCGACCGAGATCCGCGATACCATCAAGCTGAGCCGGACGCGGCCGTACCTGGTAAAGGACCAAACCTACATTGCGCCGAAGAAATCGGTGTTCAACAAGATCGTGGGTGACAATAGCTATGAGCTGGAATTCGCGAGCTTCCTCGATGGCTGCAACGACATCGTGTCGTTCGTCAAAAACAGCCAAAGCACGGTGTTCCGTATTGAGTATCGCAATGCCGATGGCAGCATTGCGAACTATTTCCCGGATTTCATTGTGAAGCGGAGCGAAGCAGAAATCTGGGTCATCGAAACCAAGGGCCGTGAGGGCCTGGACGATCCGCCCAAGTGGGAGCGCCTGCAACAGTGGCGCGGCGACGCGACCGCGCATGACGGAAAGCGCTCGTTCCATGCGCTCTTCGTCCGGCAGGAAGAATGGGATGCGCACCGACCGGAAACGTTTGCACAGCTCGTAACGGTGTTCACGGCGGCGTGATGGCGTCAACCCGGAATATCGCTCTAAACTTTCTTGCTGTGAAGGCCGCCACCTTCACGTACACCGTCTATCGCAAAAAACTTGCGCCTGATCAGGATTCCGTACCCGGAACTCGTGATCTCCCAGACGATTGCCTCAGCGCGCCCGCACCCTCAGTTGAAAGACACCGATACGAGGTTTCTCTTCAGCCAAAAGACGGCTTTGAAAGAACTCAGATAGGGGCCTGGATCAACCAGGGCCTAACTGATGAAGTGCTGCATCAGGCGCTGCTCAGCAGGGTCCAGCAGGCGGATTTGCAAACAGATACCGAATTGTCAGAGCGAAAGTTTACCCAAGAGATCGCGTTCGTGCTCGGTCGCCACGGGGACGTTCGCGAAGTCATGTGGTTGCGAGCCTACGGACTTCAGGTGCTCCGTCGGTTTGGGTTTCTCTGTCAGTTTGCGTTGCGGGTCCCGAGACATTCCACCATCCCCGACAAGCGCAGGCTAGAGCTCAGTCTCACCCACAAAAACGGGCGTGTGAACGAAGACTTTTATCTGGATCAGTACCAGAAGGTCGAACTTTTCCTCGACCGTTACTTCCAGTCGATTTCGGTGCTTATTCTGCATGATGCGACCCGCGTCGAGATTGAACCGAAGCTGTCGGTTGTTCCATCGTTCACGCTTGCACGGCGTACATATGTCTTCCAAGGCGGCCATGAGGGGAAGAATCAGTTCTTCGGGCTTCGCGACCACGGCCCTTTCCAGCCCTGCGATCGCACAAGCCGTCTGGTGTTCGTCTTTGCCGGGGCTGACCGGGAGCGGTCTCAACACCTATTCCGGGCCTTGCGAGGTGATATTTATTCGACTTTCCCTGGCATGGAAACCATGTTCCGAACCGCCGTTAGCCGACAGAACGTCTCTGGAATCGCAGTGCCCGGATTTACGAACGGGGAGCTTCAACAGATATGCGCGACACTCAAATCACAGTTCCCAGAAGAACGGATTGTGCCAGTCGCATTGGTGCCGTGGTCCAAACACACGTCAGACGAAGAGACAGCCCGGTACTTTGCCGGGAAGCACGCCTTTATCAGCCAAGGACTTACGAGCCAGTTTGTCGATCGAAAACGGACTCAAGATCGCAACGCTCTCAAGTGGTCCGTCTCCAATATCGGTCTAGCGCTTTTTGCAAAGATGGGCGGCGTGCCTTGGCGCGTTAAGCCTTCCACCGTCCGGTGTTTGGTGGTTGGGATCGGGCAGGCACATCGGATAGTTAACCACAAAGTCGAGCGGTATCTCGCGTATTCTGTCTTGACGGACTCGACGGGAGGCTATGAAAGCATCAAGATACTCGGGAACTCACAGAACGAAGACGAATACATCAAGAACCTGCAGTCCAACCTACGGCAGGTTCTCGTTTCACACGCCGACCAGTATGAGTCCTTTGTCCTCCATGTGACCTTCAGCATGAAGCGGCGTGAGATCGAAGTTATTCAAGCGCTGTTGAAAGAGTTGAAGGGTGCTGAAGGCGCGGGCCACGAGTTCGTGGCAATCAAGTTCAATGACCGGAACGGATTCTTCGGCTTCTCCGTGGACCATAACAGCCGCGTTCCTCACGAGGGAACCGTCGCTCCGCTCTCGCAGCGCGAATATCTGATGTGGTTTTCGGGTCTGAGTCTCGATGATTCCAAAGTTCCCAAGAAACCGGAGAGACCCGTGCATCTGCGCGTTCTCTATCCAGAAACCCCGCTGTCCGAGGCTGACCTCAAGCGTGTGTTGCAGGACGCCATGAACATCGCCGGAGCCAACTGGCGTGGGTTCAGCGCAAAATCGATGCCAATTTCTGTCTACTACGCTAAGATAGTCGCCGATTACTATGCTCACTTTCGCGAGGCCAATCTTCCAGAGGTAGATTTCGAGACCGTTTCCCCGTGGTTCCTATGAATAAGCCGACAATCACTTTCAAGAAGGATGAGGTGCTGGTTCTTCTCGGCGCGGGCGCCAGCGTTGACGCCGGAATTCCTCATTCGGCGGAGATGGTTCGACAGATAGAAGCCGCTCTTGGGCAAGACTGGAAAAAATATAAAGAGCTCTACAACTACGTTCGAAGCGCTATTTTCTACGCTGACGGAATTCGTGGGACTTACGCAAAAGATGTCGCCTACAACATCGAACGCCTCGTAATGTCGCTCGACGAGTTAGCTCGCCGAGAGGAGCATCCACTCTATCCTTTTGTAGGAGCGTGGAATCCGAGGCTTCTCCAGGTTGCCGGCTCACACTTCGAACATGTGTCGCCGTTTCGGAACAAGATTCTGGAGAAGCTTCGCCACGAGTGGATCGAAATATCCAATTACGAGAAGGCGAGCTACTTCCGTGGCCTGATCAGCCTCCAGAAGGAGCTGAATTACCCTCTTCGTGTATTCACGCTGAACTATGATCTCTGCGTCGAGAAGGCCTATCATGGCGAATATCAAGAATTTCCAGAACGCGGCTTTGACAAAGATAATCGCTACTGGAGTCATGAGCTTTTGGAAGATGCCGACCCCGGCGACAAGAATTTCTACCTTTATAAATTACACGGCTCAATCGATTGGATGCGCGATCCCGAGAATGGCAAGCTGACTTTTAGTGACAGCACGTCGAAAATCAAAGTGGATGACGGGCAAATTGTCTTCGGACTGACGTATAAGCTTCAGTACGTCGATCCGTTCCTATTCCTCGTGTATCAGCTACGGCGCTTATCGCTGGAGGCGAAGCTTATCCTCGTTGTCGGTTATGGCTTTGCAGACGAGCATATCAACGGAATACTTCGGCAAGCACTGCGCGGGAGCCCGGATAAGAGGCTGATCGCCGTAACGTGGTTTGGCGACGGACGAGAGGGTGAAGAGAAGCAACTCGCGATTAGATTCAAGTCGTTCATATTGAAGCAGCTCGATCTCCCCCACTCCGACGAAAAGGTGATTGTCCAGGTTTCACCAGCAAAGCGGTTCCTGGGTGAAGAACTTTCCTTGACCGCCGTCAGTAAGTATTTTCCTCAAGGAGAGTCGCTTTTCGAAGACGTGACACCGCTAGCCGAGCCGACGGAAAGCGCCGTTGTCCAGAGATCGCGTTGTTGAACCGGCGATCGAGAGGGGGGCCAAGCCCAGGAAGACGCGCCTGTCGGGCGGCGCGAAGTCGAGCCGCTGAACGTCTCGGGAGAAAGATGGGGCCACGCGCCCCTAAGGAACGAATGAAGCCAGCTACGCCTGATCGTGGGCGTCGATATCGTTCGAGCGGCGCTTTGGCTGTGCGTGGCGTCGCGCCGGTTTCGGGCGGCGGACGTTGATCGCCGCCGCATCAAGTGCATTCTTGATGTGTGCAGCGTAGAATTTCTCAATCATTTCGACGCTGGTGCGACAGTTCTTGGCGATTTGATAGATGTCAGCGCCTTCCATGAGGCGCATGCAGATATAGGTATGGCGCAGGCTGTAAGAGCATCCCGGTGAAAACGAAAGCAGCACAGAATTTCAAAATGGCGGGGTGGAATCAATTTCCAAATGCGGGCAAAAATTCGGCCGAGAACAAAGCCGTTTCTGTAAATAACTCAGCGCCTTGAGTGCTGGCTGGGGCGGGAGGATTCGAACCTCCGTATGGCGGAATCAAAATCCGCTCGCCTCACCATCCCATTATGGCACCGACTGCGGCCGTCAGCCTATCCCGTTGAGCCGATAAAAGCGTGCGGCGGTGCCGGCGAAGAGATCAGCCCTTTCCGTCGCGCTTGCGCCCCGCGTGAAGCAGCTTGCAGGCATTCCAGAACACCGGGTAGCTGAAGCCGACCTTGTCAGGCGATGGGACGTGGTAGAGCACGCGACGAAGCAGGGCTTTTGGCCCGATACCCTCTCCACCGATTGGACCGCCAATTCACGCGAGAATCCTAGCGTCATCGACTTCCCGAACGTGATGTCGAAATTCATCATGCTCGGCATGCCCCTCAGCCAAGTGGTTGCGTCTGCGACCGTCAACGCAGCGCGCGTGTTCCCCGCCTTCGATGATCACGGCACGCTCAACATTGGTGCGCCGGCCGACGTGGCGATCATGGAGCTGCGGGAAGGTACGTTCGAATTCTTGGACAACTATAAGGGCACGCGCACCGGTCACCAGCGGCTCTTTCCCGTTGCGACCGTGCTTGCTGGCAAGCGGACCCCGGCACGCGCGTAGCCCGGCCCGGCCGACGCGTGCTTCGAGGGGAAGAGGGCGGCCCGCGAGCGGGGTGAGCCGGAACGGGTCGCTGGAGGCAAGGACGGAGAGTAAGTCGCCCCCAGGCCCATGACATGGCTCTAAAGCCGCTCAACCGGCGTCGACATTAACGCTCGAATATTTTTGCAAAGCGTTACCATCCTTGAAGCGCCGCCCGTATTCCGATGTTCACCTTCGCTGGTTTTTCGCCCGAGATCGAGGATTTGCTCGCGAGCGGCGGAAAAAGCGGCCCCCCTCGGCATAGCTCGCCTTGCGGCGGCTGCGCGTCGCTCAATCAGATCGTCGCCGTCACTCTCGAGTTTCGATTCCAAGGCAAGAACCGGAGTTTGGCACGATCACCGAAAGCGTAATCCTTTGCTCAGGTCATCGACCGAATTCGATGATCCTCACAAAACAGATCATGAGGACCAATTCCAATGAGCAAGGAAGAAGATAACAAGGCTGTTGTCGGCCGCTGGTTTACCGAGTTCTGGGGCAAGAACGTCAATCTTGCGGTCGTCGACGAGGTTGCAGCGCCGGACATGCTGCTCAAATACTCGCTGCACGAACCCCGCCGCGGCCGTGACGACATCAAGGCGTTCATGACCGATTTCCGTTCGGCGTTCCCCGACCTCAATTTCTGGGGGACCGCAGATCTAATCGCCGAGGGCGACTACGTCGTCGGTCAATGGGAAGGCGGTGGCACCCATACAGGCCCGGCCTTCGACGATTTTCTGATCGGCGGTCTCTCGGCTGCGACCGGCCGCAGGATGCACTTCACCGGCACCACGGTGCTGAAGGTGATCAACGGCAAGATCGTGGAGGAGATCGGCCTCGACGACGGCGTGACCGCGCTGACCCAACTTGGGCTGATCAAAGCCGCCTGATCGAAGCAGCTCGCCACTTGTCGCCCCCAACGGGGGCGGCTCACCCTTCGGTCGCTGGATGAGGTCCGCGAGCAGCGCGGCTTCACAAATGATGATGGGCGATTGTGGCCTGATGGCGCCGCTTGCTCGCGTTACGAGACGCCGAAATCCCGGTCTTTGTCCTCGTGTTCGCGATACGGGAGACGGGGCCGCGCGCAACAAATGCCACGTCTTCGCGCGCAATTTCGCAGCAACCGTAAGCCTTGGAAAAACAAACGACTTGCTGGCTCGGGCGCCAGGATTCGAACCTGGGAATGGCGGAATCAAAATCCACCTGTTCCGCCTTATAGTTCAATGATCATTCTGAAAAATTGGCATCGAGTCCTCTTCGGACCCGCTACAATCTGTGTGCGGGCTTGGCCGCTTGCGTCACCGCGAGCTCGCGATACGATCACAGCCTCTTGCCGAGCGTCATCGGCGCGATCGGTTCGTCAAGCCGCGGTAGGCCGGCGTTGCGCGGGGGATCGCGCTCAAGTGTGCTGCCGTTGCACGTTATCCGAACTCGCGCGCACATCCGTAGATTTATGGACTGTGCTATATCACATTGCGATGGCATGTGGTTTGCTGGATTAGCAACTTGGGGGGCATATGCTGCAGCATCTAACCCAGGAAGTTCACCGCAGAACCCGCGCCGACCCGACGGTGCCTCGGATTGGTACGATCGGGCTCGCCAATGCGGTCGGCATCGCCTATTTCTTCGCGGCGCAGCTGAGCCTTGAGTTCCTCGCCAAACCTGATGGCGTTGCCGTGTTCTGGCCTGCTGCGGGAGTATCCTCCGGCGTCCTGATCGCGCTTCGGCGCGATGCGCGACTGCCGGTCGCCGCCGGCGCAATGGTTGCGACCATCATTGCCAATCTGATGGGCGACCGGAACGTCTGGGGTGCCACTGCCTTCGCTTTGTGCAATGCGGGCGAAGCCCTGCTTGCCGCATGGCTGATCGAGCGCTATTTCGGTCCGGGTTTCGGCCTCGGCAGGCTGCGCAATGTGCTGGGGCTGCTGGCGGCTGCAGTCGTCGCAACTGCCGCCTCGGGGATCGGCGGGACGGTGGCTTACAAGTTGTTCCACAGCCCGACGGCGCCGATTTGGACCACCTGGCATCACTGGTTTGCGTCCGATGCCGTCGGCATCATCACTGTTGCGCCGCTGGTCATCGGCCTCGCCCAAGCCGTACGCGAGCCGCCACCGCGCAACGAGATCATCGAGGGCGTCGTAGCGCTCGTGGCATTGGCGGCGATGACCGTCATCATCGTTTCGCTGCCGCCGAAGCCGTGGCAGACGATGGTTCCGGTCGCCCTGCTGTTTCCGATCCTGCTGTGGCTTGCGGCCCGTTGCCGGCCGGTGTTCGCCGCGGCAGCGGCGTTCATCGTCTCACTTACGATTGTTTGGACGATAACCTTCGGCATCGGTCATTTTGGGGATTCCGCCCTTCCGATCGGCGACCGCATCATGGGCGCCCAGGCAGCCATCCTGGGTGTCGCGCTATGCACATATGTTCTTGCGGCGCTGTTCGCCGAGCGGCGTCGGGCCGAGGCGCGCCAGGACCTGCTGATCGCCGAACTCGACCACCGCGTCAAAAACGTGCTGGCGCGCGTTGCGGTGGTCACCATGCATACGCGCCAGGCCAGCAAAACGATGGACGAGTTCGTGCAGGCGCTCGACGGCCGCATTCAATCAATGGCGGCCGCCCATTCGCTCCTGAGCCAAAGCCGCTGGGGCGGCGTGGGCCTCACCGACCTCATACGCCGCCAGCTTGCGCCCTACACGACCGACGCAAATACCCAGATCGGCGGCCCGGAGGTCATGCTCACGGCTGCGGAGACCCAGGCGGTCGCCATGGTCATCCACGAACTGGTGACGAATGCTGCGAAGTACGGCGCGCTATCGAGCCCGGACGGCAGAGTGTCGGTGAGTTGGGATCGCACCGGCGCCGATGCAGCGGCGATCCTGAGGATCACGTGGCGCGAGCTTGGCGGCCCGCCGGTCACGGCTCCGGTCCAATCCGGTTATGGCAGCAGCCTCATCCAGGATCTCATTCCCCATGAGCTTGGCGGTACCATCGACCTGGTATTTCCATTGGATGGCGCGTGCTGCAAAATTGAAATTCCCCTCAAGCGAAGGTGCTCGGACGCCAGGGCCAGTTTACCGCATCGCCTTCTGCCTACGGTACCATCGAGGCTTCCGGCCCAGCCCGACCTTGACCGAAAGTACTGACAGCTTTCTTGCCGGGCGCGCCGTTGTGCTGCTTGCGCATGTGGGACCAGGATCACATCTGGGGCCGCCGCTTGCCGCAGAAGTGTCAAGATTGCAACACTTCCACAAGATTGTATCGCCGGCCACCTTTCGGCCTACGGAATGCCTGATCGGCCGCATTCCCGGGAGGTGGCACGGTCTAAGGTACAGCAGGTGGTGTCGGTTTGTCTTTCGAGCCCTTCGGGGACTGATCCAGGCTGCGCAGGATTTGGGCAAAACGTTCAGGCACGCCTTCGGCGATGATATCTGCATACATCAGACGCAGTTGCTTGCCGATTACCGCCATGCTTGCGGCATCGAGTGTGCCCACGGTTGCCATCTTCGGCTCCCCGCCTTCTTTTAGACAACCTAAGCGGGAGGATTTCAAGAGGTGAAGACGGCGAACTACCCAAAATTCTTAAAGAATTTCATGTTCGTACACAAGGAATGCTTGTTAGTGTCCAATCTGCAACACCCCACAACATTCAAATAGAGGTCACTTTCCATTCCCGGTAAGATGGTTTATTTATGTGTTCTTTTGGGCAATGATGATCTCGCCGTCACAAGCAGGCCGAATACCGAAGATCAGCAGGGCTTCACGGATGGCCTGTCTGTGAGGGGCGAGTAACTCGCCCGATGGGAAACCGCCATCCACCTATTGGGTGAGCCTCTACCATGTTGGGGAGGGTTGATATGAAATTTCAGGTTGGCAGGTTTAGCTGCGAGGTCTTACTCGGCGAAGACGGCAAACTACGGCTGCGGTGGCTGCCAGAGCCGCCGAAGTATTTGAACAAGGCCGAACGCGCGCAATACCAAGCCGGCCTTGCCGAATTCCTGGAACGCCTGAAACCAAAAGACGCTTATAGGGGTCTTGTGGGTATTGATCAGAGAGACCGCAGCAACCTTCCTCGCCTGAACGGCAGTGGTTACTGATCGGCATCTACTACTTCCCTGATCTTCGCTCAGTTGCCAATACCCAAATTCTATAGAATTTGGGTTCACCAAGTGGAATTCGAGTTTGCTTGATCGAAGCAGTATTTGGAGGGTCTAAACTGCGGGGTCAGTCCACTTAACTCCCTGGTTGCTCTGGACCGCCCGACCTATCGGTCAGGGAGGGAAGGGACGACCTTGTAAAAATGGGCGCTGAACATAGTGCCGTCTGGGCAGGCCTCGTCATCCTGCGCGGCATCGTCTGTTTGGCTGGGTTGTTTTTGATCCCGGTTCTGCGCGGCCGCTACCGGAGACGCCGACGATCGAGTGCCATGCGTAACAGCACGCGGCCGCGGAACCGGCACTGATCGCCGGGGCGCGGCATCCAGCGGGACGACTATCAATCCGACTGCCAACCCCATCGCAGTCATTGCCGCAAGATGTCCGGCGCGGCGCATGATCGGCTGAAAGTCCGGTTGGCGCATCACGCTAGACAAAAACATGCTCCGCGACTCGGCTTAGCGGGCCGACTACCGTTGTTCCTCGCGCCGGCCGCCACCTCCCGGTGGCGCGCGACCTCCCTGCGGTGCAGCGCCAGTCGTGGGCGATTGTGGTCGCGGCCCCTCCGCGGCAGGGGCGCGCGATCGCGGCGC